>Ga0129306_1001003_pt1 | contig 36677 bp, 29 predicted proteins | sample P827metagenome_FD_94438 | JGI IMG/M metagenome (GOLD analysis project Ga0129306, IMG submission 94438) | Capybara group fecal microbial communities from Wisconsin, USA - P827 metagenome | ecosystem: Host-associated > Mammals > Digestive system > Large intestine > Fecal | place: USA: Wisconsin...
ATAGTCTTCCTGCATTCACTGTAGCGGGAACCGATCACGATGGCGTAATCGATGTTCGCGCCCATCTGAATGGACGACACGATGAGGTAGCTGATAAAGAACAGATTCGCCTTCATCAGGGCCGGGAAGGAGAAGTTGATGAAAATGGATCCTTCGATCACCGCGATAAGAAGCAGCGGCATACCCACGGACTTGAAGGTGAACAGGAGGATCACAAGGACAAAGAGCACGGAGACCACGGAGACCACGACGTTGTCAGTTTCAAACTGTGATCCGAGATCCATTTCCGAGGTGGATTCTCCCGCGATCAGCACACGGTGGGACGGATCTTCGTCCATCTCCTCCTCAAACATGGGATCGATCAGGTCATGAAGGCTCCCCAGGAACGCGAAGGTCTCGGGGCTTTCCTCCGGCAGGTTCAGGTAGACCAGCAGACGCTCGTACGTTTTTCCGCGCAGCTGGCGCTTCGCGCGCATCAGCTTGTCGCAGGTTTCGTCCAGGTCCGCCCGGTCGTCCTCGTCAAGATCCACATATCCTTCGTCCGCCTTGTCGTGCAGGAACATGAAGATGTCGATGAAAGGGACTCTGTAATTCGCGATGCCGCCGATGATATGCCCGTACTCGTCCCTGTCCGACGCGTACATGCTGTAGATCATGGCCGCCGCGTCATAGTCCATGTCCGCCATTTCGGAGAACTGGCGCGGCGTCAGCGGCTCCGAGACCATGTACCCGCCCTTGGCCTCCGTGTTGGCGAGAGACTTCACTTCCCGGATCTCCGGGAGCCTTTCCAGGTAAGCGGCAAGCTTTGAGACCTTGCCGTAATCCTGGCTCGGGACATTGACCGCGATGAGATTGTCCGCGCCGAAGGTCTCGTCGATCATATCCTCCGTGATCTGCGACTCGCTCTTCAGCGGCGTTGTCAGCGTGGAGTAACCGTAGACATAGGGGCACTTCTTGGAAAGCATATAGCCCGCAGCCACCACGATGAGGAACAGCGGGGGGATGATCTTCCTGCTGGCATAGGCAAAGCGGCCCACGAAGGGGATCTTCGGCACCAGGTTTTTGTGCTTTGTCTTCATCATGAGGTTGGAGAACAGCACAAGAAGTCCCGGCATGAGGGTGAACACCGCCAGGAGGCTGATGACGATCGATTTGGTAAGAGTCGTGCCAAGATCCGCGCCCAGCCCGTATCCCATAAAGAGAAGCGCCAGGAGGCCGGAGACCGTCGTAAGGGAGCTTGAGGAGATCTCCGGGATGGAGTGGCTCAGCGCAACGATGACAGCGTCTCTGGTGTCATAATGCTGCCGCTCCTCCTTGAAGTGGTTGCAGAAGATGATCGCGTAATCGATAGAGAGGGCCAGCTGCAGGACGACGGCAACAGAATCGGAAACGAAGGAGATGGTGCCCATCAGGAAATTCGTTCCCTTGTTGATCATCGCCGCGGAGACAAAGGTCAGAAGAAGCACGGGGACTTCCCCGAAGGTCTCTGACGTCAGGAGCAGGACCGTGACCACGATGACGCCGACGATCGCGATGATGACCTGCATTTCTTTCGCGATCGCTTCCGCCTGGGGGTCTCCGAGGGTCGTGGAGACATGCACGTCGTAGGCGGAGAGGGAATCCTTCAGTATATTAAGGGACTGCAGCGACCTCTCGTCATCCTCGGGGTAACGGAACGTCACGTTGAAAAGTGCAGAGGAGTCGTTGTAGTGCTTCCTGATCTCTTCGATGGTCAGGACCTCGTCCGCATCCGGTTCCTCCGCGGAATCCGGATCCAGATGCTCCGGAAGGAACTCCACCTCCGCCACGCCCGGCGAATCTTCGATCCTGTCATAAATGCGGAACGCTTCCCGTAAGGACAGATTTGCGACCATGACCTTCGCGGAGCCGAAGGTGGTGTATTCCTGCTCCATCAGGTCCATGGTCCGTTTCGTCTCCGTCTCTTCGCTAAGATATTGTAGACGAACACGCTCTCCACGTCTTCTTTGTTGTTGTAGGTATCTGCCGGGATCACAGATTTCGCGAAAAAGGGATACTTCTCGATCAGAGCATCTCTTCCGGATCCGTCGATGGGAACGATCACCATGTCATAGCTGAAGGCCAGCTCGGAAACCGTAGAGTTCGGAAGGCCGGATGTGACAAACGCCGCGTCGCACTGCCCGTTCTTCATCTGGTCGATTGCTTCGCCATAAGAAAGGTAGTCCACCTGGCTGTCTTCATAGGTCATCCCGTAGGCTTCATAGATCATTCTTGCGTTCAGCTCAACACCGGAATTCGGGGCCCCGACGCCCACTCTCTTACCCTTCAGGTCCTCGACGGACTTGATGCCGGTGCCGGCTACAGTGACAAGCTGCACATAGTTTGGCCACAGGCGCATGACAGCGGAAAGGTCGGGATTCGCGCTGTCAAAAGCTCCGAAGCCTTCGTATGCCTGCATGACGGAGTCCTGCATGGAAATGGCAAGCTCCGCTTCTTCTTTCAGGATCAGGTTTATGTTTTCGACCGACGCTCCGGTCGCCTGGGCGGAGGTCTTGTAACCGGCGTTTCCGAGCGCGGTTGCAAATGCGCCGCCGATCGGATAGTAGATGCCAGAGGTGGGACCAGTGGCAATGGTTATAAATTCACCAGCCCTGTCGATCTCCGCCTTGGGTGCCGGTGCTTCTCCGGCCTGGCCCGCCGGAGCCGCTGTCCCGGATGCCGCAGGAGCTGCCGTGGTGGGAGCCGATGCGGATGAACCGCCGCATGCAGTCATCGTGAGCACTGCCGCGCCAATCACACAGGAAAGAACCGCTTTAAAACTACTTCTCATAGGTAACCTCCTCTTCTCACTGCATATTTATACGAAAATTAACAGATTTTCTGCAGATATCTACATATATTTTAGAAAACAGAGGAGATAATTCAATGCTTTATGCATAAAATGTCAAAATCAATGCATGAAGCACCCAAATCGGTGTACAAAAAGCAGTTGGCAGACAAAATGAAATGCCGGCGCCAGATATTTTCACATACGCACAAAGGAGAGGTCGCTTACGCTCCCTCTCCTTCCTATTAAGGCAGAACCCCTCGCGCATCCGCAAGCGGCTGCTCGGGGTTCTACCTTAAAAAGGAGGAATCCTTGCGGATTCCTCCTTGCGTATGTTTATTGTCTGGCTTGTGCTTAGTCGAGGATCTTGACAACTCTGCCGGAGCCGACGGTTCTGCCGCCCTCGCGGATAGCGAAGCGGAGACCCTGCTCGCAGGCGATCGGGTGGATCAGCTCGACGGTCATCTCGACGTTATCGCCGGGCATGCACATCTCGGTGCCTTCCGGAAGCTGGCAAACGCCGGTAACGTCAGTGGTTCTGAAGTAGAACTGCGGACGATAGTTGTTGAAGAACGGGGTGTGACGGCCGCCCTCATCCTTGGTCAGGACGTAGACCTGAGCGGTGAACTTTGCGTGGCAGGTAACAGAACCCGGCTTCGCAATGACCTGGCCGCGGACGACCTCGTCTCTGTTGACGCCGCGGAGAAGCAGACCGACGTTGTCGCCAGCCATAGCGGAATCAAGGAGCTTACGGAACATCTCGATACCGGTAACAACGGTCTTCTTCTTGTCTTCCTTGATACCAAGGATCTCGACTTCCTCGTTGAGCTTCAGGACGCCACGCTCGACACGGCCGGTAGCAACGGTACCACGGCCGGTGATGGTGAAGACATCCTCGACAGGCATAAGGAACGGCTTGTCGGTCTCGTGCTCCGGCTCCGGGATGTAATCATCGACTGCGTCAAGCAGCTCCATGACCTTGTCAGCCCACTCGCCGTTCGGATCCTCAAGAGCCTTCAGAGCGGAACCGCGGATGACCGGAATGTCATCGCCCGGGAACTCATACTCGTTGAGGAGGTCTCTGATCTCCATCTCGACCAGGTCAAGCAGCTCTTCGTCGTCGACCATGTCGCACTTGTTCATGAAAACAACGATGTACGGAACACCGACCTGACGTGCAAGCAGGATGTGCTCGCGGGTCTGAGCCATAACACCATCGGTAGCAGCAACAACGAGGATGGAGCCGTCCATCTGAGCAGCACCGGTGATCATGTTCTTGACATAGTCAGCGTGTCCGGGGCAGTCAACGTGTGCATAGTGACGCTTCGCGGTCTCGTACTCAACGTGAGCGGAGTTGATGGTGATACCACGCTCTCTCTCTTCCGGAGCCTTATCGATGTTCTCGAAGTCAACGATCTGGTTGGTAGCAGACGGCATTCTGGTTGCCAGAACCTTGGTGATAGCCGCGGTCAGAGTGGTTTTACCGTGGTCAACGTGTCCGATGGTACCAATGTTGCAATGCGGCTTGGTTCTGTCAAATTTCGCTTTTGCCATTTTTCTATCCTCCTTGAATGAATCTGATCTCTCTGTCAGATTTAAAATAGACTAGACATGATTATATCCCAGAAACTATGGTTTATCAAGCGCTTTCAGGGGTTCCCGCCCCCGAAAGCGTCCTGTGCATTACCTGTGCTCGGAAAGCACTTTCTCGGAAATATTCTTCGGGACCGGCTCGTATCTCTCAAAGAACATGGAGTAGTTGCCGCGGCCCTGTGTTCCGGAACGGAGGTCGGTGGAATAACCGAACATCTCGGACAGCGGAACGAAAGCCTTGATCATCTTGCCGCCGGAAATATCCTCGAAGCCCTCGACGCGTCCGCGGCGGGAGTTGATATCACCGACAACGAAGCCCATGTAATCTTCCGGAATGGTGACCTCGACCTTCATGATCGGTTCGAGGAGAACGGAAGCGCCCTTCTGCATGGCATCCTTGAACGCGAGGGAACCCGCGATGTGGAACGCCATCTCAGAGGAGTCGACCTCATGGTAGGAACCGTCGTAGCATGTAGCCTTGACGCCGAGGACCGGGAACCCGCCGAGGATACCGGCCTTCATGGCCTCCTGGATACCCTCGTCGATCGCCGGGATGTACTCCTTCGGGATCGCGCCGCCCGTGACGGCATTGACAAACTCGTAAGTGGACTCCGCGTTCGCGTCCATCGGTTCGAACTTGACCTTGCAGTGGCCGTACTGGCCCTTACCACCGGACTGCTTCACGTACTTGGACTCAACATCGACCGCCTTCGTGAAGGTCTCCTTGTATGCGACCTGCGGAGCGCCGACATTTGCCTCGACGTGATACTCACGGAGAAGTCTGTCAACGATGATCTCAAGATGAAGCTCGCCCATGCCGGAGATGATGGTCTGGCCGGTCTCCTGGTTGGTCGCCGCGTGGAAGGTCGGATCCTCCTCCGCAAGCTTCTGCAGGGCGTCGATCATCTTGGTCTGGCCGGCCTTGGTCTTCGGCTCGATCGCGATGTCGATAACCGGCTTCGGGATCTCGAGGGACTCAAGGATGATCGGATGCTGCTCGTCGCAGATCGTATCACCGGTCGAGGTGCTCTTGAAGCCGACTGCAGCGGCGATGTCGCCGGAGTAGACCTTCTCGAGCTCCATTCTCTTGTCGGCGTGCATCTGGACGATACGGCCGACACGCTCCTTCTTGCCCTTCGTGGAGTTCAGTACGTAGGAGCCGCTGTTCAGGGTGCCGGAGTACACGCGGAAGAACGCGAGACGGCCGACGAACGGGTCGGAGATGATCTTGAACGCAAGCGCCGCGAACGGCTCCTCGTCGGAAGACTGTCTCTCATCATCAGCGCCGTCCGGGGTAACGCCCTTGATCGCCGGGATGTCCAGCGGGGAGGGCATGTACTCGATGACCGCGTCAAGAAGCTTCTGGATGCCCTTGTTGAAGTGGGCGGTACCGCAGCAGACCGGGACAGCGAGGTTCTCGCAGGTCCCCTTGCGCAGCGCGGCCTTGAGCTCGTCGATGGACGGCTCCTCGCCCTCGAGGTACTTCTCCATCAGGTCTTCGTCAAGATCGCAGATCTGCTCGACCATCTTGGTGTGCCACTCTTCGGCCTCGTCCGCCATATCCGCCGGGATATCCTCGACGGAGATGTTCTCACCCTTGTTGTCGTTATAGATATAGGCCTTCATCTCCATGACGTCGATGATGCCCTTGAAATCATTTTCCTTACCGATCGGCAGCTGGATGCAGACCGGGTTCTTGCCGAGGCGATGCTCGATCTGGTCCACGGTCATGAAGAAGTTCGCACCCATGATGTCCATCTTGTTGACGAAGGCGATACGCGGGACCTTGTAGGTATCCGCCTGGCGCCATACGTTCTCGGACTGGGGCTCAACGCCGCCCTTCGCGTCGAAAACACCGACAGCGCCGTCAAGGACACGCAGGGAACGCTCGACCTCGATGGTGAAGTCGACGTGTCCGGGGGTGTCGATGATGTTGATGCGGTGCTCAAGCGCGCCCGGCTTGGTCTTGGTCTTCTCCTGCAGCGTCCAATGGCAGGTTGTCGCCGCGGAGGTGATGGTGATACCGCGCTCCTGCTCCTGCGCCATGTAGTCCATGGTCGCGGTGCCCTCGTAGGTCTCACCGATTTTATAGTTGACGCCAGTGTAATAAAGGATACGCTCAGTCAATGTCGTCTTGCCGGCATCGATATGGGCCATGATTCCGATATTCCTGGTCCTCTCAAGAGGATACTCACGTCCTTTGGTACTAGCCACTTGGGTTTCCTCCTAAAATGATTAGAATCTGTAATGCGCAAATGCCTTGTTGGCCTCTGCCATCTTATGCATATCTTCTTTTCTCTTGACCGCGGCGCCGGTGTTGTTCGCAGCGTCCATGAGCTCGTTCGCGAGTCTCTCTTCCTGCGTCTTCTCACCTCTTGCGCGGGAGAAATTGGTGATCCAGCGAAGCGCGAGCGCCTGCCTTCTCTCCGGCTTGACCTCGATCGGTACCTGGTAGGTCGCGCCGCCGATCCTCTTTGCCTTGACCTCAAGGACCGGCATGATGTTGTTCATAGCGGTCTCGAAGACCTCGACCGGATCCTTTCCGGTCTTATCCTGGATACGGTCGAATGCACCGTATACGATCTTCTGAGCGACGCCCTTCTTGCCGTCAAGCATGATCTGGTTGACGAGCTTGGTGACGACTACGTTATTGTAGATCGGGTCGCCCAGAACTGTTCTCTTTCTGGTCTGTCCTTTACGTGGCACGTTACTTCCCTCCTTAATTATACGTCCGGCGCAGTGCGCGGACTAATTAGATCATCGGTACTCATCCATAACTTCCGGTATGTTCGTGCTTGATTCTGTATGATCTGCAGCTTACAGATGAATATCACAATCGTGCACTAATGAGTAACTTGCAATTCCGGTTATTGATTACTTTTTGACCTTCGGCCTCTTCGCTCCGTACTTGGAACGAGCCTGCTTGCGGTTTGCGACGCCCGCGGTATCCAGCGTTCCACGGATGATGTGGTAACGGGTACCCGGAAGGTCCTTGACTCTTCCGCCTCTGATGAGGACGACGCTGTGCTCCTGCAGATTGTGGCCTTCACCCGGAATGTAGCTGGTGACCTCGATTCCGTTGGAAAGACGTACTCTTGCGATCTTACGAAGTGCGGAGTTCGGCTTCTTCGGCGTAGCGGTCTTGACCGCCGTGCAGACACCGCGCTTCTGCGGGCAGTTGTCCTGGACGTTCTTCTTGTGAAGCGAGTTGAAGCTTCTTAAGAGCGCCGGAGCCTTCGGCTTCCTTTCGGAAGTCTCTCTGCCCTTTCTGACGAGCTGATTGAATGTAGGCATTCTTTCGTTCACCTCCTGTGATATTGTCTGTTGGCTGCTTTCATTCTTTTCCGCATGCTTCCCTCTGCCGCATCCTGCCGCGTATAAAGCAGCTGCCATCTGCTTTTTTGCGCAATAAGATATGGCATGCCGAAAGGCACGCCATATCATTATAGTCAGCGGGTCTGACTATGTCAAGATTCTTTTGTACAACAGTTTCAGCGGACTGCCGCCTCCGCGGCCTTCAGGAAAACCTGCCCGCAGGGCTTCCCTTTAAAATATGAAACCACAAAATCCCCGAAGAGGTCCTCTATATATGACCTGTAGCAGCCCTTCGGCCGGACGAGGCATCCCGTCCAGGGGAAGCGTTCGGAAAACGGTACCAGCCTTACGTCCCGGGGGAGGATCCCGGAAATGTATGTACGCGGCACGATGCAGATCCCCTGGCCGCGCTGCGTCATCCGGAGGAGCATTGTGATCTTGGAGCTCGTCACGTTGATCTTCGGTATGAATCCGCTGTTCTCGCACCGGCTGATGATCTGGGAGTAAAGCACAGACTGCTGGCTGTACATGTTGAAAAACTGGTCCTTAAGATCCGCGAAGCCGGCCTCTCCGCGCTCCGTTATGGGATTGCCGGCATGCGCGCATACGGACATCTCATCCTCAAACAGGACCGTATCCTCTTCCCCGGGGCAGGTTTCGCCCAGAAAGCAGATCCCGGCGTCGAGCTCGCCTTCATTCAGCATCCTCCGGATCTCACCGGAGCCGGCCTCGACGAGCTGAAGATCGATCTCCGGATACATCTCCCGGAAATCCACGAAAATATCTACCATGAACATGGTCCCGAGTATGGGCGCGACGCCCACCGTAAGCTTTCCCCTTGGTATCTTCCGGAAATCCGTCACGAGATTCCCGAGCTCCTCAAATTCCCGGAGAAGAGGGACGGATCTTTCATAAAGGGCCGTCCCGTAATCCGTCAGCCTGACTCCGTCCGGGCGGATGATGAACAGGTCGACGCCGAGCTCTTTTTCGAGCTTCCGCATCATTTTGCTGAGTGCCGGCTGGGATATGAAGAGGCTCCTTGCTGCCTTCGTAAAGCTTCTCTCCTTCGCGATCTGCACAAAATACCTGAGTTCCCTGACATCCATTCCGTTCCTCCAATGCTGAAGAAAAATCGTTTTCTGTCACCGCTCCGCTTTTACCGTCATCCTGCCCTGTTCCGGCCCATCCTTTCCAGGTCCTCCCTGTCCAGACAATCGTTATGCTCTTTTCTCCGCCGCCTCGATCACGTGCTTCGCGAGCACCGCGGTGGTCACGCTGCCGACGCCGCCCGGCACCGGGGTGATCATCCCGGCGATGCCTGCGGCCTCTTCAAAGGCCACGTCGCCGCAGAGGTTCCCGTTTTCATCTACGTTGATGCCGACGTCGATCACGACCTGCCCCGGCCGGATGAAATCCTTCGTCACGAGGCCGGCATGCCCCGCCGCGCATACAAGGATCTCCGCGTTCCGGCAGACCGCCGCCATGTCGCGCGTCCTCGTATGGCACATGGTCACGGTCGCGTGCGCTGCCTGCAGCATCATGGAGACCGGCTTCCCGATCACAAGGCTCCTGCCGATCACCGTCACGTTTTTCCCCTTGAGGCTGATGCCGTAGAACCGGAGAAGCTCCATGCATGCCTCCGCCGTACAGGGCGGATATCCTGTCCCGCTGCCTGTGAACACGCCGCCGAGGGAGCCCTCCGTCATGCAGTCGACGTCCTTCTCCGGAAGAAGGCGCGCGCAGGCTGCCTTCTCCATCGCCTTGTCCGGCAGCGGCCGGAACATGAGGCAGCCGTGGATCCCGGGATCCGCGTTGACCATGTCGATCGTCTTAAGAAGCTCCGATTCCGTGACATCCTCCGGAAGAAGAAAGCGCTTCACTTCGATCCCCGCCTTCTCACAGCGCTTCAGGGCGCCGCGCTCGTACGACAGGTCGTCCGGACGCTCCCCGACTCTCAGGATCGCAAGCGTGGGGACCGTCCCCTTTTCTCTCAGCGCCTCCGCGCGCGCCTTCAGCTCCTCCGTCAGCGCGGCCGCTGCCGGCGCCCCCTTCAGGATCTCCGCCATCACGATCTCTCCTTTCTGATCCGTCCCATCACCGCGGCCGCTGTCTTCTCCGCGCGCGGCAGGTACTCCTCCATCAGGGCGTCCGCTTCCTTTTCCAGCACCAGCGCCCGCTCCGAGGAAAGCGGCTTCGTGTTGATGAAGATATTCATGGAAGCGCACCGCATGGCCGCACCCGCGAGCAGCGCGCCGCAGCCCGCGTCGGAGACCAGCATGACGCTGCCCTTTTCGTACATTTCCTCAAGAAGGACGACCGCCTCGGCGCAGCACCTCATCATCTCCATCGGGGCGCCGCAGGCGTCAAGGCTCACCTTTTCCAGGATCTCCGCCCTGTGCGGGTCGTCCTTCGGGATGGCGTACGCCTTCTGCAGCGGCTCAAACGCCTCCGCGTCGGCATCGACCAGGCCGACCAGCTTCCTTTCGAGTGCCTCCGCCTGTGCCGTCAGCCGGCGGACGTCCTCCTCGACCGCGGCGTATTTTTTCCTCCCGACCGTCAGGTTTCCGACCATGGCGCAGAGCGACGCCGCAAGCGCGCCTGTCAGGGCAGCCGCGCCGCCCCCGCCCGGGACGGGCGCCTTTGAGGCAAGCACGTCCGCGAATCTCCGGAGATCAAGTTCAGTCAGTTTTTCCATTTCTGTCCTCCTTCTTCCGGTTTCCGCGCGCCATCTGTACGATCCTTCTCAGGCCGTCCCGCGATCCTCCGGATCCGCATCATTGGCCTCGTGGAAATGTACGGCAAAACGGAACCTGTGAAAAGGCGCCGCACGGCTGTACGATGATACACAGCCGTGCGGTATCTTTAGGCTCTTATGATCATGGTGTTGTATTTTACTTGATGGCTTTCATCAGCAGGTCCTGTCCTTCGATGTTTTCCTTGACCGGGGCGCTGATATAATAGCCGGTCTCTCCCATGGTAAGCCAGTTATTACAAGTTAAAATTACAGATCTTTTACATTCTCCGCAACCCAGTTCTGGAAATTTTCTTTCACTTTTTCCGGATCCATGGCCGTCCCGTCCGCGTCAAGCATGACGGCCGCCTTTCCCTTCAGGTAAAGCAGCCCTGTGCGGCTGCTGCCGGGCGCCGTGTAGGCATAAAAGCCTCCGCCGGCATCGTCCTCCGAAAAGCCCTCTGAAAGGAACGACGAAGAGTATTCCGACGCGAGCTGCATGGAGAAGAACTCCCCCGCGGTCCGGTAGACACGGACCTCCGCGCGGCAGGCCTTCCCCTCATCCGCCGCTTCCGTTCCGGACGCGCTGAGAGACCAGGCGTCCTTTACAAGGAAGCTCCTGTCCCTCGCGACGGTCCCCGTGACGGTACCGGCATTTTCCCCAAAGTACAGCTCCGGCGCGGGAAGCGCGTCGCTGTACGCTTCGGGAAGCCTTCCGGAAAATGCTTCGGAGCCTGACGCCGCAAGGTTCGAAAAAAGCCCTCCGCCCGCGACGAGGGCCGTGAGCAGATAGACTGCCGCGCGCGCCGCGTTTCTGCGCCCCGCGCCGGACGGCTTCACCGTCTCCGGCGATCCCTGCCACCGCTTGAAGGTCCTGTAGTCCGCGATCACCGTAAGAAGGTGCACGATCCCCGCAGCGGCAAATGCCGCCGTCAGAGCAGGGATGGTGTCGTCCAGATAGTGCGCCGCCTTTCCCGGGGAAAAGAGGTACAGGACCTCAAGAACGAACACGGTCATAAGCACCAGGACGAACTCCTTCACGCCGTCCATCCAGCCGAAGGCCGTCGCCTCAAGGTCGTAGTTTTCCGGAAGGGCGGGCGGCACGGCGCCGGCGCGCTCCGAACGGTACACGCGCAGCTTCCTCGTCCCGAAGAGCCCGGTATAAACGCTCCGGAAGCCCGCGCCGTTCATCAGCTTTTCAATATGCAGGCGTCCGTGCGACTTTGGATGAAAAACGACCGCGCGGTATGAAAAGCGTTTCTTTTCTCCCGCGCGGTAACGGATCTCCGCTTCATTCACCCCGGAGACGTGGAGGCCTTCCGAGGAACGCTCCGAGAGGAGCCCGGAAAGCGCGTCCGTCTGCCAGTAAAAGTACGGATTTTTTTCTTTTGTCTCGGCCATAGCCTTCCTCATGCCGTGATGCTCCCGGTATTCCGGGCATAAATGTCCGGCCCATAAGCTCCGGCCCGCCGGCCTTTGAGGCTCCCGGCGTTCCGGGTATATGCTCCCGGACTGCCGTCCGGATCCTCCGGTTCCCGTTTCCGTCAGATCTTAAGAAGCGACGGCAGGAACAGGGTGACGCCCGGTACGAACGTGATCACCAGGAGCGAAAGGATCAGCGGGAAGAAGAACGGCAGGAAGCCCTTCACGAGCTCCGGCATCTTCAGGTCGGTGATCGACGCCATGATGAAAAGGCCTACGCCGACCGGCGGCGTGGACATGCCGATCAGGCAGTTGAACACCTGGATCACGCCGAACTGGATCCTGTCGACGCCCAGCTGGTCTATGATCGGCAGAAGGATCGGGACCATGATCAGCTGGATCGTGGTTCCGTCGAGCACGCAGCCCAGGATCAGGAGGATCAGGTTGATCATGAGAAGCACCACATATTTGTTGGTGCTGATCCCGAGAAGCGCTTCGGACATGTAGACCGGAAGCTTTTCTGCCGTCGTGAGCCAGCCGACCGCCGTTCCCATACCGATCAGGAACATGATCAGGGACGACGAGATGATGGTCTGCTCCAGCGTGAAAACGAAATTCTTCACGGTCAGGTCACGGTAGATCAGTCCGACGAAGATCGAATAGACGACAGCGATGATACCTGCCTCGGTCGAGGTCGCGATACCGCTGGAGATGCAGAACAGAAGGACCAGCGGCGCCATGAGCGCAAGGAAGCCGCTCTTCGTCTTGTCGACCAGCCGCTTCATGCTGAACGGGACAGGCGGCGGCATCTTGACCTTGCCGGAATCGTAGATGATCCGGTCCATGACCATCAGGAACGCCGCGATGACGAGGCCGGGGCCCAGGCCCGCGACAAACATCTTTCCGACGGATACGTTCGCGAGCTGCGCGTAGATCAGGAACGGGACCGAGGGCGGGATGATGGGGCCGATGACGGACGACGCGAGCGTGATCGCCGCGGAGAAGACCTTGTCATAGCCCTTCTCTTCCATCGCGTTGATCTCGACCAGTCCCAGTCCGGCGGCATCGGCCGTAGCCGTACCGGAAATACCGGAGAAGATGATCGACGAAAGGACGTTCACCTGCGCGAGGCCGCTCTTCATGTGGCCGCAGACCGCGTCCGCCCAGTCAAAGATCCTGGTCGTGATGCCTCCGAAGTTCATGAGGTTTCCGGCAAGGACGAAGTAGGGGATCGCGAGGAGCGTGAAGTTCGAGGTGCCCTTCGTGATCATGAGCGGGAGGACCTCCAGCGCGTATCCGCCGGTGAACAGCGCCACCAGCGTCGCGATACCCATGCACATGGTGATGGGCGCGCCGGTGAGCAGAAGAAGGAAAAACACACCAAATAAGACTCCTCCTACCATCAGTGCTCACCTTCCTTTCTTCCGCGCAGGTCGTCCAGGGTAAGACTGAGGAACGGATGATCTTTTCGTAGATCAGGTTCTGGAGCTCAAGAAGCAGCCGGTTGCCGCTGATGTAGGCAATGTATCTGTGGAACTCCGTGTCAGCCTTCATGACGGCGTAGAGGTCGGAGGGATCCGTCCGGTTCTGCTCCTTCATGGATCCAAGGATCGCCTGGAGATACGTGATGTCATGCTCTGTCGTCCGAGGGACGGCAAGCTCAAAGCACATGAGCTCGAGCTTCTCCCGGATCTCCATCAGGTCGCAGAGGTCCTTCCACCTGAGAGGCGCAACGACCCTCTGGCTTCCTCTCTGCTCGATCCACCCCTCGCTCTCAAGGATCTTCAGCGCGTCGCGGAGCGGCGTCCTGCTGACGTCAAGAATATTCGAGAAGCTCCTTTCGTTGATCACAGTTCCCGGGCCGATCTGCCCGCTGATGATCAGCTGCTTCAGCAGCCGGTATACCTTATCACTGTATGATTCATTCTTCTCGATCTTCGCAATGCTCTTTTCAAATGAAGCCATCCCGGGTACCGATCTTTCCTGTATTTGGTATACCATGACACCAGTAAACCAATCTTATCAGCCGCACACCGGAACCGCAACTCTTATTTTTAAGAATTTTTCCTTTCCGGAGGCAGCTGCTTCCGGAACGCAAAGCGGGACTGCCGCAATAAAGGACATTTCAGACCTTCATGCGGCAGTCCCGGTTATTTTTGGAACTGTTTATTCTTCAGTAATGCCTGCCGGCTCCTCCGCTGTCTCTTCCGCGGCTTCGCCGGAAGCACCGGCTGCCTCAGCCTCCTCCGGGAGCACCTCGTCGATCTCGTCGAGGATGTCCAGGACTGCCGGATCATCGTCCGTGATGACCGGCTCGTCTTCCGGGGACGGCGTCACGTCGGTGTCAAGCTTCACGCTTCTGTAGCGCTTCATGCCGGTGCCTGCCGGGATCAGCTTACCGATCAGGACGTTCTCCTTCAGGCCGATCAGATGGTCGATCTTTCCGGAGATGGCGGCCTCGGTCAGGACCTTGGTCGTCTCCTGGAAGGACGCCGCGGACAGGAAGGAATCCGTCGCGAGGGATGCCTTCGTGATACCGAGCATGATCTGCCTGCCCTCTGCCGGCTGCTTTCCTTCTTCGATCAGGCGGTCGTTCATCGCGTTGAACTCAAGGACGTTCATGTCCTTGCCCGGAAGCACGCCGGAATCACCGGGCTCGTCGACCTTGATCTTCTTCATCATCTGGCGGACGATGACCTCGATGTGCTTGTCGTTGATCTCAACGCCCTGCAGACGGTAGACGCGCTGCACCTCGCGGAGCATGTAGTCCTGCACAGCGCGGACGCCCTTGATCTTCAGGACGTCGTGCGGGTTCAGGGAACCGCTGGTCAGCTCGTCGCCGGCCTCCAGCATCTGCCCGTCCTCGACAACGATGTGCGAGCTGTACGGGATCAGGTAGGTCTTGCTGTTCCCGTCCTCCGGGTTCGTGACGATGATCTCGCGCTTCTTCTTGGTGTCGCGAAGCTCGACCCGTCCGGGGATCTCCGTGATGATCGCAAGTCCCTTCGGCTTACGCGCCTCGAACAGCTCCTCGACACGGGGAAGACCCTGTGTGATATCGCCGCCCGCGACACCGCCGGTATGGAAGGTTCTCATGGTCAGCTGCGTACCGGGCTCACCGATCGACTGGGCCGCGATGATACCGACAGCCTCGCCGACCTGCACTGCCTGGCCGGTCGCCATGTTCGCGCCGTAGCACTTCGAGCAGACGCCGTTCATGCATCTGCACTGCAGGATGTTGCGGATCTTCACGCTCTTCCTGCCGGTCTTTTCAAGGACCTTCATGATGAGCTCCGCGCGCTTCGGGGTCACCATGTGGTTCGCCTTCACGAGGACGTCACCCGTATCCGGGTCCTTGATATCCTCGGCGATGTACCTGCCGGTGATCCTGTCCTGAAGCTTCTCGATGGTCTCCTTGCCGTCCATGAAGGCGCGGATCTCCATGAAGGGGATGTCCCTGCCTTCGGAGCAGTCCACCTCGCGGACGATCAGGTCCTGCGAGACGTCGACCAGACGCCTGGTCAGATAGCCGGAGTCCGCCGTACGGAGCGCGGTATCCGACAGGCCCTTGCGGGCGCCGTGCGCGGAAATAAAGTACTCCAGAACGTCCAGTCCCTCACGGAAGTTGGACGTGATCGGCAGCTCGATCGTGTGGCCGGTGGTATCCGCCATCAGTCCGCGCATGCCGGCAAGCTGCTTGATCTGCTTGTCGGAGCCGCGGGCGCCGGAGTCCGCCATCATGAAGATGTTGTTGTACTGGTCAAGGCCTGCCATCAGGTCCTTGGTCAGCTGGTCGTCCGTCTTCTTCCAGGTCTCGATGACTTCCTTATAGCGCTCGTCGTTCGTGACCAGGCCGCGGCGGTAGTTGCGGGAGATCTTCTCGACGGTCTCCTGCGCCTCACGGATGAGCGTTTTCTTGCTCTCCGGGACGGTCATGTCGGAGATCGAGACCGTCATGCTCGCGATGGTGGAATACTTGTAGCCGATCGCCTTGATGTCGTCGAGGACCTCCGCCGTGCGGGAAAGCCCGTGGACGTTGATGACCTTCTCAAGGATCTGCTTGCACTGCTTCTTCTTGACCAGGAAATCGATCTCCGGCTTCAGCTCGTTGCCGGGGATGGTCCTGTCGACGAAGCCCAGATCCTGCGGGATGATCTCGTTGAAGAGGATGCGGCCCGCGGAGCTGTCCTGGATCTCGGAGAGGACCCTGCCGTCCGGCATGGTCTTCGTCACGCGGACCTTGATCTTCGTCTGCAGCGTGATCACACCGTTCGCGTACGCGAGCAGCGCCTCGTTCCTGTTCCGGAAGCACATGCCCTCGCCCTTTTCACCGTCCCTCTGCTGGGTCAGGTAGTAGATGCCGAGGACCATATCCTGCGACGGGACCGCGACCGGACCGCCGTCGGACGGCTTCAGGAGGTTGTTCGGGGACAGCATGAGGAAGCGGCACTCCGCCTGCGCCTCGACGGACAGCGGCAGATGGACTGCCATCTGGTCGCCGTCGAAGTCCGCGTTGAACGCGGTGCAGACCAGCGGATGCAGCTTGATGGCCTTGCCCTCGACCAGGATCGGCTCGAACGCCTGGATACCAAGCCTGTGCAGCGTAGGAGCACGGTTCAGCATGACCGGATGCTCCTTGATGACATCCTCGAGCACGTCCCAGACCTCGGTCTGCATGCGCTCGACCATCTTCTTCGCGCTCTTAACGTTGTGCGCGGTGCCGTTCTCGACAAGCTCCTTCATGACGAAGGGCTTGAAGAGCTCGATCGCCATCTCCTTCGGAAGTCCGCACTGGTAGATCTTCAGCTCCGGACCGACGACGATAACGGAACGGCCGGAATAGTCGACACGCTTGCCCAGAAGGTTCTGGCGGAAGCGTCCCTGCTTGCCCTTCAGCATGTCGGACAGGGACTTCAGCGCGCGGTTGCCCGGGCCCGTGACCGGACGGCCTCTTCTGCCGTTGTCGATCAGGGCGTCCACCGCCTCCTGCAGCATGCGCTTCTCGTTGCGGACGATGATGTCCGGGGCGCCGAGCTCTAAAAGGCGCGCCAGACGGTTGTTTCTGTTGATGATCCTTCTGTACAGGTCGTTCAGGTCGCTCGTCGCGAACCTGCCGCCGTCCAGCTGGACCATGGGGCGGATATCCGGCGGGATGACCGGGACGATCGTCATGATCATCCACTCCGGACGGTTGCCCGAGTTGCGGAAGGACTCGACGACCTCAAGCCGCTTGATGAGCTTCGCGCGCTTCTGTCCGGAAGCGCTCTCCAGCTCCTCCTGCATCTCCTTCGATTCCTTTTCGAGGTCGATCGCCTTCAGGAGCTCCAGGATGGACTCGGCGCCCATACCCGCGCGGAACGCGTCCCAGCCGAACTGCTCCTGGGCCTCGCGGTATTCCTTCTCCGTCAGGATCTGCTTGTAGGAGAGCGAGGTCTCCATGGGATCGAGGACGATGTAGGAAGCAAAGTACAGGACTTTCTCCAGCGTGCGCGGGGAGAGGTCGAGGATCAGGCCCATGCGGCTCGGGATACCCTTGAAGTACCAGATGTGGGAGACCGGGGCGGACAGGACGATGTGTCCCATGCGCTCGCGGCGGACCGAGGACTTGGTGACCTCGACGCCGCAGCGGTCGCAGATCACGCCCTTATAGCGGATCTTCTTGTACTTGCCGCAGTGGCACTCCCAGTCCTTGCTCGGCCCGAAAATACGCTCGCAGAACAGACCGTCCTTCTCCGGCTTCAGGGTTCTGTAGTTGATGGTCTCAGGCTTTTTGACCTCACCGTGGGACCATTCCAGGATCTTCTCCGGAGAAGCAAGACCGATCTTGATCGCGTCAAAGGTAATCGGCTCGTAGCTGGTGTTTGTTTCAGGCATTTACAAAAGCCTCCTTGTATATGAAAGCCGGCATCCGCATACTTTCGCCGGCGGAACGGGTTCCTTATTCTCCGTCATCGATATCCCTGAGGTCGTCGGAGAAATCCTCCTCCGGCTCTTCCTCAAAGCTCTCCTCCTCGACCGAGACCAGCTCGCCGTCCTTGAATTCCTGGCGGGAGAAGCCTGCGCCGGAGAAGTTCTCCTCGTCGCGGTATCTGCGGTCGCCTTCGAGGATCGAGCGCATGCTCAGGTTCTCCTCGTCGATGTTCTCCTTCAGCTCGACTTCCTCGCCGTTGTCCTTCAGGACGCGGACGTCGAGGCCGAGGGACTGAAGCTCCTTCAGGAGGACCTTGAAGGACTCCGGAACACCCGACTGCGGGATGTTCTCGCCCTTGATGATGGCTTCGTAGGTCTTGACGCGTCCGACGACATCGTCCGACTTGACCGTCAGGATCTCCTGCAGCGTATACGCGGCGCCGTAAGCCTCGAGGGCCCAGACCTCCATCTCTCCGAAACGCTGGCCGCCGAACTGGGCCTTGCCGCCCAGAGGCTGCTGCGTGACCAGGGAGTAGGGGCCCGTGGAACGCGCGTGGATCTTGTCGTCGACAAGGTGGTGCAGCTTCAGGTAATGCATGAAGCCGATGGTCGTGCGGCCCTCGAACGGCTCGCCGGTGCGGCCGTCGCGGAGCTGGACCTTGCCGTCGCGGGCGATCGGGACGCCCTTCCACTCTGCCCTGTGGTCAAGGTGGTCGCCCAGGTACTGCATGACCTCAGGCGCGAGGACCTCGCCGTACTTCTCCCGGAACTCATCCCAGGAACCGTTCACGTAGTCGTTCGCCATCTCGAGCATGTCCATAATATCCTGCTCGTCCGCGCCGTCGAAGACCGGCGTGGAGACGTTGAAGCCAAGGACCTTGGACGCGAGGGAAAGGTGGATCTCAAGGATCTGCCCGATATTCATACGGGACGGGACGCCCAGCGGGTTCAGGACGATGTCCAGCGGGCGGCCGTTCGGAAGGAACGGCATATCCTCGACCGGAAGCACGCGGGACACGACACCCTTGTTGCCGTGGCGGCCTGCCATCTTGTCGCCGACCGAGATCTTTCTCTTCTGCGCGATGTAGATCCTGACGTTCTGGTTCACGCCCGGCGGCAGCTCGTCGCCGTTCTCCCTCGTGAAGACGCGCGCCTCCACGACGGTGCCGTAAGCGCCGTGCGGGACCTTTAAGGAGGTGTCCCTTACCTCTCTCGCCTTCTCGCCGAAGATCGCGCGGAGCAGGCGCTCCTCCGCGGTCAGCTCGGTCTCGCCCTTCGGGGTGACCTTTCCGACCAGGATGTCACCGGCACGGACCTCCGCGCCGATGCGGATGATGCCGCGGTCGTCGAGGTCCTTCAGCGCGTCGTCGCCGACGCCCGGGACGTCCCTCGTGATCTCCTCCGGCCCGAGCTTCGTGTCGCGGGATGCGCACTCATACTCTTCGATATGGATGGACGTGAAGACGTCATCCTTGACCAGGCGTTCGGACAGCAGGACCGCGTCCTCGTAGTTGTAGCCCTCCCAGGTCATGAACCCGATCAGCGGGTTCTTGCCGAGGCCGATCTCTCCGCCGCAGGTGGACGGGCCGTCCGCGATGACCTCTCCGGCCTCGATGTGGTCGCCCGCGTTGACGATCGGCTTCTGGTTATAGGAGTTCGACTGGTTGCTGCGCTGGAACTTCGTCAGCTTGTAGTCCTCGATCTCGCCCGTGTCGTCGCGGCGCACGGTGATCTCGCTGCCGGAGCTCATGACGACGGTGCCGGCGTGACGCGCGACCTGGCATACGCCCGAGTCGACCGCCGCCTTGCCCTCGATACCGGTGCTCACGACCGGGGTCTCGGTGATCATCAGCGGGACCGCCTGACGCTGCATGTTCGAGCCCATCAGGGCGCGGTTCGCGTCGTCGTTCTGGAGGAACGGGACCATGCTCGTCGCGACCGAGAAGACCATCTTCGGGGAGACGTCCATCAGGTCGATGGTGCGCTTCTGGAACGCGGAGGTCTCATCCCTGTAGCGTCCGGAAACGTTGTTATGGACAAAGTGTCCCTGCTCATCCAGCGGCTCGTTCGCCTGCGCGACGACGAAGTTGTCCTCCTCGTCCGCGGTGAGGTACACGACCTCGTCCGTGACGACCGGGTCCTTCGCGTTCTCGCCGTGCTTGTCGACGACGCGGTAGGGCGCCTCGACGAAGCCGTACTGGTTGATGCGCGCGTAGCTTGCCAGGGAGTTGATCAGGCCGATGTTCGGTCCTTCAGGCGTCTCGATCGGGCACATCCTGCCGTAATGCGTGTAATGGACGTCGCGGACCTCGAATCCTGCGCGGTCCCTGGAAAGTCCGCCCGGGCCGAGTGCCGAGAGACGCCTCTTGTGGGTCAGCTCGGACAGCGGGTTGTTCTGGTCCATGAACTGGGACAGCTGCGAGGAGCCGAAGAACTCCTTCACCGCGGCCGTGACCGGCTTGATGTTGATCAGGGACTGCGGCGTGATCTCGCTCATGTCCTGCGTGGTCATGCGCTCGCGGACCACGCGCTCCATCCTGGAGAGGCCGATGCGGTACTGGTTCTGCAGCAGCTCTCCAACCGCCCTGATGCGGCGGTTGCCCAGATGGTCGATGTCATCGTTCGAGCCGATGCCCTCTTCGATGTGCATGTTGTAGTTGACGGAGGCGAAGATATCCTCCCTCGTGATGTGCTTCGGGATCAGCTCGTCCACGTGCTTCCGGATGGACTCCTTCAGCTCGTCCTCGTTCTCCGCCGCGTCCATGAGGTCCTTCAGCACGGGGTAGAAGACCGGCTCGGTGATGCCGTACTCGGTCGGGTCCTCCATGTCCACGAAGTTCCGGATGTCGACCATGAGGTTCGAAAGGACCTTGACCTTCCGGCCTGCGCCCTGGACCCAGACGTACGGGACGCCGGCGTCCTGGATCTGCGTCGCGAGCTCGCGGCGCACCTCGGTGCCCGCGGCGGCGAGGATCTCGCCGGTCTCCATGTCCACGACGTCCTCCGCGAGGACATGTCCCACGATCCTGTTGCGGAAATGAAGCTTCTTATTAAATTTGTAGCGTCCCACCTTCGCGAGGTCGTACCTTCTCGCGTCGAAGAACATCGAGTGGAGCAGTCCCTCCGCCGACTCGACGGAAAGCGGCTCGCCCGGACGGATCTTCCGGTACAGCTCAAGAAGGCCGTCCGCGTAATTGTCGGAGGAATCCTTCGCGAAGCTCGCGAGCAGCTTCGGCTCCTCGCCGAACATCTCGGTGATCTCCGCGTTGGTGCCGAGGCCGAGCGCGCGGAGAAGCACGCTTACCGGGACCTTCCTCGTGCGGTCCACACGGACGTTGAAAACATCGTTCGAATCCGTCTCATACTCGAGCCACGCGCCCCTGTTCGGGATGACCTGGCAGAAGAAGCACTCCTTGCCGAGCTTGTCATGCTCGATGGTATAGTAGATACCGGGGGAACGGACAAGCTGGCTGACGATAACGCGCTCGGCGCCGTTGATCACAAAAGACCCGGTGTCCGTCATGAGCGGAAGATCGCCCATAAAGATCTCGTGCTCCTTGTGCTCGTCCTTGTCCTTATTGTACAGCCTGACCTTGACCTTCATCGGCGCCGCGTAGGTCGCGTCGCGCTCCTTGCACTCGGCAATGGAGTACTTCACGTCGTCCCTGCACAGCTGGAAATCGACGAAGTCCAGGCTCAGATGGCCGGCGAAGTCCTCGATCGGGAAAATGTCGTGGAACACTTCCTTCAGCCCTTCACTGAGGAACCATTCATAGGAATCCTTCTGGATCTCTATGAGGTTCGGCATCTCCAGAACTTCCTTCTGCTTCGAGAAGCTCATACGGATGCCCTTACCGGCTTTGATCGGGCGCATTTTGCTTTTTTCCATGTACGTTATCACCCCTATTTAGATTCGTGAACAACGGTTACCTGTTTCGTTCGGCACGATTGCGCGGCAGGCTTTGTCGCTTTTGACCAAAAAACCCGCCGAAAGGGCATAGTTCACCCAATGGGACACCACGCCACAATAGTGCAAACTCCATAATATCATCGTGATGTCAAGGTGTCAAGCAAATAAACTTGCTTTTTGTTTCGCTTTCTGATATAATCTTTGAGCGTCATTTTATAAAAACTTTATTTACGGAGGTTCCACCGGATGAGTACTCTCACGAAAGTTCTGCTTGTCATCCTGGTCCTGCTGATCGCCGCCCTGGCCTTCCTTTACTTCTACGGCCGGCGTCTCCAGGAGCAGCAGGCATCGCAGCAGCAGGCGCTCGACGCCATGAAGCAGACGGTTTCCATGCTGATCATAGACAAAAAGAAGATGCGCCTTAAGGATTCGGGCCTCCCGCAGATGGTCATCGACCAGGCGAAGTGGTACATGAAGCGGATGAAGGTCCCGGTCGTCAAGGCGAAGGTCGGAACAAAGATCATGACCCTCATGGCCGACCAGAGCGTTTTCGACATCCTCCCGCTGAAGACCGAGTGCAAGGTCGTGGTCAGCGGCATCTACATCACCGAGATCAAGAGCGCGCGCGGCGGCATCCCGAAGCCGGAAAAGAAGAAGTCCATCTGGGACCGCATCCGCGGCAAGTGATCAGCCGCAGGGCTTTCATAAAAGCCGCAGGGCTTCTGTATACAGCCGCAGGGCTTCCATACACGAAAAGATCCGCCCCGGAAAACCAGCAGTGGTTTTCCGGGGCGGTTTTCTGTCTCTGTAAATATGCGCGCACGAAGCGCTGCCGCCGCGCGGGCAGGACCGCGCGCGGAGGCCGGCTGTGTCAGCAGGGCTTTCCCCGCGAGGAGATCAGGACCTTCATCCGGCAGTCCGACAGGTGCTCGTCCCCGATGTCCATGGAGTAGTCGACTACGACCATGATCTGGTCGCGCGACTCGCGGATCTCGATGTCGTTCGTCATGATCCCGATCATGAGGTCCCCGAACGGGGTGCTGTAGCAGCTCACCGTCCGCTCCGTCGAATTCAGGAAATCCATCCGTACGTTCGCGAGGCCGTGCTTTTCGATCTGCATGCAGCCGCCGCCGATCGTGATCACGTTCTCGGTCGACGCGTCAAGCTCCTCCACAGGCTCTTCGTAGCGCACGGTATGCATGCCGTCCCTCAGGCTGTAGCTCCCGGGGATGACCAGCTCAACATTTTCATTTTCCGCTCCCATCCGGCGGTTCCCGCTGATGGTCACGAGGACATTTTCCGTCATCAGTACTCCTCGATATCGATCTTTTCCGTATACTTCACTTCGTTCGGAAGGATGGAGCTCGCGAAATCCGAAAAGCTCTCGGCCAGGTCGCTGACGCAGAACCTGTATTTCCTGTCCGGTCCCTTCCCGTCGCCGGGATTCAGGAGCCCCTCTTTCCCGAGGATCTCCCTCAGCTCGACCGCCGTCTCGTAGGCGGGATTCACCAGCGTCACCTCGTCCCCCATGATCCTCTGGATCGTGGAGACAAGGAGCGGATAATGCGTGCAGCCGAGCACCAGCGTATCCACGTGCTTTTCCTTCAATTCCTGGAGATACCGCGACGCGATCTCGTCCGTCACCGTGTCGTGCAGGAGCCCCTCCTCCACCAGCGGAACGAACAGCGGGCAGGCCTTCTGGATCACGCGGATCTCCGGGTCGATGCTGTTGATCACCTTGCGGTAGATGTCGCTCGAGACCGTGCCGCGCGTGCCGATCACGCCGACGCGGCCGCTCCTCGTCGCGCGGACCGCCGTGAGGGCGCCCGCGTAGATGACGCCGATGACCGGGATGTCGCTCTCCCGCGCGATGGTCTCAAGCGCGTACGAGCTCGCCGTATTGCAGGCGATCACGATCGCCTTGACGTCGTTCGTCCTTAAAAACCGCACGATCTGCCTTGAAAAGCGCAGCACCGTCTCGCGGGACTTCGCGCCGTAGGGAAGCCTTGCGGTGTCACCGAAATAGACGATGCTCTCCCCCGGGATCTGCCCCATGATCTCGCGGACCACGGTGAGGCCGCCGATCCCCGAGTCAAACACGCCGACCGGCGCGTAGGTCCCCAGGTCCATTGCCCTGTGCCTTCGCTTCGGCACATAAAGCTTTACCGGATCCTGCTCCGGAAAATCCTGTCCCATATCAGGCCTTTCTTTCAAATGCCAGGTCGATCAGCTTCTGCACCAGCTCCTTCTTCCCGAGGCCCTTGTGCTCCCAGAGCTGCGGGTACATGCTGATCGCGGTAAAGCCGGGCATGGTATTGATCTCGTTGAAAATGACGTCCCCGCCCTCCGTCACGAAGAAGTCCACGCGGGACAGGCCGTAGCCGTCGATCGCGTCGAAGATCCTCACGGCGGCGGTCCTTAAGCGCTCCGCGGAGCCCTCCGGGAGCTCCGGGTCCAGAACCGTCCTGGACTGGGGGTTGTAGTACTTCGCGTCATAGGTATAGAAGGTCTCAGCGGAAAGGATCTCGCCGACGCCGCTTGCCCTGGTCGGCGTCCTTCCGCCGCCCAGGACCGCGCACTCGACCTCGTGCCCGGTGATCGTCTCCTCGACGAGGAAACGGCGGTCAAACCGGCCCGCCTCCTGGAAGCCGCTTATCAGCTCCACCCTGTCATGGGCCTGCGTCACGCCGCAGCTTGAGCCTGCGTTGCAGGGCTTCAGGAAGACCGGGTAGCTGAAGTGCTCCTCGATCCGTTTGACGACAGCCTCCATATCGGAAAGCTGCTCCCTCGTCACAAGCTCATACTCCGCCTGGCGGATGCCGAGCGAATTCACGACCAGCTTCGTGAAGCCCTTGTCCATCCCGACCGCGGAGGCCACGACACCGCAGCCGACGTACGGGATCTGCGCGAGCTCGCAGAGCCCCTGGATGGTCCCGTCCTCGCCGTACAGACCGTGGAGGATCGGGAACACAAGGTCCACCTTCACCTTGGTGTAGGCTGTTTTCTCGCGGATGATGAGGCACTGCTCCGTCGCGTCGGGGGACAGGACGCACCCGTTCTTCCCCTCGCGCCAGCTTCCGTCCCGGATCTCGTCCACACTGTTGACCCGGAGCCACCGCCCCTCCTTCGTAATGCCGACCAGGATCAGCTCATACTTCTCCCTGTCGATCTGCTCTATGATATTGCACGCGGAAAGGCAGCTGATCTCATGCTCCGAGGACTGTCCGCCAAAGACTGCGGCGATCGTTTTTCTGCTCATTTTACAGGTTCCTTTCAGATCTTAAGATTCCGGGAGATCGTGATCTCCTGGTTGTCGATATGCTCACGCGCGGCCCGCTTCGCCATCTCCAGGTTCCTCTGCTTCACGGCGGCCAGGATGTTCTCATGCTCGATCATGAGGATCTGCCGCTTCCCGGTGTCCTTGATATATTCCAGCCGGTAGCGGTAGATCTGGTCGCGCAGATTGTTCAGAAGCTGCACGAGCTTGTCGTTATATGTACCATTATATATGACGTCGTGGAACTTTTCATCCGCTCCCGCGATCCGGATCACGTCGTTCGTGCGGAGCGACTCGCGGAACTCGATCCGCGCCTCGTCAAGCTTCCGGATATCGTCCTCCGTCATGCGCTGCACCGCAAGCTCGATCGCGAGCTCCTCAAGGGAACGGCGCACCTCCAGCACGTCGCGGAGGTTCTTTTCCGTGATCCCTGCGACCTCCGCGCCCTTCCGCGGGATCATGATGACGAGCCCCTCAAGCTCCAGCTTCCGGATCGCCTCGCGGATCGGCGTCCGGCTCACGCCCAGCTTCTTCGCGAGCTGGATCTCCATAAGGCGCTCCCCCGGCTCCATCTCGCCCTTCAGGATCGCCTGCCTGAGTGTGTGGAACACGACATCGCGCAGGGGCATATATTCGTTGACGGTCATCTTGAATTCATCCGGCATGTTATTCCTCGCTTTCAGTGGTCCCGGACGGAAACAGAGTCCCGGCCGGAGAGGTCAGAAGGATCATTTCCGCTGCCCCGCCGTATTTTGCGCGGAGCAGCTTAAGACATCCTTCCGCCTGCGCAGCGTTCATGAAAAGCCCGAAGACCGCGGAGCCGCTGCCGCTCATCAGTGAGACCGCGGCGCCCGCTTCCGAGAGGTCCTCCCGGATCACGGCGATCTCCGGGTGGAGCTTCAGCGCCGGGCGTTCCAGGATATTCTTCATAAAGGGCGCAGCCCCCGCGAGGTCCCCCTTCCGAAGCGCCCGGACCACGCTTTCCATGTCCGGATGCGCCTCCGCCGGCACCCCGCTGATCCCGAGGCCTCCGTAGATATCCTTCGTGTAGCAGTCAAAGTCCGGCTTTATGATGACCACGCTGCAGTCCGGGAGGTCCGGGAGCCTTGTAAGCTTCTCCCCGATCCCTTCCGCCAGCATGGTCCCCCCGAGCACGCAGAACGGGACGTCCGCCCCGAGCGTCAGCGCGTGCGCGCAGATCTCCTGCTCTGTCATCCCGATCCCGTACATCCGGTCCATGGCGCGAAGGACCGCTGCCGCGTCCGCGCTGCCGCCGGCAAGTCCTGCCGCCGCGGGAATGTGCTTCTCGAGGCGGATCCTTAAGCCTCCCGGCAGCCTGTACGCATCAAAAAGACGCGCGGCAGCGCGCCATGCGAGATTCCGTTCGTCCTCCGGGACGCCCTCCCGGTCCGCCGAAAGCCGGATCCCCTTGTCCTCCGTCCTCTCGAAGAACACCCGGTCGCAAAGACCCACGGTCTGCATGACCATGCAGAGCTCATGGTACCCGTCCTCCCGGCGTCTTAAGACGTCAAGCCCGAGGTTGATCTTCGCGTACGCGTTTTCCTCAGCGGTCATCAGCATAAGATTGTACTTCCTTCGTATTTTGTATACAGTATTATAGAATAAATCCCTGCATCTGTAAAGCGAGTTGCGTCCCTTAACATTTTCGCGCCTTAAGGCAGGATCCGGATAGTGAGCAGGACGTCCTCCCCTGTCTCCCTGAGCGCCTTCCGAAGCTTCTCCGCCAGGCGGACCGAGGGGATGTTTTCCCTCCGGACCGTGACGCGCGCCTCCTCCGCGCCCGCCTCCGAGAAAAGGTAGCCGGCCGCGGCGAGCGATGCCTCATACGCGTACCCCTTCCCCCGTTCGCCGGCCGCGATATGGTAGCCGAGCTCCGGGACCCCGTCCTCCTCGTCCGGCCCGAAGCCGCAGAGACCCAGGAACGCCCCGTCCTCCTTCCGGAACACGCCCCAGAGCCCGTATTCATAGAAGCGGTACTGATTCTTCACATACGCCGCGAAGGTCTCCGGATCACGGAGCCTCGCCTCGCCGGGACCAGCAGCATACAGGTCCTCTCCGGGCTTCCCGGCATCGTCCCGCATGAGCCCGAGGACCAGCGGTCGGTCCTCCTCCGTCAGCTCCCGGAGGAACAGCCGCTCCGTCTCCGCGATATACAGAGGCAGAGAAAGACGGCGGCGCGCCGCAGCGGTGATCCGCTCCGGTGTGACCGCCGTCCAGTCGGTGACGGCAAGATCGCCGGTCCACGGCTCATCGGAAACGGTGACCGGGCAGCCGTGGGAAGGGTCGATCCTCACAAAAAACGTTCTTTTCATATGATACCCTTAAAAAACCGGAAGCGGCCGCCAGGCGGTCCCTTCCGGTGCTGTATTCAACGCTTCTCCGGCTCCCCGTAGGTCTCGCCGAAGGTCTCCGCGGTGACGCTCTTCATCCGCTGCTCGCGGAACGGGCGGTCCATCGCGTCCGTCCGGACCGCGGCGATGCGGTCGAGGACGTCCTCGCCTTCCGTCAGCTTTCCGAACGCGGCGTATTCGCCGTCAAGATACGGGTAATCCGCGTGCATGATGAAGAACTGGCTGCCTGCGGAATCCGGGTTCATGGCCCTCGCCATGGACAGGACGCCGCGCTTATGCTTCAGGTCGTTCTGCGCGAATCCGTTGTGGGAGAACTCTCCCCTGATCTCATAGCCCGGTCCGCCCATGCCGGTCCCCTGCGGGTCACCGCCCTGGATCATGAAGCCGGAGATCACGCGGTGGAAAATGAGCCCGTCATAAAAGCCCTTGTTCACAAGGCTCAGGAAATTCCTGACCGTGTTCGGCGCCTTGTCCGGATAGAGCTCCGCCTTCATGACGCCGCCGTCCTCCATGGTGATCGTGATAACAGGATTATTCATCGTATCCCCTCTCTCCGGGGCGCTGTCCCCGGTCACGTGCTCTTTCTATTCCTTCGGTCTTCTTACGGAGCCTCCCTGAGGAGCCGCTTCAGCTCCATCACGGTCCTTCCGAGCGGAAGCCCTACGACGTTCGTATAATCTCCGCGGATCCCTTTGATATATGCCCCGAACGGTCCCTGGATCCCGTAGGCACCTGCCTTGTCCATGGGGTCGCCCCCTGCCACGTAAGCGCGGATCTCATCGTCCTCCAGGGGGTACACGCTGACGGCTGTCCTTTCGTAAAAGCTCAGCTCCTTCCTCCCGCAGAGGATCAGCGTGACGCCTGTATATACGTGGTGCGTCCTGCCGGAAAGGCTCCGCAGCATACGCGCCGCGTCCGCCGCGTCATGCGGCTTCCCGAGGACCTCCCCGTCGCGGACTACGATCGTGTCCGCGCCGATGACCACCGTTCCCTCCGGAAGTCCCTGCGCGATATCCTCCGCCTTCGTCCTGGAAAGCGCCTTCACGAGCGCCGAAGGCGTCTTCGCGCGGGAACGCTCCTCCTTATGGCTCGGCATGATCTCCGCGCGGATCCCCGCCTGGAGAAGAAGCTCCTTCCTCCTCGGGGACGCGCTCGCGAGGACGATGCGCCTTCCTGCAAAGACCGGTCCCGGTACGCCCTCCGCCTGCCCGGCAGGGGCGCCCTCCCGGACGTTTCTTTCCTTTTCTTCCATCACCGGATCACCTGGTCCCCGTCCTTCATGACGAAATGCGCCTTCGCGCCGATCTGCCGCATCCAGCCGCGGACCTCGAGGGTCTTCCACTTGCCGCTGTTCATGCCGCCGCCGTTGTCGTTGTTCCAGAGCCACTCCGGGCAGCACCAGAGGCAGGCGGTCGGCCGGATCGCCTCGTAGACCTTGCGGTCCACGCCCTGCTCGCCGTGATGCGCCATCTGGACGATGTCGGCCCTCAACGCGCCAAGGTCGTCCTTATACTCGTTCAGGAAGCTGTTGCCTGCCGGAACGCCCATGTCCCCGAGGAACAGGACCCGCTTTCCGTCCATTTCCACCCGGAAGGCAACGGAGGAATTGTTGATCGCGTTCGTCTGGAAGAGGTACGGCTCGTTCATGACCGTGATGCGGACGTCATCCACCTGGATGACCTCGCCCTTCTTGATGTTCGGATGGTTCACGGACGGGCTCAGCTTCGACAGGGCCGCGAGATTGTCCACGACCATCTGCGCGCGGTACTCCTCGTTCGCGAAATACCATTCGATCGGCGCGTAATTATAGTAGATATTGTCGATCGTGATCCCTGCCGGGTCCTCCGCGAGGAGCCTGGTAAGCGCGCCCACGTGGTCGGAGTGCGGGTGGGTGATGAGCCACGCGCTGACGTGGCCGCCCTTGCTTAAGAGGATCTCCTTGAGGTGGGCTTCATCGTCCGCCGTTCCCCCGTCGATCATGATAAGGCTTCCGTTCTTCGTCGTGATGAGGAAGGATTCCATCTGGCTCTGCGCCCGGTTCGCGATCAGCATAAGCTCGCTGCCTGCAAAGTACGAGCTGCCTGCCGTCGTGGGGCCGGCAGCGGTCTGCTCTGCCGCCGTAGTGACTGTGGTGCCGATCATGGTGTCCGCGTTCATGGCGCCGCCGGACGGCTCCTCCGCCTCCGCGACCCCCGCGGTCTCAACGATCACGCCTGCAGCGGTCCCGGTCTGGTCCCCCTGCCCCGTCACGACTCCCACGGAACCGACTGCCGCGGTTCCGGACTGCGCCGCGGTCTCCTGCCCCGCGGTGGGTCCGTACGTTGGCGCGGAAGCCGACTTTTTCACGACCGCCGCGTAAGACGGTACCGCCATCGCTGCCGTCAGGAGGCACAGTGCCGCGATGCCCCCGATCCATTTCCTGAAGCCTTTCTTCATGTGTTACCTCCGGTATGATCTGTACTTCCTTACTGCGTGTGCGTCGCCTTGTAGACCTCGTCGATCTTGTCGCGGTCGCCGGAATACGCGCCGCCGGCAAAAACATAGTACCCGTCCGTCAGGCTGACCGCGTTGATGCCGTCATACTGCGACCACGGAACGACCTTCTGCTCCTGGCCCGGATCTATGGTCATGCTGACCAGGTAGCTGTCCGGATCCATCATATCCTCCTCACGGAACACCTGGATGTTGACGGAGTACTTTTCGTAAAGTCCTCCGAAGGAGTCCTGCGAGGAGCGCGCGATTGAGAAATCCTGGTCCGCGCACGCGTCGTTGAACTGGCGGATGAAGGCGTTCGCGTACCTCACGCCGTCCTTTTCCTCCGCCTCGTTCTTGAGCGGCCAGATGAGGACGACCGTCTTCGCCTCCTCGTCGACAAAGGTGTCGATGTAGCTGTTCAGGGGATATTCTTCCTCGTCCATGAGGACCTCCTCGCAGGAGTCCTGCGCCTCGTCAAAATCCAGCACGATGTCGTCATGGATCTCCATATCGGGATCGCCGCCGCCGATCTCCGCCGCGACGGAAGACTCGATGGAACGCTTCGCGCAGCCTGTCATCATCACGGACGATGCCGCCAGAAGGCTGATCAGGCACGCTGCAAATTTCTTACCGGTTCTCATTCCTTTTTTTTACTCTCCGTATCCTTTACTATTTAACGCGGGAAACAGGTTCCCGCGTGAAACGACTTTAGTCTTATGCATTATATAGGATGCTTTTCTGATTTTACAGTGTTTTTCAAATTTGTCAGAAAAACTTCAAAGTTTTTACTTGCGTTCCGGTCCCGATAATGGTATGTTGTTCAATAACAGGAGGATTTTTCGAAAAATGAACAAAACACTCAGAAGCCGTATCGACTGGGTCATCACCCTGGTCCCGTTCTTATCGATCCTCGCGCTCTGCGCCACCTTCTTTACCGCTCCGGAAAGCTCCACCGCTGTCCTTGAACTGATCCGCAGCTTCCTCGGTGAGGAGTTCGGCTGGTACTACCTGGTCATCGGGCTCGGCGTTTTCCTCGTGACGGTCTACATGGCCTTCTCGCGCTTCGGCATGATCCGCCTCGGCGGGGACAGGCCGCAGTACGGCTTCTTCCAGTGGGGCTCCATGATGTTCACCTGCGGCCTCGCGGCGGATATCCTTTTTTACTCGCTCTGCGAGTGGATGATCTACGCGAACGAGCCGCACGTCCTCGCGATGGGAAGCATCCAGGAATGGGCCAGCACCTACCCCCTGTTCCACTGGGGTCCCGTCCCGTGGGCCTTCTATCTCGCGCTTGCCGTCGCCTTCGGGTTCATGATCCATGTGCGCGACAGGAACCGCCAGAAGTATTCCGAGGCCTGCCGGCCGCTGCTCGGCGCCCGGACCGACGGATGGGCGGGACGGCTCATCGACATGATCGCCGTTTTCGCGCTGATCGCCGGGACCGCGACGACGTTTTCCGTCTCCGCGCCGCTTCTTTCCGAGGCTGTCACGACCATCTTCGGCATTCCGGATTCCACCGCCCTCTCGATCGTTATCCTTCTGGTCATCTGCGTCATCTACACCGTGTGCGCGTGGTTCGGCATCTCCGGCGTATCGTGGATGGCCGCGTCCTGCACCTGGCTGTTCTTCGGCCTGCTCGCATATGTTCTGTTCGCAGGCGGCATGCCCCGCTACATCCTTGAGACCGGCCTCACTGCCGCCGGGAACGTCGCGCAGAACTTTATCATGCTCTGCACCCGCACCGATCCCCTGCGGGAGACCAGCTTCCCGCAGAACTGGACCATGTTCTACTGGGCGTACTGGATGGTCTGGTGCGTCGCGGCGCCCTTCTTCATCGGCTCGATCAGCCGCGGCAGGACCATCCGCCAGGTCGTCATCGGCGGATACGTCTTCGGCCTCTCCAGCACCTGGGTCTCGTTCATCATCCTCGGAAACTACGGCCTGGGCCTCCAGATGACCGGGAAATGCGACTTCCTCGCGCTGTACGCAGCAAGCGGAGACCTCTACAGCACGGTCGTCGCGATCCTCGGGACGCTTCCCCTGTTCCGCTTCGTGCTGATCCTCCTGTCCCTCACCATGATCACCTTCTACGTGACGTCCTTCGACTCCATCGCGATCGTGGCAAGCGAATACTCCTACAAGGAGCTGAGGGCTGACGAGGAGCCCGACAAGAAGATCAAGGTCTTCTGGTCCATCCTCCTGATCCTCCTGCCGATCGCGCTGCTCTTCTCCGAGAGCTCCATGGCGAACCTGCAGACGGTGTCGATCATCGCCGCCTTCCCGATCGGGATCATCATGATCATGATCATCTGGTCATTCTTCCGGGACGCGGACCAGTTTCTCGCGGGAAAGTAACCGCATTTTATACTTTATGAAAACGGTGCTGCCGCACTAAGGCTGTTTCCTTAGTGCGGCAGCACCGTTTCTTTCTGTATAAACTGCGTATCATTCCGAAGCCGCGCGGGACAGTCCCGCGCCTCCGGAGCCTACTGCATCTCAAAGATCTCCGTCCCGAAGAATTCGCGGAGGGTCAGGTCTAGTCCCGCGGCGATCTGTCCGGCGGTGGCTAGCGACGGGTTCCCGCCGACGGCGGAAAAGAGCGTCGCCTTGGGGAGACCCGCGCGGCGCGCGAGCTCCGACAGAGAGATATTCCGCTCCTCGCAGAGTTCCAGGACCCGGAGGCGGAACGCTTCCTTCACATCCATCCCGTCAGTCCCTTCCCGCCGGGGCGCCGTTCTCCGGGGTGCTGTCCTCAGCGGCTCTGCTCTCCGGGCCGAAATTCAGCGTCTCCTCCACCAGGTAGATGGGACGTCCCTTCACCTCCTGGAACAGGATCCCGATATACTGGCCGATGATGCCGACCAGGATAAACAGCACGGTGAACATGAAGCAGATCACGCAGATGATCGTCGCGTAGCCGTCCGGCGTGCCGGTCGTGACCTTCGACCAGACCGTGTAGATGAGGAGCAGCATGCCGATCAGGCCCGAGAGGGCGCCCGCGTAGATCCCCAGCCGGAGCGGGAGGTCCGAAAAGCTCATGATCGTGTTCATCGAGAACCGGAACAGCTTCCGGATCGAATACTTGCTGTGCCCTGCCGCGCGGTCCGCGGCAGCGTACCGGAGCACGGTCCTGCGGAACCCGATCGACTGCACATAGCCCCTCAGGAACCTGACACGCTCGCGGTAATCCTTCCTTAACACCTCCGCCGCGCGGCGCGAGACCGCGAAGAAATCCGAGGCGTTCTTCTCGAAGGAGGTGCCGCTCATCGCGTTCATGACCGCGTAAAAGCCGCCGGAGGTGATGTTCTTCACAAGGCCGGCGGACCTGTTTTCCGTCCGGACCATGCTGATCACGTCGTACCCCTCGTCGAGCTTCCCGACGATCTCCGGGATGCACGCCGGCGGATGCTGCAGGTCCGCGTCCATGCAGATGACAGCATCGCCCGCGGCGTGGTCGATCCCCGCGATCATCGCGGCCTCATGCCCGAAGTTCCTTGTGAAATGGATCACCTTCACACGCGGGTCCAGCTGCGCCGCCCTGTAAAGCACCGGACGGCTTCCGTCCGCGCTCCCGTCGTTCACAAATATCAGTTCGTAGTCCCAGTCCAAAAGCGCAAGGACCTTCCCGGCCTCCCGGTAAAACAGGGGAAGGGACTCCTCCTCGTTGTACACCGAGACGACCACCGAAAGCAGCTTTCTGTCACCCATAGATCCTGATCTCCGTGCTCCCGTGCGAAGGCACGCGCTGATCCTTCGGCGGAAGCGTCATATAGTCTCCGTAAATGCAGGTCAGCACCTCGTCGTAATGCGCCGGAATGCTGAGCTCCGTGTCCTCGAAACGGATCCGCGTGGTCTCCGTGACCCAGGCGTCCTTCAGCCTGATATCGATGAACCCCGGGTCGTAGTTGGAATAGTACCACCACGACGTTTTCTTCTTATTGTATTTCGCGGCCAGGCGGTCCTGCATGAGGAACAGCGCCTTCATCGGGACCGCCTTCCCCGCGGTGCTCCCGCCGAGGACCGGGACCGTCAGGGCCCCGTACTTTGAAAGGTCCAGCTTTCTCCGGTGCCCCATCGCGAGAAGGTAGATGCCCTTCTGTTCAAGGATGGTCTTCCTTGCCGCGGCCTCGCTGTCCGGCAGTCGGTCCAGGATGAAGATATCCACCCAGAGGAGGTTCAGCTTTTCCTCGTAGAAGGCGGAGTCCTCATCCGGCACCCGCCGCTGCGAATATTCGTAGACGATGCGCGGCGTAAAGTCATAGAACCGCTTCCCTCCGCAGAACGTGTCCGGGAGGAGCAGCTTCATCCCCTCCGGGAGCTCGCGCGGGGCCACCTTCCGGAAGGCCTCCCAGCTGTTCCGCGTCATGACGATGTCCGCGTCGTCGTCCCACGGGATGAACCCGCCGTGGCGGACGGCTCCGAGAAGCGTCCCGGAATCCAGCGCGTAGCTGATCCGGAACTTCCTTGCGATGCGGTCGATCTCCTTAAGGATCTTCAGATTGGCTGACTGGACGTCGAAAAGTCCGTATGCGTTATTCATAGATATTCAGTCTCCGCTCCTTTAAAAGCGTCAGCGCTTTTCTCGTGCGCTCCGGGTCATGGTACTGGAGGATGTCCTTCAGCTCCGCGTCCGTCCTGTTTTCAAAATCAAGCGCGGTCTCGCGCATCAGCAGGAACCGCTCCTGCCGGTACGCCGCCATGTGGATCTCCCGCGCCGTCGTGACCAGGTTCCCGGCAAGGATGAGCACCGCGGAAAAAACCGTAAGCCCGCGGAGCACCTGCCTGCTCACCACGCGTTTTTCCGCGCGGCGCACAGCGTCCCGCGGTACGTCCTGCCCGGCGTCCTGCCCTTCCGCAGTCTCCGGGACATTCCCCGTGCTTACCCGGAGGCCGTCCTCCTTCGCGGATACCGCGAAGGTCACGAGGATCCCCACGATCCCGATCTGGTACTGCAGCGCGTATCTCGAGCTCATCCCGTACGAGGGATCCAGGAAGATCCAGCGCGACGCTGTGATCAGCACATGGTTCAGGAACCCTGCCGTGAGGAGAAGGAGCGGGAACGTGGTCCGCAGATAGAGCCTCTGCCGGAAGTTCAGGAAAAACGCGGCGGCGTAAAGAAGGAGGACGATGCCCCCGAGCGCCGTGAGCATCCCCCCGGAAAGCTTCAGGTGCTCCGCCGCCTCGCCGCCGACCGCCATGGAGGCGAAGGAGCGGACGAAAAACTCAGGAAGCAGCATCGGGGAACGCCCCGCCACCGTCACGATGGATTCCGTCGTGGCGCCTGCGCGCTCCTCGACCGCGACCGACCGGCTCGCGATGTAGAGAAGCAGCGGGACCAGCACCGCGAGCGAGCGCTTCGCCGCTGCCGCCCTCCCGCACTTCATGACGATCACCGAGAAGGCCTCGCCGATGAGGAGCGTCACCGCGTAGACCGCGCAGTAGGGGCCCGCGAAGAGAAGGATGATGACCGGCGGAAGGATCAGGAGCCTTGAAGCATCGCCCCTGCGGGCAGGCAGGCCCCCGCACTCCGACGACGCCGCGCGGTCCCAGACCATGTAGTGGTACCAGAAAAGCCCGAAGGCCGCGAAGTGGACCCACCCCGAGCCGTTCGTCAGCATTTCCCACTTGTTCAGCGAAAAAATGACCGCCTGTACGAGGAGCATGGTCCGCACCGGAAGCTCCTTTTCCAGGCACCAGCGCGCCGCGACTGCCGCCGAAAACGCGAGGCCCGCCGCGCCGAGCATCATGTCGAACGTCGTGCTGTAGCTGAAGAGCGTGACGTTGATGATCCTCTCAAGGTAGTTGACCGGGATCCTCGTAAGGATGTCGCCGTGCATGTAGGGCGCGAAGCTCCACACGTTTTCAAGGTAGGAGTTCACGAGGCGCATGTAGTCGGTGTAGACCACGTTCACCGTCGCGCTCCTGATATACGCGGTCAGGAACAGGAAGCCGTAGAACGGCGAAAGAAGCGCTATGATCTTTTTCACTGTCCGTTCCTCCTTCCCTGTTCCTTATGCTCTCTCCGGTCCTCAATCCGTGATGAAGGTCATGATCAGCGCCAGGCGGTCCCCGCCGCGCTGCTCCGCGGCGGGCTCCACATGGAAATTCTGCGTGAATTCAAGCTCCGTGATCCTGTACGGCTCCCCGTGGACCGTATATTCCGAAATGTTCGAGGTCAGCGGCCAGATGACCGTCTTCCCGTCCTTTTTGATGGAGACGGTCTCCCGCCCCGTGAGGTTGCCGGGATACATCATCTCCATCCGGATGTCCCCGGTCCGGCCGGTCATGACGCGGATCTTCGCGCGCTCGTCCATCCACCCGTCGCGGTAATAGCCGTAGTCGATCCCGAGCTTCAGGGAGCGGACCAGGTCCGTCGCGTCCGTGAAGGCATCGTTCGCCGGGTCTTCCTTTAAGATAAGCATGCTGTCCGTGACCTGCCCGAAATCAAGGATGGAATCCACGTGCCGCACGGTGGTCCCCTGCCCGGTGCGCTCCGGGTCGAAGGTCTTGAAGAACGTCTCCGCGGTGAAATCGCTCATCTCGTACATGTTGCCGATGATGATGATCTCCTTCCCGAGGATGTCCTTCCCGTATTTCCCGTAGGTCTCGTCGGCAAGGGAATTATAGCGCGCCTGGTTCGGGAAAAGATATATCTTCGGCCAGAATTTCCTGTATTCAAGCTGCGTGAACACCGTGAAAAGCGAGATCAGCGCGATCAGGATGGCAGGGAAGCGGTCCGAGATCCTGTAGCGGTCCCCCGCCGTCCTGTCCGCCTGCCTGGCGATCCGCGTTTCACGGCAGGCGCCGGCGAGCCGCGCGAACAGAAGAAGCTTGAACGCGTAGACCACGTAGACCCAGCGCATCTC
>Ga0129306_1001004_pt1 | contig 36671 bp, 31 predicted proteins | sample P827metagenome_FD_94438 | JGI IMG/M metagenome (GOLD analysis project Ga0129306, IMG submission 94438) | Capybara group fecal microbial communities from Wisconsin, USA - P827 metagenome | ecosystem: Host-associated > Mammals > Digestive system > Large intestine > Fecal | place: USA: Wisconsin...
CTGGAGATGTTCTATGAGGAGCAGAATGCATCTGCCAAGACTTACGGCGCTGTCGGACTCGGACTCGGCATAGGCGGATTCCTCACGGGATGGTTCGGTCTGGGTCTCATACTGGACATCATAGCCATCACGCTCGGTGCGATATCGATCAATAAGAATAAATACAAAAAGGGACTGGGTGTCGCTGCAATATCCGTTGCTTCGGCAGGATTGCTGCTCACCATGCTGGTCTACGGACTTGCATTCAACAAGTACCGTGAGCACGGCGGACTGGCCTTCCTGGATGATGATTATACGGTGTCTGATTATGATTACGATTATGATGATGACTACATCTATGACTTCGGAGATGATTCCACAGGTACCTCGCAGGTCGACTCTTCCAAGTATAAGGAAAAAGAGCACTACTCGATAGGTGACACCGTGACGGTACAGACTGAGAACGGTGATTATTCATTCACGATCAAGGGTGTATCGGAGACTGCGGAACGGAATGAATATGCGGATACCGATCCTGACAGAGTCATCCTGGTGGATTATGAGTATGAAAACATATCATATGCCGTAGAATTCGGTGATTACTTTAATGATAAACTGTACCTCGGCACAGGGGATTTTGAGTTCTATGATGCCGAAGGCAGGTCCATAGACGATTATCCCATATCATATGCTTATCCGCACTCGATCTCTCCCGGACACAAGACTTCCGGACAGATGGCACTCGGGCTGAACAGCAAAAGCAACTATATCGAGATCGAGCTTGATGACTATGGATATAAGGGACCCGGCATCGTCGTCGATCTGGACTGGTAGGATATCCGCAGAGAATAAAATAAGATCATGATCGGCGCTGAGGGTTAAGTATATGCTCTCTGCGTCGATATATATATCAAACAAGTACAGGTTTCTTTGTTGAAACCGATTTACGGATGTTTATCGGAAACAGGCGGGGAAGCTTAGGAACGTTAATAAACGAAAAGGAAAACAAAACATGGTAAAGTCAGAATAAAAAGCATCAGCCGGAGGCGGGTGCTTTTTAATTTGATCAGCTGACTGTTGACAAATACAGTGCCGTGCCATAAAATAATCGTTGTCGCTGAAGAAATGGCAGCATGTATGCCGGCTTCATGGCGGCAATTAATTGCAGTACGTGTGCGTAGCTCAGCTGGATAGAGCACTTGGCTACGGACCAAGGTGTCGGGGGTTCGAATCCTCTCGCGCACGCGAAGATCGAAAAAGCAGGATCCATGTGATCCTGCTTTTTTGTCTTCGCGTATAGGAATTTTCGTTAGTGGCGGCGGATCTTTCGGATCTCGTCGAGCTGCGCTTTGGTGACCAGCTCGTGCATGTCAACGCCCTCGTCGAACTGAACTCCTATCAGTGTGAATCCCGGATTGAAGTCTTCGACTATACGTACGACCTTGCCCTGCATCTTGTATGCCTTATTGTCCTTGTCACGTACCGTGGCGGAGAAGAAATCTCCTTCGTTGACTTCGGCTGCAGAGGATGTGAAAATGTATGCAGCACCCGAAAACGACAGATCATGTGTGATGCCGTCCACAGTCCTTCCGCCGAGCTTGATCGAGGAATCATAGTTGCAGGGTACCCTGAATGCACCTCTGAAGTTCTCGGGCTTGGCATTGGCGGCGCTGAAGAAGCACTGTATCGTTCCGTTCTCCGCTGTTGCAGTGGCAGCAACGGGATACTTATAGACACGGCTGTCCTCTGCATTATGAATGAACAGAGTGACAGCATGTTTACCGAAACGGATCTTCTTTCCGTCCATGGTAACAGGGTTGCAGTCTACGCGATAACCGGCATTGGCTTTGAGCTTATCGCTCGATCCGATGATCTCGGTACCGAAATTCAGCTGGGTATCCTGGACCGTTACCCTGATCTCTATTTGTGAGTTTACGGGTTGTTCATAGATGTACATAATTGCATTATACACAATCACGGATATTTGTGTAGATTCATTATTTTACTAAAGGAGTTGAAATTATGAAGAAACCGGATATAACCATCCCCGAATACAAAAAGATCAGAGTAATAGTGGATACCGATGCGGCGTGTGAGGCGGATGATCCTTTTGCCATAGTCCAGGCGCTGTTAAGCCCCAAACTTATTGTCGAGGGTATCATAGCGGAACATTATAACGAAGAGGGATCCACCCGGAAAAGCCTGGATGAGATCAGGACCATATTGAGGCTCATGGAGATGGATGTGCCGGCATATGCAGGTCAGCCGGGTCCTTTGACCAGCTGCCCGGATGAAGTATCCGAAGGAGTGAACTTCATTATATCGGAGGCTCGTAAGAATGCCGTATCGCCTTTGTACATCCTTTGTCAGGGAGCGATCACCAATGTGGCAATGGCCCTCCGTACCGCACCTGACATAAAGGGCAGGATCAGGATCATATGGATAGGCACTCACGGTGCCGGTAATGTCGAAGCACCCTTCCGCGAGTTTAATGCAGGTAACGACGTGACTGCAGCCAATGAGGTTCTTTCGTCAGGAGCGGACATATGGCTGGTACCGTCGGATGTATATACAACAGTGACCGTGGGACTTGCGGAACTTAAGGTGAAGGTCGCACCGTGCGGAGAGATAGGCAGACATCTGTATGAGAACATGATCGAATACAACATGTCGGAAGGCGCGGGATGGACGCAGGGTGAGAGCTGGTCACTCGGTGACTCGCCTGCAATAGCGATCGCGATCAACCCGGGATGCGGCAGGTTCATACTTGCGCCTGCACCCCACGTAAAAGAAGATACTTCGTCGGAATATAAGTCAGACAATCCGACGATCAGAATATATAAGGATGTGGATTCGAGATATATCCTCGAAGACTTATATGCGAAGCTTAAGCTTTCAGCAGAGAGTATTTAAGCTCTGCCATTTTCCAGTCGGTCTCGGTGTCGATATCCTGCACTTCCATATCGGATATCTCGAGAGGGATGATATTTCCTGCGGTGATCCGGTGGGTCTTAAGGAATCCCTCTGTCCTGAATATATAGAACTGGCCCGCATCATGATACCAGGGTGACAGATCCTGGCTGCGTGCATCCATATACTCGGGTGCGCGGAACTTAAGAAGTCCGTCCTCTATCTCATAGGCTCTCTGCGGAGGATAAGAGTATCTGACCACGGGCATGACCGTATCAGCATCGGATGATGCTAACATCTCCACGGCACTTTTTAACTTATCTGCCGTGATAAACGGTGCGGTCGGATATATGCAGGCTGCGATATCGAAATGCTCTCCGCGGGCGGCGTAAGTATTCAGTACTTCCTCGAGTACATCACTTGTGGTCGCATGGTCATCGGATGTGGCATCGCTTCTGCGAAAAGGAACGGATGCTCCGTAGTTTTCGGCTATCTCAGCGATCTCATCGTCGTCGGTAGATACCATCACCGTATCAAATACTCCGGAGTCAAGTGCAGCCTCTATTGAATAGGCGATGATGGGCTTGCCGTTAAATTCTTTGATGTTCTTACGGGGAATCCTTTTGCTGCCGCCCCGTGCGGTGATTATTGCCAGTGTTTTCATGATATTCATTGTACCCTTTTCCATTGATTTTGAACATAAATAAGTATATAATTTTTAGGTCTATGGGTTAATGAATGCCCGCACACATCATAGACGGGAACGGCGATGTTATGAAATTTACCAAGATGCACGGATGCGGCAACGACTACGTATATGTGGACGGCAGCCGCGAGCATATAGACGAAGAACGTAAGCCTGAGATCGTACAGAGACTGTCAGACAGGCATACGGGCATAGGCGGAGACGGAGTGATATTCATCAATCCGTCCGATAAGGCCGACTTCGAGATGGAGATGTGGAATGCCGACGGTACACGCTCCGAGATGTGCGGTAACGGCATCAGGTGCGTGGCGAAGTACGTGTATGATCATAAACTCACCGATAAGAAATCTCTGGATATCATCTCGGCAGGAAGCATCAAGCATATAGACCTGTATACCGCAGGTTGGGACCGCGGCATGGTCGAACGTGTTCGTGTTGATATGGGAGCTCCCATATTTGACCCCAGACTCATCCCCGTGGATACGGGCGGAATGAGCATCGATCCATCACGCGGAGGATGCATTGCAGCCCACATCAATATCAATGATTTCCGGACGGGTGAGATGAGACAGATCGCGCTTATGTGCATATCGATGGGTAATCCTCATGCGATCACCTTTGTCGATGATGTGCAGGCCGCAGATGTATCAGGCATCGGTTCCGTGATCGAGACGGATTCATTTTTTCCCAACAGGACCAATGTCGAGTTCGTCCATGTGAAGGACCGCGGACATATAGATATGCGTGTCTGGGAACGGGGAACCGGAGAGACACAGGCGTGCGGTACGGGCGCGTGTGCGAGTGCGGTGGCATGCATCGTGCGTGACTACTGCGATACAAGTGTGGATGTGAAGCTTCTCGGGGGAACGCTCACGATAGAGTGGGACGGCAGCCCGGACTCCCATGTGTATATGACGGGACCGGCTGCAGAAGTTTTCTCGGGAGATATAGATATATAGAATCATGGATGCGCTCCGGGGCGCGACAGGAAGGAAAGAACAATGACACCTAACAACAGATACCGCAACACTGACATAGGAGGATTAAGCGAGGCCAATATCGGCGAGACCAAACGTGTGGCCGGCTGGGTAGAGAATATCAGAGACCACGGCGGCGTATCGTTCATCGATCTGCGCGATATGTACGGTGTACTCCAGGTGGTGCTCAGAGATACATCACTTCTGGACGGTATAGCCAGAGAGATGAGCATATCGGTTGAAGGCCCGATCGAGAAGAGAGATGAGGAGACATATAATCCTAAGATCCCTACCGGTACGATCGAACTTGAGGCAAAGAGCATAGACATCCTCGGTAAGGTATATAAGCAGCTTCCCTTTGAAGTGCAGACTTCCAGGGAGACCAGAGAGGATGTACGTCTTAAATACAGATATCTCGATCTGCGTAATCCCAAGGTGCGTGACAATATCCTGTTCCGCTCGGAAGTGATCGCATATCTCAGACAGCAGATGCAGGAGATGGGATTCGTTGAGATACAGACTCCCATACTGTGTGCATCAAGCCCTGAAGGAGCACGCGATTACATCGTTCCCTCCCGCAGGTTCAAGGGCAAGTTTTATGCACTTCCCCAGGCACCTCAGCAGTATAAGCAGCTGCTCATGGTGAGCGGATTTGATAAATACTTCCAGATAGCTCCCTGCTTCAGGGATGAGGACGCAAGAGCCGACAGATCCCCCGGTGAGTTCTATCAGCTCGATTTTGAGATGAGTTATGCGACTCAGGAGGATGTATTTGCAGTAGGCGAGCAGGTGCTCACTTCCACATTCAAGAAGTTTGCTCCCGAGGGCAGTGTGATCACCGAGGCACCCTATCCGATATACAGTTACAGGCAGGCCATGCTCGAGTTCGGTACGGATAAGCCGGATCTGCGCAATCCCCTGCGCATAATAGATGTTACCGATTTCTTCCAGAAGTGTACGTTTAAGCCTTTTGTGGGACGTACCGTACGTGCGATCAAGGTTCACGCCGATATGTCCAAGGGCTTCCATGAGAAGCTCCTGAAGTTCGCTCAGGAGATAGGCATGGGCGGACTCGGATATCTGGAAGTAGCCGAAGACATGACATACAAGGGACCTATAGATAAGTTCATCCCCGATGAGCTGAAGGGTGAGATCAGAGATCTTGCTTCTCTGGAGGCAGGAGATACGATCTTCTTTATCGCCGATAAAGAGGACAAGGCTAACTTCTATGCCGGACAGATCAGACAGGAACTGGGCGTGCGTCTGGATCTTCTTGAGAAGAACGCATACAGATTCTGTTACATTAATGATTTCCCGATGTACGAACTGGATGAGGAGACCAAGCAGATAGGATTCACACATAATCCTTTCTCAATGCCTCAGGGAGGACTCGATGCTCTTAAGAACGAGGATCCTCTGACCATCCTCGCATACCAGTATGATATAGTCTGCAACGGCGTGGAGCTCTCGAGCGGTGCCGTACGTAATCATGACATGGAGATCATGGTCGAGGCATTCAGGATAGCAGGATATGATGAGGAGGTACTGAAGAACAAGTTCGGTGCACTCTATCAGGCATTCCAGTTCGGTGCACCTCCGCATGCAGGTATGGCTCCCGGCGTGGACCGTATGATCATGCTGCTCAAGAACGAGGAGAATATCCGTGAAGTTATCGCATTCCCGATGAGCGGATCGGGACAGGATCTGCTGTGTAATGCACCCAACGAGGTGACTGAACAGCAGCTTCGTGAGGTTCATATCAAGGTTCGCGATTAAACAAAGAGTTTTGAGAGAAGAAAATGGCAAATATAATTTCTGACGAAACAATTGAATATGTCGGTATACTCGCGAAGCTGGAGCTCTCTGATGAAGAGAAGGAAGCTGCGAAGTCAGATATGGGCAGGATGCTCGATTATATCGACATGCTGGGTGAACTTGACACGAGTGATGTCGAGCCCATGTCGCATGCATTTCCGGTGCAGAACGTGTTCCGTGAGGATGTGGTGACCGGTACCGATATCAGGGATCAGATACTGGCTAATGCACCCGAGGAAAAGGACGGAATGTTCGTCGTACCGAAAACTTTTGACTGAGCCGGGTTTTCACACTGATATAGAGTTTACAGATAGTTAAGAGGGATATATGAGTTACATCACGGAATTGGATGCGCTCTCACTGGGGCGCGCGATTGCATCAGGAGAGATCAGGACTACTGAGGCGACCGAGGAATATCTTAAGTCCATAGAAGAGCAGGACGGCACATATAACTGCTACGTGACTGTGGACGGCGACAGAGCCATGGAAGCGGCTAAGGAGATACAGGCACGTATCGATAAGGGAGAGCTGTCGGATTCACCTCTGGCCGGAGTACCTGTTGCGATCAAGGATAATATGTGTACTGAGGGACTCCTGACCACATGTTCATCCAGGATACTCTATAACTTTGTTCCCACATATGAGTCTACTGCTGTCAGGAAACTCAGGAATGCAGGAGCCGTGATCCTCGGCAAGACCAACATGGATGAGTTCGCCATGGGATCCACCACCGAGACATCATATTTCGGACCGACCAGAAATCCCGCCGACCCTGAGCATGTACCCGGAGGATCTTCGGGCGGATCGGCTGCCGCAGTGGCAGCAGGCGAGTGTGCATATGCTCTGGGCTCCGATACCGGCGGATCGATCAGACAGCCCGCGTCATATTGCGGCGTGGTAGGTATCAAGCCCACGTACGGAACCGTATCCAGATACGGACTGATCGCCTACGGTTCATCGCTCGACCAGATAGGACCTCTGACGAGAAATGTGTCTGATGCGGCCGCAGTACTGACAGCGATATCCGGACATGACGATAAGGATTCCACATCGGTGGATATGCCTGCAAAGGATTATACACAGGCACTTAAGAAAGATGTAAAAGACATAAAGATCGGTATCCCGAAAGACTACTTCGGTGAAGGCCTTGATCATGAAGTTGCTGCATCGGTTCGCGCGGCAGCCGATGTACTGAAGGCAGCCGGAGCCACTGTCGAGGAGTTCGACTTAAGCCTCGTTAACTATGCGATACCGGCTTACTATACGATAGCCGCCGCAGAGGCCAGCTCCAACCTTGAGAGATTCGACGGTATCAAATACGGATACAGGACCGAAGACTTTGCAGGTCTGCATAACATGTATAAAAAGAGTCGTTCCGAGGGATTCGGTGCGGAGGTTAAGCGCCGCATCATGCTCGGAAGCTTCGTATTAAGCTCGGGTTACTATGATGCATATTATCTGAAGGCTCTTAAGGTTAAGGCGCTTATCAAGAAGGCGTTTGATGATGCCTTTGCCAAATACGACATCATACTCGGCCCGGTGGCACCTACCACGGCGCCCAAGCTTGGAGAGTCGCTGTCGGATCCGATCAAGATGTACCTCGGCGATATCTATACCATATCGGTCAACCTGGCCGGACTGCCCGGCATAAGCGTTCCCTGCGGGACCTCAACAGACGGTCTCCCGATAGGTGTTCAGCTTCTTGCCGACTGCTTCAATGAGGAGAAACTGCTTCGTACCGCATTTACATACGAGCAGACCAAATAACCATTCAGAGGATTTACCATGTCAGATTACGAAACCGTCATAGGCCTGGAAGTTCACGTAGAACTAGCCACGAAGACCAAGATATTCTGCGGATGCTCCACTGAGTTCGGTGGTGAACCCAACACTCATACATGTCCTGTATGTACAGGCATGCCGGGATCTCTGCCCGTTCTCAACAGACAGGTGCTTGAGTATGCGATCGCGGTAGGTCTTGCGACCAACTGTGATATCACGAGATATTGCAAGTTTGACCGTAAGAATTACTTCTATCCCGATAACCCGCAGAACTATCAGATATCACAGCTCTATCTGCCCATATGCCGTAACGGACATGTGGACATCAAGACCGAGAGCGGTGTGGAGAAGGCCGTACGTATACATGAGATACATATGGAGGAGGATGCCGGTAAGCTGATCCACGATGACTGGCTGGATGCTTCTCTCGTTGATTACAACCGTTCGGGCGTACCGCTCATAGAGATCGTATCTGAGCCTGATATGAGATCCGCTGAGGAAGTCATCGCATATCTTGAGAAGCTGCGCATGACCATCTCATATCTGGGAGCCAGCGACTGCAAGCTGCAGGAGGGCTCCATGCGTGCCGATGTTAATCTGTCCGTACGTAAGGTCGGAGAGAATGAGTTCGGTACACGTACCGAGATGAAGAACCTGAATTCCTTCAAGGCCATTGCACGTGCCATAGCAGGTGAGACCGAGAGGCAGATCGATCTCATAGAATCCGGAGAGAAGGTCGTTCAGGAGACCAGACGCTGGGATGATGATAAGGAGTGCTCCTATGCGATGAGAAGCAAGGAGGATGCGCAGGATTACCGTTACTTCCCGGATCCCGACCTGGTGCCTGTCAGTGTGTCGGATGAGATGCTCGATGAGATCAGAGCACGCGAGCCTGAGTTCAGAGAGGCTAAGATCGTCAGATATGCCGAGGAGTTCGGACTTCCCGAGAAGGACATCCTGCTCATAACCGAGAACAAGCATCTCGCGGACATATTTGAAGAGACTGTTTCCTGCGGAGCACCTGCCAAAAAGGTATCCAACTGGCTTATGGTAGAGACCATGAGACTCCTCAAGGAGAACAATCTCGATCCCGAGGATATACGTTTCAGCCCCGCCCACCTGGCTTCGCTCATCGACCTGACCGAGCAGAGGACAGTCAACTCCACCGTGGCAAAGGAAGTCTTTGAAGATATGTTTAAGACCGACTGTGATCCCGTGAAGTATGTTGAAGAACACGGACTGGCAACTCAGAATGATGAAGGCGCTCTGCGTGAGACGATACAGAAGGTAATAGCCGATAATCCTCAATCCGTTGAAGACTATCATAACGGTAAGGAAAAGGCGATAGGCTTCCTGGTAGGCCAGACGATGAAGGCGATGCAGGGTAAATGCGATCCCGGAAGCGTAAATAAGATATTAAAAGAATTACTGTAAAAAAAGACAAAAAAATGGGGGACTGTTCAGTCCCCCATTAAATAATCCGTTCCAAGCAGTGCGGCGTCCAGTCGCTTCGTATTGACCGGTATGCCGAGCACGGCTTCCTTGGGATGTCCCTGAAATTCATCCATAGCAGTCAGATAAGCGTAGATCCCCGACTGTCCTATGCGGGTATCCTCCGTCATAAACAGCCCCACAGGTATGGGTTCCTTCATGGATGAGGGGTCACGGTGATCCACCACATAGGCAGCCTGTTTCTCCGTTGTATCAAGGTCCGGAGCATCGTAGTCGGAGAAGGTGGATGCATCGGTATAGTATATGATGTCACTCATCGCATCCAGTTCGTCAGGCGTATATATATTCCGCAGATCACAGAAGCATTCGTTCTGCGCGTATTGTTCGAATATAGCGGTATCGGAAACGAGTATGTCTATGGAGGATGTGCCCATCATGGCTACCAGTTTCTGAGAGCTCGCATACTCCTGATTGGCGGTTGCGGTGTCGGAACCGAGCATGACGGACGTATCTATCGCCACCTCGTATTTCTTCGGATCGAAGTCCAGGAGTTCGGTCAGGTCATACGTCCACTCAGGGATGGTTTCTTCCATCGTATCGGCCAGCGAATTGATGAGAACGATGCTGAGCGCCTCATCCTTGGCAGTCGCCCATGCATGGACCAGTGATCCGACCAGTATGATTATCACCGCAGCCACCAGTGTGTGGATGCGGTAGTATTCCCAGAAGTATTCAAGTTTTTCGCGCAGGGAGCGTCCCTTCATCTTGGCGCCCTGGGCTTTAGTCTCTTCCCATATCGTTGCCATTTTATACCTCGAATTGCCGATCAAAGCGCCGATCGGGCATTTGTTTTGAATGAACGGATGCATTTTCTTGTGCCATTATATCACCATTTTTTCGTATGCTTTGCCGGACATGTTTTTTTTTACTCTTTTTTTATGATTTCGGGCAGATTTTACTACCTCTTTTAGGGGTAAATAGTGTAATATATATAATAATACTCAGGCGTAAAAGTTATGTAAATCAGCCCAAATCAGAGGTTATCTATGAACAGTGATACATATGTAGAGTGTCTGGTAGCGCGAAAGTCTTCGCCGATCATGAAATTCCTTAAAATATTGCTCATCATGCTTGCAGTGGCATTTGTGTTCCTGGGCTTGCTGGGTACATTTGCGGCTCTTATCCTCGGGATAGTATTCGGCGCGGGAGCATATTTCGTTTCGCAGCAGTGCACCATAGAATACGAGTATCTCTACCTGGACAGGGAGATCAGCATAGACAAGATCATGGGACAGAGCAGGAGAAAGAGGATCGCAACATACGAAGTTGACCGGATGGAGATCCTGGCGCCCATGAATTCGTATCATCTGGATGATTATCGCAGGCGCGAGATCAAGGCCAGGGATTATTCGAGCGGTGAAGTGCCCGAGCCCGATACGAGATACGCAATGTATTACGAAGGCAACGAGATGATCATATTCGAACCCAATGAGAGCATGATCAATGCGGTTTACAATGTGGCACCGCGTAAGGTGTTCAAAGACTGACAGGTAAATGGCAAACGGATGTGATTGGGGAATCGCACGCAGCAAAAGGAGGAGAACATGGGACAGATAATCGGAGATGGAATTACATTTGATGACGTACTTTTAGTGCCTGCCTATTCGCAGGTGATTCCCAATCAGGTCGACTTAACGACCAATCTGACTAAGAAGATACGACTGAATATCCCCATGATGAGTGCCGGTATGGATACTGTTACCGAGCATGATATGGCCATCGCAATGGCACGTCAGGGCGGTATCGGCATAATACATAAGAATATGTCCATAGAGGCTCAGGCCGATGAGGTGGACAAGGTTAAGAGATCAGAGAACGGAGTCATCACGGACCCGTTTTCTCTTTCTCCGGAGAACACTCTTCAGGATGCCGAGGAGCTGATGCACAAGTACCGCATCTCGGGTGTACCGATCACAGAGGGACGCAGGCTCGTAGGTATCATTACCAACAGAGATCTGAAGTTTGAGACAGATTATACCCGTCTGATCAAGGAAGTGATGACATCAGAGGGACTCATAACAGCCAGAGAGGGGATCACTCTTGAGGAAGCCAAGGAGATCCTCGGCAGAGCCCGTAAGGAGAAACTCCCCATCGTAGACAAGGACTTTAACCTGACCGGTCTCATCACGATCAAGGATATTGAGAAGGCTATCAAGTATCCTCTGAGTGCGAAGGATGAGCAGGGCAGACTTCTGTGCGGAGCAGGTGTAGGCATCACCGCTAACGTACTGGACCGTGTAGGCGCACTTGTTGATGCCAACGTAGACGTGGTGGTTCTCGATTCCGCTCACGGACATTCCGAGAACGTCCTCAACTGTCTTCGCATGATCAAAAAAGAATATCCCGATCTCGACGTAATAGCAGGTAACGTGGCTACGGGTGAAGGTACCAGAGCTCTGATCGAAGCCGGAGCGGATGCCGTTAAGGTGGGCATAGGCCCCGGTTCCATCTGTACAACACGTGTTGTGGCAGGTATAGGTGTACCTCAGATCACAGCCATCATGGATGCGTATGCAGTGGCAAAAGAGTATGGTATCCCGATCATCGCTGACGGCGGTATCAAGTACTCCGGAGACATGACAAAGGCGATCGCTGCAGGCGGTAATGTCTGCATGATGGGATCGATGTTTGCAGGCTGTGAGGAGAGCCCCGGTATGACAGAGCTTTATCAGGGCCGTAAGTATAAGGTATATCGCGGAATGGGATCCATATCCGCTATGGAGAACGGCAGCAAGGACCGCTACTTCCAGCAGGATGCCAAGAAGCTTGTTCCCGAAGGCGTTGAAGGCCGAGTACCCTTTAAGGGATCCGTTGAGGATACGGTATTCCAGCTTGTCGGCGGCATAAGATCCGGTATGGGATATTGCGGAGCAAATAATATCAAGACTCTTCAGGAGACCGGAAGATTCATCAAGATATCAGCCGCATCGCTCAAGGAGAGCCATCCTCATGATATCCACATAACAAAGGAGGCTCCGAATTATTCCGTGGAGTGATCCGGTAACAGTCGATAATGCAGATCAACAGAGGACGAGACAGTATAATTGATATTGACTATATAGCCCAGCTTCAGGACAGCTTCTCCCGCGCGATAGGCCTTTATGCCTATTGCCTGGATTCGGCAGGTGTTCCGGTTACTGATATCAGCGGCCCGAAGGAAGACGTAGAGAGACTGGTGGATCATATCCCTCCGGAGATGGTAGCGGATATATTCTACAGACTGACTCAGAGCAATCTCGAAGACCAGGTCATAGAAGATACCGGCGTCCCGAATATCAAGCTCGGACTGACAACGGTACGTGTCAACGGTCAGCCGCTCCTCACCTGGGTTGTTGCAGGCGTGATCACCGACTTTGATACCGAGGGTTATACCGAGCCTCCCGTGGAGGGATTCTCCAGAACGGTAACATACGACAAACTGCAGGATGCTCTGGATCTGGTACGCGAGACATGTCTGTATCAGACCAACATCAGACTGTCGGCTGCCAGCGCAGAGGCACAGAACCGCAGGAACAAGTATTCCGAGGCGGAGCTGAATGAGGCCCTTAAGCGTGCCGAAGTGATGACATCCATAGTCCAGCTTATGGACAGTGACGAAATAGCCGAGGCCATCGCTGTCAGCGCGATGAAGATCGTCGGTGAGTATATGGGACTCTCCAGTGCTCACATCTATATCACCAATATCCATGACAATTCATTGATGGACATCATGGCGGAGTGGTATGCTCCGGGCATGGTCCCCAGATTTGACAGAAGCCGTGATCTGCCCAGATATGCATTTCTGTCAGGTTCCAAGCTCCAGGCCGTATCCAGCGGATCGGGAGTTATCAGTGCGCAGTGGCAGGAGGAGATGGATAATCTCGGGATCAAGGCTATGGTCATCGTTCCGATCAGATCATCCGACCGTCCCGCATATATGTATGCATGCTATGACGAGTGTGACCATGAGAGATTCTGGAACGTTGATGAGATCAATTTCCTCTCGGATGCTACCAGGATCGTGGAGTCGATCATAGAGCGCAGGCGCTACGAGATCAATATCGCAGGTTCGTTTGAGAGCGTTCGGACATCTCTCGATAATGTCGGTACATCCATCTATGTCAGGGAACTTAAGACGGGTATCCTTCAGTTCACAAACCAGACCATGATCGCCAGCTTCACCTCCGAAGTGAAGTATGACAAGTCTGAGGACAAACCGCTGTACAGGATATTTGAATCCCGCATACCCGAAGGATCCGACTCCGGATGCATCGAGATATATAATCCTCAGCGCGACGAATACTATGAACTGTATTATTCGCACATAATCTGGATGGGACAGTCTCCCTCTCTTATGTGTGCGATCCTGGATATCACCGAGAAAAAGAAAAACCAGAAGAAGATAGAGCAGCTGGCATATACGGACTTCCTGACCGGATTATACAATCGTATGTGCTGCGAGAGAGATCTGGCCAAGTTTGTGGACAGTGCCATATCCGATGGCACACACGGTGCTCTGCTGTATCTGGATCTGGATGACTTCAAGCATATCAACGACGGACTCGGCCATCAGTACGGAGATGTACTGCTGCAGGCCATCGCACACAGCTTCACACGCGTACCCGGCGTCGAAGAGACATGCTACCGTATGGGCGGTGACGAATTCGTCATCATCATTCCGCCGGATTCATATGCGGATGTCGACCGTATCGTGACGGATATCAAGGCGATATTCAACAGACCGTGGTTCCTCAAGGATGCCGACTACTACTGTACTATGAGTATGGGTGTCGTGACATTCCCCGGAGAAGGTACACAGATCCAGGATCTGATCAAAAAAGCAGACATCACTATGTATGAGGCCAAGAAGAGCGGTAAGAATAAAGTGGCCGTATACAACAGTGAGATGGATTCCCAGTCCAATAAGAGACTTGATATGGAGAAGTACATGAGAGAAGCCGGCAGAAGCGGCTACGAAGAATTCCTCGTGTACTATCAGCCGATCATAGATATACAGCTTGACGGTACTCCTTGCGTAGGTGCAGAGGCACTGGTGAGGTGGGATTCTCCCGCACTTGGATTTGTATCCCCCGCGGATTTCATTCCTTTTGCGGAATATCTCGGACTCATCAATCCTATAGGTGCGCATGTCCTTCGCAGGGCATGTGAGACATGCAAGTACTGGAACGAGCACGGACATCCAAATTATAAGGTCAATGTCAATCTGAGCGTGGTTCAGCTCGTACAGCCTGATATTGTTCAGATAGTCAAGACTACGGTTGAGGAGACAGGCATCAATCCGCATAATCTGACGCTGGAGGTTACCGAGAGCCTGGCCATCAACGATATGAACAAGATGAAGGAGATCCTTGCGGCTATCAAGGCCCTTGGATGCAGGATAGCTCTGGATGACTTCGGTACGGGATATTCGTCTCTCAACCATATCAGAGAACTTCCCATCGACGTGATCAAGGTGGATCAGAGCTTTATCAGGGAACTGGCGAGTGACTCGTATTCACAGGCTTTCGTCAGATACATATCGCAGCTTGCATCGATCATTGATATGAGCATCTGCGTGGAAGGTATAGAGACGGAACAGCAGTATGCAGTGCTGTCCGATATGAATGTACGCATGGTACAGGGATTCTATTTTGACAGACCGCTCCCGAAGGAGCAATTTGAGGAGAAATACTTATGATCAAAAAACACAACGTATACGACTATCTGAGCGGAAACGAATATCCCGGCAGGGGCGTGCTGATAGGCCGTTCCGCAGACGGTAACTATGCAGTGAGCGCTTACTTCATAATGGGCAGAAGTACGAACAGTCGCAACCGTATCTTCATAGAGGACGGTGCAGGAATCCGTACCGAAGCATTCGATCCCGCACTGCTCTCAGACCCGAGCCTGATCATATATGCACCTGTCAGAGTCTACAGCACCACTACCATTGTTACCAACGGTGATCAGACGGACACCATCTTTGACGGGATAGCAGACGGACTTACTTTTGAGCAGAGTCTCAGGAGCCGCGAGTATGAGCCAGACGGTCCGAACTACACGCCCAGGATATCCGGCATCATGAACGTTAAGGACGGCACATACGATTATGCGATGTCGATCTTAAAGAGCAACGGTGATGCTACAGGATGCGACAGATACACCTATATGTATGAGAATCCGATCGCAGGAGAGGGCAGACTGATCCACACATATATGGGAGACGGGAATCCGCTTCCGAGCTTTGAAGGTGAGCCCGTTCGTATCGGGGTCGAGGATGATATCGATGCGATGACGGAGAAACTGTGGAATGCGCTTAACGCGGATAATAAGGTGTCGCTGTTTGTCCGTTTCATTAAGATAGCAGACGGAACTTACGAGACACGTATTGTGAACAGACATCAGTAATAAACATCAGGAGATATAAAAATGCAGGAGTTAGAATTAAAATACGGATGCAATCCGAATCAGAAGCCTTCAAGGGTCTATATGGAGGACGGGTCTGAGCTGCCTGTCAAAGTGTTAAACGGCAGACCGGGATATATCAATCTGCTGGATGCACTCAATGGATTCCAGCTGGTGAAGGAGTTAAAGATCGCGACGGGACTTCCCGCTGCTACGAGTTTTAAGCACGTATCACCTGCAGGTGCCGCTGTGGGCCAGCCTCTCAGTGATGTTGAGAAGCAGATATACTGGGTGGCTCCGGATGCTGACTTAAGCCCTCTTGCATGTGCATATGCAAGAGCCAGAGGCGCGGACAGGATGAGCTCTTTCGGAGATTTCATATCACTGTCTGATGTGTGCGATGAGTCTACGGCTCAGCTGATACGCCCTGAGGTATCGGATGGCGTGATCGCTCCCGGTTACACTGACGAAGCGCTAGCGATCCTTTCTGCCAAGAAAAAGGGAAACTATTGTGTTCTTCAGATAGATGAGAACTATACTCCCGCGCCTATAGAGCGCAAGCAGGTATACGGAGTTACATTTGAGCAGGGCAGGAATGAGCTTAAGATAGACGATGAGCTCTTCTCCAATATAGTTACAAAGAATAAGGAGATAACCGCACAGGCACGTATAGATATGGCGATCGCTCTGATCACGCTCAAGTATACGCAGTCCAATTCGGTTTGCTATGTTAAGGACGGTCAGGCGATAGGTATAGGTGCCGGACAGCAGTCCAGGATCCATTGTACGAGACTGGCCGGCAGTAAGGCGGACAACTGGTACTTAAGACAGTCACCCCAGGTGCTGGGCCTTCAGTTCGTAGACGGTATAGGCAGAGCTGACAGGGATAACGCGATAGATCTGTATATCGGCGAAGAGTATATGGACGTGCTCGGTGACGATGTATGGCAGAAGACATTTAAGGTCCGCCCCGAGGTATTTACCCGTGAGGCCAGGAGAGCATGGCTCGACGGAATGACAGGTGTAACTCTCGGTTCGGATGCGTTCTTCCCGTTCGGAGATAATGTTGAAAGAGCGCATAAGAGCGGAGTAAAATATATAGCACAGCCCGGCGGATCCGTCCGTGATGACAATGTGATCGAGACAGCCGACAAGTACGATATGGTAATGTGCTTTACCGGTATCAGGCTGTTCCATCATTAAGTAAAGGAAACAAATCTATCATGAGTGATATCAATACCACAGAGACAACAGAAGAGATACAGAGCCAGTCGGATTCACGTAATTTCATACAGCGTATGATAGACGAGGATCTGAGAGAGGGTGTCTATGACACCGTCAATACCAGATTCCCGCCCGAACCGAACGGATATCTGCATATCGGACATGCAAAGAGCATACTCTTAAACTACGGTCTGGCAAAAGAGTACGGCGGCAAGTTCAACTTAAGATTCGATGATACAAATCCGACCAAGGAGAAGACCGAGTTTGTTGAGTCGATCAAGGCCGACGTGAAGTGGCTCGGTGCTGATTTTGAGGACCGTCTTTTCTTTGCCTCCGATTATTTCGATAAGATGTACGAGGGTGCTTTGACCCTGATCAAAAAGGGTAAGGCATATGTATCCGATCTGACTGCAGACGAGATACGTGAGTACCGCGGTACACTGACAGAACCCGGACGTGATGATCCCTCAAGAAACCGTAGCGTTGAGGAGAATCTGGAACTGTTCGAGAAGATGAAGAACGGTGAGTATGCAGACGGAGAGAAGACTCTTCGCGCTAAGATCGATATGGCATCCGCCAACATCAATATGCGTGATCCGATCATCTACCGTGTGGCTCATATGACACATCACAACACCGGTGATAAGTGGTGCATCTATCCGATGTATGACTATGCTCATCCCATTGAGGATGCGATAGAGGGAATTACCAATTCCATCTGTACTCTGGAGTTTGAGGATCACAGACCTCTGTATGACTGGGTACTCATCGAGACAGGATATAAGAATGCTCCCAATGAGGCTCCCAAGCAGACCGAGTTTGCAAAGATGTATCTGACCAATGTCGTGACCGGTAAGCGCTACATCAAGAAACTCGTTGAAGACGGCATAGTTGACGGCTGGGACGATCCGAGACTGGTGTCGATAGCGGCACTCAGAAGACGCGGATTTACTCCCGAATCCATCCAGATGTTCGTAGAGCTCTGCGGAGTATCCAAGGCCAATGCATCGGCCGAATACTCGATGCTCGAGTACTGTATAAGAGAGGATCTGAAGGTCAAGAGACCCCGTGTCATGGCTGTTCTGGATCCCGTGAAGCTCATAATAGACAATTATCCCGAGGGACAGACAGAGGAACTCGAGGTTCCCAACAATCTTGAGAACGAGAGTCTGGGCACCCGTAAGGTTCCTTTCAGCCGTGAGCTGTATATTGACAGAGAGGACTTCATGGAGGAGCCCCCGAAGAAGTATTTCAGGCTTTTCCCCGGTAATGAGGTCCGCCTGATGAATGCTTACTTTGCAACCTGTACTTCATTTGAAAAGGATGCAGACGGCCGTGTGAGCGTGATACACTGCACATACGATCCCGAGTCACGCGGAGGCAACTCTCCCGACGGACGTAAGGTAAAGGGCACGATACACTGGGTTAATGCCGCTACTGCGCTTAAGTGTACCGTACGTCTGTATGAGAACATAATCGATGAGGAGAAGGGTGTATATAACGAAGACGGAAGCCTGAATCTGAATCCTGATTCGTTGAAGGTTCTGGAATGCTTTGTGGAGCCTTCCCTTAAGGATGCAAAGCCGTATGAGAGCTTCCAGTTTGTAAGACAGGGATTCTTTACCGTTGACTATAAGGACTCCAAACCCGGAGAGCCGGTGTTTAACAGGATCGTGTCTCTGAAGAGTTCGTTTGTTTTACCTAAGAAGGATTAACAGGAGATATAAGTTATGGGTTTATTATCAGGATTGGGTAATCTGGGATTAGGCGGCCTGGATAAGATGGATCTGTACGAGGATCCGAAGAAGGAAGAGCAGAAAGCAAAACCGCAGGCTGCTCAGGCAGCTGCACCGGAAGTAAAGGAATCTGATTTTCTTCTTGCCAAGACATATACATGTCCGGTATGCAATAAGGAGTTTAAGGCTCTGTCACTCAAGGCCAACAAGGCTAAACTGAAAGGTACGGATAGGGATCTGCGTCCTACATATGAAGGCATCGAGCCTCTTAAGTATGATGTGGTAATGTGCCCCAGGTGCGGATGTGCCGCAGTGACACGTTACTGGTCAATGATAACAGAGACTCAGCGCAAGCTGATCAAGGCCGGGATAGCAGGTAACTTTGTATCAAAGGACTATACCGATGATACATATTCATATGACGAAGCTCTTGAGAGATACCAGATGGCGCTTGCCAATGCCATGGTAAAGCAGGCTAAAGCGTCAGAGAAGGCATATATATGCTTAAGAGCGGGATGGACGCTTCGCGGCAAGTACGAGAACATGGATCCTTCGGATCCGAAGTATGATGAAGAATCAGAGCGCGTAAAGACCATGGAGAGAGATTTCCTTGAAAGCGCACTTGAGGGATTTGTGGCCGCAAGAACTACGGAGACACCTCCGATATGCGGAATGGATGAACTGACTCTGGATTATCTGATCGCTGCCCTGTCAGTCGAGTTCGGAAAATACGAACAGGCTGCCAAACTCGTCGGCAGCCTGCTTACAAACAGAAATATCAATGCCCGTATGAAGGATAAGGCACTTGAGCTTAAGGAGGAGATCCTGAAAGCTAAATCAGGAAGCTGATCTTAAGCTTCGTCGTTAAAGAATTCTTCGCTAACCGTGCTGCCGATGGTCTTGCTGTCGGCGGCATTTATTTTGTCAGCCTGAAGGCCGGGCTCGAATGTATCCTCAACTTCTTCAACCTTTTCCTGAACGGCTTCCTTTGCCTCAGCAGCTTCTTCTTTGACAGCTTCTTCTGCTTTAGCCAGAGCCTCTTCAGTGTTCTTCTTTGCTTCTGCCACTACTTCCTTTGCCTTAACAGCGGCTTCGGACGCTAACTCTTTAGCCTTGCCGAATGCTTCGGTAGCTGCTTCCTTAACCTTGCTTACGGTGTCGGATGCCGTTTCCTTTACTTCGTCCGTGTCGATGGCATCGTCATTCAAGTCAACGTATGAGCGGTCTCTGTTCAGGAATTCAGCCGCATCTGCAGTCACCTTGTCGCGTATCTTGATAACGTTCTCGGCGGGAGTCTTCTCCTCATCGATAACGCCTTCCTTCTTGAAATACATATATGACCCTAATGCCGCACCTGCGAGTACGCTGCTGGTGAGAATTATTTTACCGAGTCCCTTTGCCATGATAGATCTCCTTTCGTATATGACACTTGTTCTGCTTAGTAGCACAGGCTACCGAGCATATCTATGTATCTCGTCCCCTCACTGTAGTAGTGATCGGGGTTAAATGCAGATGATTGCAGCTGATCGTTCATCAGAGAACGGAGAGTAGACTGGAGCATTGTGTGTACCTGAGCCGGATCGGCTTCCTTGCGGAATTTGCCCGGATCAACCTGCCCGAGTATACCGTCGTAGATGGACTGCAGCTCCTCCCTTAAGTTGGAGGTGTTATCTACCGCATCCTCATCTTCTTCCGTCATGCTCCTGTTGATGAACATCTGCATGTACGGATAACTGCGCAGTACGTTTCTCTTAGCGGATTCGCTGTCCTTCATGATGACAAAGTAATCCTTCTCATCGGCGGGAATACAGCTCTTTAATTCCATGCTCAGGAATTTAACGCAGTAGTCGTACAGAAACTCATACAGGTTCATCTTTGAACCGAAGTAATGGAACAGAAGTCCTTTGCTGATGCCGGCTTCACGGACTATATCATCGGTTGAGCAATGCTTATAGCCGTTTTCGGCAAATATCTTCAGGGAAGCGTTGATGATACGGTCCTGCTTCTCCTTCTTCAGATCAAAAAATTTCTCGTTCATGGGAACCCCTCTGACTTTAATGACCAAAACGGTCATTTCAAACTATAGCATAGCAAAATCGGTGCTTCAAGAGTCTCTTTCGGAGGCTGCCGGAGAGGGCACTATATGTTGTAGACCGGCGGATTATGGGGTACAATTAGATAAATTTTTGTGAATAGTAACAATCTTTATATGGATTCTTTGGATATAATCACAAGGAGCGATCATGGCAAAAGAAAAACTGTATACGATACCGTTAAACGATGCTGTCAATGCGGATGATGAGTGCCCTTTCTGCTATATAGAGAGGAACATCGAGCAGGATCTGATGGACTTTGTTCTGGGGTCCGGGAGCTCCTATATGGAAGCCGATATCAGGGATATGACCGACAGAGCCGGATTCTGCAGGACACACTTCAAGAAGATGTTCGATTACGGTAATACGCTGGGTAATGCATGGATACTCAAGACACACTATAAGCGGACGATAGATGAGATGAAGAAACAGTTCTCGTCATACGGACCTGCCAAAGTAACGCTTAAAGAACGCCTCAAAGGAGGACAGGGAAGATCCAATTCGGTCAGTGCATGGGTCGCCGGACGCGAGGAGAGCTGTTACATCTGCAATCACTTCGCAAAGGAGTACGACAGGTATCTGGATACGTTCCTGACCATGTATGATAAGGACAGCGATTTCAGGAACCGGATAATATCTTCCAAGGGATTCTGCCTGACACACTTCGGAGACCTGTGTGAATATGCAGAGCAGCATATGAAGGATTCGGATAAAAAGGAATTCTTTGCGGCGATGTTTAAACTGATGGAATCAAACATGGACCGTCTGCAGGAAGATGTATCGTGGATGGTCGAGAAGTTCGACTACCGGAATAAGGATGCCGACTGGAAAACGTCCAGGGACGCCATTCAGCGCGGAATGCAGAAACTTAAAGGCGGGTATCCCGCCGATCCTGTATATAAGCAGGCAAAGTAAAAAATGGCTCGCATATATGCGAGCCATTTTTTTATCGTTCACATTTCCAGAAGTAGGCGGTGTAGGGGGCGAGTTCGCTGCCGCCGCCGAAGTCGTGCAGGTTACCCGTGATCAGATCGGTCGCCTGTCCGCAGCCCGCATCGAAGTGAGCGGTGTAGGGCTGTGAATCTGCATTGATCGCTACGAGTACGCGCTCGTTATCGGTTCGTCTTTCGAATATACACTGCTTATTGGTGAGTACCACGGATCTGAATCCACCGTAGTTTAGGGCTTCGGATCCTTTTTTTGCCTCGCTTAAGCGTGCGATGTAATCTGTAAGTTCGTTCCACTGCGGAGCGTCGAAACTCGGTCTGAGTGCGGGATCTCCCTGCGATTTATCCGCTTTTTCGCCCCACTCACTGCCGTAGTATACACAGGGTATGCCGGGCATGCCGTATATGAGTGCATAGGTGAGGGGCAGGTGTGCGGGATCGTTGATGATGCTGGCCGCTCTCGTGACGTCGTGGTTATCGATGAAGCTCAGCAGGTGACGGCCGCGTGCCACGGTCCAGTCCTCGGGGCCGAAGAGTCTCGCAAGGGAGTGTATGATCTCGAACATGTTGAGTGAGTTAAATGCGGAGTGGATGCCCTTGTAGCACTGGTAGTTCGTGACGGAGTGGATGTTCTTGGCGTCAAGCATGCGTTCGTTCTCTCCGTGGAGTAGCTCACCGAGAATAAAGAAGTCATCCTTTAGACCGTCGCAATAGCCGCGCAGACGTCTGCAGAATTCATCAGGCAGGCAGTAGGCCACATCGAGCCTGAGTCCGTCTATGTCGAATTCATCTACCCATCCCTTAACGGCCGAGAAGATGTGCTGTACGACATCCTCGTTTCCGAGGTTTAACTTCACGAGGTCGTAGTTACCCTCCCAGCCTTCGTACCAGAGGCCGTCATTGTAGTTGGAGTTGCCCTCGAAACTTATGTTATGGAACCACCATCTGTATGGAGATGACTCGCGGTTCTGAAGTACATCCTGAAATGCCCAGAAGCCTCTGCCGACATGATTGAAGACTCCGTCGAGGACAACCTTGATGCCTTCGGCATGGAGTGCGTCGCAGACCTTCTTAAAATCATCGTTGGTCCCCAGACGGGTATCTATACGTGTGTAATCGCGGGTGTTGTATCCGTGGGTATCGGATTCGAATACGGGCGAGAAGTAGATCGCATTGATGCCCAGCTTCTTCATGTGGGGGATCCAGTCAAGGACCTTGAGTATGCGGCTCTCTGCTATGCCGTCGTTCTCGTACGGTGCTCCGCAGAAGCCGAGAGGATAGATCTGATAGAATACGCTTTCATATGCCCACATGATGAGTTCTCCTTACAGTTCGTTATTATAGTCCAGGTAATCGAATTCTATATCGCTTACAATATCATCCGTTATGGTAAAGATGACATATCGAAATACCACGTTATGGCTTGCAAGATATTCGGGTGATGCCAGATAGTCAGCCAGTGCAGCTGCTTCTACGCCTTCGCTGCGGCACAGTTCATCCACGGAAGTGGGGACGTCGTCCACATAGAATGCCGAAACCATATATCTGCCGTCATGATCCGGAGCTTCGGCTTCCGGATCATCGCTCTGTTCGGTCACGGGTGTATAGGGGGCCAGATCCTCGCCTTCGTATTTCTGTATCTCGTAACTTCCGTAGGCTTCGATCCACTCATCATAGGAAGAACCTGTATGGATGCCGGAGCCGGTCGTGCCGGAGGAGTCTACCGTGAGAGCGTGTGATTCGGGAACGGTCTTGTTGCTGCACCCCTGACAGACGATCAGACACAGCATCATCACCGCCAGCGCAGTTGTATGTAGTTTTGTATGTGTATTGGTTTTCATTTTATTTTTGCGAGTTATCTTTGTATCTTTCTTGTAAATTTGCAAATATGGATGACTTTTTATTGTGTGTAAGAATGGGTAACATTCCTGTGGTTGTATGAATGGTTGGCTTTTCTTTGCCTGTAAGAATGGGTAACATTCTTTTCGGTATATGAAGAATGTTACCCATTCTTACGACTTGCGACATTTATGTCGCAAGTCTAATTATATCATTTATGCCCTGTTGGTGGTATCATTATGTGTATCCGAGACCATACGGCACCCGACTGCGGCCGGGCTCAGACATGAGGTGGATTATGAAGAATAAGACCAGATCAAGCGTAATGCCGACAAGTATAGATGAAGTGGAACTTAAGGGAGAAGGCGGACTCAGACGGGCCTTTCTGTTAAGGACAGTGCTTTCCATAGTCCTGATGGGTATAGTATTCCTCTGTGCGAGCCTTGCTCTGTATTCCAGAGCACTTCAGAAGGAGATGAGGGGAGACTTAAAGCATGTCTCGCATATGATACTGACATATTATGATGACATGTATCCCGGCGATTACAACCTGCTCATAGATGAATCCAAGGAGCTTACTTATCTTCAGAAGGGTGATGTGATCATATCCGAGGATACGACCTTTGTTGAAGATGTTGCCGTGGAGACCGATACCGAGATCACCGTGTTCTTTTATGATACACGTATGATCTCAACGATCAGGGACAGTGAAGGAAAGCCGCCTCTTAATACGATAGCAAATAACAAGATCACTACGGCTGTTCTGATAAACGGACGTGAGAGCTTCTTTAATGATGTAGAGATAGAAAAGGTAAGATACTGCGCACAGTATACCCCGATATTTGCATCGGGCGGAACATGCGTGGGCATGATCGGAGTAGCCAGACCCTACAGTGAGACCATGGGATACGTATACAGGCTGTCTGCTGTATATGCAGCCATCATCGTGATTGCCGGAGCTCTTGCCGCACTGTGGATGACTACATATACATCTCAGCTCGTTAAGCACCTGGATAAGCTGAAGGTATTCCTGGGTGCGATAGCAAGCGGCCATCTGGACGGTGATCTGGACCAGAATGTCCTGGACCGTCAGGATGAGGTCGGAGACATGGGCAGATGCGCACTGTTTGTACGCGGATCTCTCAAGAAACTGGTTGAGAGGGATCCTCTGACCAACCTGAACAACAGGCGCAGCGGTCATATCAAGTTTGATCAGATCCGCCGCATGGCCAAGAAATACGGTCAGACCTATTGCATCGCGATGGGTGATATAGACCATTTCAAGAGTGTCAATGATACATACGGACATGACGCCGGAGATGCTGTGCTTAAGGAAGTGGCACGTATCCTGAGTGACAGGATGGCAGGCAAGGGTACAGTGATCAGATGGGGCGGAGAGGAATTCCTCTTTATCATCGAAGAGATGTCGCTGCCGGATGCAGGGGACTTCCTGTGGCATACTCTGTATAAGATCCGTGCGACCTCGGTAGAGTACGGCGAGCAGGTTATCAGGTTCACCATGAGTTTCGGTATAGTAGAGGGTAATTCGTCCATAACCGCAGACTCTGAGATAACCGCAGCCGACGAACTGCTGTATTATGCCAAGGAGCATGGCAGAAACCGTGTGTGCTCCGAGAAGAGCGAAGTTCTTCAGGAGCCCGGCGAACCGATATCGGCGGTTGATAAGCTGACAGACAGCATGATGGAGGAAGCTCAGGCGGAAGAAAAGATTCAGGCACTGGCCGAAGAAGCGAAGAAGGCTGAGGAGGCTGAGCCCGAACCCGCGGATATCGCAGAACCCGTCGGTCCCGCGGATAAAGAAGACGAACTCTGGGATATATATGATGTGAACAAGCAGCTCACGGGCCGAACTATGAAGCGCAACGATTTCACGATGGCAGACGGAGACTATCATCTGACCGTTCTGGGTGTGGTTGTCAACACGGCAGGCCAGTTCCTTGTAACACGCCGCGTGATGAGCAAGGCATGGGCACCCGGATGGTGGGAAGTATCCGGAGGCGCTGCCATGGCAGGAGAGACTTCCGAGCAGGCCGTGATCAGAGAGATACGTGAGGAGACCGGACTGGATGTGACCGGAGCCGACGGCGGATATATGTTCTCATACCGCCGTGATAATCCCGATGAGGGTGATAACTACTTTGTGGATGTATACAGATTCACGATGGATTTCACCGACGATCAGGTACATATTCAGACCGAGGAAGCAGACGGCTACATGCTCGCTACGCTTCAGGATATAGAGGATCTGGGTGCAGACGGCGTATTCCTGCACTATGACAGCATCAAAGAGGTATTTAAGCTTTGAGTCCTGCGGGATATTATTCAAAAAAGGATAAAAAGGACCCCCAGCAGGATCTGAAGAAACTCAATCAGCTGATAAGCGACGGGGATTTTAAGCCCGTTCATCTGCTGTGCGGAGAGGAGGATTATCTCCGTCTCCAGTTTCGTGACAAGCTGTGCGCAGCCATGGGAGGAGTGAAGGGCTCCCTGGCGTTTGACCGCTTCATCGGTTCATCCACACAGCCCGAGAGGATCATAGATCTGGCCGAGACGCTTCCATTTATGGCAGAGAGGCGCGTCATACTGATCGAGGACACCGACTGGTTCAAGAACGGCTGTCAGGTGATCGAGGAATATATCTCACAGGGCGTATGTGAATCTACGAGCATCGTCTTTTGTGAAAAGGATACGGACAAGAGAACAAAGCTCTACAAGGCTGTTGCAGAGCACGGTCTGATAAGTGAGTTTCCCGTTCAGGACGTAAATACACTTGCTTCCTGGGTGGGCAGCAGGTTGAGAGAGGCCGGTACACCCATATCCGGTTCGGATGCGGCATATATGGTCAATGTGGTAGGAACTGATATGCTGACGCTGGCCGCAGAGACGGATAAACTGTCTGCATACTGTCTGGACAGGCAGCAGGCAACCCGCGCGGATATAGATGCGATATGCACGCGCATGCTCGAGGATAAGGTATTCGATATGTGCGAAGCGGTCGCGATGAATGACAAGAAACGCGCGATGACACTGTATTACGATCTTATAGCGCTCCGTGAATCACCGATCAAGATCCTGGTGCTGGTCACCAGACAGTTTGATACCCTGATCAAGATCAAGGATCTGGAATTCAGGAAGTGCGGTGATGAAGTGATAGCAAAGAAGATAGGACGCCCGAGTTGGACTATCGCAAAATACAGAAAGCAGACCGGACGTTACTCCATGTCTGCGCTCAAGTCCATAGTTAATGAATGTGCGGATACGGATATGGCCATCAAGAACGGTATGATGGAAGATAAGATCGCACTCGAGACACTGATGGTACGCCTGACCGACTCATCGGCGGGCGGGAACGGATGATATGTAGTTCAGTGCACTTGCTATGACCTGATCCATATCATAATACTTGTATTCTCCGAGACGGCCTCCGAAATGTACATTCGTCTCGGAATCAGCTTTATTGCGGTACTGTTTATACAGTGCCGTATTCTTTTCGTCGTTAACGGGATAATATGATTCTTCTCCCGGATGCCATTCGCTGCTGTATTCACGGCTTATGATCGTGAAGGGAATTGGCTGACCACTTGGGTCAATTCCGAATTCAAACCATTTATGCTCTATGATCCTGGTGAAAGGAGTATCCGCATCGGTGTAGTTGACAACTGCATTACCCTGGAAACTGTCGGTGTCGAGACGCTCGGTCTCAAAACGTATGGATCTGTATTCCAGGGCTCCGAATTCGTATCCGTAATATGCATCGATGGGACCTGTATATATGATCTTTTCCGCTTCGGCTGACAGGGCTTCGCGGTTCGACTCATCCAGGAAGTCGGTATTCAGTCTGACATCCGCGGAATTCAGAAGCTTCCTGACTATCTGGGTGTATCCTCCGACGGGTATACCCTGATACAGAGCGTTGAAGTAGTTGTTGTCATAGGTGAACCTGACGGGGAGCCTGCGGATGATGAAAGAGGGCAGTTCGTTGCAGGGACGTCCCCACTGCTTCATCGTATAATCCTTAATCAGTTTCTCGTAGATGTCGGTTCCGACCATTGATATGGCCTGCTCCTCGAGATTGGCGGGTACGAAGTCGGACGGGTCTATTCCTCTTTCGGCTGATATCCCGGCTATATAACCGGTGCGCTGTTCTTCTATGCGCTGCCTTGCCTCTGCAGGTGAAGATACTCCCCACATGCGGTTGAAGGTGTACATATTGAAGGGCAGGGAATAGATCTCTCCGTGATAGTTGGCGATCGGAGAGTTGGTATATCTGTTGAACGAAGCGAATCTGTTTATGTATCCCCAGACCGCAGCATCATTGGTATGGAATATGTGGGCTCCGTATTTATGAACGTGGATGCCGTCTGTCTGCTCGGTATATGTGTTTCCGGCTATATGGTCACGCTTGTCCACGACCAGGACGCTGTAGCCCTTGTTGCATAATTCGTGAGCACATACTGCTCCGTATAAACCCGCACCTACAATTAAATAATCGTACATATCTTACCCCGTTTATTGATATACTTATATTATAAGTATAGTTTCGGAGGTGGCAAAATGAAAGCAAAAATGATAACTCTCGGTTCTACCGGGATCACCACACCACAGAATGCATTCGGGGCATTACCTATACAGAGAGACGACCTTGAGACCGCCGCTGCAATTCTCAGACGTGCATACGAGGGCGGTATTACCTTTTTTGACACCGCAAGAGCATATTCGGACAGTGAGGAGAAGATGGGATATGCTCTTTCGGACGTGAGGGACAACATATATATCGCGACCAAGACCATGGCGAATAATGCAGAAGAGATGAAGCAGCAGATGGACACTTCGCTGAACAATCTTAAGACGGACCATGTGGATATATATCAGTTCCATTGTGCAAAGCGCGTGATCAGACCGGAAGACGGCTCGGGAATGTATGAACTGATGGAGGATTTCAAACGGCAGGGAATGATACGCCATATAGGCATCACGGCTCACAGGATCGATGTAGCCGAGGAGGCAGTGGATTCCGGATTATATGAGACGCTGCAGTTCCCGTTCAGTTATCTGTCCGGAGAGCGGGAGATCGCCCTGACATACAGATGCGCCGGGCATAATGTGGGATTCATTGCCATGAAGGGGCTCGCGGGAGGTCTTATCACCGACTCGAGGATGGCGTATGCGGCGATGACGGAATACGATAATGTGCTGCCTATCTGGGGAGTACAGAGAATGACGGAGCTTGAGGAGTGGCTCAGCTACATGGATGATGCCCCTCAGCTTGATGATGATATGCGCAGGCGCATAGCTGCGGATAAGGAGGAACTGGACGGAGAATTCTGCCGTGGATGCGGATACTGCATGCCTTGTCCTATGGGCATAGCCATCAATAACTGCGCAAGGATGAGTCTGCTCCTGAGACGTGCACCGTCTGCCGGCTGGCTGTCAGACCACTGGCAGGAGGAGATGAGTAAGATCGAGACCTGTATAGAATGCGGTGCATGCCGCTCGAAGTGCCCGTACAAGCTTGATACACCGGCACTTCTTAAGAAGAACTATGAGGATTACAAAAGAGTACTGTCCGGAGAGGTGAAGGTTTGAAAAGGATAATATCAGGCGTTATATTATTTTTCCTGCTTGCAGGATGTCTTGCAGGATGCCGGGCTGAGGATGCAAGTGTCAGTCAGAATCTCGAATCGTCCGACAACACGGAAGCGGCAGAGACGGTTGTCGAACAGCAATACACTCCTCAGCTGCCCACGGCTGAGGAAACTGCCGAGATCTATGTTGAGCCCGTGGAGGGCATACCGGATGATTTCATCCGCGGTATGGATATATCCAGTCTGCTCGCGGAGGAAGCCAGCGGAGTGAAATATTATGCAGGAGCGGGAAATGATGCCGCTGAGCTTGATGAGCCTCAGGATCTGCTCAAACTGCTGGCGGATGCAGGTATCAACTGTGTACGTATCAGAGTGTGGAACGATCCGTATGATGCGGACGGACACGGATACGGCGGAGGAAACTGTACGGCGCAGACTGCAGCCGAGATAGGCGCCAGGGCCGCGGCGTACGGGATGGCCACCTGCGTGGACTTCCATTATTCCGATTTCTGGGCAGATCCCAATAAGCAGATGTGTCCTAAGGCCTGGGAGGGCATGAACATCGACGATAAGTCCCGGGCACTGTATGACTATACCGTTGAGAGCCTGAAGACGATACTTGATGCCGGCGCCGATGTGACCATGGTTCAGATAGGAAATGAGACCAATCACGGGATGGCAGGCGAAGCAAAGGTCAAGGAGATGACCACTCTGATGAGGAGTGGCAGCGAAGCTGTCAGAGCCGTGGCGGACGAATACGGCCGTGATATAAGGGTGGCTGTTCATTTCACTACGGTTGACGATCCCGATGAGATCCGGAATCTGGCTTATAAGCTTGCCTCCAACAAGGTTGATTATGACGTGTTCGGAGTATCGTATTATCCCTATTGGCACGGCACATTAACCAATATGGTCAACGTGCTGAAGAACATATCCGAATCCTACGGAAAAGAGACATGCATCATGGAAACGGCTTATATGTATACCTCCGAAGACGGGGACGGAGCCGGTAACTCCGTATCGGGTCCTGATGCACTCGAGGACTATCCCTCAGGCGTTCAGGGACAGGCCAACTCGATTAGAGATGTGTGCGCATCGGCATATGAGGCAGGAGCCCTCGGTGTGTTCTACTGGGAGGGCGCATGGATACCTGTTCCCGCAGGTGAAGGCAAGCGTTCGGATAAGTGGGAGGAGTATGGATCGGGATGGGCAACAAGCTATGCGGGTTCATATGATCCCGATGATGCCGGACGCTACTACGGCGGATGTTCATGGGAGAATCAGGCACTGTTTGATTTTGAAGGCAGGGCGCTTCCGTCGCTGGATGTATTCAAATACCTGAAATACGGTGCCACGGGTACGGCCAATGAGATCATCAGAGTAAGGGATATAACGATTAAAGCTGCGCCCGGAGACGAGCTTAATCTCCCTGATACCGTAAGCTGCCTGTGGAGTGATCCGTCATGCACGGATGAGATGAGTGTTAAGTGGGATGAGGATGAGATTGCGTCCATAGATATGCAGGTCACGGGTGTATATACCATACATGGTTCCGTGGAACTGTCAGGCACCGGTGTATCTCCGGAACTTGCGGCTGCCAATCCGTTTAATGACAACGGCACGCTATCGGTGGAGGCTTCCGTAACGGTATCCAATGAGAATCTGCTGTCAGATCCGTCATTTGAGGATGCTGATCATTCGGTGTGGAGCGTGACGGCAAGCGGAGCCGATCCGACCGATTACCAGAACAAGTCTGCCGATGCCCATTCGGGTGACTGGGCATTCCATTTCTGGAGCAAGAGCGATATGGAATTCAGCGTCGAGCAGGATGTCACGGTCGATAAGGCAGGTAAATACCGCGCCGAGAGCTGGATGCAGGGCGGAGACTTTAATCCCGATGCCGAAGTCTATATGTATGTGAAAGTAAACGGCGATGAAATGGCGAGATCCGATAACGTGAGCCTTGACGGCTGGGTTAACTGGAAGAACCCGCAGATAGAAGGAATAGAGGCATCAGCAGGCGATACGATCACCGTGGGTGCATATGTAAAATGCGATGCAGAAGCATGGGCGACGTTTGATGATTTTTCGCTCAATCTTCAATGATATGAAGGCGCGAATATGATATACTGAATGTGTGTGTTTACACTATTCTCAGTGAGGAGGAGAAATGCAATGAAAAACAGCAAGTTTACTATTCAGCAGGTTGTAGCTGCCGGTATCGGAACCGCGCTCTTTGTAGTTCTTACAGAGACCCAGATCCCGGTAGTGATCGTGCCTAATACGGCTCTTCAGGTCAGAGCAGCACTGCTCGCCTTCCTGGCAGCTGTATACGGCCCCGTTGTCGGAGGTATCGTAGGACTTCTCGGACATGCTCTCGGCGATGCTTTCTTCTACGGAAGTGTATGGTGGAGCTGGGTTATTCCCGATGCCGTATTCGGTATCCTGGTCGGCCTGTTCGCTAAGCAGTTCAAGATCCGTGAGGGCGGATTCTCAGGCAAGGAGATCGCCATCTTTAACGTTATCCAGGTTGTGGCTAACGCAGTGGCATGGATCCTGTGTGCTCCCGTTCTCGATATCCTGATCTATGCCGAGCCCGCCAATAAGGTATTCGGTCAGGGCGCTGTTGCTTTCATATGCAACTCGATCATGATAGCTGTTCTGGGTACACTGCTCTGCTTTGCTTATTCCAAGATCAGTACGAAGTCATCCAGCCTTCAAAAAGAAGACGAATGAAAGACTGCATAATTGAATTTGTTAATTTTACATTTAAGTATCGTACACAAATCGATCCGACCCTTCATGATATCGATCTGAAGATATATAAGGGTGAGAAGGTCCTCATTGTAGGACCTTCCGGATCGGGTAAGTCTACATTATCCAACTGTATCAACGGTCTTATACCGCATATATATACAGGAGAGTTAGAGGGAGACGTCCTGATAAAAGGCAAGAGCATTCAGGAGACGTCTCTTTTTGATCTTTCGTGCACGGTCGGTACCGTTCTGCAGGATACCGACGGCCAGTTCATCGGACTGACGGTAGCCGAGGACATAGCCTTTGCCCTGGAGAATGACTGCGTGCCCCAGGATGAGATGATAAAGCGCGTGGATGAGATCGCCGGGATCGTAGAGGTGGGCGATCACCTGAAGTCAAGCCCGGGCGAACTGTCAGGGGGCCAGAAGCAGCGTGTCTCCATGGCGGGAGTCATGGTCAGGGATGTAGACATCCTTCTGTTTGATGAGCCTCTGGCGAATCTGGATCCCGCAACGGGTAAGAGAGCTATAGCGTTGATCGACCGGATTCACAGAGAAACTAACACAACAGTTGTTATTATTGAGCACCGTCTGGAGGATGCTCTTTTCTGCGATGCCGACAGGATCATATTGGTTGAGGATGGACGCATAGCAGCGGATATGACACCGGATGAACTGATGGGTACGGATGTACTGATCAGGGCCGGAGTCAGGGAGCCGCTGTATGTGTCTGCCCTCAAAGCAGCCGGTATCACGATCCGGCCTGAGGACGAGGCGGGACAGATAGATACGCTTCATGTAGATAACTATGCGGAGGAAGTCCGGACATGGTTCCACAGACAGCCTCAGCCTCCTGTTCCCGAGTATGGGGAAGAGGTGTTGAGCGTAGAACACCTGTCTTTCTCCTATGATCAGTCGAGGAAGGTACTGGATGATATCAGCCTGAATGTCAGACGCGGAGAGATGATGGCCATAGTCGGCAAGAACGGCGCCGGAAAGACCACTCTGTCCAATCTGATATGCGGATTCCTGAATCCGGACTCTGGTCAGATCAGGCTGAACGGATCGGATATATCTCCCCTGTCAATCAAGGAACGCGGAGAACATATAGGTCTGGTCATGCAGAACCCGAACCAGATGATCTCCAAATCCATGATATATGACGAGGTGGCTCTGGGACTGATCGTCCGGGGCGTACCCGAGGATGAGATCAGAGAACGTGTAAACAAGGTTCTAAGGATATGCGGCCTGTACCCGTACAGAAACTGGCCGATATCCGCGCTAAGTTTCGGACAGAAGAAGAGAGTCACGATAGCAGCCATCCTGATCCTGGAACCCGAGATCATGATACTTGATGAGCCTACTGCGGGACAGGACTATCATCACTACACCGAGATCATGGAGTTTGTTAAGGATATCAACGAGAAATCCGGTACGACTCTGATAATGATAACACATGATATGCATCTAATGCTGGAGTATACCAACAGAGCTGTTGTCATAGCGGACGGACATCTGCTGGCAGACAGTACACCGGCATCCATACTGACCGATGATCGTGTATCCGATAAGGCATATCTGAAGCGTACATCACTGTATGACCTGGCCAGGGCATGCGGAATAGATGACGCGGACGGTTTTACGGAAGCGTTCATCAGCTATGAGAGAACGCATTCCAGGGGACATTGATGGAACGCAAACTGCTGGCTTATGAAGAAAAGAATACATGGATCGACAGACTCTGCGGCGTGACCAAGCTTATCTTCTTTCTGTGCTGGTCCGTCACCAGTATGATGACCTATGATACAAGGGTTCTTATCATCATGCTGGTTCTCAGTCTGGTCATCTTCAAGATCAGCCGGACCAGATGGGATCAGGTCGGGAGCGTGTTCAAGTTCATACTCTTCTTCCTGATCATCAATATCATCGCCATCTACCTGTTCAGCCCCGCCGAAGGCGTTAAGATATACGGTACGGAGACCATTCTCTGCGGCAGCGGAAGATATGCGCTCCGAGCCGAACAGCTCTTTTATGAGGCAAATATCATCCTTAAGTACTTTACGGTGGTTCCGAGCATATTTATCTTTATAGTTACTACCAACCCCTCGGAGTTCGCAGCATCCATGAACCGCGTGGGCATAAGCTATAACGCGGGATATGCCGTAGCCATAGCACTCCGGTACATCCCTGACATACAGGCCGACTTCCGTAAGATCCGCAATGCCCAGATGGCCAGAGGCATAGAGATGAGCCGTAAGGGCAAGCTTGTGGACCGTATCAAATCCACCACGGCCATCATCTTTCCGCTTGTCTTCTCCAGCATGGGCCGGATAGATACGATATCGACAGCAATGGAACTGAGGAGTTTCGGTAAGAATAAAAAGAGAACATGGTATATGGCAAGGCCTCTTAAGAGGAATGATTATCTGGTCATAGCGTTTTCGGTGCTGTTCATGATAATCGCACTTGTTGTGACATATGCTGACGGAAGCAGATTCTATAATCCGTTTATATAAGAATAATACGATCAGGAGATTAGGATATGAAGATCATCGACATAATCAAACAGGATAGGCTCTCACTCTCATTCGAGGTATTTCCGCCCAAAAAGGAAAGCTCGCTCGACAGCGTGAAGACAGCTACGGAAGAGATCGCAAAGCTGCGCCCCGCCTTCATGAGCGTAACCTACGGTGCCGGCGGAGGAACCAGTGAGTTCACACTGGAGATAGCGCAAAATATTAAAGATAAATTTAATATTCCAATGCTTGCGCATCTTACCTGCGTTTCATCGGACAGAGCCACTGTCATGGAGCGGATCAGGGATATGCAGGAAGCCGGCATAAAGAATGTCATGGCCCTGCGCGGTGATCTGACACCCGAGCTGGAGCAGTCTGACAGAAGCAAGTGGGATTACAGGTATGCATATGAACTGATCAGGGATATCAAAGCATCAGGGGCTGATTTCTGTATAGGTGCCGCATGCTATCCCGAGGTTCATCCCGAGAGCGCGTCTCAGTGGGAGGATATCGATCATCTGAAGGAAAAGGTGGACTGCGGGGTGGATTTCCTGACCACGCAGATGATTTTTGATAATTCTCTTTTCCTGAACTTCATGTACAAGATCAGGGAAGCTGGGATCACGGTACCCGTGCTGCCCGGTATCATGCCTATTACGAGAGCCAATCAGGTCGAGCGTGCGATCAAGCTGTCCGGTTCATTCATGCCCAACAGGTTCAAGAGCCTGGTCGACAAGTTCGGCTCCGATCCCGAGGCGATGACTCAGGCCGGGATCATCTATGCCACCGACCAGATCATAGATCTGTATGCAAACGGCATAACCAACGTGCATGTATACTCCATGAACAAACCCGAGGTGGCGGCCGGTATCATGCGTAACCTGTCGGATATCCTGGGTAAGAACTTCGAGGGAAGATGAGCATAACGACACCGGTCCTGTCAGAAACATATAACCCGCAGGATCACCCGCAGTTAGCCTCGGTCGATATCAATGAGGTCATGCGTTACGGCGGGATGATGACATCGCGAACCCCCGTACCGCCGGATCAGACTCCCGAGGCGGAGCTGGAAGTACGCGGGCTGATAGATGATTGCATATCCGAGGTACTTCCTCTGCTGACGTATAAGGTCTGCTACAGACAAATGGACATCTCATGGGAGGAGGGACAGCCGGTGCTGCCTTTTGATACGCATGGCTCCCGCAACCTGGCTCATAATCTCGAGGGCTGCACAGAGGGGGTCATGTTTGCCGCAACGATCGGCGTCGGGATCGACAGGCTGATCACCAGATATAACCACACATCACCCTCCAGGGCTCTGATCATGCAGGCTCTCGGGGCCGAGCGTGTGGAAGCCCTGTGCGATACCTTTAACGCACGGATAACCGCGGAAGCCGGGACACGCGGACTTAAGACAAAATCACGCTTCTCGCCCGGATACGGAGATCTGCCCCTGACAGTGCAGAAGGAGTTTATGACTCTGCTTGACTGTTCGCACCTGATAGGGATCAATTTAAACAAAAGCCTGCTCATGAGCCCGTCCAAGTCCGTGACGGCTGTGATCGGGATATACTGAGAGCCATACGGCATAGAAGGATGCATTGTGCAGGCTGACCTGCACACAGATGATAGGAGCTAATATGTCTGATATCAGAGAATACATGAAGGATCATATCCTTTATCTTGACGGCGGGATGGGCACGCTTCTTCAGAAGCGCGGGCTTAAACCCGGTGAACTGCCCGAGCGCTGGAATATATCCCATCCGGAGATCATCACCGAACTGCAGAAGTCATATTATGACGCAGGCAGCAATATCGTATATACGAATACGTTCGGAGCCAATTCCCTTAAATTCGACGATGATGAACTGCGTGCCATTATTCGCGGC
>Ga0129306_1001008_pt1 | contig 36545 bp, 31 predicted proteins | sample P827metagenome_FD_94438 | JGI IMG/M metagenome (GOLD analysis project Ga0129306, IMG submission 94438) | Capybara group fecal microbial communities from Wisconsin, USA - P827 metagenome | ecosystem: Host-associated > Mammals > Digestive system > Large intestine > Fecal | place: USA: Wisconsin...
CAAGTACCGAGTGGCTGATGATTTTGACAAGGATAATGACCCCGATCAATTGGCTGATTATCCTGTGCCTGATGCCATCAATCAGATGCATCGCTATAGGGATGCGATCTACTACGGAAGCAATTATCAGGAGCATATAGCCAAAGAGGTGATAGGCGGCTACATCCTGTTTCCAGGAAGAGGAAGCAATGAACGGGTGATGGAACGCTATTACTGGAAGAGCATCGGACAGGTGAATATCGGAGCATTCCCCTTGTTGCCCAATGAAGAGAATACTTTGCTGAAGGAGCATCTGGAAGATATTCTGACAAAGAAGACGAAGATAGAACAAATCAGGGATGCCAAACCTCAACGAGGATTGCACTATGCTGAAGAGCAACAGCCGACAGAGGGAGTGTTCCTGATAGCGGCAATTCCAGACGGTAGGCTTAAAATTACAGAAAGTCAGGAGAGCTATGAATCAGGCAAGGCAAAGAGTTTCCGTTCGCATTGGAATAATCATGACAAGATAAACGTCAATAGCATTAAATATTTTGCGCCCGTTGTCAATCAGAAAATCAGTAATTTCTATGAAGTAACTGGTGTCTTCCCCATGATAGAAGACGGTGTGGCGTGGATGCAATATGAATTGGGGACATGTTTCTCGACCAACCAGCGAATTAGTTGCGACATCAACGAGAATGTCACTTTACTGAGAACAACCACGGAGTTTTATAATGATATGGGACAAGGATTAATCGTGTATAAGCCCAATCAGAAAGTGGCAGTAGAAGATTGAAAGTATGAAAAGTAAGTATATTATAATAGGATGGGACTGAACGATGGAAGATGGAAGAAGGAAGAAGGAAGAAGGATGAAGGAAGTGAAGTGTATAAGTGGATACGTCGCAGTTATGCTGGATTATAAAGTATTCATTAACTCATACAAATAGGCCGGACTTTGTACGTAAAGTTCTCCGTCCTCGTCTTGCAAAACCGTCATAAGCGGTGAGTTGTAAACACAAGCCACTCTACACAGGCTTTCTCAGGGAATGTTCCATGGTAGAGTATCATGCTAATAATCCTCCATTCTTTTGACAGATGATGAGCAAATCGTCAATAGTTTCGTCCATCGATTGCAGATGTTCCACATCATAAAATTCGATGAGAAACGCCAATCCTTTATGCTCGTGCAGATAGCGAAAAGCCGCCTGCCGATTCATAGAGAAGCGTCGTCCGAAGGCCTGAATGCATGCCGTTAAGAAAGGAATCTCATATTTACTCATCTGATGCTGTTTTTATTTTCTCTGCAAAGATAAGAAATTGTTTTGAATATTCCAAATTCTTGTAAAAAAAAGAAGAATATCGATGGAAGATGGATGGGATTAAAGGAACTTGTGCGTTATAGGTATCATGATCAAGCAGTACCACCGACAACGAATAACTCTTCAACGCCGGCCTGATGCCCATATCGGCAGTTACCTGCAAGATGAGCGACCTTTTGGATGCTCAGCTTCTCTATCAGCAGTCACTCGACCATCGTACCGATGCCTATGCTGACTATCAGAATAAGCTCTTGGAATATCGTCAAGCCACAGGACAATAAGATACAGATTTATTTTCACTTCTCAAATATTTTTTATACCTTTGCACCCCGATATGAGAAAGATTTTTTTGTTAATAGGTATATTGTGGGCGGCATTGGGTATTCAGGCACAAGCACAGAGCAAGGATCAAGAGACTCCTAACGCCCAGCAGGCAAAACGCATGTTTATGGACATCTACAACCGACTGTATGGACAGGAGGGGGGTAGCCTGCACTACAAAGTGAATATCATCGGTATCTACAAGACGGAAGGTACCATCTGGATGAAGCAGAAGAAGAGCAAGTTTATAGACGAGCGATATATTGCCTGGAACGACGACGTCACCTATCATCGACTGGAGCGTAAGAAGAATCGCGTGGTCATCTACGATGCTCATTCCGACGAGCGCGACAAGTATGCTACGAAGTTCAAGTTCGTGCCCGACAACTACACCTACAGCATCAAGGATGACAAGAAGGGCTATGCCATCACGCTGAAGGCAAAGAAGGGCGTGAAGGGTATCAAGGAAGCGCGCGTCATGCTGGACAAGCATACGCACTACCCTACCAGCGTCCGAGTGAAAGTAGGCATTTTCCACACTACGATAAAAATCAGCAACTTTAAGCTGGGAAGCATTGGCGACGAGCTATTCCAATTCCCACGCGAACAATATAAGAATTGCGAGTATATAGACAAAAGAGGATGAAAAGAATCGTATGGTTTTTAGGGGCTGCGCTACTGTTGGCAGCCTGTCAGGAATCGCTGGAAGAGCGTTGTCAGCGTGAGGCAAAGGAGTATACGGAGAAGCATTGCCCTACCCCTGTAGCTGATAACATCGTGATGGACAGCATGACATTCGACAAGGCTACCCACACGATAGCCTATGCCTATACGCTGGACGGACAGTTGGACGACTCGGCTGTGGTGAAGGGGTCCAACTCGCGTGAGTTGCTGCTGCAGGAAGTGAGAAACAGCACTCACCTGCGCATCTATAAAGAGGCGGGCTACAACTTCCGCTACGTGTACTATTCGAAGAAAAGAAAAGGAACGCAGCTTTTTGATGCTACGTTCCATGAAAAGGATTACCGTTAAAGAAAAACGTTATTCGATTCCCTCGGGCTTCATGTTAGTGTACACAGTCTGTACATCGTCGAAGTCCTCGAGCTTCTCAATCATCTTATCGATGGTTTCGCGCTCCTCAGGAGTAACGTCCTTGAGGTCATTAGGAATGCGGGTAAACTCAGCACCGGTCACCTCGTAGCCATTCTCCTCAAGATGCTTCTGAATGGCACCAAATGAAGAAGGATCGCCATAGATAGTGATTGAGTTCTCTTCCTCGTCCTCGTCGTATTCATCCTCTACACCGTAGTCGATGAGGTCGAGAATCATCTCGTCCATATCCAGACCGTCGGTTTTCTTGAAGGTGAACACGCACTTGTGGTCGAACAGGAACGACAGCGAGCCCTGAGTTCCCAGGTTACCATTGAACTTGTTGAACACCGAGCGAACGTCGCCCACGGTACGGGTGGTGTTATCAGTCAGCGTGTCAACGAAGATGGCAACTCCGTGAGGTCCATATCCCTCGTAAGTTACTTCCTTGTAGTCGCTCTGGTCCTTACCCATAGCGTTCTTGATAGCACGCTCGATATTGTCCTTCGGCATGTTCTCGCGCTTGGCGTTAGCGATGATAGCACGCAGCGCAGGGTTCATATCGGGCTCTGGACCGCCAGCCTTTACGGCAATGGCAATCTGCTTGCCAATCTTGGTAAACGTCTTGGCCATGTGGCCCCATCTCTTCAGTTTCGCAGCTTTGCGATATTCAAATGCTCTTCCCATTGTTATTTTAAATTATATTCGTTATTTCGATGTTTCGTTATTTCGATGTTTCGATGCTTCGAGCCTATTAACGAAGCTCTGCGTTGAGCTGTTTCTTCAGATTAGCGATGAGCTTCTGCATGATAGCCTCAATCTGCTTGTCGCCCATCGTCTTCTCAGCATCCTGCAGGATGAAGTTGACAGCGTACGACTTCTTGCCAGCAGGCAGCTTGTCGCCCTCATAGACATCAAAGAGCTCGACGCGCTTGAGGAACTTCTTCTCAGTCTGGCGAGCGATGTTCTCAATCTGTGCAAACTCTACATTCTTGTCGATGAGCAGAGCGAGGTCGCGGCTGACAGAGGGGAACTTAGGAATCTCCGTGAACTCAACCTTCTGCTTGCGGATGACCTTCATCAAGGCTGTCCAGTTAAGTTCTGCATAATAGACGGTAGTGTCGATGTCGAACTGGCGCTGCAGCTTCTTGGTAATCACACCCATCTCGATGAGCTGCTTGCCACCACGATTCTCGATAGTGAGAGCGGCTGAGAAGACGGGATTCTCCGACTTCTTGCGAACCAACATGCCAGCCTGTACACCAATGCGGGCAAGGATGTGGTCAACGTAAGCGTCGAGCTCGGCAAACGAGGTGTCCTCATCAGCATGTGCCCATGAACCCTCTACGCGTTTACCTGTCAGCCAAAGTCCCAAGTGATACTGTTCCTTATAGGCCTGCATAGGATCGTCCTGATTCTCCTTCTCAGGTGAGAACTGATAGATATTACCGAATTCGAAGAAGCGGCAGTTACCATTCTTACGCTTAGCGTTATGCTCGATGCTCTCAAGACCGCCATAGAGCAGCGTTCCACGCATCACGTTCAGATCGCTGCTAAGGGGATTCATGATCTTCACCAAGTTCTCCTGGTTTTCATAGTAGGCGGCTTTTGTCAGCGAGTTGTTCAGAATCTCGTTGAAGCCTGCACCCACCAATTGTTCGCTGACGAGGTTGGCCAGCTTGTGTTTCTGGTCCTCATCGCCCTTGATAACAAGGCTCGACTTCAGCTGTGTGGGAATCTCCACATTATTATAACCATAGATACGCAGAATATCCTCTACTACATCGCAGGGACGCTGCACGTCTACACGATAGGCTGGAATCTCCAGTTTCAGTCCCTCAGCCGTCTCGCTCAGCACCTTCATTTCCAGTGAGTCGCAGATGCTCTTGATGGTCTCCACAGGGATGTCCTTACCTACTAGCGAGTGAACATAGCTATATTGGAGGTCAACAACGGCGTTCTCCATCTTCTCAGGATAAACATCCTTGATTTCCATTGAAACCTTACCACCAGCCAATTCTTTGCATAACTGTGCGGCGTACTTTAGTGCGTCGATTACACCATTGGGATCAATGCCACGTTCAAAGCGGAAAGAGGCGTCGGTTGAGAGTCCGTGACGGCGAGCTGACTTACGAATCCATGTGGGATGGAAGTAAGCGCTCTCCAATACCACATTCTTGGTAGTCTCGTAGGTTCCACTACCTTTTCCACCAAACACACCGGCAATACACATAGGATCTTCGGCATTGCAGATAGCCAGGTCGCGATCGCTCAGTTTGTGCTCTACGCCATCGAGCGTCTGGAAGGGAGTGCCCTCGGGCATCGTCTTCACTACAATCTTATGACCCTTCACCATATCAGCATCGAAGCAATGGAGGGGCTGTCCGAGTGCCATCATCACATAGTTGGTGATGTCAACGATATTGTTGATAGGACGCAGACCGATGGTGGTCAGCTTGTTCTTCAACCACTCGGGTGATTCCTTCACTTCGCAGTCGGTTACGCTGACACAGGCATAGCGCTTACAAGCCTCGGTATTCTCGATGATGACATCGATGGGGAGGGAATTGTCATCGACGGTAAACGCAGATGCGCAGGGCTTGTGAGTAGCGGTCTGATAGCCGTTCTGCTTGAGCCAAGCATACAGGTCGCGAGCCACACCCCAATGAGAGAGGGCATCAGCGCGGTTGGCTGTAATGTCAACCTCGATGAGCCAATCGCTCTCCAAATGGTAGTATTCAGCAGCAGGAGTACCCACTACAGCATCCTCAGGCAATACGATGATGCCGTCGTGACTGCTACCGATGCCAATCTCGTCTTCAGCACAAATCATGCCTAACGACTCCACGCCACGCAGCTTCGACTTCTTAATCACAAACTCCTTGTCGCCATCATAGAGCACGCAGCCCAAATCAGCCACAATCACCTTCTGACCAGCAGCCACGTTGGGAGCACCGCATACAATCTGCTGGGGCTCACCCTTGCCCAGGTCTACTGTTGTCACATGCAGATGGTCGGAATCAGGATGCATCTCGCAGGTAAGTACTTTACCTACATAGAGGCCCTTCAAACCACCCTTAATACTCTGTACTTCCTCAAGTGAGTCGACCTCCAGACCGGTTGATGTCAAAGCATCACACACCTGCTGAGGTGTGAGGTCGAAGTCTACATACTCCTTAAGCCATTTATAAGATATATTCATTGCGCAATAATTGTTGTTTCTGAAATCGGGCACAAAGGTACGAATAAGTGAGGAAAATACCAAAATTTTTTGAGTATTTTCGAGCGTGAGGACCTTCGACGAAGTCAAAATCACAAAAAAAAATGGACTGACCAAAAGGTCAGCCCGTTTTCTTTTATTCGTGCTCCGGAGCAATCAATTTATAGCCCTTTCCGTGGATGTTGATAATCTCAATCTGCGGATCGTCTTTCAGATGTTTGCGCAGCTTGGTGATATACACGTCCATAGAGCGAGCGTTAAAGTAATTGTCATCAATCCAGATGGTCTTCAGGGCAAAGTCGCGCTGCAGAATCTCGTTGGTGTGCGAGCAGAGCAGGGCCAGCAGCTCGTTCTCCTTGGTGGTGAGCTTTGTCTGCTTGTCGCCAATAATCAGCAACTGCTTCTGAGTATCGAAGGTGAAGCGGCCGATACGATAGAGCGAACTCTCACGGTTCTTCTTGCCACGAACACGGCGAAGGATAGCCTCAATACGTAATACAAGCTCTTCCATCGAGAAGGGTTTGGTGATATAGTCATCAGCACCAATCTTGAAACCTTCGAGGATGTCCTCCTTCAGCGTCTTGGCGGTGAGGAAGATAATGGGGATTTCAGCATTGGCCTGACGGATTTCCTGAGCCAGCGTGAAGCCGTCCTTCTTAGGCATCATCACGTCGAGCACGCAGATATCGAATTTAGTCTTCAGAAAGGCTTTGTAGCCTGCCTCTCCATCGGGGCAGAGTTCTGCCATGTAACCTTTAGCTGCGAGGTATTCACGTAACAGCATTCCGAGGTTCTCGTCGTCTTCACAAAGAAGAATTTTCAATTTTTCGTCCATAATCTTATCGTTTAAGAGTTAATAATTAATCTTCTTTTATCACGGGTAGTGAAATAGTAAACTTGGTGCCCTTGCCCAACTCACTCTCCGCCTTGATCTCACCTTGGTGCAGGTCAACCACCTTCTTCACGTAAGCCAGTCCGAGTCCGAAGCCCTTGACATCGTGTTTGTTACCAGTATGCACGCGATAGAACTTGTCGAATATCTTGCGGAGATTTTCCTTCTTGATGCCCTGACCCGTATCGCGAATCGAGAGATAGAGTTTCTCCTCATCGTTCCATGTTCGAATGTAGATGTCGAGAGGCTCATCCTGCTTGCGATACTTCACGGCATTATCCATCAGATTGGTAATGGCATTTTGGAAATGCACCTCGTCGACAAAGATAGCTGAGTCGATGGCTTCTATCTCGGTATAGATCTTGCCACCTGTATGCTCCACACGCAAGATGAACGTCTGGGCAACCTGTTCTACCATCTCGTTGAGGTCGAGCTCTTTCTTCTTGAACACCACGCTCTTCTTGTCGAACATAGACATCTGCAATACCTTCTCAACGAGGAAGCGCAGGCGTTTCGACTCGTCGGTAATGACTCCACTCAAGTGCTTGGTCATCTGTTCCGACTTGGTCACGGAGTCGTCGTTCATCATCTGGGCTGCCAGCGAGATAGAAGCAATAGGAGTCTTCAGCTCGTGGGTCATATTGTTGATGAAGTCGTTCTTAATTTCGGTATAACGCTTCTGGCGGAATATCACGACAATTGTAAAGAGGAAGGTGATGAGCAGCACCATCGTGAAAATGATACTGGGTATCATGAAACGTACTGACGAGAAGATGTAGCTGTCCATCTCGGGGAAATGGATGCGGACAACACCCATCTTCGACTGCGGGTCGTTCTGGAAAAGCTTCTGCTCATAAGTGAACTCCTTGCCTTCTTCAGAATAATCGGGGCAACGGTAGACCTCACGTCCATCAGTGGTCGAAACCGTCAGATGGTAGGGAATATTGATACCGTTGTTAATCAGCTCCGTGCGGATATCGCGATCGAGCAAGCGGAAGTTTACTCGCTCTTTCAGCGGTTTGTCGCTAGCTGTATAGAGGATATTATAAACAACCTCGTCAAGAAGCGCTTTCTGATAGATATAGCGGTTGCGCACGATTTCCTGCATCGTCTTAGCGGCATCAGCCAGCGTGTTCTTATCCTTACGCATGATGATAGCCTTGGGGATGGAGGCAGGCTTCATCTCGAAGGTCTTCAGCTGGAACGAAGAATACACCGTACCATCGTCTGCAGCAACGGCAAACTGATGCGAATGCTTGATAGAGCCCAGTCCATCGCTGAAGATGGAGTCTTGCTGGAACGCACGACGCTCGGTTTCTTTGATATCTTTTTCCAAATAGCGCGAAGTCTCGTTCAACTCCAGATTTCGCGAGGCTTGATAGAGCGAACGATTCACACTCTCGTCAAACTGCTCTTTCTTCATCTTAACCATCTCCTCGATATAGGAGAATTGAAGGAAGAGCAGGCCGAGGAATGAAAATCCCATGATGATGGCTATTGCCCAAATTGTAGACTTCTTCATATCAGCGGCAAAGTTAATGCTTTTTCTGATACGAAGAAGTCTATTAGTTAAATATTTCCGTTAAATTTAACGTTATTAACTATATTATGTTTATTTACTTCAATATAATGAAATAAAGAAAACCTTACAACATCTTATCTAAATCAAGAGAAACACCGATACTAAACGACGTACCAGTAGTCAAAGGAGAAGAATAGTAATAGCCTTTCGGCTTATAGCCAAAGAGGTTGTCGATAGCGGTATTCACATTGACACCCTTCCAGAGATGGTGTTGAAGCATTAGCTTCCATATTGTATATCCCTGATCTACATCCTTACGTCCTGATTGGGGTTTCCCCTGACTGCGTCCTGAAAGTGCCGCATCGATTGCATAGAAATGAGAGAAGCGATGAGCATAGCCAATGCGCCAAGTCATAGAGTGGTTACGCGGTTGGTTGAAATCAGAGTAAAAGACATTTCCTTTCTCGTGCATCCACGAATAGTTCAACTTAAGCGACAACCCACAGTCCAATGCATGTCCTAGACTTACATCAACACCCCAAACCGTTATACCGTCTTGGTTGAAGTACAAAGCTCCAGGCATCGTTTCATGAGTCACTTCGTCCTTGTAATCGTAAGCGATGGTGGTGATGCGCTTGTCAAAAATGATGCAGGATCCCATGAGGGTGAAGCTGTACACTCCGTCTAAGATGCCGCCTTTCCTGATGCGATTGATTCTTTCGAAAGCAACATTGAAATTATGGCTTCTCTCTGGCTTCAGGTCAGGATTGCCGATGAGCATATATCCCATATTGCCCATATCGAAGTGCATATACATCTCTTTCAGCGAAGGAGCCCTGAAGCCGCTTGCATAATTGGCGCGAAGGGTCACCCAAGGTAACTTATACACGATGGCCAGACGTTCGGTCAGAGCCTTTTGTGCAGAGGCAGAGAAGTAATCGAATCTGACGCTGCCCACCACATTGAGCCTATCCGTAATGTTCCAGTCGAACTGTGCAAAACCATCGATATTGTTTTGCGAATGGTTGGTATTGTCGAGAAACTGATAGGTGGCGAGATAGTCGTTCATGTAGTCTGCACCCAGTATTAGATTGTTCTTGCCAAAGGTATGATGGTATAAAGCATGCACCACATGCTGACGGTTGCTGTAGTCATGGTCATGGGTACGCGAACCGTCAGGCATAAAGTTGGCCTTATCATACTGGTCGTAGGCATACGACAGTTCAAGTTGACATCCACCATCCCAGACATACCGTCCTTTCAATCCTGCACTATAGCCATTGAAATGATAGTTGTAGGTATCGCGTTCGCTGGTGCGGAAGAAGTAGCCCGCTCTACCGATGAGTGTCAGATGGTCGGTTGCCCGCCACGTCAAGCGTTCCTTCACGTTATACGTCTTCTGTCCGTAGAGACGACTCAGGTTGGAGTCATCGTTGAGCACACGTTCATCGTATGGCAGTCCCTGTGCCTTCTTCAACATTTCCATTGCAATCTCTTCTGAAGAGTATGGCTTAGGTAAGTCGATAGGATCAATCTTCGTGTGCTGGAAACTGGTCTGCGAGTTCCATTTCTTCGTATTGAACGAAAAGCTGGCTCCATTGCGCCATTCATGGCCAAAGGAGCTATAGCGCGAGTTGGCATTAGCCGTCCAAGGTTCCAGATTCTCACGACTGATGATGTTCACGACTCCTCCTACGGCATTAGAGCCATAGAGCGCCGATGATGCACCTTTCACTATTTCGATACGTCCAACGTTGTCGAGGTTCATACGCGTGTAGTCAACATTGTCCATCGTCTCACCAGCCATCCGTTCACCATCGACGAGGAACAGAACGGAGTTTCCTCCAAAGCCACTCATGTTGAGCGATGTCTCCTGACTCATGGCAAAGCCGAACTCCAATCCTGGTATCTCTTGAGTGAGCATGTCCTGGATATTGGTAGCATCAACCATCTTAATGTCGCGGAGCGTAATCAGACGCGTCACCACAGGGGCATCCTTCAGGGCCTTAGGGGTATGCGATGCCGTCACCACAACCTGCTCCAGTTCCACAGAGTCGCGAAACACGGATTTATGCTTGGTCTGTGCTGAGAGAGTGATAGCTGGCATAGTCAACGCTACGCCAGCTAAGAGAATATGTAAATACTTGCTTTCCAATTTATTTCTTGGTTCCAGTAAATGTAGTTACAAGATCAAATGGCATCTTGCCATATTTCTCTGTGAACGTCACAACGACAATCTTGTCATTGAACAATACGGTGACATTACTAACGGTATATGCTTTGTCGCCCGCCGTGCCTTCATATTTCTCAAGCGAACCTTTAATCGTATTGCCATCTTTTGACAAGTTGATACCCTTAACTGTAACTGAGGGGATGGTCATCATGCCCATTCCAACTTCAGGAACCACCATGTCGATAGTGTTATCTGTAGCTTTAGTAAACACGTATGTACGGGTTTCATTAGAAGAATCTTCGTTATTGACTTTGACAATCTCATCACCTGAATAAGAACCAGCCACCTGAACGGCTAGAGCAAGAGGAGCCTCTGTACTGTCATCACTACCACATGAACTCATACCCATCATGATAGCTGCTACAGCCATCATGGTCATAAAACTTTTCATTTTCATCATTTCGTTATTATTACTTTTTTTATTTTTACATTTTAATTACTCCCCGTACTCAACTGTTGCTTCGAATAGTCATACTCCGATCCGAAAGCGCTGTGGGGAATCGTGAAGACGGATATCATCACCAAAACAGCCAGGCCGACCACCCACTTATTGTACTTCCATCTCATGGTAGCCAAAGCTGCCAGGAAGAAAAGGAAAGATATAAGGGTCTTATTGTCTGTCAGGTCTGTTCCATAAGGGAATCCCGTCCACCAAGGGCCGAAGGCAGCATGCTGAACAAGAGGTCCAAAGACAAATCCACCCACAAACAACGTGGCCACCGTGATCTTCAGCCACTTGAGATATTCCTTGCGTGTCATAACCAGTAAGAATGTATAAACTGCAAAGAGCATTGATGCAAACATCAACAGAATGTGGGGTACCAGAATACCTGCAGGCACATCATGACGGAAACGAATGACCAGTGGTTCATCTTTCAAGTAGTCCTTTCCGTCCACCGTGATGTAATACTGCAGCTTGCCACCTACAGGCTGTACAGGTAATGCCGCCTGCCATTGGCTATTCTTCCACTCAAAATCCACCGTTGTGTATGATTCTGCTGTAGGATAGCGATGATAATGCAGTTGCGCCTTCGCGTCCGACGGCATATCCTTCAGCACAATCATCTCATCCTGTTGCACCCCACTTCTGGGCAGTTTCACCTGACAACTCTCTCCATTCAGTTCGATAGTCACCTTCTTGGGATGAGTAGGGCCTGTCATACGCTGATAGACGCTCAATGCCAATGTGATAACAATGGCCAACAGCCAACACATATAGTTCTTCATCTTACAGGAGGTGTTAAATTCACTTGGAACACGATGATTTCGTCGCCACGAAGCACTTTCACTGGAATAGTGGTACCTGCCTTCAGTTCTGCCAGACGCTCCATGTATTCATTGATGTCTTTCACGGCTTTGCCGTCTATCTCTTGAATGATGTCGCCACTACGGATACCTGCATTATGAGCCGGTTTTCCTGCCACCACGATGTCTGCCCGCAGTCCGGGCTTGTCGCTGGCCCCCATCACGTCGGGCATCAGTCCCAGTGTCACCTTAAACTTGGCATGCTTCATGGTTTGCGTGCTGGGCACATTGATGTAGTCTGGAGCTGTAGGCAGAGCTGCCAGCTGACTAACCAGCTGCTGCGTATACTCCAGCGTCTGCTGCATACCGTCATAGTTCAGCGTCGTTGGCACATCGGCAGGAGTATGATACTCCATATGACCACCTGTGGTAAGGAACAGCACCGGGATGTCGGCAGCTACAAACGACGCCTGGTCGCTGGGACCATAGCCGTCGGGAACACAACTGACGTGCAGGCTGTTCTCCTCAGCGGTCTTCTCTACTATCGCCTTGAACGAACTGCTGGTTCCCGTACCCGATACGCTCAGAGCGTTACCACGCATGCGGCCTACCATATCAAGATTGACCATGCTGACAATCCCTTTAATATCGTTAGGGAGATTGATACGGCGTTTGTCATCCTGCTTCATCCAGTCCAAGAACATCTTCGAGCCCACAAGTCCCTGTTCCTCTGCCCCGAAGAAGGCGAAAATGATGCTTCTTGGTGAACCGGCCTTCTTGAAATACTTGGCAAGTTCCAACACGATGGCATCACCGCTGGCATTATCGTCTGCACCAGGATGTACCCCCAGCGTGTCTGGACGGCGGGAGCCAGAGCCCTGACCACCCATTCCAAGATGGTCGTAGTGCGAACCAACCACAATATACTCATTTCTGAGTGCCTTGTCGTTACCAGGCAGTACGGCCAGGATGTTATGCGTTGTGCGTTTCTCTTTCTTTCCGTATGTAAAATCGTGATAGAAACCTTTCGCCTTTTTTCCCTTGATGATGGGCTTCAGCTTCAGACTGCGCAGCTGACCTGCAATAAACTCTGAAGCCAACGTGTCACCTCGGGTGCCGGGATATCTGCCGCCCAAATCCTGCGAGGCCAGATATTCTACCGCTTTCCGCATATCTTCTTGTTTCTGAGCATGTGATGGCATCGCCAATACACAAGCTAACGTCAAAAATAAAACCTTACTTTTCATAAGTCATGAAATTACGCGTGCAAAGGTACAACATATCCTTTGCACGCGCAATCCCAATTAATAGGGATTTTCCCTGATTAGGGTATCCGCTGGGGATATTGGCGTTGGCGAACAGCCTCGAACAGAAGGATAGCTGCCGACACGCTGACATTCAGCGAATCGCCGATTCCCAACATGGGAATACGGATATGTCCATCTGCTGCCTGGCGCCATTTATCCGTCAGTCCCGTTGCCTCCGTTCCTACGACAATCGCCGTAGAGCGCGTCATATCAGATTCATAGTAGAAACAGGAGTCTTGCAATTGGGCTGTCAGAATCTGAACTTTGTTCTCCTTCAGCCACTTGATGCACTCTTCCGACGTACAAGCCACACAAGGAACACTAAAGAAGGCTCCGACCGAAGCGCGTATCAGGTTGGGGTTATAAAGGTCGGTCAGCGGGTCGCATACGATGACGGCATCGGCATTGGCGGCATCGGCCGTTCTCAACACGGCACCTACATTACCAGGTTTCTCGACACTCTCCATCACAACGACAAGTGCACGCTTCTGTAACTTCAGGTCCTTCAGCGTATGCTGGCGGACATTCACCTCAGCAATCACTCCTTCGGTGCCTCCCCGATACGCCACCTTATTATATATATCAGTAGTGATCTGGAACAGACGCGCACCTTCCACCTGCGGTTCCTCCATCCCAAAGATCTCAGGACACCAGAACAACGTGTCTACCTGATAACCGCTATTGATGCAACGTTCTATCTCGCGCCGACCTTCTACAACGAAAAGACCATGCTGGCGACGTACGGACGACTTCTGCTGCAACTCCAGCAGGAGCTTGACTTTCGGATTCTGTGCACTCGTTATCTGTTCCATCTTCTCGGCTTAGAGTTCTTCACATTCTTTCAGCCACAAGGCGCTACAAGCATCGCTAGGCATTCGCCAATCGCCACGTGGCGATAACGAGATACTTCCCACTTTCGGTCCATCGGGCAGGCAGGAGCGCTTGAACTGCTGCGAGAAGAAGCGACGACAGAATGTCGTGAGCCACTTCTTGATGGTCTCCTTGCCATAGGCATCACCAAAGGCGTGTTGAGCCATCAGGAATATCTTGGCAGGACGGAATCCGAAACGGACAAAGTAGTAGAGGAAGAAATCGTGGAGCTCATAGGGTCCAACCAAGTCTTCCGTCTTCTGTTGTATGTTTCCTTGCTCGTCGGCAGGCGTCAGCTCAGGCGAGATGGGCGTATCGATGATGTCAATCAACGTATTGCGCTGGGCTTCAAAAGTGGGGAGCGAAGCCATATAGCGAATCAGGTATTGAATCAGGGTCTTGGGAATTCCGGCATTCACGCCATACATCGACATGTGATCACCATTATAAGTTGCCCAACCAAGTGCCAGTTCCGACAAGTCGCCAGTTCCTACCACCAAAGCGTTAAGTTTGTTAGCCAAGTCCATCAGTATTTGAGTACGCTCACGAGCCTGTGAGTTCTCGTAGGTGGCATCGTGCTTCGCAGCATCATGTCCGATATCCTGGAAATGTTGGGTGACGGCCTTCGAGATGCTGATTTCCATCTGCGAGATGTCCAGCGTCTGCATCAGCGTAGCAGCATTATCATGTGTGCGATCGGTGGTTCCGAAACCTGGCATTGTTACTCCGACAATACCCTTGCGGTCATAACCCAGTTTGTCGAATGTCCGCACGCAAACCAGCAGAGCCAGCGTCGAGTCGAGACCACCGCTGATACCAATCACCACATGTTGGCAGTTGGTATGAATCAGTCGTTTGGCCAATCCAGCAGTCTGGATATTCAGAATCTCCTCACACGTCTCAGCCATCTCAGCATCAGAGGGAATGAAAGGATGAGCATCTACGGGACGAATGAGTTCGAAAGGATGGTCGCCGATGACCGATTTCGCCTCTATCACCTGAGCATGAGCGTGACGTTGTGCGTTGATAAATGTCGAATTGGTATGGCGCTCGGTGCGCAAACGCTCCACGTCAATCTGAGCGATCTGTAGCTGGGGTTGGAACGAGAATCGGTCACCCTCAGCCAACAGACGTCCGTTCTCAAAGATCATCGCATTGCCTCCATAGACTACATCCTGCGTCGACTCTCCGAAACCGCAAGAAGAATAAACATAGCCACTCATGGTGCGTGCACTCTGCTGAGCCAGCAGCGAACGCAGATAATTGTGCTTGCCAATCAGTTCGTCGCTGGCCGAGCAATTCAGAATGATGTCGGCACCCGCCATTGTCAGGTTATTGCTGGGAGGAATGGGAGCCCAGACGTCTTCGCATATCTCAACGCCAAACTTCACGCCATCGCCCGTCTGAAACAGTTTGGGCTCAGCTGAAAGTGTGACGGGAGAACCAGCCAGATGAATATCCGTAGGATTCAAATCCTGGGCGGAAGCAAACCAGCGCTTCTCGTAGAACTCATGATAGTTGGGCAGATAGGTCTTGGGAACAACGCCCAAAAGATTGCCACCCTGAATGATGACAGCACAATTCAGCAGCAGTCCACCTGCCTGTATCGGCATTCCCACTACACAGATCACGTCGAGTTTACGGGTAAAATCGAGCAGCATCATCAAGCCGTCTTCGGCCTTCGACAACAACAAGTGGTCTTTAAACAGGTCCTGACAAGAATATCCCGTCAGGCATAGTTCTGGGAAACAGACTATTTCTGCACCTGCACCGTCAGCCATACCAATCAGACGTTCAATCTCTTGCACGTTATAAGCCACATCTGCTACTTTGACTGCTGGTACAGCGGCTGCTACTTTGATAAAACCGTACTTCATACTCAATTCTCTTTTTGTTGTTTAACTTATGGTATTAAAAGCGACGAATCGCCATAGCTCAGGAAACGGAAGTCGTGAGCTAATGCATAATCGTATATCTGACGCCAATCGCCTTTCACAAAGGCACTCACCAACAGCAGTAAGGTTGATTGCGGCTGATGGAAATTGGTGACGAGCATTTTCACTATCTTATATTCATAGCCTGGGGCGATGATAATCTGAGTCGAGGAGTGAAGCGTGGTCAGTTCGTGGCGGTCCATCCAGTCTCTTAACGCCATCAATGCTTCCATTGCGCTAGGCATTTCCTCATTCCTCATTCCTGATTCCTCATTTAGCGAAGCGCTATAAGGTTCCCATTGGCTGACGTGCAACGCCTCTTCATTGATTTCGGGATGCTCCATTACCTTCAGTCCCATATAGTAGAGACTCTCCAGAGTGCGAACGCTGGTGGTGCCAACGGCAATAGCATGTCCGCCATGAGCCAAGAGTCGCTCTATGGTATGGCGACGCACTGCCACGTATTCTGTATGCATCTCGTGCTGGCCGATGGTGTCGCTCTTCACGGGTTTGAAGGTTCCTGCGCCTACATGCAGCGTCAGTTCCTCACGTTCTATGCCACTCGCGTCAAGCTCGGTCAACACTTTATTCGTAAAGTGAAGACCTGCCGTCGGAGCAGCCACGCTACCCTTGATTTTCGAGTACACCGTCTGGTAAGTCGTCTTGTCGCTCTCCTGTGTCTCGCGATTCAGATACGGAGGAATGGGCAATTCTCCAATAGCATCCAGTATCTCTGCAAAACTCATCGTAGGACCGTCCCACTCGAAGTCTATCCACTGGCTGGTACCGTGCTCACCTCTACGGGTAGCCTTGATGGTCACACTCTTGTCACCAACGGTAAGGGTTCGCTCCAGCGTTCCCTCTTTCCACTTTTTCTGATTGCCCACCAGACAAAGCCACGAGCATTGCTTCGTGGTCTGGAACATCTGCTCGTAGTCAGCAGGAGCAGCTGGTTCCAGCAAGAATATCTCTATCAGCGCACCCGTCTCCTTGCGGAAATGCAGGCGGGCCTGAATCACCCTCGTGTTGTTGAACACCATGAGCGCATCTTTCGGCAGATACTTCGGCAGGTTGTAGAACACATCCTCGCCTACCTTACCATGCTGATAGATGAGCAGCTTCGACTGGTCGCGCTCAGCTTTCGGAAACTTGGCTATGCGCTCGTCGGGCAACTCATATTGATAGTCACTTATATGTATTTCCTTAATTTTTGTCATTACAGCCGACAAAGTTACTGCTTTTTTGCGAGAAATCGCCCGTTTAACAAAAAAAATGGCATTTCTTTTGCGTTTTTCATCTTTTTGTACTAATTTTGTCGCGCCATTGGAGTAGTCCCCAATCGTTATGGGGTACCATTGGTAAGATAAATTGCATAGAAATATGAAAGTAATGAAATTCGGCGGAACGTCCGTAGGTTCCGTAAAAAGCATTCTTAGCTTGAAAAAAATTGTGGAGACAGAGGCTCGGACGCAACCTGTCGTAGTAGTAGTAAGTGCACTTAACGGCATCACCGACAAACTGATCGCCACATCGAAGATGGCCCTGCAGGGCGATGAGCACTATCGTGAGGAATTCGACGCGATGGTGACACGCCACCACCAGATGATCGAGGCCATCATTACGGATGAAAAAAAGCGCATTGACTTATTTAATAATGTAGATAGCCTCTTCGACCAGTTGAAGAGCATCTACTATGGTGTGTACCTCATTCACGACCTGTCGAAGAAGACGGAGGATACCATCGTCAGCTATGGTGAGCGCCTTTCGTCTCACATCGTAGCAGCGATGGTGAAGAACGGCGTCCGCATGAACTCGCGCGACTTTATCCGCACGGAGCGGAAGCAGGGCAAGCACGTCGTAGATGCAGACCTGACCACGCAGCTGGTAAAGGAAGCCTTCAAGGACATTACAGACAAGAACATCTATGTCGTTCCAGGCTTCATTGCCCGTGATCGCGACTCGCACGAGACAACGAACTTGGGGCGTGGCGGTTCCGACTATACAGCATCTATTATTGCCGCTGTGATGAATGCTGACGTCTTGGAGATCTGGACTGACGTAGATGGCTTTATGACGGCCGACCCGAAAGTCATTAAGACGGCCTATACCATCAACGAGCTGTCTTACATCGAGGCGATGGAGCTCTGCAACTTCGGTGCCAAGGTCATCTATCCTCCTACGATTTATCCTGTCTGTGTCAAGAATATACCTATCAAGGTCAAGAATACCTTCAACCCCGAACACCCGGGAACCCTCATCAAGGCTAAGATCGAGAACGACCAGAAGCCCATTAAGGGTATCTCGAGCATCAAGGGCACCTCGCTCATCACGGTGACAGGTCTCTCGATGGTTGGTGTCATTGGTGTGAACCGTCGTATCTTCACTACGTTGGCCAACAAGGGTATCTCTGTGTTCATGGTGTCACAGGCCTCTTCTGAGAACTCCACCTCTATTGGTGTGCGCGACGAGGATGCCGAGGCAGCTGCAGAGGTACTGGACACCGAGTTTGCTAAGGAGATTGAGACGGGTGCTATGTTCCCCATGCAGGTGGAGAGTGGCTTGGCTACTATCGCTATTGTGGGTGAGAACATGAAGCAGACGCCAGGTATAGCCGGTAAGCTGTTTGGTACGTTAGGCCGTTCTGGTATCTCGGTCATTGCCTGTGCCCAGGGTGCTTCTGAGACGAATATCTCGTTCGTTGTCGATGGCAAGTTCCTGCGCAAATCACTCAACGTGCTCCACGACTCTTTCTTCCTGTCAGAATACAAGGTGCTCAACATCTTCATCTGCGGTATCGGAACCGTTGGCGGCATGTTGCTCGAACAGATTCGCACCCAGCAGCAATTCCTCATGCAGTCACGTCGTTTGAAGTTGAATGTAGTCGGTATCAGCGATGTTGCCAACTTCGTACTCGATCGTGATGGTATCGACCTCGACAACTACGAGAAGATTCTGCGTGCCGGATTCCCTGCAAATACAGAGCACATGCGCGACGAGATTGTGAAGATGAACATCTTCAATTCTGTTTTCGTCGACTGTACGGCCAGCAAGCAGATTGCTACCCTTTATCAGACATTCTTAGAGCATAACATATCAGTAGTAGCAGCCAATAAGATTGCCGCTTCAAGCGATTACGACAGCTATCTGAAACTTCGTCAGACGGCTCGCGATCGTGGTGTATGGTTCCGTTACGAGACTAACGTTGGTGCTGGTCTGCCTATCATCGGCACCATCAACGACCTGTGCAACTCAGGTGATAAGATCCTGAAGATTGAGGCCATCCTCTCTGGTACGCTGAACTTCATCTTCAATGAGATAGCCGCCGACGTGCCATTCTCAGAGACCGTTCGCCGTGCTAAGGAGCAGCGTTACTCTGAGCCCGACCCACGCATCGACCTCAGCGGTACAGATGTCATTCGCAAGCTCGTCATTCTGACCCGCGAGGCAGGCTATAAGGTAGAACAGGAAGATGTCGAAAAGCATCTCTTTGTGCCTAATGATTATTTCGAAGGTTCTATCGAGGACTTCTGGAAGCGTCTGCCTGAACTTGATGCCGACTTTGAGAAGCGTCGTAAAGTGCTTGAGGCAGAGAACAAGCGTTGGCGCTTCGTAGCTACGATGGAAGCTGACGAGCAGAACCCATCGTCGTTCAAGACGAGCGTAGCCCTCAAGGAGGTGCCCTACGGTCATCCGTTCTACGGACTCGAGGGTTCCAACAACATCGTGCTGCTGACCACCGAGCGCTATAAGGAGTACCCCATGCTCATTCAGGGCTACGGTGCAGGTGCTGCTGTAACGGCTGCTGGTGTGTTCGCCAATATCATGAGTATCGCTAATATTTAGTTTTATGAAGCATATCATCATATTAGGTGATGGCATGGCAGATCTTCCCGTCGAGCGTCTCGGTGGGAAGACCTTGCTGCAATATGCCCATAAGCCCATGATGGACCAGTTGGCTCGCGAAGGGCGTTGTGGCCGACTGATTACGGTGCCCGAAGGCTTTCCTCCTGGTTCTGAAGTGGCCAATACCGCCATTCTGGGTTACGATTTAAATAAGGTATACGAAGGGCGCGGTCCACTCGAAGCTGCCAGTATTGGTTACGAGATGGCTGATGACGACTTGGCCATCCGCTGTAACATCATCACGCTCGAGGACGGCAAGATTATCACGCATAATGGTGGCAATCTGGAAACGGACGATGCCCGTGTGCTCATCGATTACCTGAACGAACATCTGGGTTCAGACCGCGTGAAGTTCATCACCGGCATCCAGTATCGCCATCTGCTCGTCATCAAGGGTGGCAACAAGCACATCGTTTGCGCCCCACCCCACGATCATCCCAACGAGCCTTGGCGACCTTTGTTGGTAAAGGCGGAAATTCCTGAAGCGCAAGAAACTGCCAATCTAATCAACGAGATGATTCTGAAGTCTCAGGAATTATTGGCCAAACACCCCTACAATATAGAGAAGGCCAAGCTTGGTGAACGCCAGGCTAACAGCATCTGGCCTTGGAGCGGGGGCTACCGTCCGTCTATGCAGACGCTGATGGACCAGTATCCGCAGATTAAGAGTGGTGCGGTTATCTCTGCCGTCGATTTGATTCAAGGTATTGGTAAATATGCAGGACTGCGCATCATCAAGGTGCCTGGAGCTACCGGACTGGCCAACACCAACTACGAAGGTAAGGCTCAGGCGGCTATCGATAGCTTGCGTCATGACGATTTCGTATTTGTCCACGTAGAAGCTAGTGACGAGGCAGGCCATGATGGCGACCTGGAACTGAAGCTGAAGACCATCGAGTATCTCGACCAGCGGCTCATCGCTCCCATATATAAAGAGGTGTCAACATGGAACGAACCTGTCTGCATCGCCGTACTGCCCGACCATCTCACACCCGTCGAGATACGCATCCACGTCGGCCAGCCCGTTCCCTTCCTCATCTGGCATCGCGACATCCAGCCCGACGCAGTCGAACAGTACGATGAAGTCAGCTGCGTGTCAGGCTCCTACGGTCTATTGAAGCTCAACGAATTCATGCAAGAATTAATGAAAATAGAATAGCATTATGAAATATTACAGTACTAACGGAAAAGCACCCATCGCCGACCTGCACAAAGCAGTTGTCAAGGGACTGGCAGAAGACCGAGGTCTCTACATGCCAGAGGAGATTTATAAGTTACCACAGGCTTTCTTCGACGATATCCAGAGCATGTCGTTCCAGGATATTGCCTACAACGTGGCCAGCAATTTCTTTGGTGACGATGTAGACGAAGATGCCCTGCAGGACATTGTCTACGACACGCTGCAGTTCGACTGCCCCGTAGTCCACGTGAAGGACAATATCTATAGTCTTGAACTCTTTCACGGCCCCACCCTCGCCTTCAAGGATGTCGGCGCCCGCTTTATGGCTCGCCTGTTGCAGTACTTTATCCGTATGGAGGGTAAGGGCAAGCAGGTCAACGTCCTGGTAGCCACCAGCGGCGATACGGGTTCTGCCGTTGCCAATGGATTCTTAGGCGTGGAGGGCATCCATGTCTATGTATTGTATCCCAAAGGAAAGGTAAGCCCCATCCAGGAGTGCCAGTTTACCACTCTCGGCCAGAACATCACAGCTATCGAGGTTGATGGCGTTTTCGATGACTGCCAGGCGCTGGTAAAGTCGGCCTTCATGGACGAAGAGCTGAACCAGCACATGCAGCTGACCTCAGCTAACTCCATCAACGTGGCCCGATTCCTCCCGCAGGCGTTCTATTATTTTAATGCCTACGCGCGTATCAAGGAAATGGGTAAAGCTGACAACATCGTCATGTGTGTTCCCAGCGGCAACTTCGGCAACATCTGCGCCGCACTCTTCGGTCACGAGATGGGACTGCCCATCAAGCGCTTCATTGCCGCCAACAATGCCAACGACGTCTTCTACAACTATCTGCAGACGGGCGAGTACAATCCCAAGCCCTCTATCCAGACGCTGGCCAACGCGATGGACGTAGGCGACCCCTCCAACTTCGCCCGCATCTACGACCTCTACGGCAAGAGCCACGAGCGCATTTCCAGCCTGATTAGTGGAGCTACTTACTCTGACGATCAGATTCGTGAAATCATGAAGCAATGCTACAGCGAAACTGGCTATATCCTTGACCCTCATGGTGCTTGCGGTTATCGTGCTCTGCAGGAAGGACTTCACGAGGGCGAGATTGGCATCTTCTGCGAGACCGCCCATCCGGCTAAGTTCAAGGAGAAGGTCGACGACATCCTCGGCATCGACATCGACATCCCCGAGCGCCTGCAAGCCTTCATGAAGGGTGAGAAGCAAAGTGTCCCCATGAGCAAGGATTTCGAAGACTTCAAGCGTTATCTCATGCAGCAGTAGACCGAAAGGTGAAAGATTTCGCAAACGTTAACGTCATAAATTACGTAAAAATGATACGTTATTCGGAAAATATTCACTACCTTTGCAGCACTATAAAAAACAAACTATATCAAAATATAAAATTATGTTAAAACCGTTAAACAAAAACTTCGCTCCAAAGAGCGTGATGCCTGAAAAGGTGATTCAGTTTGGTGAGGGTAACTTCCTCCGTGCGTTCGTTGATTGGATTATCTGGAACATGGACCAGAAGACCAACTTCAATGGTAGTGTAGTTGTTGTACAGCCCATTGACAAGGGTATGGCAGAATGGCTGAACGGACAGGACTGTCTGTATCACGTCAACCTGCAGGGCCGCGAGAACGGCAAGCCCGTCAATAGCCTCGAGCGTATCGACGTGATTAGCCGCGCTCTGAACCCCTACTCTCAGAACGATGCCTTCATGGCTCTGGCTGACCAGCCCGAGATTCGCTTCGTCATCTCTAACACCACTGAGGCCGGTATCGCTTTCGATCCCGCTTGTAAGTTGGAAGACAAGCCCGCCAGCTCTTATCCTGGCAAGCTCGTTCAGCTGCTGTATCGTCGCTACCAGACCTTCAATGGCGATCCCACAAAGGGTCTGATTATCTTCCCCTGCGAGCTCATCTTCCTGAATGGCCACGTGCTGAAGGACTGCATCAATAAGTACATCGAACTGTGGCAGCTGCCTGCTGGCTTCAAGAAGTGGTTCGACGAGTGCTGCGGCGTTTACGCTACCCTCGTTGACCGTATCGTACCAGGCTTCCCCCGCAAGGAGATTGCTGAGATTCAGGAGAAGATTGGCTATCGCGACAACCTCGTCGTACAGGCTGAGAACTTCCACCTCTGGGTCATCGAGGCTCCGAAGGAAGTTGCTAAGGAGTTCCCCGCTGACAAGGCTGGCCTGCACGTGCTGTTCGTTCCCTCTGAGGAGCCCTACCACAAGCGTAAGGTTACTCTGCTCAACGGCCCGCACACCGTACTCTCTCCCGTTGCTTTCCTGAGCGGTGTCAACATCGTTCGCGACGCTTGCAACCACGAGGTTATCTCAAAGTACATCCACAAGGTACAGTTCGACGAGCTCATGCAGACCCTTGACCTGCCTATGGACGAGCTGGAGAAGTTTGCCGGCGACGTGCTCGAGCGTTTCGACAACCCATTCGTAGACCATCAGGTAACCAGCATCATGCTGAACTCATTCCCCAAGTTCCAGGCTCGCGACCTCCCCGGCGTGAAGACCTTCTTGGAGCGCAAAGGCGAGCTGCCAAAGGGCCTCGTATTCGGTCTGGCTGCCATCATCACCTACTATAAGGGTGGCAAGCGTGCCGACGGCGTAGAGATTGTTCCCAACGACGACCAGAAGATCATGGATCTGCTGAAGGAGCTCTGGGCTACCGGCGACACTCAGAAGGTAGCTGATGGCGTACTTGGTGCCGAGTTCATCTGGGCTGAGGATTTGAACAAGATTCAGGGTCTGAACGCTATGGTTAAGCAGTTCCTCGACCTGATTCAGGACAAGGGCATGCTCGAAGCTGTCAAGACTATCCTGTAAGCGCAACCAACACATATATAAAGCGGAGAGCAGTCATTTACTGCCCTCCGTTTTTTTTCAAAAACACAGAATTGTCGGTTCTTCGCGGAGCGAAGCGACTTTGTCGAGCGCTGCTGTGCACTCTTGTTATGACATATAAAAAAGAAAATAGGGAACGGATATCAGAAAAAATGAGTAAATTTGTAGCCAGAAATCAAAAAAAACGGGATATGAAAAACAGCATTGGACAAAGACAGCTGATATGCGGCTGCACGGACGAACAGCATTTCGACACGCAGCTGCTGTATTTCACGTGTTCATCACTCAGTAGCGATGACAAGCGACTGTATGTGATCAGCAACAGGGATGGGCATCCGAATGTCTATGTGAAGGACCTGGTGACGAACGAAGAGCGACAGCTGACGCATAACACGAAGGGGATACTGAAGAGCTACGTGTACTTCGACGGCACGCTGAACGAAGGACTGGGCAAGGCGAGCGTGTCGCTGGACAGCAAGCGGGATGTAGTGTACTTCATTCAAGACGACTGCATCTGCAAGGTGGAGCTCGACGGCAATGTGGTGGTGTTGAACCATGTGCCTGACAACAGGATGACGGCCTTCACGCACGTCAGCGACGACGGGCGGCTGCTGTGTGTGCCGATGACGGACGGAAGATGTCTGGACTATGACCCAGAAACAGAAGGCAGCGGACTTGACAAACGGCCCGTGTACAACATCGACCAGCGAGTGCAGGACGAAAGGCTGAGCAGTTATCTCTGCATCTACGATACGGCTACGGGGGTGCTGAAATATGAGAAGCGGGTGCCGCTGTGCTGGATAACGCACGTTCAGTTTAATCCGGCTGACCCCGACATCATCATGTACAACCACGAGTGGCCTTGCCGCGATTGCGGGATACGCCGTATCTGGCTATATAACCATCATACGGACGAGACGATACGCGTCAGGACGGAAGGAACGGACACGCTGGGTGACACAAAGGGATACGCCCGAAAGGCGGCCGACTGGGTTTGCCATGAGATGTGGAGCGACGATGGGAACATCATCATCTATCACGGCGGCTACGAGAACGGTCCGGCGATGGTTGGGCGCTACGACATGCGCACCAGGCAATACTGGGAGATAGCGCTGCCGGAGGAGTATAAGTCGTATGGCCACTTCACGATGGACCATCAGCAGACGCTCTGTTGTGACGGCTATTTCAAGTTCTTGGATGATGTGGCCGTAGTCCGTGAGAACAGTACGGACAACGGGCCTGATCCGCATAAGAAGGACGGAGCGTACATCTCGCGCGTGATACCGATGTGGGAAGAAGGCGTGCTGAGATGGATACCGCTGTGCAAGCATGAGAGCGACTGGCTGGGACAGGACGCACACCCCCACCCCGTCTACAACCACGGCGGCAACCGCATCTACTTCAACAGCCGAAGCGAACGGGACATCAAGGTGTATTATACAGACGTAAAAGCGGAGAGTGTTTAGGCACCCTCCGCTTATGGTATTTACAAAGACTGGGAATCAGTTGTTGACGCTGCCTCCCACGATATCGAGCAACTCGTTGGTGATGGCTTGCTGGCGCGACTTGTTGTACTGTAGGTTCAACTGGCGCAGCAGCTCATCAGCATTATCAGTAGCAGTCTGCATGGCCACCATGCGGGCGGCATGCTCAGAGGCCACGCTGTCGAGCAGGGCGGTATAGAGCATCAGATGGGCCATCTTGGGGATGAGCTTCTCGAGCACGGTGTTCATATCGGGCTCCACGATGAAGTTGTCGTTGAGCGGTGGCACCTCGCCTTCCTTCACTTCCTTCTTGCGACGATTCTTCTTCAGGTAGTCCTGGGCTTTCTTCGTAGCAACGTTGGAGGTAAGGTCGCGCTCGTGGTCACGATCCAGCTCCGTCTCCAGGTCGATGGGCAGGAACTGCTTGTTGGTCAGTATCTGCGAGCCAGCCGACTTGAAGTGATGGTAGAGGATCTCCACGCGGTCGATTTCGCCATCATAGAACTTGCCACCCAGCTCCATCGCCATGTCGATGCACTCGTGCACATTGGGATGGTCGACGAGCGAGGCTTTGTCGCACTTGACATCGTAGCCCAACTTGCGAGCCTTCTCGGCCACCTTGCGCCCGATGGGCCACACCTCAACGCTACCCTTTCCCAGCTCTTGCTCATAAGCCTCCACCGTGCGCTGCATCAGCTTGATGACATTGGCGTTGAAGCCTCCGCAGAGCGAAGAGTTGCTGGAGAAAACGATGAGGGCGACACGCTTGACGGGACGCTCCTGGTCGAAGACAGTCGAAGCCTCGGCCTCAGCTGCAAGAAACGATTTCAGGATATGCTCAAGCATCGTCTCGTATGGCAGCATGTTCTGGATAGCCACCTGCGCATGATGGAGCTTCGAGGAAGCCACCATCTTCATGGCAGAGGTAATCTTACGCGTGCTGTTGACTGAGGCAATACGGCCCTTAATTTCTTTCAGGCTTGGCATAGGCTGTTACTTTTTATACGTTCCTGCGATATCGGCCATCGTGGCTTCAATCTTCTGAGTAGTGGCGTCATCAATCTGACCAGAGGCCAGTGTCTCGATAACCTCGGGGGATGCAGAGCGCAACTTGTCGAGGAACTGATTCTGGCACTCACGCACTTTATCGATGGGCACATCACGCATCAGGCCATGCACACCACAATACAGGATAGCCACCTGCTCGCCTACGGGCATGGGGCTGTACTGCGGCTGAATGAGCAGCTGGTTGTTCTTACGTCCACGATCGAGCGTCATAGCCGTCACAGCATCCATATCGCTAGAGAACTTGGAGAAGGCCTCGAGCTCACGATATTGTGCCTGGTCGATCTTCAGCGTACCAGCCACCTTCTTCATAGACTTGATCTGAGCCGAACCACCCACACGAGATACCGAGATACCTACGTTGATGGCAGGACGGAAACCTTGGTTGAAAAGGTCGCTCTCCAAGAAGATCTGACCATCGGTAATAGAAATCACGTTGGTGGGGATGTAAGCCGACACGTCACCAGCCTGAGTCTCGATGATAGGCAGAGCGGTGAGCGAACCACCACCCTTGACATGACCCTTCATGCACTCGGGCAGGTCGTTCATCTGCTCGGCTACCTCCTGCTGCTCGTTCATCTTGGCTGCACGCTCCAACAGACGGGAGTGCAGGTAGAACACGTCACCAGGATAGGCCTCACGACCAGAGGGACGACGCAGAATCAGCGATACCTCACGATAGGCCACAGCCTGTTTCGACAGGTCATCGTAAACAACGAGTGCGGGCAGACCACGATCGCGGAAATACTCACCGATAGCAGCACCGGCAAACGGAGCATAGTACTGCATGGCGGCAGGATCGGCTGCGGTAGCGGCCACCACGATGGTGTAAGGCATGGCACCGTGCTCCTTCAGCGTCTGCACGAGGGTGGCAACGGTAGAGGCCTTCTGACCGATGGCTACATAGATACAATATACGGGCTTGCCTGCCTCGTAGAAACTCTTCTGGTTGATGATGGTATCAACGGCAATGGCCGTCTTACCCGTCTGGCGGTCACCAATGATGAGCTCACGCTGACCACGTCCGATGGGAATCATCGAGTCGATAGCCTTCAGACCTGTCTGCAGCGGCTCCTTTACGGGCTGACGATAAATCACACCAGGAGCCTTGCGGTCGAGTGGCATTTCGAAAGCTTCCTTCAAGTCGATATCGCCCTTGCCGTCGACAGCCTGTCCCAGCGGATTGATGACGCGTCCCAGCATGTTGTCATTGACACGGATAGAGGCAATGCGCTTGGTGCGCTTCACCACCATGCCCTCCTTGATGCCCGACGTGGAACCCAGAAGCACGCAACCTACGTTGTCTTCCTCCAAGTTCATCACGATAGCCATCGTGCCGTTCTCAAACTCGAGCAGCTCGTTGGCCTCGGCATTGCGGAGTCCGTAGATACGTGCCACACCATCGCTGACGGTCAATACGGTACCTACCTCATCGAAGCGCTCAGCATCGCTGATACCCTTCAACTGCTCCAGCAGCACCTGGGAAACTTCGCTTGGTTTAATTTTATCTGACATTGTTTATTTACTTTTTAAATGTGTTAAGAATGTTGTTGAGTTTGGTCTTCACGCTCGCATCCATGCGATAGGTGTCGTATTCGAGAATGAAACCACCGATGATGTCGGGGTTGATCTCGCTCTCAAACTCCACAATACCATTAGTCTGGCTTTCCACCATCTGGCGCATCTTCTGCTCAGTCTGAACAGAAACGCGGGCTGCGGTGGTCAGCTTGCCACGAATGACGTTCTTCTGCTTGCGGTAAAGCGTGATGTACGAGTTGGCCATGAATTGCATCACGTTCTCACGGTCTTCCTTCAGCACGAGGCTGATGAAAGTACGGCAGAGCTGGCTGGGATGGCCGCCAGCAGCGGTCTCCAGCAGCATCTGCTTTTTCTCCTTCGAGAGCATGGGATTGTCTATCGTCTGGCGCAATGCGGGCACTTCGATGTAGCTCTTGGCCACAGCGTTCATCTCCTGATAAACCTGGTCTTCGAGCTTGGCATCAGTAGCGCTCTTGAGCAATGCTCTCGCATATCTGACCGATATTACTCCGATATCCATACGCAACTCTTATTTACTTGTTAGCAGAAACTTCATCCAGCATACGGTCAATCAAATCCATCTGCGACTTGTCGTCCTTCAGGTTCTGCTTGAGAACCTTCTCAGCGATATCGACACTCAGGGCGGCTACTTGCTGGCGAATATCGGCTATGGCAGCCTTCTTCTCCTGCTCGATGGCAGCTTTGGCCTCGTCCATCAGACGTGCGCCCTCTGCCCTCGCCTTCTCCTGAGCTTTCTCAACCATCGCATCACGTGTCTCGGCAGCCTCCTTCAAAATCTGAGCCTGCTTCTCACGAGCCTCCTGCAGAATGGATTCACCTTCTTTCTCGATATTGGCTAAGCGCTCCTGGGCCTCATGGGCCTTGCGAAGACTTTCGTCTATATATTTGTTTCGCTCATCCACCATATTTATAATGGCAGGGAAACCAAACTTAGCAAGAACACCAAAGACCACCAAGAACGCCAATAGCATCCAGAACAATAGTCCGAGATCAGGCGTCAGGATTGATGGTAATTGAGTGAAATCCATTTGCTATACCTTTTATTTAATCAAGAATGCACAAGCAGCAATAGCGAAAAGGGCACAACCCTCAACGAAAGCGGCAGTCAGAATCATCTGAGTGAAAATCTTACCAGAAGCCTCTGGCTGACGAGCGATAGCGTCAACGGCGCTGCCACCAATCTTACCAATACCAATACCTGCACCAATAACTGCAATACCAGCTCCAATACCGCAGCCCAGCTGAGCCAGACCTTCGGCCAATAACAATGATGTAATCATAATTTTTTTAATTTTAAGTTGTTAATATTTAATGTTTTATACTTTAATTTATTCTGCATGATGCTCTGGATGAGCCAAACCAATAAACACGGCACTCAGCATGGTGAACACGTAGGCCTGCACAAAGGCTACCAACAGCTCCAGGGCATTCATAAACAGCAACATGACGATGCTGAAGAGATTCAATCCGATACCAAGACCAACACCCATGGTCCAACCCAGGAAGATAACGCAGCTGAAGCTGAGTATCATGGCATGGCCAGCCATCATGTTGGCAAAGAGACGGATCATCAGGGCGAAAGGCTTGGTGAACACGCCGAACAGCTCGATAGCGGGCATCAGCGGGATAGCCTTCAGGAAGATGGGCACATCGGGCCAGAAGATCTCCTTCCAATATTCCTTGTTACCAAAGAGATTGATAGCCAGGAACGTACAGAATGCCAGGAAGAACGTGATGTTGATGTTACCCGTAACGTTCGAACCACCAGGGAAGATGGGCAGCAGTCCCAGCAGATTGGTGAAGAGGATGAAGAAGAACACCGTCAGCAGATAAGGGGCATAGGGCTTGTAGTGCTTCTCACCAATCGACGACTTGATGACATCGTCGTTGATCATCATCACCAGCAACTCTATAGCTCCCACGAATCCACCTGGGGCATTGCTCGTCTTATCGCGCTTCTTATACCAGCTGGCACAGCTGAGGAATACTACCAGCAGCAGAGCCACCACAATCCATATCTGCATCACATTGCGCGTAATGCTCAGGTCGAGGGGGCGCTCGGCAGTACCATCGGCCATCTGCTCGTAGATCTTGCCGTGGGCCTCAGGATTGAAGAAGAAGCCTGCGGGCAGGGAATGCTCCGAGCAGAAATGCCATTCACCAGTCTGCGAACTCCTGATGATGATAGGCAGCGGAATGCTGATATGCTTGCCCTCGTACGTGGCGATATGCCATTCGTACGAATCGGCCAGGTGCTCAAGCACGATCTCCGAAATGTTCAGAGGCTCGCCCTTCTGCTCCTCGCCAGCCAGCAGCGGCAGCGGCAGTAACGCCATCATCAGCAGAATGCATATTGACTTTAATTGTTTCATTTAATTCATTGTTAGTTAACTCGTTACAAACGGTTAGATACTCGCGAAAAGAAGATGGTCTGATGGACAAGCGTAACCATATAGAACACCAGGAAGACAACGAAGAAAATCTTCATCGACTTGCTGTCTGATACGATAAACCATACGGCCAACACCACCAGAGCCAGCAGGAAACGGAACCCTGAAACGCCTGTAAAGAACGAAGGCAGCATGTCGGTATGCTTCGAGGCCACCCAACGGAAGAGGAGGGCCGCAGCCACATCCACCGTCAGCACAAAGAGGGCGCTGACAACCATAGCCCACGTGAGAGGAAGTGACGATGACAGCATCACACCGATGCACATCGCACACAGTCCTACTACTAGCACCACGCTGCGCTGGATGTAGTTCTTACAAGTTTTCTGGATATCCATCACACTTAACATGACTATTCTTTGATTTCTACACAGAGACTGACCACGTTCTTCTGTACCTCCACGAAGCCGCCGATAATATCGAGCGAGCGCTTCTCACCTCCGGCAACGGCATATTCGACCTTGCCCTTGTCGAGCGACGAGATGATGGGGGCATGGTTGACGAGAATCTCAAACTGGCCCAGCGAGCCTGGTACCAGTACGCTCTCTACGTCACCTTCGAACTCAATCTTTTCGGGAGAAACTATCTTAAGCTTTAACATAGTTGACAGTTGAAAGTTGATAGTTGAAAGTTAACCTTTCGCAGCCTCCAGAAGTTTCTTGGCTTTCTCCTTAGCGTCCTCGATTGTACCAACGTTGAGGAATGCCTGCTCGGGCAGGTCGTCGACCTCACCATCGAGAATGGCGTTGAAGCCCTTGATGGTCTCTTCGATGGGTACCATCACACCAGGCAGACCTGTGAACTGAGAAGCCACAGCGAATGGCTGGCTGAGGAAACGCTGTACGCGACGTGCACGGTTCACCGTCAGCTTGTCCTCATCAGAGAGTTCGTCCATACCGAGAATAGCGATGATGTCCTGCAACTCCTTGTAGCGCTGCAGAATCTCCTTCACGCGCTGAGCACAATCGTAGTGAGCCTTGCCGACTACCAGCGGGTCGAGAATACGCGAGGTAGATCCCAGCGGGTCAACAGCAGGATAGATACCCAACTCAGCAATCTTACGATCCAACACCGTCGTAGCATCGAGGTGGGTGAACGTGGTAGCTGGAGCAGGGTCGGTCAAGTCGTCGGCAGGCACGTAAACGGCCTGTACAGAGGTGATAGAACCCGACTTGGTAGAGGTGATGCGCTCCTGCATCGTACCCATCTCAGAAGCCAGTGTGGGCTGATAACCTACGGCTGAAGGCATACGTCCCAGCAGGGCGGATACCTCAGAACCGGCCTGGGTGAAACGGAAGATGTTGTCGATGAAGAACAGGATATCGGCAGCGCCGCCATCCTTACCGCCACCATCGCGGAAGCCCTCAGCAACCGTAAGTCCGGACAGAGCAACAGAGGCACGTGCGCCGGGAGGCTCGTTCATCTGGCCATACACCAGCGTAGCCTGCGACTTCTTCAGCTCCTCTGGGTCAACAAGCGAGAGGTCCCACTTGCCTTGTTCCATCGCTTCCTTGAACTTCTCACCATAGCGGATAACGCCTGATTCAATCATCTCGCGGATAAGGTCGTTACCCTCACGGGTACGCTCTCCCACTCCAGCGAATACGGAGAATCCGTTATGTCCCTTGGCGATGTTGTTGATGAGCTCCATGATGAGCACCGTCTTACCTACACCGGCACCTCCGAAAAGTCCGATCTTACCACCCTTCAGATAAGGCTCCAGCAGGTCAATAACCTTGATACCTGTGGCGAGCACTTCTTTCGTGGTGGAAAGTTCCTCAAACTTAGGAGCCTCGCGGTGGATGGGATAAGCACCCTCCATGTTGAGCTGTTTCATACCGTCGATAGGCTGACCGATCACGTTCAGCATACGACCTTTAATCTGTTCACCAGAGGGCATCTGGATAGGTGAGCCCAATGGTGTGGCCTCCAATCCACGCTGCAATCCGTCAGTATTGTCCATAGCCACACAGCGCACAGTATCTTCGCCGATGTGCTGCTGCACTTCGACGATGAGCTGGGTGCCATTGCCTCGTTCAATCCTCAATGCCTCGTGAATCTTTGGGAGCACTTTTTCCGCATCCAGTCCTTTGGTATCGAAGAAAACGTCGATAACAGGACCGATGATCTGGGAAATGCGTCCGATAATCTGTGACATAAGCAGTTAAATATTTAAAGTTATTATTGTTTTAGCAACAGTGTTGCAAAGATAGGGAAAAAAAATCAAAGAAAAAAACATTTCCGAGTTTTTTTTTCGGAAATGTTTCTCTTTTTTTATCACAGCACGATCATGTTGACTTCTATCCACAGAAGTACATAGCCCACGATCCAACCCAGTAACACCTTGGGAGTCATGTGTTTAACATACCATCCCAAGCTGACGTGTTCGGCTCGCATCAGGGCTAATCCGCAGATACTTCCTACGGATAGCAAACTGCCGCCAACAGCCGTTGTATAGGCTATTACTTTCCAATAGGCGCCATTGGTAGCCACATCGCCTACTCCAACAGCATAAAGGGAAATATTGGAAATGGCAATCGTAAAACTGTCAACCACAGAGCTGAGCAGGCCAGCACCAAAGCCCAACAGCCAGATGTCATGGATATAGGTATCAAGCCACTGGGCCACATCAGCCCATACGCCTGTCTCCGTTACGACTCCCATGCCGAGCATGATGCCCATCACGAAGAGCATCTGCTGGAGCACACCATACTGCAGCGACATAGGGATGCGGCGCTGGATGGTCTGGTCGGAGCTGATGAGCTTGTGGTTGAAAGCCTCGTTGACTACCCACAGCACACTCAGCACGCAGAGTGCTCCAAGGAACGGTGCCAGTTTGGTGATGTTATGGAACGTGGGGATAAACCAGAGTCCTCCAATGCCCACAATCAGCATCACGAAGCGCTGCCAGCGGTTCAGTCGGGTGTCGTCGCCACGATAAGGCGAAGGGCTCCAGGCTGTATCCAGACGGTCGGGTAATTCGCGATTGATAAGGATAGTTGGAATGACCCAAGCGCAAATGGCAGGAATGGCCATATAGGCAGAGAAATGACTGGCTGTCACCGCACCGTCGCCCCAGAGTATCAGCCCGATGGGATCACCAATGACGGTAAAGCATCCGCCACAGTTGGCAGCCAGCACAATGGCCGAACCGACATACATACGCTGACGTGAGTTCTGCAGGATGTTATGCATGATGACCAGCATCATGGTAGCTGTTGTCAGGTTATCGAGATTGGCAGAAAGAATGAAGGTGGCAAACGTGATAGTCCAAAGCAGGCGCTTGGAGTTGCGGGTACGTATCCATTCGGTAATAAAGTCGAAGCAGCCGTTATTGTTCAGCAGTTCCACAATCGCCATCGTAGCCAGCAGGAACATCACGATAGCAGCTGCCTTACCCACGTATTTCAGGAATACGTTATCATAGATAAAGAGCTTCACCGATTCGCTCGTTGCCTCGTTGCCTGCCAACCATTCCAGATAGTCATCAGGATGCTGATCCATCACGAAGTCTGCGCCCCAACAGACGTAGACCACCCATCCTACTGTTCCCAGGAACATCGCGATAGCAGCCTTGTTCACTCCTGTCAAGTGGCCCGTAGCAATCAGCACGTAGGCCAGAATCAGCATTGCAACGATAATCAGTGTCATATCTTTCTGTCTTTAGTCGTTAGTGATTTCCTTTATTTTCTTTGGCGCTTGATGATGCTGTAGGCCGTATAGAGACCCAGTTCACCCGCCTTGCTCAAGTCGTTGATACCCTCCTGTTGCTGTTTGTTGGCCAGTCGGGCAAGTCCGCGATTATAATAGGCCTCGGCCAGATTGGCGTCCAGCAGGATGGCTTCGGTATAGTCGGCAATAGCCTGTTGGAAGTCGAGACACTGGACATAGGCATTGCCTCGGTCGTAATACAGATAGGCGTTGGACGGAGCACGACTGATAGCTTGTGTCAAATGGTCTATCAGGTTCGATGTGCGAAGGGGAACATCCAACGTATCCGTCTGCCATTGGCAGAAAGCTTTCAGCCAAGAAGCAACGGCTGAGGTGGAGTCTTTCTGCAGATAAGGTGTCGGGTCGCTGATATCACTCTGTCCAGCGACGATATACAGTTGCTGATGGCGAGGCAACTGATGGTTCAGCGAGTCAACCTGGCGATCGTAAGGCACGTAGTGTCTGACGGTGTTCACCTGCTGTTTGGTAGACAGCACATACATCGGCTGATAGTCCATGCCTACCCTGCGATTCTGCACGCGTCCACGATACTCGCTCTGGTATTCGTGCTGCATCTCCTCCTCGTCAGCAACGGCCAGCTGGTTGTATTTCTCAATATCCTCGTCGCTGCGCTTACGCATCTGCTTCTTCGAGAGACGAGGCTGTTTGCCGAATCGCTTGTCAATCTGCGCCTTCAGGATGCGGAACTCATCCATCTCGGCTTGTTTGGTCATTCCCAGTTTCCTGTAGCAAGAGGCTCGCTGTTGCAAACCCGTCCAGAAATTAGGATACTGGTCTATCACCTTCGAATAATCACGGATGGCGGCTCTCGGATTTCCCGTATTCTCCAACAGCAGAGCACGGTTATAGAGTGCCATCAGGTTGTCAGGCTCCATTTTCAGCACAAAGTCGAAATCGGTGATAGCGCGATTATCGTCTCCCACCTGTGCGCGCAATAGCCCTCGGTTGTAATGGCCTAAGAAGTTGTTGGGCTCATAGTCCAGCGCCGTGTCATAGTCGGCCATCGCACCTCGCAGGTTATTCTGGTTGAAACGGGCCAGGGCTCGGTTGATGTACAGTCCTGCCTGTTTCGGCAACAAGTGGATGGCTTTGTCGAGCTGTTGCTCACCCTCTTTCCACTCCTTGCGAGCCAGAGAGATAGACGAGCGCTGGGCCCACGTATTGCCGTTGTAGGCATCCAGTCCGAGACTCTTCTCCAGCGAGGCTATAGCTTTCGTGGTATCCGTCTGCAGGATGAACACCTCAGCCTGCATGGCATAGATACGGGCATTTTTGCTCCATTTCACAGCCATTGAGTCGAGGTCGACCAATGCTTTCTCGTAGTCTTTCTGCTGAATGCGGCATAGCGCCCGGTTGTGCCATACGTTCATGTTTACCGGATCGTACTTCAGCGCCGTATCATAATCGCTGATGGCTCCCTCGTAGTTCTTCTGCTGAATACGGCAAAGACCTCTCAGCTCATAGATTCCCACCACATAGGGATTACGCCCGATTCCTTCCGTACAGTCACTCTCAGCGCCCACAAAGTCGTCCAGGTAATACTTGGCAACTGCCCTGTAGTACCAAGGTTCAAACAAATAGGGTTTGGCTGAGATGGCCTGATTAAAGTATTGGATAGAAAGCACATAGTCCTCATAATAAAGCGCAGAGCGCCCTATCATCACCAACCTGTCGGTGTTGAACTGAGCTAACACCACCGTTGGAAAACACAGCAAGAGGAACAAGAGCTTCCTATACATCTCAGGGTTATCGTTTAGCTACTTTCGTGCGGTATCCGCAACGGAAACGTCCTTGAAGCAAAGATTTTAACTTACTCTTAATAAGCTGCTTACGAAGCGGAGAGACGCGATCAACAAACATCTTTCCTTCCAGATGGTCGAACTCATGCTGCATCACGCGGGCCAGATATCCGCCCACCCATTCGTCGTGAGGCTGCATCTGTTCGTCAAGCCATTGCACGTGAATACGCTTGGGGCGTACCACCTTCTCATGAATGGCTGGCAAAGAGAGACAGCCCTCCTCCATCGAATCGGTTTCGGAGTCGTCATACTCCACGATATGCGGATTGATGAAGACGTGGCGATAGCCTTTGTATTCGGGCATATCATCGCTCAGCAAGTCGAGGTCGATAACGACAACACGTATCGATTTACCAATCTGAGGCGCAGCGAGTCCGATACCCTCACTTTCGGCCAGCGTCTCCCACATATCTTTCAGCAGGATGTCCAGCTCGGGATAGTCTGTCGGGATGTCTTCTGCCACTTTGCGAAGCACGGGCTGCCCATATATATAAATAGGTAGAATCATCTTTTTTACCTTTTTTCTTTTTACTTTCTTATTTTTTCCTAAATCGCATATAGTCCTG
>Ga0129306_1001011_pt1 | contig 36455 bp, 35 predicted proteins | sample P827metagenome_FD_94438 | JGI IMG/M metagenome (GOLD analysis project Ga0129306, IMG submission 94438) | Capybara group fecal microbial communities from Wisconsin, USA - P827 metagenome | ecosystem: Host-associated > Mammals > Digestive system > Large intestine > Fecal | place: USA: Wisconsin...
CATATTCATTATGTTTTTATGTTACAAACAATACTTTTGGTTTACGGTTGATGTTAATAAAAATCATTTTGCAAAAATACTACTTTTTTTGAATATGCTAAATCTTTTTCAACTTTATGCCCTGAATATTCACAGTTTCACACTATTCCTCCACCACACCAGAGAGGGGTTTTCTTATATCGTTCTAATTAACTTAACATACATTTCCTATAATGTAATAAGAACAATATGATATAAGAACGGACGGTCCGGAAGCCTGCCCGAGGAAGCCTTGAGAGGTGGTGTCAGGCTGTTTTGTGCTGCGGAGGGAATACCCAGCAGAACTTGTTGTTCTATAACGATTTAAAAAAATTAACTAAAAATATTTCACCATATCAGAAAAACTTGGTACATTTGTTTTCTCAATTCAAAACAAATTATTAACATAAATAATTGAATAAGATGAAAGTAAATGAAATTATGGCTAACCTGGAAGCCAAACATCCGGGCGAAAACGAGTACTTGCAGGCCGTTCGTGAGGTTCTGGAGACCATCGAAGAAGAATACAACAAACACCCCGAGTTCGAGGCTAACAAAATCGTCGAGCGCATCGTAGAGCCCGATCGTATTTTCACCTTCCGCGTGACCTGGGTCAACGATAAAGGTGAGGTTTGCACCAACCTCGGCTACCGCGTTCAGTTCAACGCTGCCCTCGGCGCATACAAAGGCGGTCTCCGCTTCCACAAAGCTGTCAACGTCTCTATGCTGAAATTCTTGGGCTTTGAGCAGATCTTCAAGAACAGCCTTACTATGCTGCCTCTCGGTGGTGGTAAGGGTGGTTCTGACTTCGACCCCGTTGGAAAGAGCGACGCTGAAATTATGCGTTTCTGCCAGGCCTTTATGTATGAGCTGTGGCGCAACATCGGTCCCGACCAGGACAGCCCCGCTGGTGACGTAGGCGTTGGTGGTCGTGAAATTGGCTACCTCTATGGTGCTTACAAGAAACTCGCTCGCGAGCACTCGACTGGTGCCCTCACTGGCAAGAGCTACGGCTGGGGTGGTTCTCTGATCCGTCCCGAGGCTACCGGTTTCGGCGCAATCTACTATGTAGAGCGTATGGTGAAACAGCAGAACGACACAATGGCTGGCAAGCGCATCGCCCTCTCTGGCTTCGGTAACGTTGCTTGGGGTGCTGCTACCAAGGCTGTTGAGCTCGGTGCCAAGGTCGTCGCTATCAGCGGCCCCGATGGTGTCTGCGAGATCGAGAACGGCATCACCAAAGAGATGATCGACTATATGCTCGATATGCGTGCCTCGAACCGCAACAAGGTTCAGGATATGGCCGACAAATTCCCTGGCCAGTGCAAGTTCACCGCCGGCAAGAAGAGCTGGGTTGTGAAATGCGACATCGCTATGCCTTGCGCTTTCCAGAACGAGCTTGCTGAGGAAGATGCAAAGATGCTCCTCGCCAATGGCGTGAAGTATGTTGCTGAGGTTTCGAATATGGGTTGCCAGCCCGCCGCTATCGCTGCCATCCAGGCTGCCAAGGTTCCCTTCGGTCCTGGTAAGGCTGTCAACGCCGGTGGTGTTGCTACCTCGGGTCTCGAGATCTGCCAGAACGCTGAGCACCGTAACTGGACTGCTGAAGAGGTCGACAAGAATCTCCACACGATTATGAACAACATCTACGATATGTGCGTTGAGCACGGTCGTGAGGCTGATGGTCACATCAACTACGTTAAGGGCGCTAACATCGCTGGCTTTATGCGCGTTGCTAAGGCTATGGTTGCCCAGGGTATCATCTAATCGTTGCCCGTCAATTTATTCTCAATACGAAAGGCCGTCCACTCACGGACGGCCTTTTCTTTATATACAATATATCAAAAGCTTCGACGTTATCTTGTTATGAAACACATCGAAATCATCAACGGTCCCAATCTGAACCTTACCGGACGCCGCGAGCCCGAAATCTACGGCTCCGTCACAATGGAGCAATACCTCGACGAACTGAGACAAAGTTTCCCCGAAGTGCAGATAGGCTACTACCAAAGCAACGTCGAAGGTGAAATCATCAACCGCATACACGAGGTCGGTTTCAGCGCCGACGGCATCATCATCAACGCCGGCGGCTACAGCCACACCAGCGTCGCCCTTCACGACGCCCTCGCCGCCGTGCCTGCGCCAGCCATCGAAGTGCACCTTAGCAACATCTTCGCACGCGAGGAATACCGCCACCATTCGCTGTTGACCTCCGCCTGCCGCGGTATTATCTGCGGCCTCGGACTCAAAGGCTACGAGCTGGCAGTCAACGCATTGCTGACCGACAGCAAAAAATAATCCAAATCTCTTGTAAGATTTTCCACCCTTTTACGACTACTCGGTATGAAACAGGATACCGAACAGTTCAAACGCAACATATTGCCTCTGCAACCCGCAATGCAGCGTATGGCCGAAAGCCTGCTGCACAACGAGGATGATGCAGCCGATGTGGTGCAGGACTGCCTCGTCACCCTGTGGAATGAGCGAGAGAAACTGAGGCGTGTCGTCAACCTCGAAGCCTGGTGCATCACGCTGGTCAAACGCCATTGCGTCGACCTTCTGCGACGCAAGCACCCCACCGTAGAGATAGACGAACGCACTATGGCACTTGCCGAAGAAGAGGCCAACGATGCCGAAGAGCGCCTGCAACTGGCAATGAAGCTCGTTGAAAAACTACCCGAGCGGCAGAAACAAGTCATTCAACTAAAGCATTTTGACGCCGCCGACACCGAGCACATTGCCTCAAAACTCGGAATCACTCCCGGAAATGTCTACACACTCCTCTCGCGAGCATACAATACACTGAAACAAATGATATTGGAATATGAAGAACGATAGCAACAAAATGGACCTCGACCAGCTGCTTGCCACCCTCGAGCACGCAGGTCGCGACAGCCGCCGCCAGCAGGAACTGAGCGCAATGATCGACAGCCTTGCCGCTGCCGAAACCACCAAACACCGCAGCTTCTGGTGGTGGTCATCGCGAGTCGCTGTGGCCGCCTGCGTCACCTTCTTCGTCACCACGGCCGTACGCATCTGGTTCATCCCTACAGGTCCAACAACCAAAGGCATACCCACAGTAGCAGAAGTAAACGGCACAGAAACGCCTACGGCAATCGTCAGCGACACAGCAGTCTTCCCAGCCGTCAGCCACAGCACAACAAGCCATACGCCAAACATTGCGGAAGCCCAACCCACCGCCGCAAGCGAAGAACTCTATGCCGAAGAGACAGTCGAACCGGTTGAAGAAGACAGCATCGAAGCCCCCTACTATATTATAGAAGACGACTTTGCCCCCGACACAGAGCAGCTTGCCGACAACAGCGAACCTGAACAAGCCATAACCGACGAACCCACAGCAAAACCCGACACCGACACACCCAACGTCGCTCAAACAACCAAACCCCAGCGACGCAAACTCTTCGGCGGCTTCCTGCGCCGCTCCGAGCCCAGCCGTATGGAAGGCACCACACTGGCACTGCTACAATTCTGAAACACTTAAGATTAATATAATACACAATATGAAACGTATCATCATTCTCACAGTCATACTGGGTTTGTCACAGGCCCTCTGCGCCCAGACAACAACCGACACCGCCGGCACACCGCAAGACGGGCCCAAACTGAAAGTCGACCTCGGAATAGAGGCAGGCTACAGTATGTTCCTCAAGGAAGCTTCGCCCTATTCAGCCAACAGCGGATTCCTCCTGCGACTGCCCCTGATGGCACACATCAACCTCTCCGACCGCTGGCAGTTCAACACAGGACTACGCTATGACTTCGAATGGAACACGCTGATCTACAACGTTGAACCAGCCGATGCAGGAGGCCTCGCCATCCAAACCGCAGCCACCACGGGCCGCCAGACGGCAAGGATGCACCACAGCTACCTCGGCATACCTGTGCAGATAGTCTGGTTCCCCCGGCCAACCGAGCACCGCATTATGGGCATCGGACTCGACATCTACGCTGCCTATTCCGTAAGCCGTTACCTGAAAATCCACAACCGCGACGCACGCGACACCTACTTTGGCATACGGACAGCCAGCTCAACGACAGTGGTAGAATCCGACGACCCGATGTTCCAGCCTTGGAAACTCGAAGTCGGCCTCACCGTCAGCACCGATGTTATCGGCCTGCTGCACGGCATCCGCCTCTTCACCAACCTGCTGCCCACCTACATCGACCCGGCAACAAACCAAAGAATATACACATCAGGCATAACCTTATTCCTCTAACTTACAAACAACAAGAATATTATGAAAAATAACAGCACCCACAAATCAACCCTCTTGGCCATAGCCTGCTTCGTCGCCCTCAGCTTCTTCGCCACACTTTCCGCCCACGCGCAAAACGATTCCTCTGCCACCTCGCCCCTTATCGCCACCACCGGTGCCAATGTCCTCGGTTCTGGCCAGCTGATGCTCAGCGGCGACCTTAACGCCTACCGTCTGCATTCCGTATGGGACGGGGACGACTTCAATAACTACAACGTCCTTGGTGTCAATACCGGTCTGCGTTGGGGCATCGGCAGCAAAGCCGAACTTACGCTGGGCGTCAGCGCCGAGCACGCCCACGGCCGCGTGCTTGACAGCCTCTCGTTCGCCCACGGCCATTACAACATCCTACCCTCGATAGGTGCCCGCATTATGCTGCTTGGCGGCGAAGGCAAGAAGAACACACTGACCTTCTTCACCGAAGTAACGCTGCCCATACGCCACGGCCACCCCATTGTTGAAGACGAAGACCCGCTGGCCGAGCCCATCATAGGACTGCAGTGGCGCCACCGCTTCTCCGACCGCTGGTACTTAGACGCCTCGGCAGCATACGCCTGGAACCGCCACGCCCCCTATTTCCGTATGAACGACCAGCCCTTCCGCCTTACGGTGTTCGCACGCTGGCTGCCCGGCGAACGATGGATGTTCAGCGCCGGCCTCGACAACCTGCAGGGACGGTTCGAGGCACAGTGGCAAGCCAACGACCGCCTGCAGCTCAAGGCCCAAGTGTGCGCCAGCGGCGGAGGCAGCTATGCTTACTCGGCCTTGAGCATCTACGGACTTGTGGGCTTCAACTGGATGATTCGTTAATTCTCAAACACAATCAGATATGAAACAGAACCGACTTTTGCTGATAGTCTCTGCAGCCCTGCTGCTGGCTGCCTGCGACCCGGGCTTCAACGAAGAGTACACCATCGACAACCAAAGCTCGCACGACATCGTCTTCATCTGGAGCGGCGCTTGGCGCTACTATCCCTACGAGAACGGACAGAACTTCGACGGCACCTATCCCGTGGCTGCAGGACAAAAGGCAACGCTGCCTTTCAATGGAGGCCTCGGCTCAACAGGACAGAACATCATCGAATCCAACGCCTGCTACGGGCTTTTTGGCGACAGCGTGCAATTCATCGTCGACGGCATCGACACGCTGACCTTCTACGCCAGCGACACCCTCGGCGCCGACTCGCCCTACAACTTCAAGTCGCCGCGCTATACCTACGACGAACTGCCCGGCCCCGCAAGCGGTATGAGCTGGGCCTCACTGACCTTCAAAGTGGACGACTCGATGCTGGCATCATCAAAGAAGTGACAATAGATTAAATATCAGGCGGATTGTCCGACCGGTGCGCAGGCATCCTGCCTGCAGAAGCGCGCGGCTTGTCTCCGCCCCCAACCAGTTCAACATCCGTTAAAGGAACATCACCTGTCCCATCTTCAGCAAACGCATCGGCATCCTCTTCATTTCCAGCCGCCTCTGGGTCAAGAAGGCCATAGCCTAAATACTCGCTCAGCGAGGCACGGCCGGCACGGTCCACAACGAAGCCCCACAGATGGACGCCCTTGCCCGAATAGGGCGACAGAAAACTCATTTCCACACTCTTAGCACCGCGGCGTGCAGGCTGCGACAGCGCGAAACTGTTCAAGTCGGGGCAGAAGGCGGCAAGGTAGACCTTGTCGTCCGAGCTGGCCACGCGGTGCAGCGGATTTTTCTCAAAATCAACCGCCAACGTTCTGTCGTCGACCACCCTCACCTCGCCGAAAGCCACAGGCGCCACAGGGCCGTCGCTCACCACAAGCTCGGCGAAATCGACATCCAACACACCGTCCACAAGCGAGAAGCAGCGCTTGTTGAGACGCATAAAGTAGTTGCATTCAGTCATTTGAACATCACGGCTCGGCACACCGAAGCCGAGGTGCAACACATCCTTGGCACGGCTGGCAAAAGCCACCGTCTGCTTGAAAAGGCTGCGTTGCTCGAGCTGCATCGGCGTCTTTGCGTCGTGGAAATCGTGAGGCAACGACCTGACGCACGCCTTGCCGCGCCACTCATAGCCGACCACTTTGCCCAGCTTGCCGCTGAAGCCGCCACCGAAACCAGAATCCATTTTTCCCATAGCGATAAATATTTAAAGGTTTGACATAATTAATAATCAGTTCATTATACACAGAACACCTCACCTCTCTCCTACCTCTCTCCAAGTATTCTACCTACCATAACGTAACCAAGTACTAATTATTATTCACCGAAGAAAATTTTTATAGAATGTTTGTAAAAACTATGGTAGAACTTGGTAGGAAGATGGTGCAGGGAATCAGTTGATTAAGGTAAGCGAAAAATGAGCGGTTTTGGCAGGAAGCGACGGCTTTTTACACCGAATGAGACGACGGCTTGGGCAGGAAGCAACGGCTTCTTACACCGAAAACGTCGGCGGTTATCGCGGGCGTGTGGAAACGGGTTGTTAATAAACCCTTTAACAAAATGTGCTGCAAGATGGCCCAAGAAAGGGAAAAATGTGTATTTTTGTATCTGTAAGTCACCACTATAGGCACAGCCTAAATTGGTGATATATATACTATTATAATACTATAAATGAATACTGACCGTTTCAAAAACTATCAGGAAGATGTGAAACAGCTGGTGCTGGACTTTGAGGCTATGGAGCGCCGTGGCGCGAGCCGCTATTTCGATGTCGACCAGCTGGAGACGATAATAGACTTCTATCTTGAGACTGCCGACGGCGATATGCTTGAGAAATCGGTGAGCTATGGCGAGGAGCTGTTCCCGACGTCGAACGAGATTCGTTTGCGGCGCGTGCATCTGCTTTGCTTCAAGGAGCGCTACAAGGAGGCCTACAACCTGCTGAGGCAGTTGGAGAAAATCGAACCTGACGACACGGATGTGCTTTATGCTTTGGGCGTGGTTTACAGCGCCTTGGAGCAGCCCCGCAAGGCCATCCAGTACTACCACAAGGCGGCAGCCGACGGCTACGACCTGGGCACTATCTATGGCAACATTGCCGACGAGTATGTGAAGATGGAGCAGCGTGCCGAGGCGAGAAGCTACTACCGCAAGGCGCTGAGAGTCAACCCCGACGACGAGCGCTCGCTCTATGAGCTGGCCAACTGCTATGAGGACGACGGCCTGACGGACAAGTGGATAAACTACTTCTCACGCTTTGTGCAGGAGCACCCTTATTCGAGCGTGGGCTGGTTTTGCCTCGGCGAGGGATATATGGCCGAGCGGCTGTATGAGAAGGCTGTCGACGCCTACCAGTACGCCATAGCCATCAATCCCGATTTCTACTTTGCCTATATGCAGCTTTCTGCTTGCTATCAGGCACTTGACGACAGCACCAACGCCGTGGCCGCGCTGCACGACGCCGTGGAGCACACTCAGGACAAGGCCTTTGTCTACTTCAGGATTGGCGAGACATTCCGCTTCCAGAACAACGCCGTGACCGCCAACGCCTACTACCACAAGGCGCTGAAGGAGGACCCCTACTATGCCGAGGCGTGGTCGTCGATGTCGATATGCTACAGCTACCTGCGCGAGTATGCCACTGCGATAGAGGCGGCGAAGAAGGCGCTGAAGATTGACCCCGAGTCGCCTATGTACCTGACGACCCTGGCGATGATATATGCCGACAGCGGCGACTACAGGAACGCCAACCGGATGTTTGAGCGCGCCATACCCTACTATACCGACTTCGAGCAGGGTTGGCTTGCGCTGGCCGACTATAACATTATGTTCCAGAACTATGACGAGGCCATCGACTGCCTGACGCGCGGCTTGCCCGACTGCGAGCTTGTGGTGGAGTTCAACAAGCGTCTGGCGCTGTGCTACTTCTGCGCAGGCAAGCGCAATCTGCTGTTCAACGCCGTGCGTGCTTGCCTTTGCGAAGGCGAAGAGGGCCTCAGGGATCTGCTCGAATACTGCCCGGCACTGGGCGAAGACCTTGAAGTGATGGACATCATCACCTCGTACAGGCAGGAAAACCGACAGGACAAACAATGAAAAGAATAACCAAAAACATAGAAAAAGTGAGACGAATAACGATGACGCTGCGCTGCATAGCCCTTTGCGCGATGCTGGCGCTGATGATGCCGCAAGCCGTGGCTCAGAGCAGCGAGATAACCGATTTTGAACGCGAAGAGGCCGACTTCATAGCTCAGGATATGGAGGCCGCCGAGGTCGAGGCTGCCGAGCTTGAGGCCAATCCGCTGAATAAGGCTGGCCACAACAGCGTGACCGCGGACGACGACGGCATTTCGGAGGCCGACACCCACTACCACGGCTGGGTGGCCAAGGTAGTGCAATGGTACGGCCACAATGTCAGCTACGTCGCTGTCGGAGGTCTGATGGCGGTCGAGAGTTCGTTCATCCCCTTCCCGTCCGAGATAGTGATACCGCCGGCCGTGATGGTCGCCGCCGACCCTGCCACACCCAACGATATGAAGATATGGCTGATAGTGCTGGTCGGCACGATAGGCGCGCTGATAGGAGCCTATATCAACTACTTCCTGTCGCGCTGGCTTGGGCGGCCAATCATCTACAAGTTTGTCGACAGCAAGCTTGGACACACGCTGCGGCTGTCGGGCGAGAAGATGGAGCGTGCCGAGAAGTACTTCAACGACCACGGCGTGGTCAGCACCTTTGTCGGAAGGCTTATTCCCGTCATCCGCCAGCTGATATCGATTCCGGCAGGTCTTTCCAAGATGAATGTGGGTGTTTTCACCTTCTACACCGTGCTGGGTGCCGGCATCTGGAACTGCGTTCTTGGATTGCTTGGCTATCTGGCAGTCAAGGCCGGCGGTATGGATTTCATCTACAAGTACAGCGGCCTGCTGTCCAAGATAATAATCGTGGTCTTTGCAGTGTGCGTGGTGTTCCTTGTGGTTCGCGCCATTGTACGCAAGAGACGCGGGCAGAAGACCGACAACAAATAAACGGCATAACGTCACTATGAGCGAGAAAGAGAATTTTGACTGGAAGCGGATGCTGCTGCGCAAAGACCGTCCCCTGCCCAAGGCCGGGTGCAGCTGGGCATTCTATATAGTGCTGCTACTGATGGTGATATACCTTATAGTGATGTTTGTAAAATATCAAAAGCAATTGTAATGGAGACAGACAGCATACGTTCACAATTTCCGATACTTGGCCAGAAGGTGTATGGCAAGCCTTTAGTGTACTTCGACAACGCGGCGACGACACAGAAGCCGCAGTCGGTGATAGACACCTTGTGCCGCTATTACCAGACGCTGAACAGCAACATACACCGCGGGGCGCACTATCTGGCGGCCGAGGCCACCGAGGAGTATGAGCAGACGCGACGTGCGGTGCAGCAGTTCATCAACGCCCGTCACAGCCACGAGATAGTGTTTACACGCGGCACGACCGAGAGCATCAACCTTGTGGCTGCGTCGTTCGGGCAACGCTTTCTGAAGGAGGGCGATGAGGTTGTGGTTTCGGCTATGGAGCATCACAGCAACATAGTGCCCTGGCAGCTGGCTTGCGAACGGCAAGGGGCGAAACTGAGAGTAATCCCGTTCGACGACGACGGAGTGCTTGACCTCGAGGCATTGCGCGGAATGCTGAACGAGAAGACACGCATAGTGGCTGTGAACCACGTGAGCAATACGCTGGGTACAGTCAACCCAATCAAGGAGATAGTCGACATTGCCCACAGCCACGGCATACCGGTACTGGTCGACGGAGCGCAGGCAATATCGCACTTTGCCGTCGATGTGCAGGAGCTGGGGTGCGACTTCTACTGCTTTTCGGGTCACAAGATGTATGGACCTATGGGCGTGGGCGTTATGTATGGCCGCGAGGAACTGCTGGAGCAGATGCCTCCCTATCAGGGCGGCGGCGAGATGATAAAGGACGTCACCTTTGAGCGCACCACCTACAACGAGCTGCCGTTCAAGTTTGAAGCCGGCACACCAGCTGTCGGTGACGTGCTGGGACTGCACAGTGCCATAAAGTTTATGCAACAAACAGGTATCGAGAACATTGCACGGCACGAGAAAGAGCTGACCGAATACGCCACCGAGCGCCTGCTGCAGATTGACGGCCTGCGCATATACGGCAGGGCGAAAGAGAAGACTTCGGTCATATCGTTCCTAGTGGGCAACGCGCATCCATACGATGTGGGCACGCTGCTCGACAAGCTGGGCATAGCCGTGCGCACGGGACACCATTGCACGCAGCCGATTATGGATCGATACGGCATACCCGGAACCGTAAGAGCTTCGTTTGCAGTATACAACACGCGAGAGGAAGTGGATGTTCTCATCTCGGCCATAGAGCGGATTGCACCGATGCTGGCTTGACACAACTACACGTAAGAAAGAGATGCTGAAATCTTTACATATAGAGAATTATGCTCTGATTGACAAGAGCGACATCGACTTCAACAGCGGTTTTGTGGCGATAACCGGCGAGACAGGAGCAGGAAAGTCGATTATGCTTGGCGCGCTGTCGTTGCTGCTGGGGCAGCGGGCAGACACGAAGGCATTGTACGATCAGGGGCGCAAATGTGTGGTCGAGGCTGTTTTCGACATTAAGAAGCTCAACCTCAAAGCGCTTTTCGACGAGAACGATGTCGACTATGCCTACGACGGGACCCTGATAATCCGCCGCGAGATACTGCCCAATGGTAAATCGAGAGGCTTTGCCAACGACACCCCTGTGGCTGTGACATTCTTGAAAGAACTCGGCTCGTCGATTATCGACATCCACTCACAACACGCCACACTTCTGCTTGGCGACAGCGGCTTCCAGACGTCGGTCCTTGACAGCATCGGCGACGGAGGCAAGCTGCTTGACGACTATCGGACGACGTACCGCGAATACACCTCCTTGAAACGCCAACTGGAGCGTATGACGGCAGAAGAGGAACAGAACCGCAAAGACTACGATTACAACAAGTTCCTTTTCGAAGAACTGGCGAAAGCCTCGCTCGTCGACGGCGAGCAGGAAGAGTTGGAACAGGAAGCGTCGCTACTGGCCAACGCTGAAAACATAAAGCAATCGCTGTCGCAAGTGGTTGCTTTGTGCGACAATGACGAAGACTCGGCTCTGGCGCGCCTGAACGCGGCCAAGTCAATGTTGTCGAAAATAACCGACTGTCACAAGGAAATTGCAGCAATGAGCGAGCGGTTTGAGTCGTCGCTTATCGAGCTGCGCGACATCGTGTCGTCGCTTGACAGCATAAATGAAGATATCATCTACTCGCCAGAGCGCCAGCAGCAGATAGAGGATCGCCTCGACACCATCTACCGTCTGCAGAAGAAGCACGGCGTGAACAGCATTGCAGAACTTATTGAAATACAGAACACCCTCGACGAAAAGATATCGAACACCGACCTCACCGACCAGCGCATACACGAGGTGATGGAGGCTGTGGACAAGGCTTTCAACGAATTGCAGAAGAAAGCCGACAGCTTGACTAAATGCCGCAAGAAGGCAGCGCAATTGCTGGAGAGTCAGATTGCAGGGCTGTTCAGCGACCTTGCAATGCCCAACGCCATACTTAAAGCCAACGTTGAGAGCAGCGCCGACTTCGGGCCGCTGGGCAACAACAGCGTCAGCTTGCTTTTCAACGCCAATAAGGGCGGCGAACTGCGCGAGATTTCAAAGGTTGCATCAGGCGGAGAGATGTCGCGGCTTATGCTTGCCATCAAGTCGCTTACCGCCAAAGCAGGATTGCTGCCAACGGTGATATTCGACGAGATTGACGCCGGAATATCTGGCGACATTTCGGTGAAGGTGGGACATATTATGCAGCGTATGGCAGCTGATATGCAGGTGATTGCAATCACCCACCTGCCGCAAATAGCAGCCCGCGCCACGCAACACTACAAAGTATACAAGTCGGACGAAGGCGAGAAGACCGCATCGAAGATTAAGATGCTTGACAACGACGGCCGACGCTATGAACTGGCGGTAATGCTCTCGGCCGAGCCTCCGTCGGCAGCAGCACTGCAAACCGCAACGGAACTGATGCAGATGTAATTACATTCAAACTTCAACTTGGGCAAAGAATGAATCTATACGGCAAGACTACGTTTCTCATACTGCTTCTGTTCGCGCTGACAACGCAGGCACAAATCGGCATAACTGCCGACAAGTCAAAGCATCAGAGTTTCGCGAACACGCCGTACAATGTTTCGCCCATACGCCTGCCCGTTTCGCTTGCCGGCGGCTTTGCAGAGATTAGGCCCAATCATTTCCATTCGGGCCTCGACCTGCGCACCGACGGCAAAGAGGGCGAACGGATTTATGCTCCCGCCGACGGCTACGTGTCGCGCATCAACATTTCTGCCTGGGGCGGAGGAAAAGTGTTGTATATCACTCATCCCGACGGCTACAGAACGGTTTATATGCACCTGAGCGCATTCTGCGGAAAGATTGGAGAGTTTGTGCATAACTACCAATACAGCAATCATATATATGCATTTGACATTGAGTTGCCGGAAGACTCGATTCGCGTAAGCAAGGGGCAACTCGTGGCGCTTAGCGGCAATACCGGCGGTTCGTCGGGACCGCATCTGCACTATGAGGTACGCTACGCCAAAAATGACCAGACGATCAATCCGTTATACTTCGGCATACCCTATAGCGATCCTGTCGCACCTACCATTGCAGGCATCAAGATATATCCTGCCGACCCGACTGCTTCAATCAACGGCAAGAACAAGGAATTGAAGATATTTCCATCTGGCAATGGCAAGAGCGGCGCTAAAGCAATTGACACAACTGTCGTTGCAGGACGCTTTTACTGTGGCATTTACACCTACGACCAAATGGAGGTCGGCGCACGCAACAAGAACGGAGTGGACTGCATCGAACTGAGAGTGGACGGTGAACTCGTGCACCGCTACACGGTGCCTTCCTTTATGTTTGAGGAGACACGAATCGTAAATGCCTTGATTGACTATCCGCAATACCAGCGCAACCGCGAATACTACATTCTGAGCCGACATCTACGGGGCGACCGCAACAACTTCAATACCACATATCACACACAGACAGCTGACAACGGCTATATAGAGTTCGACGACAACAAGGTGCATAAACTTGAGTACCGCGTAAGCGACCACAAGAACAATGTAACGACCCACACGTTATACGTACGGAGTGACACGGCAGCACTTATTGCCGGAGCAAGGGCGACCAACGGGAGTTTGACGCCCGGCGGCGAGCCAATTACATACTACAAGCGCTTTGCTATGCAGAAAGAAGGCTTCTATGTCGAAATAGAACCCTATACAATATACGAGAGCGACATCTTGACATACAGCCGTATAAAGAGCGAAAGCAACATTACACCGACGCATCGCATAGGCTTGAAAAGGCATCAGTTGCCGCCACACCAAGCCTTCAACGTTACCGTCGACATCCCTGCCGGGATGGATGAAAGTCTTATTGACAAGCTGACAATAGTATGTATCAACGGCAAGAACGTAAGTGCTTTGCCCTCTACACTTAATAATGGGAAACTGACCGCTCCCACTCGCTCCTTTGGCGGCTTCGCCTTGCGCCTCGATACCATAGCGCCAACAATCAAAGCAGTCAACTTCGCCAACCGCAAGGCCATCAAAGGCAAGTACATAACCGTTAAGATTGCCGACAATCTGACAGGGGTAGTCAGTTACAGCTGCTACATCAATGGCGAATGGCAATTGGCGGAGCACGACGGAAAAACAGCCACTCTTAGCGTCTCCACAGAGCCAATGCGACGAGGCAACAACCGCGTAACTTTCCGCCTCGAAGACGCTGTAGGCAACGTCACCGAGCAGACCTGGACAATCATAAAGAACTAACCCCGAATACTATGCGCATCTACCTTATCGGTTACAGCTATAGTGGCAAGACAACCCTTGGACGGCAATTGGCCAAGCGGCTGAATTTCAAATTCTTTGACACCGACAAAGCCCTTGAGATAAAGTACCATACCACCATACCCGTCTTCTTCAACCGATACGGCGAGAAGGCGTTCCGCATCATTGAAAGACAGATACTTCAATCTACAGCCGACCTTGACAACACGGTAATTTCAACTGGCGGCGGGACAGCCTGCAGCGACGACAACATACAATTCCTGCTTCAGCACGGAACCGTCGTCCACCTGCAAATGAGTGTTGACGAGATACTGATGCGACTTGCCAAATCGCACAAGACACGACCGATGCTTAAAGACAAAGAGCCCGACGAACTAAAGCAATTCATTGCCGAGCAGCTCAAATCCAGACTTGTCTACTACAATCAAGCGCACCTGTCAGTGCCGGCACTACAAACCACTGCCGAGGAGCTCGAAAAGGCGGTATTCAAGACATCTGAGGGATAGTTACCTGCCGCAGACATCCTTTATCTTCGTCCACTTGCAGGCATAGGGTTTGCCGGCCATTGGTCAGCATAAGGTAAGGCACCTTCAGAACCAGATTGTATCTACACGCCTGATCCACCACCTTCTGCGACAAAGCGACACTCTCCTTCTTGCACTCCACAATCATAAACGGCTTGACACTCCTGTCGTAGACAACAATATCGCAGCGCTTTGTAAGGCCATTAAGAGTAATGGCCGCCTCTATCTGCATCAGTTCCAAGGGGTAGCCATAGCCGTTGTGCAGCAGAGCAACCGTCTGTTGCCGCACCCACTCTTCAGGCGTAAGCGCCACCCACCGGCGGCGGACGACATCAAACACCTCGCGGCGGCCATAGGCCTCACGCACCTGTATATCAGTCGTCTTGTCCATAATCAATAAACCACGCTGTCGTCTCCGCCATCTTCCTCCTGCTGGACACGCTGCTTGAGGCCGTTGTTAATCTTCCAACTGAAGCCGACGGTAACAACAGGCGACAGGCGTTTAGCCTTGACTATGCGGTTGAAAGTGTTGCTGTACGTTGTATGGCCCCATCCGCCCGTGCAAAGCACGTCGCTGACACGCAGATTGATGGTGCCGCGTTTGTTGAACACATCCTTCTTGACGGCAAGGTCGACCCAATAGCTCGGATCCATCTGCGTCTGCAAATCGAGCCACGGTGCCCAGTACTGACCGCTGAGCTGAATCGTCCAATCCTTGGGAAGCGTCATAAACGAGCTGAACTTACCGCTTGCTTGGAACGACTCGCTGCTCTGGTTGTTGAGAAGCTCCGACCCCTCAATGTGACTCTGATAGAGGTTAAGGCTGACGTTGAGTTTCCACCACTGGAACGGCTGCCAGTCGACGATGAACTCCATACCGTAGTTGTAGCCAGTGCTGAGGTTCAGTCGCGTCGAGGCACGATAGCCGTCATACTGGCTGTTGTAAGGCTCCCACCAGGCATAGCGCGCCACGCTGTCGGCGCACCAAGTGAAGCCATAGTGCGTAATCATATTGTTTGTCTGGCGGTAATAAAGCGAAGTAAAGACATTCACCTTCTTGACACCCAAGCTATAACTGACTTCAAACGCATTAGTATATTCGGGGTCGAGGTTGGGGTTGCCGAAGCTCATCTGGTTGTCCTCACGTATGTCCATATACGGGTTGAGGTCCCACATATGAGGGCGGTGCACGCGGCGACTGTAACTCACCTGCGCACTCTGCATATCGGTTATTTTGTACGAGAGATGCACCGTGGGATAGAGCTGCCAATAAGGTTTGTCTATCGGAGCCGTCTGCGGATGGTAAATGTCGCGACCGTAGATTGAGGCATATTCGCCACGCAAGCCTGCCTGCAGCGACAGGGCCTCGGTCAGATTGCCGCCGTAAGTGGCGTAGACAGCGTGCACCTGCTGACGGTAGTTGAAGTGGGTCGACGACAACGAATCGAAGTAGTCATACAAAGCGTAAGGGGTGGCCGTCAGGTCATAGACAGTACGGTAGTAGTCGGCCTGCTGGTCGGGCCAATCCATACGTCCCTCATAGCCAGTTTCAAAACGCCATCCGTTATCAAACGGACGCAGATAGTTGAGCTTGAGGTTCAACGCCTGATGATGGTTCTCGGTGATGCTTCTGCGAAGGTAATAGTTGGCGAAATTGGCGGCAGGGTCGGCATAAATCTGCTCCTGGTCGCCCTCACCCTGCACCTGGCGGATGCTGAACGTAGCGTCAAAGGTCAGCTCCTCGTCCTTGCGGTCAAACTTGCGCGTATACAGCAAGTTGAACGAATGGTTTATGTTGTCGTTGTCGCTGGTGGCAATCTGTTTGTACCGCAGCGAGTCATTGTAAAGCAAATCCTGGGCGTAGATATCGCTGTTACGCTGACGCTTGCCGCCACGCAACTGATATGATAGCAACAGGCTGTTCTTGTCGTTGAAATAGTATTCACCGCCAAACTTCACGCTGCCCATTCGGTTGGGATTCAAACCATACTGCGTGATGAAGTTGTGCGTAATCGGGTTGCCGGGACCGGTAAGGTACTCAATGTCCGACTCGCTCTTGCTGCCGCGCTGACGCAAGCCCGCGTCGGCGTTGAAGAAGAGATTGTACTTCTCGGTGGAGTAGTTGAGACTGATGTTGCCCATAACGGTAGGGATGAACGAAGGCAGCGAATCGGGCACCATAAACGGCATCGGGGCTCCCACATTGAGGTTCACCACACCGTTCAGGCCCAATGCGCCTGAGCTCTTGTCTTTCAGCTTAATATTGATGATTCCACTCATACCTTCAGGGTCGTATTTGGCCGAAGGGTTGGTAATCACCTCCACGCTCTCCACGCTGCTGGCAGGGGTTTGCTCGAGCAAAGTGCTCAAATCGCTGGCCAGCAGCTCGCTGGGACGGCCGTTGATAAGAACCTTGACGTTGCTGGAACCGCGCAGGCTCACGTTGCCGTCGTTGTCCACCGAAACGCTGGGCACATTCTGCAGCACATCGGTAGCCGTGCCTCCGCTGGCGACAATGTTCTTGTCCACATTCACCACGCGCTTGTCGAGCTGATACTCAACCATCGTGCGCTCAGCCGTCACCACCACGGCATCCAACGCCGCGCTGGTGGGAGCGATAGCAATCTTGCCGATATTAGCCGTGTGGTGGCTCTCCGACAGCGTAACCTTATTAGAGTGAATATAAGGCGAATAGCCCATAAAAGTGACGCGCACCAGATAGGTGCCGTAAGGTGCGTTGAGAGTAAAACTGCCGTTGCTGGCAGTCACTGCACCTACACCTTTCACCATTGTGCTGTCCTTGGGGTTGAGCAGCACCACCGATGCATATTCTACAGCCTCCGACGACTTCTTGTCAATCACTTTGCCTGTAATCTTGCCCTTCTGTGCGTGGGCGGCGGCGACAGAAAGCGTCATCGCGACGACTATCGCCAATACTTTAATCTTCATCAATCTCAGATGTTATACGTTATCAGTTTGTCTTTGGTTGACGCACGAAGTGCGGCATATCGAACGGAATTTCAATCGAATACTCAATCAGTCCGCCAAAGGCACCGTCCTCTTTAAACCACGGTGTCTGGTAGATGAGTTTCTTGACCTTGCCGCCGTCCGGCAGGGTTTTCTCGATGGTATAGGCGTTCAGTTTCTGCTCGGCCAGCAGCCCTTTCAGCTTGGTCTTGGCCGGCTCCGGATGACAATCCATCAGATTGTTGCCTATAATCTTGTGGCCGTGGCTGTTAACGTCGGCGCTGTGCTGGTTCATATCCAGTATATTGGCATCGGCGTCGCACACCGTTATAGCCACATTCGGAAGTCCTTCAAAATATTGGTCCATTTGATAACCTATTAAAAGAAGGGTCTGAAGCCATAAAGTCTTCAAACCCCTCTATATGAAAACTTTTATCAACTAATTACTTTGTGTTCAGAGCTGCCAGAGCGATGCTGTAGAGCTTCGACTGGATGCTGTCGCCACGGCTGGTGAGCACGCAGGGGACCTTGGCTCCCACGACCATACAAGCCAGCTCGGCACCGGCAAACTTGGTGCAGGCTTTGTAGAACACGTTGCCGCTCTCGATGTTGGGGAACAGCAGACCGTCGGCGTCACCGGCAACCTCGCTGGTGAGCTTCTTGGTCTGGGCACTCTCCTTGTCGATCGAGCAGTCGAGGCTCAGCGGGCCGTCGACGATGGCGCCCTTCAGCTGGCCGCGCTGGCTCATCATACCAAGCCAAGCACCCTCCGAGCAAGCGCGCATACCAACGCTAACCTGCTCAGTAGCAGCGATAACAGCAACCTTCGGTTTGGCAATCTCAAGGCTCTTGGCGGTGCTGATGATATAGTTCAGCATAGCCTGTTTCTGCTTGAAGTCGGGATCGGGGATGATGGCCACATCCGAGCAGACCAGCAGCTTGTGGTAGGCAGGAACCTCAAACACAGCGATATGGGTCAGCATATCGTTCTTCTTGCCGGGCATCAGGCCCTTCTCCTTGTTCAGGATGGCACGCATATACTTGTCGGTGCTCAGCAGACCCTTCATCAGGAAGTCAGCCTCACCCGAGTTGACCAGCTCAACAGCCTTTGCGCCAGCCTTGTTGTCGTCGGCTTCCTGCACCAGCTTAAACTTGTCGGGGTTGATACCTTCCTCGGCGCAAACCTTCTTGATGGTCTCGATGTCGCCAACGAGAGTGGCGTCGACAATACCCTTGTCGATAGCCAGACTTACAGCTCCGATAGTGTGCGAATCATTGGCGTATGCAACGGCCAATCTTTTCTTACCTTTTGTTTTTACCAACTCCAAGAGTTGTTCCAACTTTGTAACCATATTGTTTTCAGTTTATTATTGTAAAATCACTTGTTGTTTAAGAGTTACAAAGATACAATAATTTTTTATTTCTAAAAGATAAAAACAAAAGATATTTTTCAAAATTCATCACCCTTTCGCCGCCGCCCGTTTTGTCGCGGCTCCCGACGTGCAAAAATATACAGAAAACTTTCCGCAAAAAAGGGTCGTTTTTCGCCCCGAAAACGCATTTCTGGCAAAAACGGCAATCACCGACAATAAACCCATAATACACAGTCAATTACACAGATTATTCAAAAAATTTCAAATTCCTCGAAAAAGGGCCAAAATCGGCCTGTCGTAACTCCGTGATTTCCACATACCATCTTCTTATCAAATTCTACCCAAGTTCTTACTAAATTTTACCCAAATATTACCTTAGTGGAATATGGTAAAACTTTCGTCAGTTTTTGGTACGATTTTTGATTAGAGGGATATGGGAGTCAGAACGGAGACAGACGGGGCTTTGAATGGGGCTATGGCGGTGTCGGACAAGTGGGCTAAAGGGTGATGTTGAACCCACAAACGAATAAAATCTGCCGCTGGCACAATATTTTGCACTGGACATCGTTTTTCACTACAAAAGAATGATTATGGCATCAGACAAGGCACAATATGTGGTGGCGCTCATTGCAGAGTTTGCGGAGCATTATGGTATCACGACAGCACAGGCGGCCAAGTACCTGAGCCAGTATAAGGCTTTGGAACTCTACGACCGTCAATACGGATATTTGCACACGCAGTCGTTTGCATCCAACGTGCGCGACCTATCTGCCTACTGTCGCAGAATGGGAGGTACGCTATGATTACGCTCTTCCACGGCTCCAATGTTCTGATTGCCGACATCGACCTGAAGCTGTGCAATCCCTACAAGGATTTCGGGCAAGCATTCTATTTGACCACAGAGAGAGACCAGGCCGCAGAGGTCGCTCTTGCCCGTGTGGATATCTTTGGCGGAGAACCTGTCATCAACGCCTATCACTTCGACGAGCAACTGCTTAAAGACGGGGCGTTGTCATTCAAGCCATTCAATGGATACACTGAGGAATGGGCCGACTTCGTCTACCGGCATCGTGACGAAACCAATGTGCCTCCCTATATGCACTCATACGATGTGGTGTATGGGCCTATAGCCAACGACCGTGTGGGACTTCAGATCCGGAACTACCGTTTGGGCAATATCGACAAGAAAGAATTCCTCCGCAGGTTGAAATATATGAAAGGCATCACCTTCCAGTATGCTTTCTGTACTGAACGTGCAATTGAAAAGCTAAAGCCGTATGAATGTAAGTGAACAGGAATTCAAGTTTATGGTTGAAGGCATAACCTCCGACCTGATACAATTATTGATGGATCGCAAAAACTACACCTTGCCGCACGCTGTTGAGGCTGTATATAGTTCAAACACTTACAATGCGCTATTGCGTCCGCAATCCAATATGTATTTTCAAAGTTCCAGATATGTTTTCTCGTTGCTTAATGACGAACTAAACAATCGGGCGACATCACGCCCTTAACATCTGGTTTTTATTCCAACAATCTGATGACAGCCGTATGCGCATAAAGCAGACTATTGGCAATACAGAACTTTGGCAACGAGAGAAAACGTTGTTCCTCACCTCACGCAGGGCACCGTTGGCCTGTTATGGGAAGGTGTTCCATTGGGTGGAGAATTTCGACAAATGTGGGTGTGCCGTTTGTTTTGGCACGTCGGAGTTGGAAGATGAGGTGCTGAAGGCATTGCTGGTGTGCAAGATACCGACGACACTGGTTGTGACAGGCAAATTCCACGACAACTACAATGTGCAGATTGAGCAGGCGCTTAAAGAGAACCGCCTGCTTATATTAGTGTTGCAGCGAGAGAAAAGCGACAAAGGATATACCGCTCGGCTGCGAAACAGGTATGTCATTGGGCAGGTTCAGCATATCGTATGCGGGTACATCAACACCAATGGCACCATATTCGGGCTTCTGGCGGGTCTTGAAAACGTGAGCCATATCGTTGACAAGGCCGACTTGAAAGCCGCAGAGACGGAACCGAAGCCGCTTCGTTGGACGGTTGGCGAGGACAAACGCCTGCTTCGTATGTTTTACGAAGATATGGGCATTCACGCCATACACAAGGCTATCAAACGCCCTTACAGCACCATATACAGACGCATCAAGGCATTGACTATGAACGACGAGGTGCTGAAAGGTCGCGAGTTCGAAGACTATGTGGTAGATTTCTTTGACTTGCCTAACAATAAGAAGCTTACGCTGAACGAATGGCGTGGCGACAAGTCATTGCCAGGCATCTATCCTGAAAACAACAGTGCCCCGGATTTAATATTTGAGTATAACGGAAAGCCATTTGCCGTGGAGTGCAAATGGCGTAGCCACTTGCCCAAATATATCAAGAAAGAGCTGCTCACTGCAGAAAGAATGGCCACCTTCCAACTGTTTTCTACCGAGCGACGTATGCCCGTCTATTTGTTTCTTGGCATAGGCGGCCTTCCGAATGATCCCGACCACCTGTACTTCACCTGTCTTGATAAGGAAGTCTCAATAGAGACATTGCTCAAAAGCGTTGTTACTTCAAAGGAATGCTTGGCAGAAAAGATAGAAGGGCTATCCTTGACCGTTTAGCTTTGCGCAACAATGTTGCACTTGATTGTTGAGTCTACAAACAAGAATGATTTTGGGGCGAAACAATAAAAAGGGGCATTGTGCGTTTTGGATGGAAACATAAAGAAAATTAAGAGCGATGCCATTCGTCAAAGAGATATTACGCCACCGCAGTCTGTCGATTGTAGGGCTGGAGAAGAACACCGGCAAGACGGTGTGCCTCAACTACATACTGGGGCGCCTCAACCAGCTGGGCGTGGAGTGTGCCGTGACGTCGATAGGCATCGACGGCGAGCAAACCGACGCTGTGTACGGCAGCGCCAAGCCCGAGATAACGCTCTATGACAGAATGACCTTCATCACCAGCGAGAAGCATTACCGCCAGCGGCGGTTAGTGTCGGAGATTGTTGCCGTCGACCCGCGGCGCACGTCGTTGGGCCGGTTGGTGACGGCTCGCGTGGTGTGTGGCGGCAAGGTGCTGCTGAGCGGTGCCGCAACGACAGGCCTGCTGCGCGAGCAGATAGGCCGTTTCCGCACCGAGGGCGTGCCGCTGACGATAGTCGACGGAGCCCTGTCGCGTCTCAGCTTGGCGTCGCCTACGGTCACAGAGGCTATGGTGCTGGCCACAGGCGCGGCGGTGTCGCCCAACATCGGGCAGCTGATTTCGAAGACGCGCTTTGTCTGCCGCCTGATAGCCCTCGACGAGGTAGAGCCCCGACTGCAGCAGGCGCTGAGCCCGTTGGAGCGCGGCCTGTGGGCTGTGGACAACGACGGCGGCATACACGACCTGCACCTCGACTCGGTGTTTATGCTCGACCGCGAAAGCGACAGCCTCTTTGCCTACGGCACGACGCTGTTTGCCGCCGGCGCCGTAAGCGACCGCCTTCTGAAGCACCTTGCCGCGCAGAAGAATATAGCAGACATCAGGCTGATTGTGCGCGACTTCACCAAGTTCTTCATCACCCCCGAGGTGTTTGCCAACTATCTGCGTCGCGGCGGACAACTGAATGTGCTGCAACGCTCTACGCTCATCGCCGTATGCCTCAACCCCACCTCGCCGCAGGGCTACAACCTCAACTCGCACGACGCCTGCGCCGCGCTGTCGGACGCCTTGGGGCTGCCAGTGTATGACGTTAAAAGAGTTTGAAAAGATGTATATTATACTGTCAAATATGGTGCGACACACCCCGGCCTTCGTTTTTGTTCACCGCTTCGCTATCGGAACGGCCAGTGGCCGTTCCTTCTCCCCCTCTCCGAGAGGGGACGGGCGTGTGCCATCCACATCGACAGTCAATGTGCTGCGGCAGCCATCCCCTCTCGGAGAGGGGTGGCCGAAGGCCGGGGTGTGTCGCACACGCATAACATTCTGAGATTATGACAATAAAAGACAAGATAACCGCCGACCCTGGATTTATGTATGTCGTCGACCAGATGGAGCTGATGTCGTCGGCAGGGCGGCGGCGTATGCTGCAGCAGCCTTTCGTGACCGACAAGGCAGCGCTGATACAGGAATACGACAACACAGGACGCATTCTGGAGTGCCTCGAGAACACAGAGTGGCGCCGTGCGGTGGCCGTTGTGCGCCACCAGTTGATGCAGATGCACGACCTGCAGGGCACGTTGGCCAACCTGAGGCAACGGACTGTGCTGGAGGAGATTGAGCTGTTTGAGATAAAGAACCTTGCCTTTCTGTGTATGGAGACCGTCAAGGCTGCCACCACGATGGGCATAGAGGGCATACTGGCCATCCCCGACCTCAAGGCCGTGTTCGGGCTACTCGACCCCGACGGCACCGGCATTCCTACATTCTATATATACGACAGCTATGACGACGCCCTGCCCGAACTGCGGCGGCAACTGAAGGCCAAGCAAACGCTGCTCGACAACAGCGGCGGCAGCATCGACGAGAAAGCAGAGTTGCAACGGCAGGTGAACGCCCTCTTCGAGCAGCAGAACGAGATTCAGCAGCGTGTTGTGGCCGACCTTTCGCAGCGGCTGACAGCATACTGCGACGCCCTGACCGAAGCCTTTGACCGGATGGCCTACACCGACTTCCTTTTCGCCAAAGCCACCCTTGCCCAGGGCTGGAAGCTGTGCCGCCCACAGATTGCCGACAGCGGCAGCACCTTTGCCTCGCTCTGGAACCCACGTCTGCGCCAGCGCAACAAGGAGCTGGGGCTGCGCTACCAGCCAGTGGACATAAGCCTGCAGGAGGGGGTGTGCCTCATCACCGGCGCCAATATGGCAGGCAAGACCGTGCTGCTCAAGACCGTAGGCGTGGCACAGCTGATGGCGCAATTCGGTTTCTTTGTGCCCGCTGAAGAGGCGAGGATGACGCTTTTCGACGACGTAGTGTTCTGCATAGGCGACGAGCAGAACGAGATGAACGGCCTTTCGTCGTTTGCCTCAGAGATAATAAAGATTAGCGACACCGTGACGCGCGCCGCCAACGAGCGGATGCTGATACTGATAGACGAGCCTGCACGCACCACCAACCCCATCGAGGGCAAGGCCATAGTGCAGTCGGTCGTGACGATGCTTGAACAGAAAGCCTCGACGACACTCATCACCACCCACTACAGCCAGCTGGGACTTGGCTGCCGGCGTCTACGTGTGAGAGGATTTGTCGAAGGGCTGGTCGATGTGCCGCTCTCGCCTGAGAACATCAACCGCTTTATGGACTATTCGCTGCTGCCCGACGACAGCGACGAAGTGCCGCAGGAGGCTTTGCGCATCGCCGCCATATTGCAATGCAACAGCGAGTTGCTGGACACCGCCAGACATTTTCTTGCAAAATGAAATCAAAAAAAATATTAAAGATAGATATTTGTCTTTGGTATTTAAAAAATATTCGTACTTTTGCACCCGATTTTAGGAAACAGAAAATAAGAAAAACAATGAAGAAAATAAGTTACATCCTTATGTCAGCCGCTTTGTGTGTCAGCTTTTTAGCAGCGCCCAAGACAACCAAGGCCGACGACATCGACAAGACAAAGGCACGCCAAGTCGGAGCCTATTTCCTCTCTGCGCAGTTTGGCAGCAAGGCCATTACAGAGGGAAGCCTGGAGCAGGTTTATGAGCTCAAAAACCCCCAGCGCGACATTGCCGCACTCTATGTTTTCAACACTTCGGACAAGCGCGGATTCGTCATCGTTTCGGGTACTGACTGCATCGACCCCATCGTGGCCTACAGCACAGACGGTTCTTTCGACCCGAACAACATTCCTCCGAATATGATGTGGTGGCTCAACGATCAGGCCGATTTCATCAACTATGCCCAGAACAACGACTTGAAGCCCACACGCGAGAGCGTTGACGCTTGGCGCGTTCTGGAAGAGGAGAAGCTGCCCTATTTCGGTCAGGATGCAAAGGCTATCACCCGCTTGACGACGTCGAAATGGAATCAAGAGCCACTGTATAACAATATGTGCCCCACCGACGACGGCGGACGCTGCGTCACGGGTTGTGTTGCCACCGCTATGGCTCAGATTCTTTATTACTGGAAGTATCCTTATGTAGGCAAGGGCTCTTTGGCCTACTCCTGGAACGGCACAGCAATACAAGCGTTTTTCAATGAGGCCTACTATAACTATGACGTAATGCTCGACGAGCTTACCCCCAGCAGCCCGCAAGAGGCTATCGACGCTGTGGCTCTGCTGAGCTACCATTGCGGTGTTTCGGTCAAGATGGACTATAGCTCCGAGTCGAGCGGTGCATTGAGCGAAGATGTGATGCCTGCACTGCGCAAATATTTCAAATATGTGTCCGACTCACTTCATTTCTACAGCCGTAGCGACAGCCGTTTCTACAATCCCAACAGTATCAACTCGCCAAACACGAAGGATACCGCTTGGGTGAACCTTCTAAGAGATGAGATTCTCAAGAAACGTCCCATCTTCTATGCCGGCCATTCACCGAACGACGGTGTCCACGCACGTCACGCTTTTGTGTGCGACGGCTGGAACTCGACCGCCAAGACGATGCACTTCAACTGGGGCTGGGGCGGCACAGGCGATGCCTGGTGCAATGTGTACAACTCGAACCTTAGATCTGCTTACGGCTATGTCTTCTCGAACGACCACCGAGTGATTATCGGCATCACTCCTCCGAAAGACAGCATCAGCATCGACGTAAACATTATGACCGTCGACAACCCCACTATCAATGAGGTGTACCCCAATCCCGCAAGCGACCAGATTACGGTTAACTATCAGCTGAACGGCAATGCCAACAGCGCAATACAGATTTTCGACATAGCCGGACGCGAGGTGAAAAACATCGCTGTATCGCCCGCTTCGAACTATGTGACCATCGCCGTTGGCGACCTGCGCCCGGGTGTCTATGTATGCCGCCTGCAGGGACACAGCACGAAATTTATAGTGAAATAGTTATTCCCTAATAGCTCCTTTACGAGGCTGTCCGACAAGCGGACAGCCTCTTTTTTTAGTATCAACATACCAATGTTGATACTTTTACGTTATCTGTATCAAACGATTACATTTTTTGCAGTACTTTTACACAAAAATAATCACAAAAAATACATCAATATGTCACTGATCAACAGCATCTTGCTTGAAGCCGACCCAGTAGAGGTCGCTGAAAAAATCTCCGTCTTGACCCTTGCCACAAAGGGTGGCTGGGTGATGATTGTGCTTGTCTGCCTTCTTGTTTTGGCACTCTACATCTCGATTGAGCGCTACCTGGCACTGAACCACGCCCTGAAAGAGGACTCGACAAACTTTATGAACAACATACGCGAATACGTCCACAAGGGCGATGTCGAGGGTGCCAAGACCCTTGCCAAATCGACCGACACATCGATAGGCCGTATGGTGGCCAAAGGATTGTCGCGTCTGGGCCGTCCGCTGAGCGACATCCAGACAGCCGTGGAAAACGAAGGCAAACTGGAGGTGTCGAAGCTTGAGAAGCGTGTGTCGCTTGTAGCTACAGTGGCTTCGTTGGGACCTATGCTGGGCTTCCTCGGCACAGTGACCGGTATGGTAAAGGCCTTCCAGGATATGGCTCACGCCGGAAACAATATCGACATCCAACTGCTTTCGACCGGCATCTACGAGGCAATGGTCACCACCATCGGCGGTCTTATTGTCGGTATTATAGCCTACTTCCTTTACAACGTCCTTGTCAGCCGCATCAACAAAGTGGTTATGCTGCTCGAGGTGCGCTCGATGGAGTTTATGGATCTGCTGCACGAGCCGGCATAAGGAAATTTTGAATGTTGAATTATGAAATTTGAAAATCAATGATTAAGAGTCAAAATCAAATAAGAATAGAGACAGGATCGTCGTCAATGTCCGACCTTGTGTTTCTGTTGCTCATATTCTTTATGCTGACTTCGACGCTGATCAGCCCGAATGCCGTCAAGCTGTTCCTGCCTGAAAGCAACAACAAGACGATGGCAAAGGAGAGCGTCACCGTCTACATCAAGGATTTAAATGTACCCGTCGAGGAAGGCTCAGCCTTGTCGCGCTGCGAATTCCAGATTGACGAGACACCGTTAGCGGCACAGATGGGCAAGGACCTGGTTGACGAGATGAAGTCAGTGCTCACCGACGAACTTGACCGCCTCGCCCCCGGCGACGCTGAAGCCGGTGTATTTGTACGCGCCGACCAGACAGTGGATGTGCAGTATATAGTCAACATCATCGATGCCGTCAACCAAATCAACAAGGAGCAGGAGACAAAGCACAAGGTGGTTCTCGGCACACAACAGAACAAATAACACCTGAAGTAATATGCAACAGGACAAAAAAGATAAAACCATATCGGCTGTCACCACCCTGCTCATAATGCTGTTTGCAATAGCGTTATGTTCGTGGATCGGCTACAAGCTGCCCAACCCTCCGATTGAGGAGGAAGGTATGGGTGTGGCCGGCGAGGTGCTGGGCGAAATAGAAGGCTTCGGCAACAACGACAACGCCACCTTCGACAACAGCAGTGCCGCTGCGCCTTCGGCATCGGCTCCCGAAGAGAGCTACACCACAGGCCAAGAGCCCACACCAGTGGCCAAGACACCAAAACAGGAAGACAAGCCTGTACCAACGACAAAGAAACCCGAGCCTGCGAAAACGACAACTGACAATAACAACACCACGCAGAACGAGGCACCGCAGCCTACAACCAATCCCAGCGCAACATTCAAGGGTCGCAAAAACGGCACTGGCAGCGAGGGCAAAGGAGCAGCCACAGGCAGCGGACAGGCCGGCAGCCCTGACGGAACACAAGGAGCCCAAGGCGGCACCGGCAAGGGTAACGGCAGCGGTTACAACCTTGGTGGACGCGGACTTAGAGGCACTCTGCCTGAGCCGACCTACAACAGCGAAAAGCAAGGCACTGTAATAGTTGAAATATGGGTAGACCAGAAAGGCAATGTGGTTGATGTAAAAGCTCCTGCCAAAGGCTCGACAGTTACCGACAAGGCACTTGTCGAGGCTGCCAAAGCCGCAGCACGCAAAGCCAAATTCACAGCCGACCCCAATGCAACTGAGAAACAGAAAGGCATAATTAACTACGTATTCCGCAGACAAGGTTAACTTTTCTTAAAAAAAGATACCGACATCCTGCAATAAAACATTTAAAACTAATACTAACCAATGTTGACCCTCGAACAAGAGCAGCAAGTGCTACAACAAATCCTGTCGGGTGACAAGGAGCGTTACGCCCTTATAGTCAAAGAGTATCAGGAGACTGTCGCCAACTTGTGCTATAAGCTTGTGGGCAACAAACTGGATGTCGAAGAGATAACGCAGCAGGTATTTGTGGAACTCTACACCGCCCTGCCGCGCTTCAGACAAGACTCCAGACTGAGTACTTTCATATATCGCATCACAGTCAATGTGGTCTCCAAAATGCTGAAACACGAGAGCCGATTTGTATCTTACGACTACAGCCAGGAAAACTCCAACACCGACTACCAACACTCGAGGGAAGACCAATTGATGAAAGAGGAGCAAATAAGGAGGCTTCACGAAGCCATAGGCCACTTGAAGCACGAGCAACGAACAGCACTGGTGCTATACACCTTCAACGACTTCTCGTACAATGACATCGCCGATGTGATGCAAATATCCCTCTCAAAAGTGGAATCCTTGATATTCCGCGCGAAGAAGAACCTGCAAAAGATGATGACGCAATGATACCGACCGACAACAAGACAAAGACCACCGACATCTGGTTTGAGCAACAGCTTGAGGCCATACGCCAGCTAAAGCCCAAGCAGACACCCGATGTCACCGATGCCGTGATGCAACGCATAGCATCGATGCCTCAGCCTATGGCACTTCCCAAGCGCCACAGCCGTATCAATACGAGACTGGCAAACGGCCTTGTCGCCGCCTGCTTTGTCGGCATTGTCGTCACTACATTCCTGGTTACTCGCAACGGCGCACAAGCCGCCACTCCACACCCCGACCTCTCCAACCGCTTCTATGATGTGTACAGCTATTGCAACGACTACGCCAACGATGAGAGCGACGAAAGTGCCGCATACTACGACAACCCTGTAACAAATTTCTTTTAGCCAACAATCCATTACAATTTGATATTATGAGACGGATTCTGTTAACCACCTTGGCCCTTTTCCTCGCTTTCAATGCGATGGCTCAGCAAGGTCCCAGACAAGATAAAAGTCCAAGACATAAAGAGAGCCCAAAAATAGAGGAACTCGTACCCGACCTTACAACGGCCCAGAAGAATAAGATTGACGCTATTACACGCCGCTCGACTAAGATTATAGAAGACTATCGCAACCAGTTGCACGCTGTGCGCGACAGCATACGCTCATATATGAACTCACGCGAAGACCACAGCAATGTGCTCTTCCCTCTCTACGACCGTGAAGGACGCCTGCAAAGCGAGATTAGCAAGGAATACTACCGCACAAAAGTAGCTATCGACAAGGTGCTGACGCCAGAGCAATTCCAGCAAATGCATCAGAAGATGGACAAGAACCGTCCAGCTAAAAAGAGCGCAAGCAAAGAGGTCAAGCCCAAACCTGCCTCTAAGAAATAGATTCCGCTCCTTTAATTGTCGAATACCACTCGCGCCGGGCTTGTACCGTTCTTCCAAGTGCAAGCACCTGGAATATTCGAAACATTTCCTTTCAAAGCCTCACGAAGGCTGGTGCCATCACCACCAGTCAATGATACAGCACTGCTGAGAGTAGCGCTGGTACCGTTATTAGTACTACTTGAATGGCAGATTGTATCAGCCGACGGATAATAGCATTTGTCGATAATAAACTTTTTGTTAGTATACGACTCACCTGCTATACCAAATTTAAATGAAGAGCTACAGGTTATTGTGCCATAATAATAGCAATTGACAATGTCTGCAGTGTCAAATAGGTCTCTTCCATCGGCGACAACCCCACACACGTATGTGCCTTGAAGAGAGCAATATGCATAACTATTCTTTATTGACATTCTCTTATCATAAGCCAACAATCCTCCTACATACAAATATTTTGCTCCCGATTCACATATGATATCACCTTCGTTATAGCAATTCAACATTGTTTCTGCTGAAGAAGAATTGTTGTATCCTACAACTCCCCCAACATATTTATTCTTAGTATCTGAAACAACATTGCAAGAAATAACACCCGTATTGCTACAATTTGACACGTTTACGTTAGCCACTCCACATACACCACCATAATAAGAAACCGCGGAGGATTTCTTGTTTATATTAATCGTTCCTCTATTATGACAATTTGACACAACCGAATAACTAGCATATCCTGCTACGCCTCCACAATAAGTAGTTTTTACTGCATCAGCGGCAGTGGTAATTGTTATAGCTCCGCTATTTATACAGCCACTTATCGCCCCTGCCTGACCAGCAACACCACCCATATACAATACATTTGAAGTTATGTTTCCTTCATTTCTGCAATTAGTAATTGTACATCCATTCGCATCACCAAGCAATCCACCAAGATATACCGGCGATACTGATGTGTCAAAATTAATGTCTACTTTGTTCACACAGTTTTCAAATACAGCACTTGATGAGGCTTTTCCTGCCAAAGCCCCAAAATAGTTTGTCGTACCATCAACTATCATTTTAGGATGTCGCACAGGTTCAACAGATTCTATCGTAACATTTCTTACTTGACCGCCATTGACTGAAGACAGGAGCGAGATATTGGGTGTGGTTAGGGTAATCGTATGTCCGTTGCCGTTAAGGGTGGCCTTAAATTCAGACGTGTAAGTGCTGCTGACATTTATGTCTTCTGCCAAGTTTATTTGTTTCCCTGCTGTACCCATTATAGAAGTGCTCTTTAGGGCATCCCAACTGTTTCCGGAATACACCAGATATGGATGAGCCACTGAGCCATCCATCGTCTCTGCCGTAACAGCATCACTGCCGTACAACATCACAGTGCCGTTAAATGTATTGGACTGGTTGAAGTGGTAAAGCATTCCCGACTCAAACGAAAAAGAAGTAGACTTTGCCTTTTCGAATACCTTGACGGCTCCCGTTCCGTTCTCCAAAACAAACCTGAGCGTCAGTGTAGAACCGCCGGCAACTGGTGGTACAAGCATATAAAGGTCTTGCTCTGCTGCAGTGAGCTCGATAGGAGTCTTTAGCCTCAACGTGCGTGTATTGGCATCTGATGCCGTCAGCGAGGTCACCTCCCATTTGCTTCGGCTTTCATTATAGTCGGCCGTCATTGTACCCCACATTGGTTTGTCTGTCTTAACTTCAACGGCATAGAGTTTGGCTCCCTCGCCGCTGCCCGAGGCTGCAACCTTAAAGTGCAGCAGTGCACAGAGGTTCTGAAAGTTAAGCTTGCTGCCATTAGACTTGGCTGCCATAATATTGTGTATCACCTGCTTTCCGCCGGCAGTAGCATACAACTCCTGTTGAGGTATCGTAAATGTCACCCTGCCGTTGGCTGCAATAGTCGACCCTTCAACTGGATAAGCGCCATAATAGTTGCCGCCAAAGTCAGAGACACCCTCAGCATTGACCGTGGCACGGTTGTGGTCCGAGCCGTCGACAGCAATGCCATAGACTCCGTCGTTTATGCGAATCCTGTCGGCGTCACTCCAATAAACAACGTTGCCGACAATATAGTCCTTGCCGCTATTATTATAACTCTGCATCACTGCAGTAAACACCTCTGAGCTCTTGTCGCGCTGACATCCAGCAAACACGACACACAAGAATGCAACAGCAATTACTGAAAATTTATATCCTTTCATTTCCTTTAAAAATTTGTATAGTATCATAAAAAGCAGTATTTTTGCAAATTATAATACACATCCGATTATTAATGAAATGCAAAATTAATAAATTCTATTTGAATACACTAATGTTTTTCAACAAAAAATACAAGCAACTGTTTTTACTGCTGATATGTGCGCTGCTGATGCCTGCATCCGAAGTCTTGGCTCAAAGCAATGCACTGCAACGCGGAGACATACTTGTCAGCGAAATACTGTTCAATCCCCTACCCTCTGGAGCCGACTATGTGGAGCTATACAACAACACCGACTACGCCATCGTCCTTGCCCAGTTGCGATTGGCCAAAGTGTCGGAAGAAACCATCACTCGCCTCTACCCTATTGCCGACAGCGGGACAATACAGCCGCACGACTTCATTGTTATCACCACCGACGCCTCTTACGTCACCAGCAACTACACCGTCCGGCATCCGCAGAAACTAATTGAGGTGTCGTCAATGCCCTCGTATAACAACGCATCAGGCACTGTGATGGTGACGTCCACCGACACCCTCGTCCTCGACCGCTTTGACTACACCGAGGATATGCACAGCCGCCTGTTGCGCGACAAAGAAGGCGTCGCCCTTGAACGTCGCTCATACGCCAGCCCTACGCAAGATGCCGCCAACTGGTACTCCGCAGCCACCAATGCTGGATATGGCACACCCACCTATCGCAATTCGCAAAGCCACGAATTCCTTTTCCTCGACAACGAATTTGCCTTCAGCCAACGGGTGTTCTCGCCCGACGGCGATGGCTACAACGACCTGCTCGACCTCACATACGACCTGCAACTGTGCGATCTCTCGGCCAATATCAGCGTCTACGATAACCACGGCCGTCTCGTGCGCCGCATCGGGCGTGGCGTTCTGCTCGGATGCAGCGGCATACTGACCTGGGACGGCATCGACGACAACGGCCGGCAGTGTCCACGCGGCTCATATATCATAATCATCGAAGCCTATAATACAAACGGCGCCAGCCAAAGCTGGCGCCGCTCCATAAGTCTGGTAAGACAGTGATGCACTGCCTCTACCTCAATTGCCTTGCGGGTTCTTCATAAACCGCACAAGGGCCACAGTCATATAGGCCGTATAGACTACGTAAAGTATCAGGAAAGCTATGGCAAAACGCTTGCCGCCGGCAGGATTTGCCAACATACCGCCAACCAGCACCACGATGTGCAAGAACAACACCGCCACCGTAGTTGCCAAGAAGAACTGGATAAAGGCTTTGGGATGCTTGTTGACACTGCTGACCGAAAGCCAGTACTGCACACCGTAAGCCACTGCGAAATAGATTACTGCCACAGGCAGCATCCACATAGGCACCGGCACAAACAGCGGTATAGCCATCCACTTGACGGCAAAGGCCAACAGCAGCATCACGGCACTAAGCACCGAAAGACCGACCAAATAGCGCTTCATATCAGTCCTGGAATTTCATTGTATCCTTAGTGGTGAACTTCTCGCAGTAGTGGCAACGCAGCTTCAGGTTCTCCTTGTCCACAACGTCGAACTTGGTCTCTATCTGCTCGAAGTTGGTGATGCACTTCGGATTCATACACTTGATAATATGGTCGATATGGTCAGGAATCTCAGCCTTGATCTTCTCTACCACATTATAGTTCTTGATGGTGATGATGCTTGCCAGCGGAGCCACCAGCGCAATCTTGTTGATCTCATCCTTGTCAAAGAACTTGTTTTTAATCTTTATAATACCCTTGCGGCCAAACTTCTGGCTGTGCAGATAGTTGCCTATCAGCACCTCGTCGTTATACTTCTCCAGACCCAAGATACGGATAACCTGATACACGACATCAGTGGGGATATGGTCAATCACCGTGCCATTCTCAATGGCCGAGACTACTAATTCTTTCTTTGCTTCCATTGTTGATTAATTTTGAATGTTGAATGATGAATTTTGAATCTTGAACCGTGTTTTTCGAATCTCGAAACTCACAATCCAAAATTATCTTACACCAAGTATGGCAGCCATCAGTGCCTGACGCACATAAACGCCGTTCTGAGCCTGCTGGAAATAGTAGGCGTATGGCGTGCTGTCCACGTCGACGGTAATCTCGTTGACGCGCGGCAGCGGATGCAACACCTTCATCGTAGGCTTGCAGCCCTTAAGCATCGAAGCCGTAAGAATGCAGCTGTCCTTAACGCGCTCATACTCCAGCGGGTCGGGGAAACGCTCGCGCTGCACACGGGTCATATAGATAATGTCGGCATTGGGAACCACATCATTAATGTCGGTGTACTGGTAATACTTCAAGCCGGCATTCTTAATGGAGGCCTTGACCGACGAAGGCAGCTTCAGCTCTTGCGGCGACACCAGGTGGAATGTCGCGTTGAAGTTGCACATAGCCTGCACCAGCGAGTGCACCGTGCGGCCATACTTCAAGTCGCCCACGCAGGCAATCTGCAGGTTCTCAAGCGTACCCTGCGTCTTGCGGATACTATAGAGGTCAAGCATACACTGTGTCGGGTGCTGGTTGGCACCGTCACCGGCATTGATTACAGGCACAGCACTCACCTCACTGGCATAGCGGCTGCTGCCCTCCTTCGGGTTACGCATAACAATCAGGTCGGCATAGCTGGCCACCATAACAATCGTATCGTGCAGCGACTCGCCCTTCTGCACACTCGTGCCACCCGGATCGCTGAAACCGATAATCCTGGCGCCCAACTGGTTGGCGGCACTCTCAAAGCTGAGTCTCGTACGTGTCGAAGGCTCAAAGAAGAGCGTAGCCACCACCTTGTCACTCAAAATAGGCTGTTTAGGATTCTTCTCGAATTCCTCTGCAATGTCGAGCACCTGTATATACTCGTCACGGCTGAAGTCTGTAATGGAAATCAAATTCCGTCCTTTTAAATTACCCATAGCGTATAATATTTTTTGTATTTCAAATAATGATTTATCGTAGCGTCAAATCACGTTTGTCACATTAAAAAAAAAGCGACCGCCAAAAGTCGCCCCGTCAAAAAAAACATCCCTACAAGCACTGCATTCCAGTGCCGTCATACTGACTGTCAAAACTTTACTATCAAATCCTCCCATTTTCATCGCATACAAAGATAACCATTATTTTTAAATCTGCAAAAAAAAGATTTCAACAGCAACAAAAAAAACGCTGCCTTTGGGCAGCGTTTCAACACTCAGCGGAAAGGAAGGGATTCGAACCCCCGAAGCGCTTTTAACGCTTACTCGCTTTCCAGGCGGGCCTCTTCAACCACTCGAGCACCTTTCCGAATATTTGATTGTCAAGCAGATGCAGAGAAAAACCAATCACTTTTCACCCACATTTGCGGATGCAAAGATACAACAATTTCCGGATATGGCAAAAAAAATATTTCAACGCCCAAAGTGAAATAAGAGTTCCGCCGCGAGGTAGCGTGTCTTCGACACGCCTTTATACACCGTGATTCATAGCCCCTACACTGCGCCTGCGGCTTAGTGTAGGGTTATTGAGATAATGCCTCTTCGAGGCATTGCGGCAGCAGTCGAGGGCTATCCAATAATCTGCGTGCTCCCCAGAGCCCCGAAGGGGCAACGGAACACAGGCAGGGGTGGAGCGCAGCGGAACCCCTGCGCACAATCGCAGCCACGCATCCAGAGCCCCGAAGGGGCGACGGAAAATGTATGGCATTGGTTTGACAGTGCGACACACCCCGGGCAATTGCTTGTTCGACAGTGCGACACACCCCGGCCTACGGCCACCCCTCTCCGAGAGGGGATGGCGCGGCAGCGCTCTATTGATAATCATTGTGATGCGTCAGCCCATCCCCTCTCGGAGAGGGGTGCCGCAAAGCGGCGGGGTGTGTCGCACCGTCAAGCCCAAGCAATAAAGGCGCCTCGAAGATATGCCACCTTGCAGATACTCTTGTGGTTGCGTGTCTCCGACACGCTGATGACCTACCATATACTAATCTCCACACTGCACCTGCGGCTTAGTGTGGGGTTATTGAGATGATGCCTCATCGAGGCATTGCGGCAGCAGTCGAGAGCAATCCCATAATCAGTGCGCTCCCCAGAGCCCCGAAGGGGCGACGGAAAATGTATGGCATTGGTTTGACAGTTCGACACACCCCGGGCAATTGCTTGTTCGACAGTGCGACACACCCCGGCCTACGGCCACCCCTCTCCGAGAGGGGATGGGCTGCCGCATCACAACGATTATCAATAGGACGCTGCCGCGTCATCCCCTCTCGGAGAGGGGTGCCGCAAAGCGGCGGGGTGTGTCGCACCATCGGGGCTTGTTTGTAGGAGATAAGGGGAGTTAAAGGGATGTTAAGGGAGTTAAGGGACAAATGAACCGTCCGGGTTGTATTGTCCTTTAACTCCCCCTTAACTTCCCTCTAACTCCCCCCTTAAAAAAGAAGAGGGTGCCGTCAGGCACCCTCTTCGCAGGGATATGTTCTGAAGAACGCTTATTTCACAACAAGCTTCTTCACCATATTCACATTCTCACCGTTGATGCGGACGAAGTAAGCGCCCTGGGCAAGGCCAGAGACCTCCATCGTCTTCACGCAGTCGCCTTCGCAGCTCATAGAGTCGCTCATAACGACGCGGCCGTTCATATCAACAACA
>Ga0129306_1001012_pt1 | contig 36450 bp, 31 predicted proteins | sample P827metagenome_FD_94438 | JGI IMG/M metagenome (GOLD analysis project Ga0129306, IMG submission 94438) | Capybara group fecal microbial communities from Wisconsin, USA - P827 metagenome | ecosystem: Host-associated > Mammals > Digestive system > Large intestine > Fecal | place: USA: Wisconsin...
GGTATCAACAAGGAAGACTACAAGGTCGACTATACCATCGACGGGAAACCCGGCTCTGGCAGCAACTCACTGACGATCTACGATACGGCCATCAGCGAAACGGGACTCTATTCCTTCGGCGAACTTCACCTGGATAAAAGGATGTACACGGATGATTACGACGGAAACTTTCCCTCCGGCAGCTCTACGAAACTGCACTACCTTAACGACGGCAAATATACACACCCCAGCCTGGGAACGGCAAGATTCCTTTCCCCTAAACTCAGACCGGGCACACACACGATTGAATACACCGTCACTAATTCGTACGGCCAAACCGTCGAAAAGACCACAACATTTACACTACCAACGCAATCCAATGGTCTTTAACGATCTACCAACGGTCGGCGGCGGGCAAAACCTACCAGGAATCTGATGCACAAACCGGCCCCGTCAAAGACCCTGGAACAAACCCTTGGCGGTCCCTTTCTTAGTTAGCCTCGACTGCGTCCTACGCGGTCAGAGTTCACGGCAGATTGCCTTCTTTTTTTACCATCAGCATTCCGATACATAGACATCACAATATAATGAGAGACTTATCCCAGAAACAAAACGATTCCATCCTTCAAACCATCTACAACTATGAATTCTTGACCCACCGGCACCTGCGCGATGAGGCCAAGAGTATTTATGAGGAATTGACAGCCGGCTTGAATCTTTCGCGCCTGGATGTCAAGTTGCTGGCTTTTCTGCACGAGGGGCGTGGTTACAAGGATATCCATACCTGTCGCAAGGCGATGAATATTCCGATGGAGGACATGATAGGTATGTTGAAAAGGCTTGTTCGTGAAGGCGCCGTTTGCGAAAGAATTACCTATGGCAGTGAAAGAGATACCCTCTATGCCTTGTCCATGCACTTTTTCGACGATATCAGACGTTGCCGTGCCGTGCGCAATTACACGGAACAGCAACTACATAATGCTGTAGCGGATTTTTCTACGAAAATGAAAAGCGGAAAGGCCGATGCTGAGAAGGATTGCAGAAAGATGGAACTGATCATCCGGATGAATCCTGGTCTACAGTTCAGTAAGGGTTATTCGGAGCTCGAGGCTTCCTCCTTCCCCCTCTATGAAAAATGTGCTTTATTCCTGATGTCGGGATACTTCATCCTTCAAGGAGTGAAACCTCTTGATGGTGAGTCTTTCGGAAGGTCATGGGAGAATGCAGACGCTCGTGTGAGGCGGATTGGATCATATCTGGATCAACTGAATGAAGAGAACGGTGTGCAGCAAGAACGGCGTGCTGGGGATGGCTCGTCCGCGCCTGCGCTTACCTTGGATATGCTCAAGACGGGCATACATGATCTGATGCGGCGCGGTCTCGTAGCGGTTATTCCTGACGAGGGTTACAACGAAAACCATAGTGGTAGGAAGCAATTGTACCTGCTTTCGGAAAAGGCGTGTGGGAAATTGTTCCGAGGCATGACCAGCTTGATTAACTACGCAACGCTGTCTCGCCAAGCGGATGTTATCCTTAGCTGCAATATCGAGGCAAAAGAATTGTATTTCGACGAAACCAAAGACGGCCAGTTGGAGATGCTCAAAAAGGTTGTTGCACCGAAGCGTTTTGCCAGTTTTGTGGCCAAACTTCACAAGAACGGAATGTCCGGGGCGGTGACGGCCCTTTTCCACGGAGCGTCGGGCACGGGGAAGACGGAACTGGCGAAGCAACTGGCCCGTGAAAGTGGCCGTGACATTTTTGTTGCTGATGCGGCGAAGCTGTATGGCGCCTATTGGGGTGAGAGTGAGAAGAACATGCGAGAACTTTTTCGGAGTTTCAAATATCTTAGCGCTCTTTCGCCCCAGACTCCCATCCTTCTTTTCAATGAAGCAGATGGAATCATCAGCAAACGTATCAGCGTTCAGAGAAGTATTGATAAAGCTGAGAATGCGGTCCAGACCATTGTCCTTCAGGAGCTGGAGACATTCGAAGGCATTTTCATCGCCACGACGAATCTGGCTGATCAGCTGGACGACGCTTTCGACCGGCGCTTCCTCTTCAAGGTTGAGTTCGTCAATCCCTCTCCACAGACAGCGGCCAAAATATGGATGCTGAAGATTCCGGAGTTGACACCGGAAGAAGCGTTGTATATCGCTTCGCGTTTTCCGTTCAGCGGTGGGAAGATTGACAATGTGGTCAAGAAACTTATGCTTTGTCAGGCAGTAAGCGATGTGTCGGTTACTTTCCAACAGCTGATGGAATTGTGCCGGAATGAAGAATTGAAAAGCGAGGGGGAAAGGGCTTACTACCGTCATTTCCAGATTGTCCGGAGCAAGGACATAAAGGTGTGCGAACTCTTCTACGACGAGGATATTCTTTCGGTCGTTGACATGCTCCGCAAGATGGTGGTTTCCGATCGTTTCGACGAGATGGTAGCTGCCTTGAAGCAGGAGGGACTGTCCGGTTCGGTCAATATTCTGCTACACGGTGTGCCGGGTACAGGAAAGACGGAACTGGCCATGCAACTGGCACGTGAAAGCGGCCGCGACATATATGTCGTAGATGTGGCGAAACTTGGTGATGGAACAATCGGCTCGAGCGAGCGGGATATCCGGGAGCTCTTTGCCAAGTTCCGTCACCTGCATGCTACGGCCGACCGGTCGCCCATCCTGCTTTTCAACGAGGCGGATGGCATCATCGGGAGAAGGCTGCAGGTAGAGCGCGCCGCGGACAAGGATGAGAACGCCATTCAGTCCGTTCTCATCCAGGAGTTGGAGACCTTCGAAGGTATTTTCATTGCCACGACCAATCTTATCGGCAATATTGATGAGGCTTTTGACCGTCGGTTTCTCTTCAAGGTTGAGTTCCACAAGCCCTCATCATTGACGGCCGCCAAGATTTGGCGTGCCCGTATCCCGGAGTTGAATTATTCGGAGGCCATTGCCCTGGGGGAGGAGTTCGCCTTCAGCGGCGGACAGATCGACAACATAGCCAAACGACGGGCGATCTGCAAAGTGGTTTATGGGCAAACGCCTTCGCTGGACGACCTGCGCAAATACTGCGTCGACGAGCAGTTCAGGGCGCGTGAAAGCATTCATAGTGCGGTCCCGACGTACGGATTCTCCCAATACTTGGGATAACAAGAGTATTAACTAATAAAACGAATAACAACATGAACAAACAAAGCTATCTCTCATCGCCTCACGGTTATCTCTGCCCGAACATCATTGAAGAGCGTCAGCTCAATGCTGTGCCAATGGATGTGTTCAGCCGGCTGATGATGGATCGTATCATCTTTTTGGGGTGTCCTATCGACGATACGGTGGCCAACATCATTCAGGCTCAGTTGCTGTTCCTCAATTCGGTGGATCCCGACAAGGAAATTTCGCTTTACATCAACAGCCCCGGCGGCAGTGTGTCGGCCGGCCTGGGTATCTACGATACGATGCGGCTTATCAAGGCTCCGGTTGCCACCATCTGTACGGGCGTGGCAGCCTCGATGGCGGCCGTGTTACTTTGTGCTGGCGCTCCCGGCCGTCGTGCTGTCTTGCCGCACAGTCGCGTGATGATCCACCAGCCGATGGGTGGCGTGCAAGGTCAGGCCTCGGATATGCTCATTGAGGTCCGCGAGATGGAGCGACTCCGCGATGAACTGTACGAGATCATCTCCAACCACACGGGCCAGCCCTTCGACAAAGTCTTTAGCGATTCGGACCGCAACTTCTGGATGAATGCTGAAGAAGCCCTGTCTTACAGGATGGTGGACTCTATTCTTGTGAGTCAGAATAATAGATAGGAGGTATAAGGTATGATCATTATTCCCGATGTACACGGACGGAGCTTCTGGGAGAAGCCCGTCCTGGAGCGACTGGGAAAGGAGCACGTTCTTTTCCTTGGCGACTACCTGGATCCATATGAATATGAGGGGGTTCCTATTGAGGAGGTCTTTCATCGGTTCGAAGAAATAATCTATCTCAAGCAAAAGTATCCGGAAGATGTGACGCTTCTGCTGGGAAACCACGACCTGCATTACATAGACAGGGCTCTTGATGGGGGTCGGTACGACAGCCTGCATGCCAGCCGCAACCGATCCGCATTTCTTGATAATGCGTTAATGTTTCAGATGGCGTACGTCAAGACCATCGGCGGAACCAAGATCCTGTTCACACATGCCGGCGTGCAACTTGGATGGCTGGCCAAACACCGGGCAATCCTCGATCTGGAACATTCGGCCGACATCGCCGACAGCCTGAACCGGCTCTGGTGGGATGAAGCCCGGCGGCCCGCCCTGCTGAAAGCGCTGGACGATGTTTCGTTCAGCCGCTGGGGAAACTGTCGCTATGGCAGCCCCATCTGGAACGACGTGGACGACTTTACGGTGGGGAAAGAAGAACTGCCCGGGTACGTCCAGATCTTCGGCCACTCCCAGCAGGAGTTCGATCCTGTCATCACCGACTTCTACGCCTGCCTCGACTGCCGCCGGCCGTTTGTGCTTACGGAAGGTGGCGAACTGGAAGAATATCATTGATACAGATTTATTTGTATAATTAGGACAAATGACACAACAGGAGCTTACTTTTAAGTTTGAAACCGACAACATCTGGTTCACGGCAGACACGCATTTCTGCCACGATAACATCGTTCGTTTCAGCGGCAGGCCTTTTGCCAATGGTGCTGAGATGAACGAGGAGATCATCCGCCGCTGGAACGAGACCGTTCCGGAGGACGGCATCGTCTTCCATCTGGGAGATTTCTGCCTGGGCGGCTCCAAAGATTGGAACGATATCATGTACCGGCTGCATGGGAAGATTTACCTGATCCTGGGCAACCACGACATGAAGAACATCAAGCAGGGATTCATGGGACGCTTCGAGCTCGTGACACAGCAGATGACCATCCGTGTGGGAGGACAGTCCATCATCTTGAACCACAACCCCTTCCTGGCCTATGGCGGATCATACCGGGACGTGTGGCAGTTGTTCGGCCACGTGCACAGCGGGCCGCTGAGCAATACTGGCCTGGACCTTCCCCGACTCAAGATGCTGTTTCCCTTGCAGTACGACGTGGGCGTTGACAACAACGATTTCCGACCTGTCTCCTTCGCTGAGGTAAAGGCGAAGATTGAGGGGCAGTTGGAGGCAGCGCGTGTCGCGGCTGGCCTGTCAGATATCCGCGGCACCGGTGGAGACCGTAGGATCCTGTTCCTTGATCCCGCAGTTGCTCCCGTGACATCGCCACAGAAGGTCGCGTTCCGACGCCTGAAGAACCACTTCAGCGACGTGGTCGAAATATCCGTCCCGAAAGGCCAGTCTCTGAAGGAAGCCATCAGCAACCGGGTCGCCATGCTCTCCGGAAACGTCCGCTATGTCTATGTCGGCACCCAGCCTCTTGAGGACTTCCGCTGCGTGATGGTCGATAAAAACACAGGCCTGACAGAAGGAAACGTAGACACTGCCATAAGTATCATCAAATAGCCTGAATCGTTATGAAGATACAATACGCCTCAGACTTGCATCTGGAGTTCGGCATGAACTCCAGATATATGCAAGTATATGGTCTGGCAGAAGGCGGCGACATCCTTCTGCTCGCAGGTGATGTGGGATACCTCGAGAAGCGGAGGGTCGAGCGCGACCCGTTCTTTGACTGGTGTAGCTGCGACTTCCACGAGACGGTCATCGTCCCCGGCAACCACGAATACTACCGCGACCCGGTTGCGCGCGAAGGGCATCAGGATGGCATTGCGGTCGAGAAAACCCTCATGGAGTACGAGCACAAGGTCCGTCATAACGTGAGATACCTTAACAATCGCTCCATCATCATCGGTGATGTCGAGGTTTTTGCGACAACCCTCTGGTCTGTCGTTCCTCAATCCGACTGGTTCACGGTCGAGAGCGGCATGAACGACTGCAGGCAAATCCTCTACGAAGGGCATCATCTCAGAGCGTCTGATTATATTGTCCTCCACGGAATCTGCAAGGCGTGGCTGGCGGAGGCACTTGAGAAGTCTAAGGCGAAGAAAAAAGTGGTGCTCACGCATCACTGCCCGAGCACGGACCAAGCTTTCTCGCGCTATGAACCGACAGGTGGATTGTCGTCAGCCTTTCTGGTGGACATGCACGATTTCATCGCTGAACACGATATCGATATCTGGCTTTACGGCCATACGCACTTCAACGGTGGCAGTGGAACAGTTGTTCCCTCCCGCAACCCAAACGGGACGAAACTGCTTTGCAACCAACTGGGTTATATTCAATTGGCTGAAGACAGGTTCGGTTTTAACCCAAGTAGTTGTTTTGTCGGTCCATAGTTTTTTTCAAAATAATACGGTTTAATAATATGTCTGATATGCAAGAAACGAAAGAACACAGAGACTTTTTCTGGCATCGCCAAACTCAGAAGGAGTTCGAAGACGAAGTGGTACGGCTGAAGGAGGCTGTAAAAATGGAATACCAGAAATTAATAAATGAGGTGTATCCGTCTTTGACCATTCGACAGACGATGGCATATTGGCAAAAGGCAAGAGGATTATCTGGAAGTCGGGAGGTATCAAATGTCCTGAAAGAATGGGGTTACAGATATGACGTCGATTCACCTAATGATTTAGAGAGGTGGCTTCCTGTTTGCGGTGATACACTTGATTTGATGTATGCAACAGTTCGTCTTTACCCAGAGCATGTACGTCTGGGAAACGGTAAAGTCGGGTGGGTATTCCGCTTGGTTGGGGATGATCCCTACTTAATGGCATTGTACGCCGAACGATTACAGAAGGCGGGTGTCATCTTCTATATGGATGAACCGGAACGGATCATGAAAGGATTGGGATACTGGATTCGATCCAAGCGGCGAGAGTACAAAAAAGTAAACGCTTAGTGATCTGCGCCCCAAAGGTTTAATGTTCAACTTTTGGGGCGCAGATTATAAATGCGGCACGGGTTCTTTCTTCCCCCAAAAAAAGATGGACATTTCGATAAAATACGAGAATCAATAAATCATCAAACCGAGTTTTTTCTTACGGTTGAGATGTGCTTTCTTTGTGGTATAACCGAAAGTGTTCACTTTTATGTGAACGTTCTAATCCATTTTTATTACCTTTGTATCAAATGACATGAAAGCAAGAATTACGGCTGACTTATGAAACTCGATTCACAGACAAAAGCAGTATTTGACGATCTTGTGTCCAGGGTTCCAGCCGACGAGGCGAAACAATTGGACTATTCTTTTCGTGTAGCTGAACGCATTTGTGAGATATTGAAAGAAAAAGGCATTTCTCAACGGCAGTTGGCCGCGCTGACAGGGAAGCGTCCATCTGAAATATCCCGTTGGGTGTCGGGACAGCATAACTTTACCCTTTCCACGCTTGCCAAACTATCTATCGCTCTGCAGCACGATTTCATAGAGATCGTGTAGGATTCCTGGCGCTTTTTCTGGAAGAAACAAATGAACACCCCGATTTGATAACTTTTTAGTGGGGAAGTAGGGGGAAGATTCTTTTTTTTTGCACTTTCAAACAACTCGGTTATGAAAGTCAGTATCATTATGGGCTCGAAGAGCGACTGGGACGTGATGTCCGCCGCCTGCTTCGCCCTCGCCCTGTTCTTCTCGCCGGTCTTCCTGGCCATTCTGGGGCTACATAGTATCCTCCCCATCAAGAATAAGAAATGGGCGGACGACTTGTCCGCCCATTCAGGCATGGAGGTGGCGTGTTTCTATAACTTCGATTCGCAGTAGGCGCAGCGGATGATGCCTTCGTCGGTGCGTTTGAAGTAGGGTGTGACAGACTCGTGGTTGCACATACATTTGGGATTGGTGCAACGCAGCGTGGGGTCGGAGAAGATGTCTTTCTTCTCCGGCATCGGGTGCTTCGGGTCATCCTTCCAGTCGATGAGCGACTTGATGAGGGCCATGCGGACGTATTTGCCGCAGGCGACCTGGCGGAAGTAGGCGGCGCGGGGATCGGCATCGACTTCGGTGAGAATCTCGTTGACACGCGGCAGCGGGTGCAGCACGGCCATCTCCTTTTTCGCCAGTTTCATTTTCTCGGCGGTGAGGATGAAGTTGTCCTTGAGCCGGTCGAACTCGTCCTGATCGAGGAAACGTTCCTTCTGCACGCGGGTCATATAGAGGATGTCGAGGTGCGGCATAGCCTCTTCGATCGAATCGACCTCCTCGTACGGGATGCCCTTGCGGTCACAGACATCGTGGCGAATGTATTCGGGCAGTTTGAGCGCATCGGGGGCGATGAGGTAGACTTTGATGCCGTCGTAGGCCGAGAGCGCCTTGATCAGGGAGTGGACGGTGCGCCCGAATTTCAGGTCGCCGCAGAAACCGATGGTGATGTTGTCGATGTGACCCAGCTCGCGATGGATCGTCAGCAGGTCGGTGAGGGTCTGCGTCGGGTGGCTGTGGCTGCCGTCGCCGGCGTTGATGATAGGCACCGGAGATACTTCGGATGCGGCCAACGGTGCCCCCTCGATAGGATGGCGCATAGCGATGATGTCGGCAAAGCAGGCCAGTACACGGACGGTGTCCTGAACGGTCTCGCCCTTGGCGACCGATGAGCGGGCGGCATCGGAGAAACCGAGGACCTGTCCGCCGAGTTCTTTCATAGCGGCGGTGAAACTCAGGCGTGTACGGGTGCTGGGCTCATAAAAGAGCGTAGCCAGTTTCTTGTGCGCCATCGCTTCATAGTACGCCTCAGGGTGTTCGATGATGTGGTCGGCGAGCGCGATGATTTCGCTGATTTCGGCGCGGGTCAGGTCGGTGGGTTCGATCAGGTGTTTCATTGGGTGAGTTTTATTGATTATTGGTTGAATTTCATCCAGGAGGCATCGGACGGATCGTCGCGGAAACGGAGAATCCGTTCCTGCCATTTCGGTACGATGCGGCCTTCCTCGACAGCGACCTCGAGGAGGGTGTCGAGATGGCAAAGCGAATGGTTGGTGAGCCCGGCTGCGGCCAGACGGTCGAGGCCGCGCTGCATACCGTAGGTGAAGATGCTGACGATGCCGGGCACCTCCGCTCCTGCCTCTCGCAAAGCTTCGGCCGTCTCTACGGCGCTGCCGGCCGTCGAGATGAGGTCTTCCACCACGACGGCTTTCATGCCGCGCTCCAGTCGGCCCTCGATGCGGTTGGTCCGGCCGTGGCTCTTGTTTTCACTCCGTACGTAACCCATCGGCAGTCCAAGCAGCGCTGCGGCGAGCGCCGCATGCGCGATACCGGCCGTCGAGGTGCCCATCAGGGTCTCACAGGCCGGATAATGGACGCGTATGAGCCCGGCGATGCCGGCTTCCACGCGGCTGCGGACTTCCGGTGAAGAGAGGATGAGGCGGTTGTCGCAGTAGATGGGACTCTGGATGCCGCTGGCCCAGGTGAAGGGTTGCTCCGGGCGGAGGAATACGGCACCGATGGAGAGCAGGTCGTGGGCGATGGTCTTTTCCAGGGTATCGTTCATGGTAGTTATCGGTTTTACAGGGTTTCAGGACAGAATTCGCCCAGGCAGCGCCGCCATGCGGACAGGGAGTCGGAGGCGGCGGTGATGGGACGGCCGACGACGATGAAGTCGGAGCCGATTTCGCGTGCCCGGGCGGGGGTGGTGACCCGCACCTGGTCGTCAGCCGCTGCATCGGCGAAGCGGATGCCGGGGGTGACGGCGAGGAATTCCGGACCGCAGGCTGCTTTGACCAGCTGGGCTTCCAGCGGAGAACAGACCACGCCGTCGAGCCCGGCCTCACGGGCATTCCGGGCGTAATGTGCGATGGTTTCATCGATGCTGGCATCGACGAGCAATTCCTGTTGCATCCGTTCCTCGCTTGTCGAGGTGAGCTGCGTCACGGCGACGAGCAGCGGCCGGGTTCCATCCGGGCGGGTGAGCCCTTCCAGCGCGGCGCGCATCATATCGATGGTTCCCGCTGCGTGGACATTGCAAAGGTCGATGTCAAGGGAAGAGAGCACCCGCATCGTCTTGCGAACGGTATTGGGGATATCGTGCAGCTTGAGATCCAGGAAGATACGGTGGCCGCGCCGCTTCAGTTGGCGGACCATTTCCGGTCCTTCGGCGTAGTAAAGTTCCATACCGATCTTGAGAAAGGGCTTCCGGGATTCCCGGGAAAACAAGTCCAGGAATTCGTAAGTTTCGGCGGCACTGCTGAAATCGCAGGCGATGATGACGTCTCTATTCATTCACTATTCCAATAATATCTTCTAGTTTTTCAATCTTCAACTCTTCCATCAACTCCGGGAGGCGGTCGATGATGGCGGGGCAGGCGAGGGGGTCCCGCAGATTGGCGGAGCCGACCTGGACGGCCGTGGCGCCGGCCATCATCATCTCAATCACATCTTCGGCCGAGTTGACGCCTCCGCAGCCGATGATGGGAAGGTGGCAGGCGTTCGCCGCCTGGTTGACGAAACGCAGGGCGATAGGCAGGAGGGCGGGGCCGGAAAAACCGCCTGTCCGGTTGGCCAGCACCGGACGGCGCCGGTGGATATCGATGCGCATGCCGGTCAGGGTGTTGATGAGCGTGAGTCCGTCGGCTCCCTCCGCTTCGCAGGCACGGGCGATCGGCACGATGTCGGTGACATTGGGGCTGAGTTTGATGAACAGCGGCTTGCGGGTGGCTTTGCGGGCACGCCGTGTTACAGCCGCGGCTGCGGCAGGGTCGGTGCCGAAGGCCATACCGCCCTGGTGGACGTTGGGGCAGGAGATGTTGACCTCGATCAGGTCGATGGCGTCGCAGCGGTCCGCCTTCTCGCAGCAGATACCGAATTCCTCGACCGAAAAGCCGCTGATATTGGCGATGAGCGGTGTCTGGCAGCGCTTCCGGATGCGGGGTGCCACTTCGCTGACGAGCGCGTCGATGCCCGGGTTCTGGAGCCCGACAGCATTGAGCAGTCCGCCGCTGCATTCGGCGATGCGAGGCGTGGGGTTGCCGAAACGCGGCTCTAATGTAGTCCCCTTGAGTGCGATGGCGCCGAGCCGGTCAAGGTTGAAACACGCGGCCATTTCGTCGCCGAGGCCGAAGGTGCCGCTGGCGGGGATGACAGGATTCTGGAGGCGGATGCCGCCGAGGCTGACGGAAGTGTCTCTTACCATGGCAAAATACTTTTCGGAAAAACCGGACCTTCGTGGCAAATGCGCCGGGGTCCCTCCGTGGTCTGGACGGTGCAGCCGAAACAAAGCCCCGTGCCGCAGCCCATCCGTTCTTCGAGCGAGAATTCCCCGCAATCGGGCAGCAACGGGTGGAGTGCGCGCATCATCGGCATCGGCCCGCAGACATAATAATGGTCGAATGACGGCCGGGCTTGCTGCAACGCATCCGTCACGAGCCCGGTCATCCCGCCGGAACCGTCGGCCGTGGCGATGATGACCGTAGCCCCCAGCGCTTCCATCTCTTCCCGGAGCAGGACTTCCGAGGCGGTGTTGAAACCCAGCAGGGCTGTCACGCGCCGTCCCAGGTTACACAGGTCGCGGCAGAGCTGATGCAGCGGCGCGACGCCGATGCCGCCTCCGATGAGCAGTGCCTGTTCACGGCAAGCCGTGGTGTCGAAACCGTTGCCCAGTTCGGTCAGCAAGTCGAGGGAGGTGCCGGTCCTCGCTTCGGCAAGCCAGGCTGTCCCTTCACCGGCCACTTTGTAGAGCAGGGTAAGGCTCCCCGGTTCCGAGAGGGAAACAGAGAGCGGCCTCCGCAGGAATTTTCCGGGGATGGCCAGCTCGACGAAAGAACCGGGCGGCAGCTGCGGCGCTCCTTCGTCTTCCAGTTCGAGCCGGAATACGCCAGGAACGACCTGTCGGTTGTTGAGGATGGTATATTGTCTTTTTTTCATCGCACTAGTTTTCCTTGTCGTTCCATACCAGGCGACCGTCCTTCCAGGTCTTGCAGACGGCAACTTGTACGGCCATCCCGTCGAACGGGGTGGAATGGCCTTTCGAAAGGAAGTTCCGGCTGTCAATCGTATAGCTCTTGTTCAGGTCGATGGCGGTCAGGTCGGCCCTTTCGCCTTCTCGTAGCGCGCCGCCGAGTCGGAAGATGCGGCGCGGAGTGGCGCACAGGGCATCAAGTAGGCGGTCCAGCGGAAGGATTCCTGTCCTGACCAATGCTGTATAGAGCACAGGGAAGGCCGTTTCCAGTCCCACGATGCCCATGGCGCTGCCTGCCAGCCCGCGAGACTTCTCTTCTGCCGTGTGGGGAGCGTGGTCGGTGGCGATGGCGTCGATCGTTCCGTCTCTCAGTCCTTCGAGAAGGGCGGCGCGGTCTTCCGCACTGCGGAGTGGCGGATTCATCTTGAAGCGGCCGTCTTCCTGAAGGTCGTCTTCGCAGAGCAGCAGATAGTGCGGCGCCGTCTCGCAAGTGACGCGCACGCCGCTCTTCTTCGCCTGACGGACGAGATCCACGCTTTCCTTCGTGGAGACATGGCAGATATGGTAGCGGCAACCGGTGCGGGCGGCAAGTTCCAGATCGCGACGGATGGGGCCCCACTCGCTCTCGGAGCAGATGCCCCGGTGTCCGTGCGCGGCACACCAGCGTCCGTCGTGGATATAGCCGCCGTGCAGCAGCGCGTTGTCTTCGCAGTGGGCGGCCAGGATGCAGTCCAGTTCCGCGGCCCGCCGCATGGCCTCCAGCATCACCGCTTCCTCCTGGACGCCGCTGCCGTCGTCGGAAAAAGCCACGCAGCGCCCCTTCAGAGCTTCGAAATCCACGGGCTCCAGCCCCCGGCGTCCCCGGGTGATGGTGGCGTAGGGGAGCACCTCGATGCAGGCATCCCGGTCGATGAGGGTCTGCTCGACAGCAATGGTCTGTGGACTGTCAGGTGCCGGATCCAGGTTGGGCATCGCGCAGACGGTGGTATATCCACCCCGGGCCGCGGCAAGCGAACCGGTGCGGATGGTTTCTTTCAGCGGCGCTCCCGGCTCCCGGAAGTGTACGTGCAAGTCAGCAAATCCATAGGATAACAGCATACCGCCCAGATCGACCACTTCCGTGTCCATACCGGCCAGAACAGGGATGAACTCCCTGACTGCCTGGATGATGCCGTTGGAAATAAGGACGTTTCGCGGCGCCAGGACAGCAGCCTCGGTCAACATCATTCCATTTTTGAGCAGCAGCATCTTTTTGTTTCCGCAAAAGTACGTCCTTTTGTCAATAACCGCAATAACCATTCGGTGCATTTTATCAACACGCTTTGTTGGTATCCTTTTTTAGGAAAAAGTGCGGAAGATTCGTACTTTTGCGTTTTCAAACAACTCGGTTATGAAAGTCAGTATCATTATGGGCTCGAAGAGTGACTGGGACGTGATGTCCGCCGCCTGCGAGACCCTCGAATCGTTTGGTGTCGAATATGAAAAGAAGGTAATCAGCGCGCACCGCACGCCGCAGTTCTTTATGGACTATATGGCGGGCGCACGCGACCGTGGCGTAGGCATCGTGATTGCCGGTGCCGGCGGCGCAGCGCACCTGCCGGGCATGGCCGCCGCCCTGACCACGCTGCCGGTGATCGGTATCCCGATCCGGAGCAAGGCGCTCAACGGCATGGACTCCCTGCTGTCGATCGTCCAGATGCCGAGCGGCATCCCGGTGGCCACGATGGCCATCGACGGCGCCAAGAACGCGGCCCTCTACGCCGTGTCGATACTGGCCCTGCAAGACGAAACCCTGGCGGCCCGCCTGGCGTCATTCCGCAAGGAGCAGGCCGAGAAAGTCCTGAATACGGAAATCTAAACCCTGCATCATGGACAGCCGCCGTATCTTCGTCGAAAAGAAACCCGCCTTCCGGGTGGAGGCGGAGAGCCTCCGGAAAGAGTTCAATGAAAACCTGTCGGTCGGGCTGCGCTCCCTGCGCCTGATCAATCTCTACGACCTGAGCGGCTTCAGCGATGCCCTGCTGGAACAGTGCCGCTATACGGTCTTCGGCGAGCGCGTGTCCGACACGGTGTCCGACAGCCTCGACCTGAAAGGCCGCCGTTACCTGGCTGTGGAGTATCTCCCGGGCCAGTTCGACCAGCGCGCCGCCTCGGCCCTGGACTGCGTCCACCTGGTCGACCCGGCCGCCAAGGTGGAGATCCGAAGCGGCCGCCTGCTGGTCTTCGACGACGATTTCTCCGAAGAAGGACTCGCCGCCGTCCGGCGCTATTTCATCAACGCTGTGGAAAGCCGCGAGAAAGACCTGTCTGTCATTGCGGGGGAAGAGGCGGCCAGCGTGCGGCCCCTTGCCGTGCTCGATGGCTTCACCGAGATGCCCGAGGCCGACTTCGCCGGCTTCTGCCGCGACTGGGGACTGGCCATGAACACCGATGACCTGCGCGAAGTGGTGCTCCACTTCCGCAAGGAAGGCCGCAACCCCACCGAGACGGAACTCCGCATCCTCGATACGTATTGGAGCGACCACTGCCGCCACACGACCTTTACGAGTGAGCTGACGTCGATCCGCGTGGAGGATTCCTTCATCAAGCCGGCGCTGGAGGCCGACCTGCGGCAGCTCGACGCCATCCGTCATGAGCTGGGCCGCGACCATAAGCCGCTCTGCCTCATGGAACTGGCTACCATCGGCGCCCGCTACCTGAAGCACAAGGGCGTGCTGGACAACCAGGAGCAGAGCGAAGAGAACAATGCCTGCAGCATCGTCATCGATGTGGATGTCGACGGCAGGACGGAGAAGTGGCTGCTGCAGTTCAAAAACGAAACCCATAATCACCCCACGGAGATCGAGCCTTTCGGCGGCGCGGCCACCTGCCTGGGCGGTGCCATCCGCGACCCGCTTTCGGGCCGGGCCTATGTGTACCAGGCCATGCGTGTGACGGGCGCCGGCGACATCTGGAAGCCGGTGGGGGAGACGATGCACGGAAAACTGCCCCAGCGCATGATTACGCGCAAGGCGGCGGCCGGCTATTCGAGCTACGGCAACCAGATCGGCCTGGCGACCACGCATGTGCGCGAGATCTACCATCCGGGCTATACGGCCAAGCGCATGGAGGTCGGCGCGGTGGTAGGCGCCGTGCCGCAAGCGCAGGTGCTGCGCGAACGCCCTGCGCCGGGCGACGTGATCCTGCTGCTCGGCGGACGGACGGGCCGCGACGGCATCGGCGGTGCCACGGGCTCGTCGAAAGGCCATACGGACGCCTCGCTGACCACCTGCGGCAGCGAAGTCCAGAAGGGCAATGCCCCTGAGGAGCGCAAGCTTCAGCGGCTTTTCCGCCGGCCGGAAGTGTCGCGGCTCATCAAGAAATCGAACGACTTCGGTGCGGGCGGTGTGAGCGTCGCCATCGGCGAGCTGGCCGACGGCCTGGAGATCCACCTCGACCGCGTCCCGGTCAAATACAGCGGTCTGAATGCGATGGAGCTCTCCATCAGCGAATCGCAGGAGCGCATGGCCGTGGTGATTCCCGCGGCGGAGCGCCGGCAGTTTGAGCAGTACTGTGCCGAAGAAAACATCGAAGTCACCTACGTGGCGGATGTGACCGATACGGGCCGCATGCGCATCCTGAACGGCACGGAATGCGTGGCCGACCTGCCGCGCAGCTTCATCGACAGCGCCGGTGCCCGGCATTTCGCCCAGGCGGCCATCCTGCCGGTGGAAGACCGTGACCCGTTCCCGATTGCGGTGCAAGGCGGCAGCCTCGAGGCGCGCCTCCGCACATTGCTTTCCCAACCCAACGTGCTTTCACAGAAGGGCCTGATCGAGATGTTCGACGCCACCATCGGCAGTTCCACGGTGCTGATGCCTTTTGGCGGCCGCTGGCAAGATACGGAGTCGCAGGTCTCGGTGCAGAAACTGCCTGTCTTCGGCGAGACGGACACCGCCAGCCTGATGGCTTTCGGCTACAACCCGGAGCTCGCCAGCTGGAGCCCCTATCACGCAGCAGCTTACGCCGTCGTTGAGGCGTGCACCAAGGTGGCCGCCGCCGGCGGCGACTGGTCCACCCTGCGTTTCTCCTATCAGGAATACTTCGAGCGCATGACGCCCGATCCCCATACCTGGGGCAAGCCGCTCTCGGCGCTGCTGGGCGCCCTGCGCATGCAGCTGGCCCTGGGCCTGCCGTCCATCGGCGGCAAGGACTCCATGAGCGGCACCTTCGAGCAGATCCACGTGCCACCGACGCTGATCGCCTTCGGCATTACGCCGGTAAAGGCTTCGCGTGTGATCTCGCCGGAATTCAAGCAGGCGGGCCATCGCATCTACCTGCTGCGCCACACGCCGCTGGCCGACCGCATGCCCGACACCGATGCCTTGAAGCGGCTGTGGAGCTATGTCCACGCGCAGATCGGCGCGGGGAAAGTGGTTTCTGCCTGGTCCCTGGGCTTTGGCGGTGTGGCGGAAGGCCTCGCGAAGATGGCTTTCGGCAACCGCCTGGGCTTCGACGTGACGCTGCCCGAGGCGGAGCTCTTCCGGCTGGGTTACGGCTCCCTGCTCGTGGAGGCGACGGAAACCCTGGACGGTCCGGACGCGCTGCTGCTCGGCCAGGTGACCGACGGCGCCGACGGCCAGGTGACGCTGAACGGTGTCTCCATGCCGCTCGCTGCGTTGCGCGCTGCCTGTTTCGAACGCTTCAACGAAGTTTATCCCGAAAAGACGCCGCGTCCGGCACAGCCCGTTCCGGATCATGCCGACCGTTGCTGCACCGAAGCGGCGCCGGTCTATCCGGGTCCCGCCGTCGAGGCACCGCTGGTGCTGCTGCCGGTCTTCCCGGGCACCAACTGCGATTACGACACCGCCGCCGCGTTCCGCCGCGCCGGTGCCCGCACCCGCTTCTCGGTGTTCCGCAACCTCACGGAACAGGACGTGCTCGACTCGATCGACGCTCTGTGCCACGACCTGGCCGAGTGCCAGATTCTCGCCCTGTCGGGCGGCTTCTCCTCGGGTGACGAGCCCGACGGCAGCGGCAAGTTCATCGCCAACGTGCTCGGCAATCCGAAAGTGGCGGCCCGGATCCAGGAACTCCTCGCCCGCAAGGGTCTCATCCTGGGCATCTGCAACGGCTTCCAGGCCCTCATCAAGAGCGGCCTGCTGCCCGACGGCAAACTGGGCGTGACCGAAGATGACCCGACGCTCTTCCGCAACGACATCAACCGCCACATCTCCCAGCTGGTGACGACCGTCGTCTCTTCGACGCGCTCGCCCTGGCTTGCGGGATTCCGGGCCGGCGAGCTGCATACCGTGGCCGTCAGTCATGGCGAGGGCAAGTTCGTGGTCAGCCCCGAACAGGCTAAGCGCCTTTTCGCCAACGGCCAGGTGGCCTTCCGCTATGCCGATCCTGTGACGGGCGCACCCACGATGGAATCGCCTTTCAACCCCAACGGCTCTTCCTGCGCCATCGAAGGCATCATCAGTCCCGACGGCCTGGTCCTCGGCAAGATGGGCCATTCCGAACGGGCAGGGAAGGACCTCTACCGGAACATCCCCACGTCGGTGGGCGAGTCGATCTTTGAAAATGCAGTAAACTATTTCAGAAAAAAATAATGGCAATCAACTATGAAAAGGCAGGCGTAAGCCTGGAAGCAGGATACGAAGTGGTGCGGCGCATCAAGCAGCATGTGGCATCGACGAAGCGTCCCGGCTGGATGGGCGGCATCGGCTCGTTCGGCGGCATGTTCGACCTCGCTTCGCTCGGCTACAAGGAGCCGGTGCTGGTGAGCGGCACCGACGGCGTGGGCACCAAACTCAAGATCGCGTTTGCGATGGACAAGCACGACACCATCGGCATCGATGCCGTGGCCATGTGCGTCAACGACGTGCTGGCGCAGGGCGCGGAACCGCTCTTTTTCCTGGACTACGTGGCCCTGGGCCACAACATCCCCGAAAAGGTGGAGGCCATCGTGGCCGGTGTGGCGGAAGGCTGCCGGCAGGCGGGCTGTGCGCTGGTCGGCGGCGAGACCGCCGAGATGCCGGGCATGTATGCCGACGGCGAGTACGACATCGCGGGCTTTACGACCGGCGTCGTGGAGAAAAGCAAACTCATTGACGGTACGAAAGTAAAAGTGGGCGACGTGCTGGTGGGCATTCCTTCGAGCGGTGTGCACTCCAACGGCTTCAGCCTCGTGCGCAAGATCGTGGCCGATGCGGGCCTTTCCCTGCAGGAGCGGCGTCCCGAACTGGACGGCCGGGTGCTCGGCGAGGTGCTGCTGACCCCGACGAACATCTATGTGAAAGAGGTGCTGGACGTCATCCGGCACTGCGACGTCCATGGCGTGGCCCATATCACGGGCGGCGGCTTCGACGAGAACATCCCCCGCATCCTGCAGCCCGGCCAGGGCATCGAGGTGCAGGAGGGGAGCTGGGAGATCCTGCCCGTTTTCAAGGCGCTGGAGCAGTGGGGCGGCATTCCGCACCGCGAGATGTTCAACATCTTCAACATGGGTATCGGCATGGTGCTGGCCCTTGACGCCGCCGGGGCGGACGCTGCCGTCGCCATCCTGGAAAAGGCCGGCCGCAAGGCCTCGGTCATCGGCCGGGTCACGGACCAGCCGGGTGTCAACATCATCATGGCATAATTGTCATTCTGAACGCAGTGAAGAATCTATCATGAAGAAGTTAGCGGTATTTGCAAGCGGATCGGGCACCAATTTCGAGGCCATCGCCCAGGCTTGTGCCGACGGACGCATCCATGCGCGCGTGGCGCTGCTGGTGTGCGACGTGCCCGGCGCGAAGGTACTGGAACGCGGTGCGCGCTTTGGCGTGGAGACCTTCTGTTTCAGCCCGAAATCGTACGCTTGCAAGGCGGATTTCGAGCGGGAGATCGCAGACCGCATGGACGCGCTGGGCATCGACCTGGTCTGCCTGGCGGGCTACATGCGCATCATCGGCCCGACGCTCCTTGCACGCTACGGCGGCCGCATCATCAACATCCATCCCTCGCTGCTGCCCGCCTTCAAGGGGGCGCATGCGGTGGAAGACGCCGTAGCCTACGGCGTGAAAGTCTATGGCATCTCGATCCACTGGGTTGACGCCACCCTCGACGGCGGCCGCATCATCGCCCAGGAAGCCTTCCCCTACGAGGGCTCGGATCCCGGCGAGGTGCATCGTATCGGACAGAAAATCGAACACCGTCTCTATGTAGACACTATCAACAAGATACTTCAATGAGAGCTTTAATCAGTGTAAGCGACAAGACCGGCGTGGCTGCTTTCGCGGCGGCCCTTTCCTCCCTCGGCTGGGAGATCATCGCCACCGGCGGCACGCAGCGCCTGCTGGAACAGGAAGGCGTGAAAACCATCGGCATCAGTGAGGTTACGGGCTTCCCCGAAATCTGCGACGGACGCGTGAAAACCCTGCACCCGAAGGTGCACGGCGCCCTGCTGGGCCGCCGCGACCTTCCTTCACACCTGCAGGCCCTGAAAGAAAACGGCATCGAATTCATCGACCTGGTGTGCGTCAACCTCTATCCTTTCGCGGCCACCATCGCGAAGCCGGGCGTGACGATGGAAGACGCGGTCGAGAACATTGACATCGGCGGTCCGTCGATGCTGCGCAGCGCCGCCAAGAACTGGCGCGACGTGACGGTAGTCTGTGACCCGGGCGACTACGGCCGGGTACTCGACGAGATCCGCGCCGGCGGCAACACGCTACCCGCTACGCGGCTGGAGCTCTCCGCCAAGGCCTATACCCATACCGCCCAGTACGACACGATGATCGCGCGCTACATGCGGGGGCAGGCCGGGCTGCCGGAGAAGCTGTTCCTGGAGTACGACCTGAAGCAGCCCCTGCGCTATGGCGAGAACCCGCATCAGCAGGCGAACTTCTACGCAGCGAAGGAGCCGCAGCCGTATTCGCTGGCCTTTGCCCGGCAGATCCAGGGTAAGGAGATGTCCTACAACAACATCCAGGATGCGAATGCGGCGCTGAACATCGTGCGCGACTTCGCCGACCAGCCTTTCTGCGTGGCTCTCAAGCACATGAATCCTTGCGGAGCCGCGGTGGGGGAGACCATCGAGGCGGCCTGGCAGGCGGCGTATGAGGCCGATAAGGTGAGTATTTACGGCGGCATCGTGGCGGTGAACCGCCCGCTGACGGCCGGGGTGGCGCAAGGGATGAAGCCCATCTTCCTGGAGATTGTCATTGCACCGGCCTTCACGCCGGAGGCGCTGGAAATTCTGTCATCGAAGAAGAACCTGCGCGTGCTGGAGGTGGCGATGGAGCCGGAGAAGCAGGCGCCGATGCAATATGTGAGCGTGAACGGCGGCATGCTGGCGCAGCAACTTGACGTGGCGGTGGAGAAGATCGAGGCGGACATGTGTGTCACGAAAGTCAAACCGACTGCGGCGCAGCTGTGCGACATGGACTTCGGCTGGCGCATTGTCAAGCATGTGAAATCCAATGCCATCGTGGTGGTGCGCGACGGCCGCACGCTGGGTGTGGGCGCCGGCCAGATGAACCGCGTCGGCTCGGCGGAAATCGCCTTGAAGGAAGCGCAGGCCGCTGGTTTCACCGAGGGCCTGGTGCTGGCGTCCGACGGTTTCCTGCCGTTCGGCGACACCGTCGCCCTCGCCGCCCAATACGGCGTCACCGCCATCGTCCAGCCCGGCGGCTCCATCCGCGACGAAGAATCCATCGCCAAAGCCGACGAACTCGGCATCACGATGCTCTTCACCGGCGTCCGCCACTTTAAACATTGAGCGGATATTGACTAGTAGCCATTAACCCAATAGCCATTAACAATTAACCATTATCCAGACGCCTGCAGCGGATGCAGCTGATAGACAATAGCTTACAGAAGTTAACCCCCTCTGGTCTGAGGGGAGGCAGTTTGCATAAATGGCTGAGAATCAGTTGTGTACATTGCAGCGCAAAAAATGGAAAAGGGGAGAAGGAAAAAGGATGAAAAAGAAAGTATTGGTAGTCGGCGGCGGCGGCCGGGAACACGCGATCGTCGATGCGCTCAGCCGGTCGAAGCAGGTCGGCAAGATCTATTGCGCGCCGGGTAATGCCGGCATCGCCGAGCAGGCGGAATGTGTGCCGCTGAAAGATACGGATGTTGATGGCCTGCTGCAATTTGCGCAGTTGCAAGAAATCGACCTGACAGTCGTGGGTCCCGAGGCGGCGCTGGCGGCGGGCATCGTCGACCGGTTCCGGGCGGCCGGGCTGAAGATTTTCGGACACACGCAGGCGGCCACGGCCATCGAGTCGAGCAAGGACTTCGCGAAGCGGCTGATGGCCGGGGCGAAGGTGCCGACAGCGGCATACCAGACGTTTACCGACTTTGACGAGGCTTGGGCCTATGTCCAGGCCGGTTCGCTGCCGACGGTCATCAAATACGACGGTCTAGCGGCGGGAAAGGGCGTCGTCGTGGCGACGACCGCGGCCGAAGCCGAAGCCGCGCTGCGCGATATGTTGCTCGACGGCCGCTACGGGGAAGGAAAGGTGGTGATCGAGGAGTTCCTGACTGGCCCCGAGTTCTCGCTGATGGCCTTCGTTGCCGGCCGTCAGGTCTGCCCGATGGTCGCTGCGCAGGACCACAAGCGTGCCTTTGACGGCGACGCTGGCCCGAACACCGGCGGCATGGGTGCTTACACGGAGTCGTTCGCGACGGGCAAGAGCGGCCTGTCGTTCATCTCGGATGAAGACTACGATTTCGCCGTGTCTCATATCCTGCAGCCGGTGGCCGATGTCATGGCGGATGCCCGCACACCGCTTTCCGGTGTGCTCTACGGTGGCTTGATGAAAACCCCGGCCGGCATCAAGGTCATCGAATTCAACGCCCGCTTCGGCGATCCCGAGACGGAGGTCGTGCTGCCGCGCCTGGAGAGCGACATCTACGCGGTTTTCGAGGCTGTCGCGACCGCTTCGCCGCTTCCGGCGCTCCGATGGAAAGACGCATCCGTCATGGGTGTGGTCATGGCCTCGAAAGGCTATCCCGGCAGCTATGACAAAGGTGCGGTCCTTGCGGTCGATCCGGCTTTTGCGGAGCGCCTCTATCACATGGGCACGAAGCGGAGCGGCGAAGAACTGGTGACCGCCGGCGGCCGTGTCCTGATGGTCGTCTCGGAGGCTCCGACGATGGCCGCCGCCGCCCGCCGCTGCTATGCCGGCGTCGGGAAGATCTACTGCGACAACCTCTTTTATAGAAAAGATATTGCCAAATACGTGTTATAATGGGAAGGATTATTGATGGAAAAGCCATTGCTGCAGGGCTGTATGAAGAGATGCAGCGGGAAGTCGCTGAACTGGAACAGAAGTACGGCCGCCGTCCGGGGCTGACGGTCATCATCGTCGGCGAAGACCCGGCCAGCCAGGTGTATGTACGCAACAAGGAACTTGCCGCCAGGAAGGTCGGATTTGTCTCCGAAGTCATCCGGATGCCCGAACAGACCCCGCAGGACGAACTCCTGGCCGTCATCGCACGGCTCAACGCTGACCCGACGGTCGACGGCATCCTCGTGCAGCTGCCCGTTCCGAAGCATATCGACAAAGATGCCGTCATCGCTGCCGTCGCCCCCGGGAAGGACGTGGACGGCTTCTTCGGCATGAAGTCCGGCTTCACGATGAAACAGGGCTACGTCGCACCCTGCACGCCCCGGGCCTGCATCCATCTGATCAAGACGACGGGAGAGGCCATCGAAGGCAAACACGCCCTCGTCGTGGGTCGCGGCGAACTTGTCGGCAAGCCCGTGGCGACCTTGCTGCTCAATGAGAACGCCACCGTCACCATCGCGCATTCCCGCACCCGGAACCTCGGCGAGATCGCCCGCTCGGCCGACATCATCATCGCCGCGGTGGGCCGCCCGCACATCATCACCGGCGACATGGTCAAGCCCGGCGCCATTCTGATCGATGTCGGCATCAACCGCGGGGCCGACGGAAAACTCTGCGGCGACATCGACTTCCCGGGCGCCGAGCCCGTGGCCGGCTGGATCACTCCCGTTCCCGGCGGCGTCGGCCCGATGACCATCGCGATGCTCATGCGCAACACCCTGGATTGCTATCTGAAATCCTGCGGCACCGCTTCCTGACGCTTTCAACGACTTTTTTTTGTTCACCTGCGTTAAATTAAACGCAGGTGAACACCTTTTTTTATCTTTTATATACTTTTACTGAATATTTAAAAGTATATGAAAAGATTCTTACTTGTATTGCTGATCGCCCTCCCTGCCGCCGCGTGGGCACAAGGAGGCATCGGAATCCGCCTGGAAGGCGGGATCTCATATTCTCTCGGGGATGGAATGGCCAGAGAAAGCGCCGGCAAGCCGACGGCGGTGCAGCCGCAGGGCAGCGCGGGTGTCTATTACAACTTCGGCCGCCGTGTCCGGGCCGGTATGGATTACAGCTACACCCGCATGGTTCGTGAAGATGTGAACGGCACGCTGGCCCAGCTTCCCGGCGGGGGCGTCGAAGGCGAAGTGTACCGCGACCGGAAGACCCATTTCCATGGCGCCAGCCTGACGGGCGAGTTCAATGTGCTGCCCGCCGGCATCGTGTCCCTCTACCTGGGGACGGGCGCCGGCTGCCTCTTCGCGCAGGGCAAAACCTACACGATCGGGGTGAGCAACGAAGTCAAACCGGGCGGCACGGGCAACCTGATTCATATCACCGGCCACAACGTCGGCCACAACTATGCCGCGCCCTTTATCCCGCTGACCCTGTCGCTGGAATTCCGTTTCCTGCCGCAGGTGGCCGTGAGCCTGGGCGGCGGCTACCGCTTTGTGCTGGCAGGCGGCCGGGAACTGGCGCCGAAGAGCCAGGCCTACGGCACGCTGGGCCTGCGTTTCAACCTGTAGAAAATCGATGCATCCATGAAAAAAATCATCCTAATGCTTCTGGTCCTGACCCCGCTGACTTTCACGGCCTGCGACGACGGACATCCGGAGCTCGAGATATTCCTGGACGCGGACTACAGCGAGGTCATCGCGGCGATCAAAGACGCGAACCGCTCGCTTTCCGACCGTGTAGCGCTCATCGAAGCCGCGGTCAACAGCGGTCTGGCTGAGAGCGACGCCCTGATGGGGCTGATCCGGGAAGCGCTCGCCACGCTGGGCGGCACGATGGAGGAGAAACTCGCGGCCATCGAAGCGGCGGTGAAGAGCCAGACCACGGCGCTCGAGACGAAACTGGCGCTCGTGGAGGCCGCGGTCAGCGGCGGTTTCGCCGACAGCGCGGCGCAGCAGGCTTTGCTGCAGGACGCCCTCGCGACGCTCGGCGGCTCGCTGGAAGAGCAGGTCGCGGCACTTGAGAGCGCAGTGAAAGATCAGACCACCAGCCTCCAGACGAAGCTGACGCTCCTGGACGAAGCGGTCGGCCTGCTGGACAGTGTGCAGCAGCTGGCGCTGATTCGGGAGGCTGTCGCCGCAGTCGAAGCGACGGCGGAAGAGAAAATGGACGCCGTCGCGCAGCTCCTGCAGCAGCAGACGACCACCCTCGAGACCAAGTTCGGCCTGATCGCTACGGCATTGGAGCAGGGTTTTGCCGACCAGGCGACAGCCATCGAGGCGGCGAAAACGGCCCTCGATTCGAGCCTGACCGACCTCGACGATTCGCTCCTGCAAATGAAAGACGCGTTTGTCAGCCAGCTGGAGGCCGTTGCGGGCCAACTGAGCCCTGAAGAACTGTCCAAGGCCTGCCAGGGAATCATCCAGGCCATCGACAGCCGGACCCAGACGACGGCCGGGATTCTGAACGCCATGCTGAAAACCGTCGCCGGGCTGGAAGAGATCGTCAAGACTGTTTCCTATTCGCTGGTTTTCGTGGGCGATCCGGCTGCGACCGACACGGTCACGAAAGGGGAGACGTTCACCGTTACCCTGCTTGTCGACCCCGACACGGCGGTCCTGGTGAAGGACCGGCTGCACATCGATGTTCTGTCCCGCAAATTGTTCTATCCTGAGGGTGCCGGGATCGGCACCGATCCGGACCACTTCATCCTCACGGCGCTCGACAAGGATCCGGGCACGCCCGGACAGTATGTGGCCACCATCTCGACGCATTCCACGGTCGGTGTATGGGACGAATCCCTCCTGGCCCTCAAGTATGACTTCGGGTACAAAGGGCAGGCAAAATTTGTCACTGCGGATCCTTTCCCGGTGGTAATGATGCCGCGCGCCAAAGACGCCCTCCTGTGCGGATACTATCCCAACGCCTCGTTCCAGATGCGGGATACCGTGTTCGAGGGGGGAAATAAAACCATCGTGGATACGCTGGGCGTCATCTACTACGCCCTGGGCAGCGTTACCTTCCAGACGGAGGATCGCAAGGACTCCCGGATTTACTCGGCTGATAACCTCGTTTCTGCGCATTTCATCCAGCCGGACAGGCCGGATACGGCGTCCTTGTTCACCCGTCTCGACAAGGAGAAGCATTTTGTGAGCTTCTGCCCCGATACGACCGGCAACCAGGCGTGGAGGGATTTCAAGGGCGAGTATGCAACCGCTCATGATTATCAGGAAGTGTCCGGCAAACTGGCCTTGACCGACCAATGGGGTGCCACGGACTCCCTCGACCTTGAAATGAAATGGTTCGTAACCTGGCCCATTGTCTACGAAATCGTAGACGATGGGCAGGATACGCTGAAACCCAGTCATTTTGTGCCTACAGGCCAGACCTATGCCCGCAAATACCCGGAAATCTGGACCCTGCATCTCAGACCCTGGGGCCTGGACTATGAAACCATCCGTCGCTGCGGCCTGGAACTCGAGAGTGTGACGAGAGGTTGTGGCGATGGTTTCAAGCTCCTGCGGTTGAATCTGTCGTCCGGACCGTCCTCCACCTGCCTGGAAGTGGCAGACGGCGTCAAGCCCGTCATCGGAGACAAGTATCAGACGCTCGGGGTGTTCCGCCTGCGCGGCAAGCCCAGTGACGTCGACCCTTCCTTCAGGCCGACGCAGATCCTTTACAAATACCAAGTCAAATTAATGGTCAATCAGGAAGATGATACGCAATAATCGCATACTGTATTTGCTGCTGCTTTTCCTGCCGCTGGCACCGCTGGCCCTCTCGTCCTGCGAGAGCGGGCAGGAAAAGATCCAGATCGAGCTGGAACTGGACTACAGCGGCCTGCTGGCGGCCGTGCAAGATGCAAACCGCTCGCTGACCAGCCGTATGGCGCTGATTGAAAGCGCGGTAAACGACGGTCTGGCCGACAACCAGCAGGCGATGGAACTGATCCGGAAACTGATTGCGTCGCTCGACGGGACGGCAGCCGAGAAGATGGCTGCGGTCGCAGGTGCGATGAAGTTGCAGACAACGAGCCTGGAAGCCAAAGTGGCCCTGGTCGAGGCGGCGGTTTCCGCCGGCTTCGCCGACAGTCAGGCGCAGCAGGCGCTGCTGGAGCAGGCCGTTTCTTCGCTGGGCGGTTCCATGGAGGAGCGGTTCGCCGCTGTCAAGGCGGCTGTAAAAAGCCAGACGACGAGTCTGGAAACCAAGCTGGGCCTGATCGAGGCATCGGCCCGCAGCATCGCCGCCGAGAATGACGCGACGCTCGCCCTGATCGGAGAAGCGCTCGCAGCGCTGGATGGTACGCTGGAAAGCAAGTACGCCGCCGTCGAAGCGGCCGTCGCCAGCCGGACGATCGGCCTGGACACGAAGCTCGGCTTGATTGCGTCGGCCCTGGAAACGGGCTTCCTCCAGGAGAAAGAAGCTGTGGAGACGACGCAGAAGGCCCTTGCGGCGAGCCTGGGTGACCTGGACGAAGATCTCGTGCAGGTCCGGACCGCCATCGTCGGGCAGCTGGATTCCCTGTCATCGCAATTGTCGCCTGCGGAGCTGGCCAAAGCTCTTCAGGATGTCCGCAGCGCCATTGACAAACAGACCCAGTCGACAGCCGGGATGCTGGCGTCCATCCAGCGATCTTTGAACGAACTGGCGGCGACGATTAATACCGGCGACGAACTGCTGGACCTGATCTACATAGGGCATCCGACAGTGCACGACACGGTCTCCTGCGGACAATCGATCGCGATTCGGCTGCGTGTCAATCCTTCGACCGTGCATCTGACGGAAGAAATGCTGCAGCTCGAGCAGAAAGACCCGAGGCAGTTCTTCCTGTCGGGGACGGACCGCAGCAAGGCTGTCAAGAACCATTTCCCGTCCTTTACCCTGCAGGAAGATCCCGATGCGGACGGACAATATATCGTCACGGTACAGACCCTGGTCGATGAGTTGTACAAGTACTGGGATGAAACATCCCTGGTCTTTTCCTGCAAGACGACCTACGGGAAGGGCCAGTCGAAGACGGTCATCTCCCAGCCGATTCCGGTGGTGGTGCTGCCCAATCCCCAGGACGGCTTGTCTCTCTCCGGGATTGAAAAGAACGCATCCTTCCTGATTGATAAGACGTTAGGCTTCATCTACCAGCCTCTGGGCAGCGTCGAATTTACGGACGGGTCGGAGACCCGGACCTACCGGGCGGATTTTCTGGCGTCGGCTCTGTTCGACCCGGCGGGCAGCCTGGCGGTGCAGACCGCGTTCGACCGGGAGAAGCATTTCGTGGGACTTCGCCCCGATACCACCGATAACGGCTGGCGTCCGCTCTTCGACTCCACCCATGTCAATCACAAGGAAATCCTGGGTTACCTGGAACTGACCGACCGCTGGGGCGGCAACTGCAGTCCTTCGCTGAGCGGCCTGTCCTGGTATACTTCCTACGATGATACCCTGCTGCTCAATCCGACCATCGTGGTAGATGGCTCTTTGGGTTCTTTGCAGGTGGACTTGAGTTCGAAGGCGACGGCGCTCGGCCTGAACCTGGGCGAGGCGCCGGGGAGCATCTATTGCAGCGTTCATTTCAAGTTTACTTCTGCGGGCGGTGTCTGGCATTCCGCCCAGTTTGAGCAGGGTTCGTGGAAACTCGACATGAAGCTGGAGGCGCCTGTCCCATCCTGGAGCAATTATACTGTGGACGCAGTGATTACGCAGACCGTCCAGCCGGACGGGAATAACCCGGCCTTCAGGCCTGTGCAGCGGATGGCGCGCATCCGGGTCAATATCAGGGTCGAATAAAATCAGGAGGATATGAAAATGAAAAAATATTTGGTTCTGATTGTCTTGTGCGCAGGGGTCCTCACGGCGTGTGACAACCCCAGTCCGGAACTCAACATCCGGATGGAGACGGACTACAGCGAGATCATCTACGCCATTGGTGACGCCCATCGCTCGCTTTCCAACAAGCTGGCGCTGATCGAGGCGGCGGTGAAAAACGGCCTGGCTGAAAACGATGCCCTGCTGGCACTCGTCCGGGAGGCGCTCGCGTCGATGGAAGGCACGATGGAAGAGAAACTTGCGGCTGTTGAGGCAGTGATGAAGACGCGGACGACGGCGCTGGAAACGAAACTGGCGCTGGTCGAGGCGGCGGCGGACAAAGGCTTCGCCGACAGCCGGACAGAGCGGGAGCTGCTGCAGCAGGCCGTGGCTGCGCTGGGCGGCTCGCTCGAAGAAAAGATGGCGGCACTGGATGCCGCATTGAAAAGCGAGGCGGCCCGTTTCGAGACGAAACTGGCCCTGGTCGAAGAAGCGGTCGGTCTGCTGGACAACGAACAGCAGCTGGCGCTGATCGGGGAGGCTGTGGCTTTCCTGGAAGGCACGGCGGAAGAAAAGTTCGACGCCATTTCGTCTGCGGTCGCTTCGCAGACCCTGCGTCTGGAGACCAAGATCGCGCTGGTTGCAACGGCGGTGGAGGAAGGCTTCGCCGACCAGGCAGGTGCCATCGAGGCGGTGAAGAAAGCCCTCGATTCCAGCCTGACGGATCTGGACGCCGATCTCCTGCAGCAGAAAGAAGAGATTCTCAGCCACCTGGATACCGTTGCTGCCCAAATGACGCCCGAAGCCTTCTCCCAAGCGCTGGCGAATATTGTCAGTGCGATCAAAAGCGAAACGCAGACTGTGACGGGCATGCTGGCGGCGATCCAGCAACTCTTCGCAAATTTTTGACGATGACAAGCAAGCCTTTTTAATAGAAGATTGCCATGAAATATAAAAGCTATATTTTTCTGCTTTTCCTGTCCGTCCTGCCACTGACGTTCACGGCCTGCGAGAGCGAGCCGGCACAGATCGACATCACACTGGAGTCGGACTACAGCGGCATGCTCGCGGCCATCCGCGGCGTGGACAAGACCCTTTCCGAGAAACTGGCGCTGATCGAGTCGGCGTGGGACAGCGGTCTGGCCGACAACCAGCAGGCCCTGAAACTGATCCGGGAGCTGGTGGCCTCGCTCGAAGGAACGCTGGAAGAACAACTCTCGTCCATCGCTGCAGCCATGCAGTCGCAGACGGCAGGCCTGGAAACGAAACTGGCACTGGTCGAAGAGGCCGTGCGCAGCGGCTTCGTCGACAGCCAGGCGCAGCAGGCGCTGTTGCAGCAGGCCGTTGCTTCGCTCGGCGGCACGATGGAAGAAAAACTCGCCGCGATCGAAGCGGCACTCCAGAGCCGGGCGGCGGACCTGGAAACGAAACTCGGCCTGATCGAGGCGGCGGCGCGCAGCAGCGTGGAGGCGAGCGGCCGGGAATTTGAACTGATCCGGACGGCGCTTTCCTCGCTGGAAGGTACGCTCCAGAACAAGCAGGCCGCCATTGATACGGCGCTGACGAAAGAGACGACAGATCTGGAAACAAAGTGCGCCCTGATCGAAGCGGCGCTGGAAGAAAGCCTCCTGGGCGAAAAGGCCGCTGTAGCGGCGCTGCAGACGGCCCTTGCGGCCAGCCTGGACAGCCTCGATGCCAGCCTCGTGCAAGTCGGAGATGAAATCGTGGCACAGCTGGATTCTCTCGCATCCCAACTGACCCCTGAAGAATTTGCCAAGGCTTTCCAGGGCGTCCGCGACGCTGTCAGCCGCCAGACCCAGTCGACGACCGGACTTCTGGCTGCCCTTCAGCGGGCGCTCGTCGAACTGGAAGAAGCCATTGTCCCGTTCCGGCTGAAATATCTGGGAGAACCGACACTGACGACGGCAGCCGGCGGTTCATGGCGAGCCGACATCCAGGTCAATCCGGCGAATACGGTCATCGACGAAGCAAAGCTGAAGCTGGACATTCTTTCGAGGAAGCAGTTCTTCCCGACCTGGGGCAATAATGCCCAGGGCGATGCATCGTCCATCCTGTATTCCCTCTCGTTGACGGCCGATCCTTCGGTCGAAGGAAAGTATGCCGTCACCATATCCTGCCAATGCCCTTATGTTGTCTGGGACGAAGTTACCGTGGCTCTTTCGGCGGCCTATGGAAGTACGCAGAAACCGAAATATACCTCTACGGAGCCTTTTGAGCTCGTGATGACGCCCAAAGCCCTCAAGGGCCTCAAATACTGGACCTACCCCGCAGCCTCGTTCACGTTCAAAAGACACGGCAGTATCAACAATATCTACTATTCGCTCGACAGTGGAATATTCGAGACGCAAGACGAGTCGGATACCCGCACCTATACGGCCGCGTTCATTGATTCGGTACAATTCATTCCGGTTAACGATTCCATCGCACCGGTATTCATCCAGTTGGACAAGGAGAAAAGGATGATTATTTTCATACCCGATACGGCGGGTATCACCTATACCCAGTTCTGGCCCGACAAGGATCCGTCCGACCGCGGCGGCTGGAGACTCTGGCATAATTTCAAGGATTCTTCCGGGGTCAAGCATGAGTCCCTGCTGGGCAAGCTGGTCCTGACGGACCGCTGGCATGTCAAGGATACGATCCATAATTTCAAGATCGGGTGGTACAATGCCGTCTGGTTCCCTGAAAGTGCCATTGTCGGGGTTAACGATATCCAGGGCGACAATACTGCGGTCGTCGATATCAGAAGCCTGCTTGCTAAACTGGGCTTGGAGAGATCCTGGCTGGAAGGCCGTTTTATTCTGCAGGAACAATATGGAGACCTTGAGGGCCCTTATTTTAAGATGACTGCCCAGTTGCTGCCGGAAACGCTGAAATTGGCCGTGCGGTTCCAGGCAGATCCTGTGCCCGGAGCAAAATTCGGCTTGACAGCCCATTACGACCTGTGGACCTTCCCCACGGAGACCGACCCTCAGTTCAAGATACTGGCGCTATCATTCTCTTATAGTCTGGTCGTAACGATCGTGAATTAGCATTTCCGTCATCCTTGCTTGCTACGGAGCCTTGGTTATTCAGAGAGTTTTTGTTAACTTTGTAGGACTTTGTAGAAATTCAATATCAAAACAACATGAAAATACTTTCCGTACTGACCAATCTTTGGAACAGCAACGCCACCCTCGTGCTGCTGTTCCTGATCCTGATCGTCGTAGCTATCTTCGTCGTCTACTACCTGAAGAAGGCGAAAGAGCACCCGAAGGGCCTGATCGCCGCTGCACTCAGCAACATGGGCGAACGTTTCGGCTACTATATCATGAATGCCGTGCTGCTGCTCTTCCTCGTGTCGAAATTCGGCCTGCCCGATGGAACTGCCGGTCTGATTTACTCTTTCTTCTACTTCGGTATCTACATTCTGGCTCTCGTGGGCGGTCTGATCGCCGACAAGACGCAGAACTACAACCGCACCATCCAGATCGGCCTCTTCATCATGGCGGCCGGCTACGTGGCGCTCGCCATTCCGCTCTTCAGCAAGGTGGGCGGCATGGTGGCCGACGGCAACGGCGGATGGTGGGGCATTCTGATCTTCACCTGTGTGGCCCTGCTCTGCATCGCCTTCGGTAACGGTCTGTTCAAAGGCAACCTGCAGGCGCTGGTCGGCAAACTCTACGACGAATTCGAAGAAGAAGCGGCCAAGAAAGGCCCCGAAGCCCTCAAGATTGCCAAGGACAAGCGCGACTCCGGCTTCCAGATTTTCTACGTGTTCATCAACATCGGCGGCGTGATCGCCCCGTTCATCGCCCCGATGCTCCGCAAGTGGTGGCTCGGTCGCAGCAATTTCATCTACAATGCCGACATGACCGGTCTGTGCCACAAGTTCATCGGTGGTGAGACCTCGATTGTCGAGACCCAGAAATTCATCGAGACGGCCAATGCTTCCGTGACGGATCCCGCCGTCCTCGCCAACCCGGCGCAGTTCTGCTCCGACTATGTGCAGGTGTTCAACACAGGTATCCACTGGGCCTTCATCGTTTCGGCCGTGGCTATGCTGACTTCGCTGTTCATCTTCCTGGCTACCAAGCATAAATTCCCGCAGCCCGGCAAGAAAGTCGCCGCCCGGAGCGTCGAATACACCCAGGAAGAGAAACAGGCCATGGCGAAAGAGATCAAGCAGCGCATGGCCGCCCTTTTCGCCGTGCTCGGCATCGCCATCTTCTTCTGGCTCTCGTTCCACCAGAACGGACAGTCGCTCATGGTATTCGCCCGCGACTTCGTGGATTCCAGCAAGATCGCGCCTGAAATCTCACAGGCGCTCAATCCGCTTTACGTGATCATCCTCACGCCGATCGTGATGGGGATTTTCGCCGGTCTGGCACGCAAGGGGCGTGCGGTTTCTACCCCCCGCAAGATCTCGCTCGGTATGTTCATCGCCGGCCTGGCCTACCTCTTCCTGGTGATCCTCTCCGTGGCCAATCACTATCCGTCCGGCAACGCTTTCCGCGAAATGGACTCTATGCAGATGGCCGCTGCAGGCCTGGCCAAATCCGGCTATTGGGTGATGTTCGTCATCTACTTCTTCCTTACCGTCGCGGAACTCCTGATTTCGCCGCTGGGCCTGAGTTTCGTTTCGAAGGTGGCGCCCAAGCATATGGCGGGTCTCTGCCAGGGCCTCTGGCTCGGCGCTACGGCCATCGGCAACCTCCTGATTTTCGTCGGTCCCATCATGCTCAACGCCTGGCCGATCTGGAAGTGCTGGACCGTGTTCCTGGTCATCTGCTTCGTGTCGATGGCCATCATGCTCGGTATGGTGAAATGGCTTGAGAAAGTCACGAAAGACTAATCGGGCCGCTCGACATTCAGCCATGCTGAAGATAGTTTTTTTGGATGCGCAGACGCTGGGGAACGACATCTCCCTGGCGCCTGTCGCGTCATTGGGCGACTATGTCGCTTATCCTTCGACCCGGCCGGAAGAGGTCTTCGACCGTATTCATGGTTTTGACGTGGTCATCACCAATAAAGTCTGGATGGGGAAGGAACAGATCGATTCCAATCCTGCCCTGAAACTTATTTGCGTGGCGGCCACGGGGACGAACAACGTAGATACGGAATATGCTGCCTTGAAAGGAATTCCCGTGCGCAACGCAGTCGACTATTCCACGGAAAGCGTTACACAGGTCACGTGGATGCACATCCTCAATCTGGTAGGGAAGGCCCGTTATTTCGACGATTATGTCAAGGACGGCTCTTACAGCACCAGCGGCTGCTTTACCAATGCGACCGTTCCGTTCTTCGAACTGCGCGGCAAGACCTATGGCACGGTGGGCCTGGGTAACATCGGCTCCCGCGTCGCCACCATCGCCGAGGCCTTCGGCATGCAGGTGCTCTACTATCCGACTTCCGGCAAGTCGCACTCCGACCGCTATGAGGCCGACACGGAGCTGCCCCGTTTCCTCTCGCGCTGCGACGTGGTTTCCATCCATTGTCCGCTCAATGCGCGGACCCAGGGCTTGATTGGCTTCGAGGCCCTGTGTCAGATGAAGCCCGGCGCCGTGATTGTCAACATGGGCCGCGGCGGCATCATTGTGGAGGCCGATCTTGCCCGTGCGCTGGATGAAGGCCGGATCGCCGGAGCGGCGGTCGATGTTTTTACAAAGGAACCGCTGCCCGCGGACCATCCATACCTGCATATGCAGCATCCGGAACGATTGTTGTTCACTCCGCACATCGGCTGGGCGAGTCGCGAGGCCCGCATCTGTCTGGTGGCGAAGATTGCCGAAAACATCAAAAACACTCTGAAAATCAATTAAATTCTTACTGATATGACTGTCATCATTATCATTGCCATCGTGGCCATTCTGGTCCTTTGGGTCATTTCCGTGCAGCGGAAGCTCGTCAAACAGGAAGAAATCTGCAAGAACGGACTCAGCCAGATCGGCGTCCAGCAGGCCAGCCGCTGGGATGCGCTGACGGCGATTGCCGAACTCATCAAGGGTTATTCCGACTATGAGTACAAGACCATCACCGACACCATCGCGCAGCGCCGTCCCATCACGGCCGGCAGCACAACCGCCGATGCGAACGCGCAGGAGAACCTGTACGCACAGGCCCTCTCGCACCTGAACGTCGTGGTGGAAAAATATCCTGAACTCAAGGCCAACGAACAGTACAACAAAGGGATCGACAACATCAACGTGTACGAGAACCAGGTGCGCATGAGCCGCATGGTCTACAACGACTCCGTCACCAAGTTCAACCAGCTGATCCGTCAATTCCCCGACTCGGTCGTGGCCTCGATGCTGCACTTCGTGCCGCGCGAATACCTGGTGGAGAACCAGGGCAAGACCGACATGCCTTCCTTCAAAATGTCGTAAGGATGAAACGCCTCCTGCTGCTTGTTCTGCTGGGTTGGGCGACGCTGCTGCCGGGCGCTTTTTCTGCCGCTGCGCAGAATAAGGTGCACGAAGTGGACATCAGCGTGACACTCGATACGGACGGCAGTGCGCGGATCCGGGAGGTCTGGGACATGACCCTCAGCCGGGGCACGGAAGTGTATCTGGGCCGCGAGAACCTGGGCGACATCAGGATCCTCGACCTGACCGTCTCCGACGAGACGGGGGAGACCTACCAGACCGACCGCTCGTGGGATCCCGACCGTTCCTTTGAACAGAAGAAGAATCATTGCGGCCTGAATTCCATCTCAGGCGGCTATGAGATCTGCTGGGGTATTGGGGAGTACGGACATCGCCGCTACACCGTCGACTATACCTTGACCAACCTGGTCAAGAGCCTCGACGACTACGACATGCTCCACTACCAGTTCTACACGCCCAACGATTTCCAGGGTGAGCATGTGAAGGTGACCCTCGAGAAGCCGGGCTTCGTGATGGACACCCTCACGCGTATCTGGGGATTCGGCTACGACGGCTACATCTGGCGGGAAGACGGCAAGGTGATCGCAGAAAGCGAGAACCCCCTGGAACCCAGTCACTCCATTATCGTGCTGATGCGTTTCGACAAGGGGGTTTTCGACTCCCGGAGTGTGCAGGAGCGTCCCTTCCAGGCGGTGCTCGACCGGGCGCTGGAAGGGGCCGATGAGCCCGACGTTCCGTTGAGCAGGGCCGAGGAAGTCTTCTATACGATCCTCGGCGCCATCTTCTTCTTCGGCATGATCCTGCTGCCGTTCATTCCGCTGATTATCCGGGCGGTCTACAAACGGAGGCAGAAGAAGAACACCTTCGGCACGCTCAAATTGTCCAGCATCCCCTGGTCGCGCGATTTGCCATACGATGGCGATATCCTCCGCAATTATTATGTGATTTCGACCTCGTCGGACCTGAAGACGAACAAGAACTCCGTCGCCTCGGCGATGATCCTGCACATGTTGCAGGTGGGTGTGCTGGAAGCGACACGCGATCTCTCGACAGGGAAAGTGGAGATCCGTTTCAATCCCGTCAGCGATGGCTTCAAGAAGCTGGACCAAACGGAAGATCTGCTATGGAAATATATGTATGAAGCCAGTGGCGACAATCATGTCCTGGAAGAGAAGGAATTCTCTGCGTGGGCCAAGAAGCATACGAGTTCGTTGTATAATTGGACGTCCCGTGTCAAGAGCAGCGGGCTCAGTTCGCTGAAGACCAAGGGATATTACGATGCCGGAAAGTACACGGCCAAAGGGCAGGCGGAAAACTGCAAGATCGTGGGCTTCAAGAAGTTCCTGGAAGACACGACACTCATCAGGCAGCGTACTACGCCGGAGGTGGCGCTCTGGCGCGACTATCTGATCTTCGCTTCGCTCATCGGCATTGCCGACAAGGTGGCGAAGGAACTCAAGGATATTGATCCGGTGATGTTTGAGCGGGCCTGCTCAATGAATTACACCGACATGAGCAACGTGATCTACCTGACTCGTTCGTATGCGGACACGCTTTCACGCTATGCGACGCCGGTGTCGTCCTATTCGGGCGGCGGCTCGCTCGGCGGCTTCAGCCGCAGCGGCGGTGGCGGCCACTCCTCCTTCGGTGGTGGCGGCGGCTTCTCCGGCGGCGGCCACAGCGGCGTACGGTAGGGAATGCAGTGATGGGGCGCAAAAATCAGCATAAAAAATTTGCATAGTTCAAAAATAGCTGTACCTTTGCAATCCCAATCCCCGCCCAGGTGGTGAAATTGGTAGACACGCCAGCTTGAGGGGCTGGTGCCCGCTTTAGGGCGTGCAAGTTCGAGTCTTGTCCTGGGCACTAAATTAGATCATCCTGCTCTGCTGAGCAGGATGTTTTATTTTAGGCTGTCTTTGTCGCTGAAATGAAAAAAGTGGGTCTTTTCTAGGCTCAGCGGAAAAACCGGGTGGGCGATGTACACGAAAACGGTTTCCATGCTGCCAGCCCTGCGAAAGAGCGACTGGATGAAGGATTCATTTCGATAACCCCCGTCGTCATTGCGCCGTCGACCTTGTCACGAAAGGCATCTGGGCGCCGCTTTTTCCCTTTCGTGACTGCTTTTTGGGGAAATTTGCTGGATTCCCTGCCGCGA
>Ga0129306_1001013_pt1 | contig 36441 bp, 31 predicted proteins | sample P827metagenome_FD_94438 | JGI IMG/M metagenome (GOLD analysis project Ga0129306, IMG submission 94438) | Capybara group fecal microbial communities from Wisconsin, USA - P827 metagenome | ecosystem: Host-associated > Mammals > Digestive system > Large intestine > Fecal | place: USA: Wisconsin...
AAAAAATTGATTGACGATTTTATTTATTACTACAATAATGAGCGTATCCAGAAAAATCTTGGCTGGAAAACTCCAAACGAGATAGCTGCTTAAACTGTCCTAGAATTTGGGGTCAGTTCACTCTGAACCCAGGGGGAAGGCTTTCCCCCTCTTTTTTAAGCTATCTGCCACGGTCGCTTTTATTGTCCGGCACGATTATGGCGTCAATTACGACTCCTTTCTGTTCGGCAAGACCTGCAACCAAATCCCTTGAATATTTTCCGCTTCCACGGGGAGTCGGATGGGGTTCAGCGTCTCCAATCAAAATAATTTTATGCTCGGCATTTTCCCGCCACTTGTAATATTCCATGGAAGCAAAAAGCGCCTCATAAACAGCTTCGGGAATATCACCGCCTTCAGTACCATGTATATAGAAGCCATTTAAATTTTTCCGCAAATCTTCAACCCGCGTAGTGAATTCAAACTTTTTGACGGGAAGATTCATCCATTTGTAAGTGTCGCCGTAATCTCGGTAAAGCAGAAGTCCCATTCTAAGGCTCTTGAATTCCCTGATTTTCTCAAACATTTTTGGAATCCAGACCTTTCTAAGTTTTTCAATATCGTCTTTCATGGAGCCCGTAGTATCAATTGCAAAAATCACATCGGCGGCATCCTTGTTCTTGATGCGGTCAATTGCCTGCATGATATCGTCCGGCAGGGTTTCAGGTCCCTTGGAATATACCATTTCACCGCCGCCAAAAGCCGCAATATTCTTAAAGCTTTCAGCCGCATCAGGATTGTAATCATCGGTCAAAACGATTGTCTCAGGCTCTTCGCTCACGGGAACTTCTTCAATTTCCGTGACTTTGCTTTCCTTAACGAAAGGCTCATCCTTTACAAGAGGTTCTTCTGGAAGCGGGTCAGCTTCTTTTTTTACCTGAACTTTGACGCGCTCTGTTTTTCTGGCTTTTCCCAAATCAAACATAAAGGGATTGTCTGCGTAGTCGCCGGTATAGTCACCGTATTTTTTTTCAAAGGAGCGGATGTTGATAAAGGTTCCCCTTCCGATTTTCAAAAGGCCGTTTCTTGTCCAGGGATAACCAAATGCAATTTCAGATGGAATAAAAATGTGAAAAGCCTCTCCAAAAACCGGGTCCGGCTCGGGAGTAGAGTCCATGAGGGGATATTTTGCTCCTTCTGACTCAAGGATTTTTCCGTTTAGATAGCGGATTTCGTCACCGTTAATCGGGTTGTATTCAAGCGCACGATAGGCGTAGCTGTCCTGTTTGCCTTCCGGGTCCTTTGTAGTTTCAACCAGCATGACTGATTCTATACGACTTTTCTTCCTTATATATAGATGATATCCCTTAGCCGATTCAAAATTTGCTCCGTCATCATAGACAAGTCTTAAATCTTCAGGATGGACAAGAATATCTTCCGCGGCAAAAAGAAGGGAGAAATTCAGGAAGAGCGTAAAAAACAAAAGGACATACTTTTTCATATTCTAGGAATCGGCATAAAAGAATATTGAATTTAGCTAAAATTATGCTATAATAAAGATGTCTGAAAAACACGGTCTTTTCGTTTTTTGGACTTTACGGAACTTCAAATGAACGAAAACAAGATAGAATTCACCAATGTCGACACAAATGAATTCTTTGATATTCAGGAACAGCCTCAAGAGCAATTTGATACTGGAATCGTTGTATTCACAGAGCACCAGAGACAGCTGGTTCACCAGCTCAGGGACAGCCTTACCGGTGAACATGTAAACGAGCTCATTCCTCTCAACAAACGAATCGACGACCTTAAAAAGCTGGCAGCCGCAATCGCAAACTTCCCTTCCCTTTTGGAACGGGCTGATCTGGCAGGCGGAACGCGCACTCCGAGTTCGCTGATTGATTCTCTAGTCAACTCAAACCGTGAAGGTGACACAACCCTGCAGCTTCCTTCAAAAGCCACACTAGGCAAAGGCTTCCTTGTGGCAAAGCTGCATACATTTTCATCCCTGGTCAAAATCGCCCGCAGCACAGAGCTTGATCCCAAATTCATAAAACAGCTTCAGGACGAAACCATTTCCATGATGTTCCTTCTTCTTGCCGAAGACGTTTATCTAAGCCTTATCCGAGACACAAGCATATCCATGGAAACACGCCGACAGCTTGCTCTGGCTCTTCTTCTTCTCTGGGAGCACCGGGCAGACCAGAATATTTCTGACATTTCACCAGTCCTTCAGTCAGTCTGGAAGGCAAGGACAAGGCTCGCTCCTGCTTTCGGCACTATGATGGGCACAAGCGAACTCATCATGATTTCCTTCCAGCTCGACGACCAGTGGTCACACTTCATCAAGACTAAACTGGGAGAACCTGGAGTCAATCAGGCAATGGAAGAATTCCTTTTCGGCATTTCCTACGAGCAGATCACCAAACTCAAAAGCCTGCTTAGAGAACAGGGAATCGCCGCAATAGGCCGTGACGAAGTTTCAAAATTTTTGGGCACAGACGTAAAAACCGACGTCAGCGAAGACTACCGGGACTTTTTTCAGCAGTATTCACTCCGCCGTGACAATGCAAGGGCCCGTAAAAGACTTGACCTTCCAGGACCCCACAAAACTCTGGAAGACTACTTCATCAGCTTTGTAATAGACATGAACCGTGAAAAGCAGGAAAAAGACCTTTACAAGCATGAAAAAAACATGTAAAAAGCCTTTCACAATCTTGAAATCTTTTAAAAATTTTGATAAATTCATAGAACTTACGGATTCTTCGGTAGTGAGGAGGTGAAAAAATAATGGCAACAATCCTGGTTGAAGAAACAGAGAACCTTGAAAAGGCAATCAAACGTTTCAAGAGAATGGTTGAAAAAGAAGGCATCATTCGCGAATACAAAAAGCGTGAATATTACGAAAAGCCATCTACAATCCTTAACCGCAAGAACAAAACTCTTCAGCGCAAAATGATGAAGAAGACTCGCAAATCTCATGATTCACGATCTGCTTACTAAGTTCAAAAAACCTTCAGTTCACGCTGAGGGTTTTTTATTTTTAGTCCTTATCTCCTTTTTCTCATGCGCCACAAACAATTCCGCAAATCTTAGGGCAGACTCTTCCACTGCAAAAGAAGACTTTCTTCCAGGTGAATTTGTCTGGCAAAAAATCGAAAATGCAGACTGGGCAGAATACTTTCTTTTTGAAAACAAAAACTATCCCCTCCGCTATCACTGCATAAAAATCAATCTTTCAAGCCCAAACCTGGCAATCGTCACTTTTCCCGACTCAGAAAAAGTCTTCCTTCACAAAAATGGCCTTAAAACTCCTTATTTCAAAGGAATGACGGCAAAGGAATTTTCAGACAAGTCAGGCTCATTACTTTCAGTGAACGCCACCCCCTTCGCAGGCAAAAGTAAAAACAGCAGGATTGCGCTTCTATTGAGCACGCGTAAAATCATAGGCATTCATGTGGCTGACAAAAAAGTTCTGTCATTGCCACTAGCAAAATACAGCGTCATCTGCTTCAAAAAAAGTGATTCAGGCTTTACAGGAACAATCTTTCAAAGACAGGAAAGTCAGGATTTTTCGGAATATGACTTTGCCTTCGGCGGATTCTTTACGATTCTAAAAGACTTCAACAGGCAGAATTTTACCAGTCAAAGTCAGGATTCCCGCACAGCCATGGGGCTTTCCAAAGACGGCAAAACTCTTTATCTTCTTACCGTAGAAGGAGAAATTCCTTCAAAAAGCGCAGGCCTGTCATACCAGAAGTGCGCGGACATAATGCTGAGTCTTGGAGTCAGTGACGCATTGCAGATGGACGGCGGCGGCTCAACAAGCCTTTTCATAAACGGCACAAACCCAATGCAGTACAAAAACACCAGAAAAAATGCCGTTTTCATAGGTTTTTCAAACAGATAGGCTTTAAACTCCGTTTTCTCCAAAGGCTTCCGAATTATAATTTTATTGACGATAACGATTTTATAAGATATCATTAAGAATATGGGAATCGCGACTAGCCAACAGCTCACAAAATATTACGACCAATACCGTGACACAGAAATAACTTTCACAAAGGACATTATACGTGCGCTCGGACTGGATCCTCGACAGGTCTACGTAAAATGCAACGGCGGTCAGTGGCCTTGTATCATCAACTCCACTTCTTTTCAGCATGCAAAAATTATTGTCGGAACCAAAGGAGGAGCTTTTCAGGCTCTTGCCGCCAAAGACAATCCAACTGCAAACATCCGTTTCTGCTTCAACGAGCAGGAAGGCGACGGCATAATCACATTTTTGGTTTCTTCCAGAGTTGCAGAAATCCGTCCTTACATGAATTCCAAGGACCTTGTAATCGTAACACTTCAGTTTACGGCCCGTCCGCCAGACGATCTGATCGAAATCTGTGGCCGTCTCCTAGAGGCAAATGCAAACGCAATCCGACGCCGTGAAGAGCGAATTCCAATCAACGAAGACAGCAAGCGCAAGCTCAATCTGGCAAAAGAAGAATGCAACGTAATCGTTCAGAGCGTTCCACGTCATTGTGTCGTTCGCGACATTTCTTTTTCCGGCGCAAGGGTCATCCTTATCGGGCTTTCCCAGTATCTTTCAGGCAAGGAAGCAATTCTTCGCCTCGAATTCAACGAGCCAAGCGAAATTCTTTCAATTCGTGGCACAATCGTTGCCGCCGATCTGATTCAAGGCCGAAAGGACATCTGTATCGCAAGCTTAAAATTCGACGAAAGTTCCCTGCCACTGTCTTTCAAAATGCACTTAAATACATATTTGACGGCAGTCAGAAAGATTCAACTTTCGGCTTCGGAACAGATTGCCCAACAAAAGGCAGCTCAGGAATCACAGACAGCACAATCTGCTCAAGAAATTGCAAAAGCAGCGGTATCAAATTTGGCGCAGAAGGCAGAATCTCAGGCTTCCCAGCCTCAAACAGCCCCAGCCACAGAACAGGCCGCAACAGAAGCAGTTGCCCCGCAGGCGTAATTGTTATAATATCAACATAAATTTTTTCACTCTTACAAAGTTTCAGGAGTTATTATGAATCCAGTTTCTCCATTGGACTCGGTTTATTTTATTGATATTCCGGAAGGCTTCACTCTTTCGGACAAGGCTTTCCATCTCGACACAACAATTCCACTGCCTGTGCAAAAAAAAGATTCTGACGCGCCGGGCACTTTCAACATGAAGGAACTCACTGAAGAGCAGATTCTTGCAGGTCTTCTTGCCATCATGGCCTACGATTCCAAAAACGAGCATATTCTGTATTACCGTTCGATTTTAAAGCACGCCAGACCAAACCTTAAAAAGGAACTTGGAGAAGCCGCAATCCTCAAGGCCAAAAACGAAGACTTCGAGCTTGCCGAAGAAATATTTCGCGCCTTAAGGGGATATGATCCAGAAGACATGACCATCGTCCTTAACATGGCACTTTTCTTTGACCAGCGCGCTGACTCTTACCGCCGCTCAGGCCTGCACGAAGACGCTGACGCCTACGACGAAGACGCTCTCAATTATTACCGGGAAGCCATGGAAGCAGAGCCAGCCCTGCCGGACGCTTTTTTTAACGCTGGATTTTTCTACCTTAAAAAACACAATTATAAGGAAGCAAAAGATTCCTTTGAAACCTATCTTGCCCTTACCTGCGACGTAAAGGACGAAGATTTGGGTGACAACGGAATCTACAAAAAAAACAGGGCCCAGGAAATCCTGAACAACATCGCAAACCGTAACATGGACGACGATCATTTTAAGGCAGCCTACGACCTTATAAACCGTGGCGAAGAAGAAAAGGGACTGGAAGAAATCCGCAAATTCATCGAAAAAAATCCAAATGTCTGGAACGCATGGTTCATGCTTGGTTGGGGCATGCGAAAACTGGGGCGTTTTGGTGAAGCAAAAATGGCATTTGAAAAGGCCCTTTCCCTTGAAGGCGGGAATACAAGCGACACTTATAACGAGCTTTCAATCTGCCTCCTCGAAAGCGGCGACCTCAAGGGGGCAAAAAAACTCCTTGAATCCGCCCTTGCCAAAGACAGCGAGAACACAAAAATAATTTCAAATCTTGGCTATCTTGCGCTCAAAGAAGGCAATCCGTCCCTTGCAGCCGGCTATTTTCAGACGGTTCTTGAAATTGACCCGGACGACAAAATTGCCGCCCTTGAACTCAGCAAACTGGACGTTTAAAAGTCCAGCTTAAGTTTGTCGCCAGTTCTGACATTCACTTTGCCGAACCAGCCTTGCGGTACTTCCAGTGCATAAAGAACTTTTGTGCTGCTCGTAACGTTCTCAAGGCTGTAGGGTGTCATGTCCAGAATGTCACGAATTTTTCCGTTTCGGTCAATGTAAGCAATTGAAAGCGGATGAGGCGTATTTTTCATCCAGAAATCAAGAATCTGTTCTTCCTCAAAAATAAAAAGCATTCCAGTTCCGTCCGGAATATCCTGCCGGAACATAAAGCCGTTGCGTCTTTCCTCAAAGGTCGAGGCAATTTCAGCCTTTACGGCAATTTCCTTTCCTTCTGAGTTTGTAAGGGTTAGTTTCTTGACCGGGAGTTTTGATTTTGAAGAACATGAAGCAGAAAGAAGAAGCAGGCAAAAACCATAAATAAGAAAAGAGAGCTTTTTCATAGAAGAACCTTTATAAGTATTTTACAGAGAATCCAAAAATTCGTCCCGGGCCTTTTCTGCAGTCGTTTTTTCAACGTTTGAGGAATCCTTTTTGCTGTCAAATACTTTTGCATCTACATATTTGAGGGTAAGAGGCTTTTCCAAAGACAGAACGACATTATCGTCACGCCATACAGATTTTTTGGGTGAAATTTCGTCTGGATTGCCGTATTTTTCGCAGAGTTTTGAAAAGACTGAATAATGATCTACTTTGTTTCGGTCCAGATTGAGGGTGATTATATAAAGCTTGTCCTGGGCAAACTGAAACCAGCAGCGTTCAAGGAAAGAAAATCCGAACTGGGAACCATCTGTTTCAATCAAAAACTGGCCGTCGGAAGGAGAAAGTGAAACGTCCCTGTCACCACGGTAGCCGAACTGATGATCGTTTTTGAGGGCTTCCTTTAAGGAATCAATATCCATACCCAGCTTTGCGGAAGAATATCCGTTCGGAAGAGAAAAAATCGGAAATGCCAGAAGAAAGGCCAGCGCAGTGGCAAAAATTGTTTTCATCTTTATTAGTTTCGGTCTTTTGGCCATAAGATTTAGTCTTTGTTCTGACGCTGCAGCTGCTTGCGGTAGAATTCTGCCTGCTTTAAAAGCTCCAGGCAGTCAGGAATAAACACCTTGCCCTTTTCTATACGAATGATAGGAGAATTCATGAAACCGTAAAGACAACGTGCCTGCTCGTTTTTTGTAATGCCACACATGGCGGCAATATCTTCTGCAGTGAAGTTTGTCTGAAACTGAGTACCCTTGCCTACGTTTATGCGCATTTTTTCGATTTGAAGGGCAAGCATGTCAGTCATTTGTGCGACAGGATTTGATCTGAGCAGGGTGTTACCCAGCTGCCTCTGCATTGACCAGAGACGTTCTGAAAGTGTTGTTGTGAGCCGGTCAACCATTTGAGCCTGAGTCGTTACCATTTGATTGAAGTTCTGCATGTTGATTGACATAACAACGCTGTCTTCGGTGGCAATCGCATTGGCAGAGCGCGGCTTGCGTTCAAGAAGGGCCATTTCACCGAACATGTCGCCGGCTTTAAGCATAGCAAGGGTAATTTCGTTACCGTCAACAATCTTGGAAATTTTGATTGAGCCGGACTTGATAATGAACATGTCCGGGCCGTTCTGAGCTTCTGAAAAAACCATGGAACCGCGGGGATACTTTCGAACCATATCCTGACTTGGCTCAATATAGGGAGCTGTTACGCGAGGTTTAAGGACGGCGATTCGCTTGAGGGCCTTTTTGGCATTTTCGCTGGTATTGTTCATTTTTACATACTGATAGTATGCAAAGAAAGCAATGTCATACTGCTGTTGAGCGTCAAAATATGCTCCGACATTGTAAAGCTGCTCGTAATCTTCACGGGAAGTAGTACTCTGGGTCTGCTCCATGAGTGTTTCGTTGACGACACGCATTCGGTTGGCAAAGGTGCGGATAATCTTTAAGGCAACAGCAGTGTTTTTTTCAATCAACTCAATATATTGCTCGCGCTGAACTGCAATACAGACAACATCTGAAATGGCGTAACAAGTTTCGACCTGTGCACGGCGTGACATGCATGAAATAACGCCGACAAAGTCACCAGGTCCAAGAACAACAGGCTGACTGCCAGGTACTTCGTTCTGATGAGTAAGTTTTACATGCCCGCTTTGAATTATATAGAAACGGTCAGGATTTTCCTTACCTTCTACCAGCACGTATGTATCTTTTTTAAAATTTACAAATGATAACTGAAGCACTTTTTCACTCCGCCTTCTAGTCAGTATAACCTATAAACTGAAAATTGTCTCTATTTTTATATCGTCAAAAGTAAAATTATTCTTTTACAAAAAAGCACGCTTATATGAATAAAATTTCATTTTCAAGCTCTACGCCTGTTTTTTCGCGGACGATTTTTTTTACCTCATCGGAAAGTTTTTTGATGTCGCTGGCGCAGGCTTTCTGCTCAGGATTGATTATAAAATTCCCATGCCAGGGGGCAATCTGCGCACCGCCCACAGAAAATCCCTTAAGCCCGCACTCGTCAATCACCTTTCCTGCGATAATTCCATGGGCTGCATCGTTTTTGAAAGCTGAGCCTGCGCTCGGGGCACGGAAATGACCTTTTTCTTTGCGGTCACTAATGCACTTCTCTGATTTTTCGGAATCAAATCCGTTCTTGACTGAGAATTTTGCAGAAAGAATTATTTTAGAAATTAGCAATGAGCAATGAGCAGTTGGTAATGGAAAGGGGAAAGTCTTCCCCTCGGCTCCAATGGCTTCGCCATTTCCGCCTGCCCCTTCACCTAAGGGGCCCTGCCCCTTAAAATCCCCGTTTTTCATCCGCGTTAATCTGTGTTCATCCGCGTCAAATTCTTTTATTCCACTTTGAAACGGCGACTTTTTATACCCCCAGTCGGAATCAATTTTCTGATATTCGTGGATTTTACCGTCACGCAAATCAAAGTAGCGGACAGAAATCAGATTGTCGCAGGCAGAAAGCCCGAAGCATGTCGCATTCATAAAAAGCGCACCGCCCACGGTTCCGCTAAGCCCCGTAAAAGCTTCGAATCCGCCGAGATTTTCTTTTTTGCAGAAAGAAATCACATTGCCCCAGGAAGAGCCGGAATCAATTTGTAAGGTTTTAAATTCCTCACAGATAGGGAGCGTCAAAAAATCGCAACGCGATTTTAGCGAGTCTCCCGAAGAGCTATGCTCGTAGGGCTTTGGAGAGCACAGAGAGATTTCAGGATTAAGAAGTTTTTCCCTTTTAATCAGGCTCTCTGTGTACTCCGAGCCCTCTGTGAGGAATTTTATTTTATTCATTTTTCGTGTGGAAATCACCGCATCAAGACCACTATCGCTGATTATCACGTTCGATCCGCCGCCCAAGACAAAAAAACTTTTAATCTGCGTTAATCTGCGTACATCTGCGTCTAATTCTTTTATCGCAAAAATCAAACTTTCTTCATTCTCCGGCTCCAAAAAAAGTTTTGCACTACCACCGACATGCATAGTGGTATGGCCAGCCAGATTCTCGTTAATTTTAACGCTTCCTGTAAAATATTCGCTGTCATTGAAAAATTGTGCGATTTGTTCTATGGATTTCATTCCAATATTATAGAAAGAAATCAACACCTAATTCAACACGAACGAAAAGTATTCACAAGATTTATTTAAAATTGTCTGACAAACAGAAACATCTACGTTATAATTATTTTGAAAGCAAAAAAAAATCAGAAAAGGAGTATCAAAATGAAAAAAGTTAGTCTGCTAAAATTGTTTACTATACTTTCGTTGGGGGGGGGTATTACTCCAATCCTGCAACAACTTTCTTGATGGCGGCGACTTCAAAGACCAGCTGGAAAAAGACATTGCCTATGCAAAGGCAAAAGAGTGCACGCTCGTCGTTAAATCAAATCCAAATACAGGTAATTTTCTTTCCGAGGGCGAAAAAAAGTGCAAAGTCGGCTACACGATTGACCTTCAGTTTAATGCCGACACATCTTCGTGCATATTCAAAACCCTTGAGGCCGTAAGCACAACAGACCAAAGTATAAGCCGAAATGATTGCGTCGAATTCACACAAACCGAAGGCAACGACAAGACCGGCGTTTATAAAATCACTGTCAAACTTCTAAAAGAAGCAAATGATATTTTAATCCGGCCTATATGCACAGAACTTCCGGCCATTTCAGAAATCACGCCGAAATTTGAATCAGCGGGCTGCGAGCAGAACACCAGCATCAAAATCACATTCAACAAGCCTGTCAACAAAGAATCTTTCGGAGATTTTTCATGCATAACAATCACTGACGGAAACGAAAACCTCGCAGATTATTTTGATACGCCATATTTTTCGAGCGACGATTTGAGCCTCATTATCCAGCCAAAAGCCGATATGCCTCTCATTAACCCGAACGGCTCAAAGCAAAATCTCGATATCTCACTCCGCTACAATTTTTCCGAAGCAAAGGATGCAGAAGGTTTTTCAATCACAGCAAGCGGAACCCACGAATACCGGGTCAACAAAACCTTAAAAGAGCAAAAGAAAGTCACGATTCAGATAAAATCCGAAGAAGCACTCGGCACTTTCAGCCCGGCCGGTGAAAAAGAATGTGTCGTCGGTTACACGCTTGACCTTCAGTTCAAGCTTAACAAAAAATCTTACTATTTCGACACTTTTGAGGCAGTCAGTTCATCAGGAAGCGGCGAATCAAGGGCAGCCTCCGTCTCATTCGGCGAAATCGAACGTGATGACGAGAACGGAATCTACAAAATTCAGGTGCGTGTCATAGAAGAGGCTAGCGACATTTTGATTCAGCCTGTATGCATTGCACTACCGGCGGTAACAGGCCACAAGCCATCATCTTCCGACGAAATAAATTATGCGAATGTTCCGATTGAAGTGACATTCAACATGAGCGTGGAAAGCGAGACGGTATCGATCAGCCAGTTCACATACAAAAATATTTACCTTACCTCAAACGGTGAGGATGTTTCTTCTTATTTTGAAAAACCCGCCTTTAACGAAACAAAAAACGTCCTTACCATAGTACCAAAGAGCCTTGAGCTAAAAAAAATTATCAAGACCGCATATATCGAAGTCGAAGTTAATTTTGCAGGAAATATTTCAGTTCAAAACGGTGACAAGATTTTTTTCCTGACCAAAAATGAAGATTCAGTATTTACAGTCCGCTACAAGGGTACTTTGGAAGAAGAGCCACCTGTTCGGCAGGATTTTTTTGTCTCGTGGCATGAGTTCAATCTTGAAACGAAGGGAAGTCTTTCGGAAGACCAAAAATTCACGCAGGAAGATTTTGCTGACGATGACAGAGAAAAGATTTTCCAGAACAGGACTAACGGAACGGTATACATTTACGGCCGATACTACGATGCGGACAGCGGCGTAAAAAAGGTGCAGGTTACGGAGCAGCAGCTGACGAATTCAAAAGGAGATAATGTCGCACTTACTGTCTCCGAGCCTGTTTTGTACACTTCGGACAATGCGGAATTTTATTCAGCTGGCGGATACACCGATTTTTGCATAAAGCATGAGCTAAAAAGCGATGACGGAAAAATACAGATAAACGCACAGGTTTTCGATACGGCAGGGAATGCGGCTGAGGTTCAGAATGTGAAAGTAATAAAACGAAGCAGGATTGAGTTGTTGAACGAGTTAGAATTTAACAATAGGTACGGTTTAACCGACTCAATTAGAACTGAAGAAGACATACCAAACTACAACGAAGGCTTAAAAAAGATTAATCTTTTTAATGGCAACAATTTTAACGTGAACTGTCGCATGTATAAAGACATTAGTTTTGTTCCATCAGATTTTAGATTATACCTTGAATACACGGACAAGGATTCTTCCCTACACCGTGAGCAATTTGAATATTTTGACGGCGTTCAATCCAGTATTGACAAGTATACTTCCGGCTGGTTTTTAAAGCTCAAGAACATAGATTCCGTTGACGGCATGAAGATGAAGTTCTTCCTTTATGATGACATGGAAAACTGCTATGAAAAAGAACTTGAAATTCTGCCACAGCCAACAGTCAATCTTGCAATGAAGACAATTTATGATGGAGAAACGAAGCAGGGAATTTGTGCAACTTTTCTAAGTGATTCAGATATTTCAAATGCAAAATCAAGTGTAATTAGGAAAACAATAGCGAATAATAGATTAGAATACCAGAGTCTAACTTTATACCAGATTATAAGAAGCCGTGACAACGGAGACCTGGATGTGCATCTTCAAGAAGGCTATACTTATAGGTTTGTGCTTGTTAAAGACGGTCTTTCAAATTCAGTCGGAACCACAGAAGTGAAGGCAAGCGATTATGATACAACTCTCAATATGCCAGAAATCGAACTTGATGGAGCCCCACAATACCAAAAAAGCACGGAAAACGGTTATATCGATGTTACTCTCAAAATAAAAGAAGGAATGTGGAATTCTTATGATTCTATTATGATAACGACGAATCTTAACAATGATGGAACAATCGATTCAAAAACTAAGTCTGCAATTCAGAAAGGCACACTTTCGTATACATTTACCGTACCTACATATAACTTGTATAGGGAACGCTATCTTGTAGAAATTCACCTTTGCGGTTTAAAAGACAAGTATCAAAGTCCTGTAAAAGACTTGATTTTACATCAAACACTCAAGGACAACACCGAATATGATAATTGCCCTCCCACAATCGGAAGCCCTTATGATGATGATTATTATTGTTACGGTTTGGCTGTAAGTGATATTGGCTCAGGCATCTCAAAAGCCTACATAATAACGGAAAGCGGGGCTCAAATTCCCCTGAATGCAACCGGCAGCATTCCAAAATGGCTCGCGATGCAATATTATATCCCGGAAGGCGGCAACGCATATTTAAAAGTCGGGGCAGAGGATGAGGTTGGCAACAAATCCGAAGCCACCGTAAAGCTCCCGGAGTGCAACCCCGCCTGGAACAAATACGTCAAAAACACGGGCGACTACGACCTGATTCTCCCGAACGGCTCGTCAAAAACTTCCGTCGCAATCAGCTCCGACGCCCCCGTTTTTGCATATATGCTCAGCTCAAACCAAACTGCGGCTTCCAATTGGAAGACTGTAGAAGATTGGGAAAGCCAAGACTGGATATACGTTAATAGGACAGCGGGCAAATTCCTGTCATTCAGCCCAACCGACCACAGCCCCAAAAAGTTCGACTTTTCCGCAGATGCTCCAACAACCTCAAACACCTATTACTGCGTAATAGTCCATTTTTCCGACGGCAGCACAGCAATGAGCGAGATAATGAAGAAGTAAACTATCGGCATAAGATTCAGCAGCCCGCAAGGGCTGTTGATTGAAAAAATGTGTAATTTAGTCTATAGTCTTCTATTATGGCTTTAAGACTTTTTAACACAATGGGACGCACTATGCAGGATTTCGTGCCGGTACATGAAAATCATGTCGGTTTTTACGGCTGTGGTCCTACGGTTTACAATTATGCGCATATCGGCAATCTTCGTGCCTATGTTTTTCTTGACATTCTCGACAAAACACTCAAATTCCTGGGCTACGACATCAAGCATGTAATGAACATCACGGATGTCGGCCACCTCACTGGCGACGGCGACGACGGTGACGACAAAATGCTCAAAACTGCCGAAGAGAGGCACCAGAGCGTTCTTGAAGTGGCAAAATTTTACACCGAAGCCTTCATGAAAGACATCGACGCCCTCAATATCCGACACCCGGACGTAATCTGCAAGGCAACAGAGCATATCCCAGAGATGATTGAGCTTATCAAAAAGCTTGAGGCAAACGGTCACACTTACATGGCAGGCGGAAACCTTTACTACGACATCTCAACCTACCCTGATTACGGCAAGCTTGCGAATCTTGACCTTGAAAAACTCGTTGCAGGCAAAGGCAAGCGCAAGGAAGTCGTAATCGACGAGAACAAGCGCAATCCCGGCGACTTCGTCCTCTGGTTCACTAAATCTAAATTTGAGAATCAGGCAATGACCTGGGATTCTCCTTGGGGCCGCGGCTATCCAGGCTGGCACATCGAATGTTCTGCCATGAGCATGAAATATCTCGGTCAGCACATCGACATCCACACAGGCGGAATCGATCACGTTCCTGTCCATCATACAAACGAAATCGCTCAGAGCGAAGGAAGCTTTACCGAAGAAGAGCGCAAGGAAGGTCCATGGGTAAAATACTGGCTCCACAACGAATTCCTGATTCTCGAAGGCGGAAAGATGTCCAAATCAAGCGGGCACTTTATCACGCTCCAGACCGATTTGCCTGAGTCAAAAGGCTATTCGCTCACAAGCAAGGGCTACGCTCCTCTCGATTACCGCTTCTTCCTTTTGGGCGGTCACTACCGAAAACCGCTCGTATTCTCACTTGACGGCATGGATTCGGCAAAGAACGGCAGGTCTGCTTTGAATGAGCGCGTTGCAAAGCTTGTCAAAAAAGCAAAAGACGAAGAAAAAATCGAGCTTACAGCCGAAAACTTTGCAGAGATTCTTGGAAAAATCGCTTCTACTATGGAAGAAAGTGAAAATCTCAAGCGATTCCGCGAAGGTCTTGAAAATGACCTGGCAACTCCAGTTGCTCTCTCAGCATTGCAGAAGGCCTCTAACGGTAAAAATCAGAAAGCAAGCGAAGCTTTGGCAGACATTTTCACGATGGACAAAGTTATTTCGCTCTCAGTGATTGAAAACGCAATCGCAATCGCCAAAAAACAGGCCGAAGAAGCAAAAGCAGCAGTTGACGACCACGCAGGCGACCCGGAAGCAGCCGAAATCACAGCTTTGGTAGCAGAACGAACAGCAGCCAAAAAAGCAAAGGACTTTGCCAAAGCAGATCAGATCCGAAACGACCTGGCTTCCCGCGGAATCACAATCATCGACACTCCGCAGGGCCCGACCTGGAAAAGAAATTAATTTTTTTTGTAACCTACATACATCAGCATTGTTAGTTAATACGAGGAAGGGAAAATGACGGATTCACAGATTCATAAAACATATGCGGCTGGCAATCCGTCTGACTTCAGGGCCATTTACAACGAAACTTTTGCCCTGCTTTACAGGGTGGCATGGCGGGTTGTAAATGACGAAGAGGCAGCCGAAGACCTGGTTCACGATTCTTACATCAAGGCGAGTGAAAAACAAATGGTCTTTCCAAGCCTTGACGATGCAAAATTCTGGCTTATCCGCGTAGTAAAAAACGCCAGTCTCAATTATGCAAAGCGAAAGACTCGTGAAGCTAAGGCCTATCACAAAGTCCTCTATGAGAGCAAAAAATCTTCCGAGAGCGCGGACACAAATCTTCTCAAAGAAGACGCAAAGCGAATCGCACTCGAAGCATTGAACAAGCTCCCAAAGAGTCTTCGGGAAGTCCTGATTCTCCGCGAATACGGAGACCTCAATTACAAGGAAATCGGCAAGGTGCTCGGCATTACCGAAGGCAATGTCAAAATCCGCATGTTCCGTGCGCGAGAGCAGCTTGAAAAGATATTGGAGGCTGATGATGTCTACATCTCTTGAAAAAGATTTACATTCCGTGTACATCGACGGCGAAATGCCCGAGAGTTTTGTTTCTCAGTACGAAAACCTTGTATCTTCCAGCGAAGAAGAAAAGGCAATTCTCGAAAAGATGCGTTCCCTTCACTCGCTTTTGCAGGAAGATTCAGCACAAAAGACAGTCTCCCATGATTTTATAGAAGAAAGTTTTGAGCGCCTGCAGACTAAAATGCGATATGCAAGGAACGTCAGTCTTGCAGGAGAAAAAAAGTCTTTCATCACTCCATTCGTCAAATATGCTTCTTCCTTTGCGGCAGCGGCGGCAGTTTTCGCGGTCGTATTTATTCCCCTTCACAACAATTCCCTCAAAAATGCAAAAGAAACTGCGGTTGCGGCAATCTCAATCATGAAGCAAAAGGGAATCGAGCCAATCGCGCAAAAAGACGTTGTAATCGACGGTAACATCAACAAAGAAGACTTGTCCAAAGTGCTGGCAGTCAAGTCAGAGCCAAAAAAATCCGAGGTTACAGAAAATTCATTGGCTTCAAAAGCCGCTTCACCAGAATCCAGCTCTGCAATCGCAAAGGCCGAAGACACTTCTTCATCAGAAAATACAGAGTCAGTGCCAGTAGAGCAAAAGACAATCTATGCCACAAATCTTGCCTCAAACGGCCGCTCTTCTTCAATCGGTCATCGTTTCCGTGAGCGGCTTACGGCCGTAGACCCTTTCATTCCTGATTTTTCATCATCTTCCATCACGATTTCTGTTCCAAATTTTGGCGAAATCGGTAATAATATGGAGATAATGGATCTTCCAAATGAATCAGGAAACGAACAAGAACAGTAAAAAAAACCTTTTCATAAAAGCATTTTCCCTTCTCTTCAGAAAGTATTCTTTTTTCAGGGTGCTTTTCTATGTATTCATAATCGCAGTGGCGCTTTCAGCAATTTCCCTGGCAACCGTAAAATCCAAAAAAGTTCCGGTCATTGCCTCAGTGATTCCCGTCGTAGGTTCTGCTGGTGACACAATGGTCATACGTGGAGCAAATTTCGGGGCAATACGGGGCACAAACTATGTTGAAATCGGAGGCAACAGAATCACGGCTTCCGGCTATATTACCTGGGCAGAAAACATGATAAAGCTTACAATTCCGTCAAATGTACAGGACGGTCTTGTAGTTGTCGTAACAAAATCAGGCAAATCAAAGCCTGGCTTTTTCGCAAATGAGGCCGGCATTCCAGTCGCTGTTCAAAAGAACATCAAAACACTGCAGCCTGTAATTTCTTCCGTAAATCCGCCTTCAGGCAGCTGCGGAACACTCCTTACAATCACAGGCTCAGACTTCGGAACAGCACGGGGAGCGGGCAAAGTCGTGTTCACGGCAAACAGGGACGATTCTTCTTACGGGGGAGCATTGGGCTCAGGGCAGGGAGAACTTGCGGCAGACTTTGATTTTGGAATAATCTGCGCCGGAGAATCTGACTACGACTATGAATTCTGGAGCGACTCGGAAATTCGGGTAAGAATTCCAGATGGAGCTGCCACAGGCAACATTTACGTTGAAACTGAAAAAGGCAAAAGCAACCTTATAAATGAAGAAATCAAGCTCACGGCTGGCGAAAAATCCTGCACTTCCCACAAAACCTACATTCTCCAGCTTAATTCCGACATCGATTCAATCGACACAAAAAACGGCACAAACATCACCCTCAGAGTTCCACGCCCGATTACAACTTTCTGGCAACCCATGGTTGAACTAACAGAATGCAGCCCTGAGCCGGTAATTTCTGATTACAGGAACACGGTCATTCATCAGCTGGAACTTCAAAAAGCCGGCTCTCAAAGCAAAAAAATCCGATTCAGCCACACTTTTGTAGTTTCAACATATTCGGTTCACTCTCAGATAAATGAAAATCTCGTAAAACCTTATTCACAGGCTTTAAAATCCCGGATTCTTTTTAAGTCGGCAACCGCCCAGGACGCCCTGATTCAAAGTGAAAATGAAGTGGTCAAAAAAGTGGCTGCGCAAATTCTGGCTCAGGACACAAAAGCCAGGGCAAATCCTTACAAAAAGGCAAGGCAGGCCTATGAATACATGCTCAGGGAATATAAAATCCGGGACGAGCTTCGAAAAAGCGACGCTTCACCTCTGGAAGTTCCCGACAGCAAAAAGGGTGACGCATACGACATGGCAATCTTTTATACTACCCTTCTACGGGCCATGGAAATTCCGGCTAATCCTGTCGCGGGCATTTTGGTTGACTCAGAAATGAAGGCTCAGCCCCACTGGTGGACTGAATTCTACATCGAAGGTTTCGGCTGGCTTCCTGTGGACATAAGTCTGGCCATGGGTATGAAATACAGTCCTTTCAAGCCGGTTGAAGACGCCGCATCTTTCTATTTTGGGAATCTGGACGGTCAACATATAGCCTTTTCCAGGGGCTGGAGCGAAATAAAGCAGACAATTTCTCAAAACAGCAAGATTGTCTACAGGCCAAGGTCCTATGCTTTTCAGTCAATATGGGAAGAATCCAGTGAGGGAAACGTGAATTACAGTTCCCTTTGGAACAACCCGATTATACTCGGTTTATATTAGGAGGATTTAATGTCTACAAAAATTTTATCTGTGGGCGGGTCAATCGTGGCTCCGGAATATCCGGACACTGAATTTGTGTCACGCTTTGTTGCAATGGTCAAAGATTTTCTAAGCAAAAATCCAGACGACAGGCTTATCCTTGTGGTCGGTGGCGGCGGTCCTGCACGAATTTACCAAAAGGCTTTCCGCGAAGTTACGGGAACTGGAGCAAACGACGGCACTGATGCCGCAGACTGGATTGGAATCATGGCGACACGTCTTAACGCACAGTTTGTAAAGGCAAGCTTCGGTGACCTTTGCAAGGAAGCTGTCGTAACAGATCCTACAGTTGCAAAGGAATTTACCGGCCGCATTCTGCTTGCAGCCGGCTGGAAGCCAGGTTTTTCAACAGATAATGACGCAGTTCTTCTGGCCGAAAAATTCAATGCAGACACAGTCGTAAACCTTTCTAACATCGAAAAAGTCTACACCGATGATCCGCGCAAAAATCCAGATGCCAAACCGCTCGACACAATCAGCTGGGCAGATTTCCGCAAAATGGTTGGTGACGAGTGGGTTCCTGGTAAGAACTGTCCTTTCGACCCGATTGCAAGCAAAAAAGCTCAGGAAATGGGTCTTACAGTAATCTGCGCAGGCGGCAAAAACATCGAAAACATCCGCGCAATCCTTGAAGGCAAGGATTATGTCGGTACCACGATAAAGTAAAATATCGCGGCTATTTAAAATCCACCGAGTTCGACCAGAAGGCCTTCAAGTTTTGTTCCGTAGTCGGGGTCGGTGGCCCAGTTACCTGCAAGTTCGTGGACTGTACGGGCAAATTTTACTTTGTGGGGCCAGCTATAGCGGGGGTCAACACATTCCTGATTCAGTTCCACATCGGCTGTAGTCGCATAGGCCTGCAAATGCTGGATATGGGCACGTACGCCAATCCGCTCACTCTCAAAATATTCTCCGGGGTGCTCCGCATCCATGGCACCAAGTCCGCAAAAATTATTCATTTCAGGCAGCACCAGATTTCCGAATCCCAAAAATCCAGTTTCGTGGCACATCTGAACAAAAGCCACGTCCGAATTGATTCCCTCAATGGCAGCTTCTTCAACATAAAGGCCTGCAAGCCGCTCAACTTTTTCCCGGTCTGCATCCGGTTTGTGGTTCATAAAGAATTTAACAAGCTGCTCACTATTTTTAACGGGACTTCCAAGAAGCTCACAGGAACAGCTTTCTGTTACCCGTGAAGTGACGCATGAAAATAAGACGATTGAAATAAGACACAGAAGGAAAACTCTGATTTTAAAAATTATTTTTTTCATGCTCTGATTATCGGACACCGGCAAAACTTTCATTATTTTTTCATTTTTTTTGCTTTGCATTGCCGAAAACACATTTTCATTTTGTATATATACATTGAGGATTTTAATGAACGCACTGATGAAATATGATGAACTTGAAGATGGAGAAGATAAAATTAAAATCAGGGAACTGGCCATGCAGCACGGTCTTTCATTTCCCAGCGATGCAGAACTGATAATGCTGATTCTGGGAAGCGGAACAAAAGATGCGCCTATAAAAGATCTGGCCAGGCAGGTTCTGGAAACAGTCCTTTCGTCAAACGATGAGAATCTTCTGGCAAATCTGGTCAAACTGAAGGGCATGGGAAAATCAAAGGCCCTTATGATTGCAGCGGCCCTTGAATTTGGAAAAAGAATCAACCGGAATCCCCAGGCAGCATTAACTTCTCCATGCGACATAGTTCCATACATACAGAACTATGCCATACAGCCCCAGGAGCATTTTTTGTGCATAAGCCTGAACGGAGCCATGGAAGTGATTTCCATAAGAGTGGTCTGCTCAGGAGGCGGAAACATGGCCGTCATAAAGCCGGTCGATGTTTTTTCACAAGCCATAAAGGAACATGCTTCGGCCGTCATACTAAGCCATAACCATCCTTCGGGGAATCCAGCACCTTCAGATGCGGACATTCACACAACAGCAAGGCTCTTTAAGGCAGCTGAGATTCTGGGAATCGCCCTTCTGGACCACATAATAATCTCCAGGACAGGATATTTCAGTTTTCTGGAGCACGACTTTATGGACGATGACAAACTTTTTGAAATGCTGTGAGGCAACAATTTTACACAACTATTTTCCATTATTGAGAGAAGATTTGTTTTACGCTATTATATAGATATGAAAAGAACTATTTTTGTCATTTTTGGTCTTATTGGATTTTTGTCATTCTCTACAGTTTTTGCCCAGCAGGTTACTTCTTCAGAAGAGCCGGGCAGTGAATCTGCTGATGCATTTGCAATCATCCCAAACCTTGAAGCAGAAGAGTCAAAAGATATCGAAGAAACACGCACAAAGGTAATTTTCAAGGCAAATGTCAAAAACTGCAAGATTTATCTTAACCAGAATTTTCAGGGACTCACCAAGCTTTCCCTAAACAATCTTATGGAAGGATTCTACATTCTCCGCGCCGTAAAAGAAGGCTACAAGTATCAGGAAAATTTCGTCTATATTGAGCGTGGAAAAGAAAAAACTTTCTACATCGAACTTCAGCCCGATGAAGAAACCCAGAAAAAGCTTGAGTCAAAATCAAGCCAGAACGACTCTGCTTCCAAAGCAAGCCCTTCAGAACCGGTAACTGCCGAAGCAGAAGTTTCGGTTGAAGCCGAGAAGTCCGTCGGAGACATTCAATGAAACTCTATTCGCGTTCACAGCTCATGAAGGCAGCTTTGATTGGAGCTGCAGCAGGGGCAATTTTTTCCACCATTCCCCGCCTGGCTTCAGGCAAAAAAAATGCAGAGCCGGCTTCAGAAAAAGCCGCCACAGAAGCAAAATCAGCTGAATCCATGGAAGTTTCTTCAGAGGGAAATACTGCAGAACCTTCACCTGTAAGTTCTGTTGATTCCCGCTTTATCGAAGAAAAGCCCCTTCCCGTGGCAAAAAGTTTTGATTCACAATACACTCAGGACGAGCAGCAGAACATTTCGGTCTACGAAAAATGCAATGAAGCCGTCGTCAACATCACAACTCAGGTTATGGGAATCAACTGGTTTCTGGAGCCGGTTGTTCAGGAAGGCGGTTCAGGCAGCGGTTCCATAATCGACAAGCGGGGCTATGTAGTCACCAATGTGCACGTAATTTCAAACGCAAGCAAAATCAATATTTCCCTGCACGACGGCTCATCCTATGAAGGAATCGTAGTTGGAAAGGACGTTGAAAGCGACATTGCCGTCATAAAATTCAGTCCGCCAGACAACGTAAGCTTAAAGACAATCGATTTCGGTGACTCAAACAACCTCAAGGTCGGCCAAAAAGTAATTGCAATTGGAAATCCATTTGCCCTTGAACGCACCATGACCACAGGAATAATCTCTGGCCTTGGACGGCCAATCCAGGAAAGCTCCAACGTAATCATCCGCAACATGATTCAGACTGACGCAGCAATCAATCCAGGCAACTCTGGCGGTCCCCTTTTGGACACAAACGGCAAAATGGTGGGCATCAACACAATGATCATCTCAAATTCAGGAAGTTCGGCAGGAATCGGATTCGCCGTTCCTGTAAGCACGGCCCGCCGTGTTGTGGACGACCTGATCAAATACCGCAAGGTCAACCGCGGCGTACTCAAAATTGCTCCAGTTCAAATGACATCCTCTATTGCACGCTACGCAGGGCTTTCAATCAACTACGGTATTCTTGTAAGCGAAGTTGAGCGAGGCTCTTCAACAGAAAAATCAGGCATTCTTGGCGGAACAGAGCAGGTTCAGTACGGAAGCCGCTTCAATCCCACTACAATTTATCTTGGCGGCGACATCATCACAGGAATCGACAACATTACGGTCCGCACTTACGCCGACTACACCAGTGCCCTGGAATCAAAACGTCCGGGCGACACTGTAACCGTCACCGTTTTTAGGGAAGGAGAATTCAAAAAGCTCAAGGTCACTCTGGACGGCAAGGATTCTCAAAAAAGCAGCTCCGCATCCCTGTCAGACATGCAGGAATCGTCTTTATAAAGATGGGAAAAAACTCACTTTTAAAAACTTTACTCTGTTTTCTCGCTTTCACTTTTTCATTTTCCGCTTTATATGCGCGCAAAGTCACTTTTCCTGTGCATGGCCTTATGGTGGCAAGTCCGCTGCCAGTTCCGCTTGAAGCAGAATGGGACGAAAAATGGTTTTTCGAGAGCGACAATCTGGAATACAACCACAAAATTGCCAGAGCGGCAGCCCTGCTTTCAGAAATTTCCTATGTTTCCGTAGAAAAAAAGCCAGACTCAAACCCCATGATTCAGACTTACCGGCTTTTGGGCTTTAAGGACAGTGAAATTGAATGGAATTACGTCCTTGACTATGCAGTTCCCCTTATCGGAAATAACCAGGCAGCCTACAGTTTTGCATTCAAAGACATTTCCACACCAAAAGGGAATAAAAAGCTGGTTCTTGTGGTGCTGAGGGGCACGCCTTTAAGCGCAAACGAATGGATTTCAAACATCAATGTAAGCGACAGCACCCACAAGACGGTTCAGATTCACGAGGGATTCTGGAAGACCGAAGAAAACATCAAGCTGTCCCTGTATGATTTTTTGAAAAAAAATAAAATCGCTCCTGAAGAATCTTATTTCCTTATCACAGGTCACAGTCGTGGAGCCGCCCTTTCAAATCTTTTGGGAGCAACACTTGCAGACGAAGGATTAATTCCAAGCCGAAATCTTTTTGTCTATACCTTTGCCTCGCCAAACGTAAGTCAGGAAGACCGCACAAGTGATCCCAAATACAATTTCATCTGGAACATTCTGAATGCGGAGGATATAGTTCCCACGGTTCCGCCAAACCGCAACAACTGGAAGTGGAAGAAATTCGGGCAGACAAAAGTCCTTGCAAACTACTGGAACGTCAATCCAGAAATTTACACAAACGAGTATCTTCCAAAAATCAACGAATACTACAAAAAACTGCTCCTCAGGAATTACGCACCTTTCAAGACCGGCCCGTTTTTGAACATTCAGGTAGCCAGAGTCCTTACAAACCTTTACACGACAACCGAGAGCTATTACCGTTCAGTTTTCGGTCTTCGCAACATGGCGGAAAATATATTCTGGAAAGTCTTTCCCGAAAAAAACGAAGAAGAAAATTTTGAGGTTCCCAAGTCTGAAGAAGAAAAAATGCCATTCCTTCTCCGCATGATTCAAAAAAGCATAAATTCAAATATCGAAGGCGGCTTTGAATATGCCATAAATGCCTTTGTGGACATGCACGCTTGCGAAACCTATCTTTCATATCTTCTTGCCCTGGCCGACTACGAAGCTTTTTCCCAGACCGGAAGCTCCCAGCTTGTGCTCTACGGAAGCCACGATCTGGCAGTTTACAACGATGCGGACCAGCTTATGGCTCGGGCTTTGGACGGCTCAATCGAATTTTACAGCCTTAAGGTACCGGTAGCCGGCATGCCCCTTCCAAACAAAAACATTCTGGGCTTTCCCGGGAATCAGAATCTGAACGTGGTGATCCACAAGGACAGCCTGCTTCCAACGGCAATCGGATACCAGATTGAACACTACGATGCCAGCGGTCAGTTTCTTGGCAAGACCAAAAAAAAATATTTTTATCCCCACTCCTCTCTTGTATTTCATTTTAAGGCCGGTGAAATCACCGTAAAAAATGACGAGCTTTTCTACGAAAAAATCCGCGGCAGTCAGGCAAAGGCCCTTTCAGCAGAATACGGGCTCAAGCAAAACCTCAAATTTAAAATTCAGCCGGAAGTCAGCTATTCAAACGCCCGGATTGTAAGCCTGGGCTTTAGGACCGGTGCCCAGCAGATTTACGGCTCCCTTCTCGGCGACATATACACAAAAGGCAGCGAAAATTCTTACGGGCTTTCCCTGGGACTTGGCCACCAGCACTCCCTTTACGGAAGAATCATGCTAGATTCAGAAGCTTTTGCCCGCTTTATCTGGGCAAAAAACGAAGGCGGCAGGGAATATAATTTTGTTCCCGCAGGAAGATTTTCCGTATCATACAAGCCCCGCCACAGGGTTCATATTTTTGCAGCGGCAGTGCTCGACATGCACATAGACGGATTCAACGACGGTGCCTTCACCCCGGATTTCAGGCGGAAAAAGTTTCCTTCAATCAATCTGGGTGATAAAGCAGAACTTTTTCCATCTTTTCAGTTTGGAATCCGCTTTTAATCCTGCTTTGGCAGGAACAAGGAATTTTTATGGCTGACAAAAACAAAATCATGATTCTATGCAAGGTTGTGGACAATTTCGGCGATATCGGTGTAGTTTATCGTCTTGCACGCTCCCTATGCGACCTGAAGCCTGAACTTGAGCTTACTCTTGTGGTAAGCAATCTGGATTCATTTCACAAAATGGCAAGTCAGGTCAATCCTCAAAAGTCCGTTCAGGATTTTCATTACAAGAACAGCACCTGGAAAATCCTTGACTGGAATCTTGAGCCGTCAAAGGCAGCCAGTCTTTTTACAGGCGCGGACTTTCCCTTTTCTATTGTCCTGGAGTGCTTTCAGTGCGGAAGGCCTGACTGGCTCGAAAACATCCTTTTTGCCCCTGATTTTACCAAACTCGTGCAGATTATAAACATCGACTATCTTACAGCCGAAGACTATGCCGACGAATTTCACCTGCTCAAAAGCGGCACCCGAAAGACAAACATAAAAAAAATTTTCTTCATGCCGGGCTTTACACAAAAAACGGGCGGTCTTATTTTCAATAAGGTAAGTCAAAATAAAGATTTTAATGGCGGTCCGGCCTCAGCCGGCGGGCTTTGCGAGGTTCCGCTTTCGCTCCATACCGCAGGTACGGCCCAGCCGCCTCTCCAATCCCTACCGCAATCAGATTACAAAATATTTTTCTTTGCCTATGAAGACACATGCAGTTCTGTAGTCCAAGGCATTTCCATCTTTCAGGAAGAAATAAAAAAAACAAAGCCTGACTTTTCCGTCACTGTTTTTCTTGCAGAAGGAAAATCTTCAGCTCCATTTCTTGAAGGCTGGGAAAAAGCAGGCAGACCTTTTAAAATTCAGGAAGTTCCCTTCATGCAGCAGGAAGAATTCGACTTTTTCATTACGAAAATGGATTTTCTTTTTGTAAGGGGGGAAGATTCCCTGGCAAGGGCTGCTCTGACAGGCCTTCCCTTTGTATGGCAGGCCTACAGGCAGGAAGAAAACTATCAGCTTGTAAAAGTAAATGCCCTTTTGCAGCGGATGAAGGATTTTTTTGCTCCAGAAGAATTTTCCGCAATCGAAAAATTCTGGCAGACTTACAACGACTGCCAGAATAATGCGGACGCCAAAGAGCTTGCAAAAATGCTTTATGATTCTGCCCTGCAAAAAAACACCAAAGGCTTTAAGGATTTTGCAGAGACGCTCCACAAAAATGGAAATCTTGCGGAGCATCTACTAAATTTTATTGAAGGCCTTAATCTTTAAGAAAGTAGATTCCCTTTCCGTCAAATATCACTTTTAAAATGCCCTTGTCTTTAAGTCTTTTGTAGTCATTGTAGCCAGTCTCATATTCTTTAATTCGGGGAAAGCCGCTTAAAGTTTTTGTTTCTGCCGTGATTTTTACGGCATAATAGCCCGGATCAAGATCAATGAAATGGAATTCCCCTTCCGGAATTTCACCTTTGAAGACCCGGTCAAAGCCATTTGAAAATTCTTCCTTGACGTAAATTTCAGTAATCACGACATTTGAGTCTTTGCTGTAATTTGATACGCAAAGATTTCCCTTGTCTAAGTCAACTACAGAAATGTGACAACCCTGCAAGGCAACAAGGGAAAGAATCAGAAACATCAGCTTTTTCATGCTGTCAGTATAGCATAGTTTCTTTTACACGGAAACTCTTTCGGCAAATAAAATCTATGCAACTGTAAACACGTCGATTTTTTCACCGATGGCAAGAATTGAATCGTGGACGCTGATTGAGGTGGTGCGCAGGGATTCCCCGGCTTCCTGAATTCGGTCCGTTCCGATTGAGACTTCTTCCATATTTGAGCTTATGTTTCGGGTACTCTGCTGCAAAGTCTTGATTTCATTGAGAATAAGTGAATTTCCTTCCGTCATTTCTTTAGAAGCATTCCTTACTTCGCTGGTACTGTCATTCATGTACTTTAAAGCCTCGCCAATCTGTTTTGAACCTTCATTCTGCTCGTTCATGGCGATTTTTATCTGATAAACCAGAGAGTCAGTTTCCTTGATTCGTTTTGACACTGAAGAAAGGGCCGCGCTAGTATCGTCTGAAGCCTCCACAACTTCCTTGATTGATTCCTGAATTTTTGCAAGCTGCTCACCGATTGTTCTTGACTGAGCAGAAGAAGTTTCAGAAAGCTTACGGATTTCTCCAGAAACCACCGCAAATCCCTTTCCGGCATCTCCGGCGTGGGCTGCTTCAATTGCGGCATTCATGGCAAGAAGATTTGTCTGTTCCGCTATGTTTGAAATAATTTTGTTTGCTTCCTTGAGCATCTGAGACTGAATTTCAATTACACGGATCTTTTCGTTTACGTCTTTCTGTTTGACAGTTCCCTTCTCTGCATCAAGCTGAAGGTCTTTGAATGAAAGTGCCAGAAGATCCATTGATTTGTTGACCGAGGCTATGTTTCCGATCATCTCTTCAACAGCTGCAGAAGCTTCAGCCACGCCCGAAGACTGATTTTCAATCATGGATTCAAGGGTCGTAATGCTTGAGGAAATCTGCTGAACCGCACCGACTGTCTGTGAAACACTGGCCGTCTGGCTGAAAATCTGCTGACGGATTGAGTCAATGCTTGAAGCAATCTGGGTAATAGCGCTAGCAGTGTTTTCTGTGCTTCCGTTCATGATGTCACCGGAATTTATAAGATTGTCCCTGGCTCTCTTTACGTCGGAAATAGTCCTGTTAATTTCACCTGAGAATACGTTGAATTCCTTTACAAGAAGGCCAAGCTCGTCCCGTGAATTTGAACTGATTCTGTCAGTCAAGTCGCCCCTTGCCATTTTGCTGAATGAAAGCTGCAGCGCATACATTGGACGGAGAAGTTTTTTAATGAAAATTGTTGCCAGCACAAAAATTACCAGTGCAATGACCGTAATCAGCGGAACCAGAATGGAAAGGGCCCTTTTCTGAATTGCCGTAATGATTGAAATGTCATTGGCCACAAAAACCATGCCGCGTATTTCACCGTGCAGCCCCTTGATTGGAGTGTAAGCCGCAAGATATTTTTTTGAATAAATTTTTGCCTCGCCAAAATAATCCTGTCGGTTCTGCATGACCTGAGTCAAAATATTACTGTCCTGAAGCCGGGTGCCAGTCAGAGCCTTGCCGTTCAGGTCAGAAAGTGTCGTATTGACGCGGGTGTCATTCTCAAAAATAGTGAATTCAGAGCCATAGCGGAATTTGAGGGAATTTGCAGTGTCCCTGGAAACAAGGTCGTAACCTGTAACAACAGCTCCGATTACACGTCCGTACTCAGATTCAGTAATCGGGCTTGCCGCCATAAGCGAGAATTTTTTGGTATTTGCCGGGTTCTCATAGTTTACGGCAGTGTTTCCCCGGATTGCATTGTTTATTACGGCCAGATTTCCAAAAGTTGTATTTGCCGCATAATTTTTTCCTGAAGCAACGATTTTGCCCCTGGAATTTACCACTGCCAGATAGTCAAAATCAAAATTCTTGAATTCAAGTTTCAGAATTTCCGTGATTTTTGAATAATCACCGGCTTCCATGCTCTGTTTTAAAATTGTGTTTCCTGAAATAGACTGTGAGGCAGCCTTCAAAAAATTTTCCTTCTGAGAAATCTCTGAATTCCAGCCGGAAATCGTGTTTTTAAGGCCGTTCTGTGTTGAAGTTCTGATGGCCTTTGAAAAAAGAATCATTGCAACTGCAAGTGTTGTAACAGAACAAAGAAGGATAGATACTGCCAGTGCAATCCGAATTTTGTGTTTCAATGGAAATTTCACTCGTGTGTCCATAAAAATTAAAACTCCTGTAATACAATGATTTTAGCATCTTAACCTAAATGACAAGGCTCGCCATTCAAGCTTGTAAGTTGCTGGATTGTAACGAATTGCACTCGAAGAAATCTTAATTTCAACTGACTGTAATCTTTAAATCAGAAATTAAAAAAGAGAGAATTTAAATTTAGAAATGTAAGAAAGTGGCAAAATTTACTGACTTTTGGAATCAAACGCAATTAAATTGCGGCAGATTTTTTTTGCAAAGTAAGTTTTCTGTAAGGACTGGACGGGAGCGTAAAGCGGAAAGGATTGTCTTCGGCATTTCTAAGATTGTTTATCGGTTCAACATCACCGTCTTCCCTTACAGCAGCCCAGCCGTTCGGATCAGAAAATTCAAGAACGACGAGCTTTTCACAGCCTTCAAATGCCCGGGCACCGATTTTTTTGACGCTGCCAGGAATCGAAACATGCTCAAGATTTTTACAGCCGGAAAAAGCACCTGAATTAATAGAAGAAAGATTTTCAGGGAAGCTGATGCTTATAAGATTCGGATTGTCTTTAAAAGGACTGTCATAAATGTGGTTAAATTCTTCAACGGAAGACAAATCAAGGGAAACAAGGACACCGCTGTCACGGATTATGCCTGCGATATAATGGGCCAGCAGGTTTCCGGCCCTTCCATTTGCAACAACGCTCACCTCACTCCCAGCAGGAAGCATGTGAAGGGCAGTTTTAAAATCAGAAACAGGAAGATAATTGTCACCGTTGGTCATTTCAACAACCGGAGCAAAGGTCCCGCTTTTGTCTTCATCTGTGTGGGACAGTGCAATTACAACTCTTGAAAACTTTCTCATAAAACGCCCTCCTTTAAAAAATATTAACTTTCTCTTAAATCAGAATTAAATCCGAGTGAAAGTATAACATATTTTAAGAATTATTCAATAGTTTTTGACAAATAAATTTGGGTAATTTTCCCGATAATTTATTATGCTCCTGAAAAAATTCTCCTTTATCGCAATTTTTTCTCTTCTTTCATTATTTTCTTTTGCCTACGAAAAAGTTCCTGTCGTGCTTCCATTTAAAAGTGGCGGAGAACTTTATACTCATTTCTACTGTTTCAATGATTTTTCGGAAGGCAAAAAAATAGCCGAAGAATTATTCCATGTAAAAAAATACGATGAGCTGGCAAAAGGTCAGCGGGAAAAGATGATTCCGATTCCACTGGGAACAAATGTCGGCTACTATGACTGGGCCGTATTCTGTTACGGGGATGAATTCTGGCTTTTTGAAAACAAAAATGGATTTTTATGGGGCCGTGGCACGCTTCTTTCTGAACCAAGACAATAAATTGAAAAAAAACTTAAATTTCTACTAAAAAAATTTTAGATTTTGGAGATTTTGTGATATAATTTTGGGGTGCAGAAAAATAAAAGCCTCATTCTGATTTCTTCTATTATATTGCTTCTCTTTTCTTCCTGTGCAAAATCAAGCAATCAAGGCTCGTCACAGCAAATAATCAATTTAAAAGACCGCTTGTACTGGGCAGCCTGTGACAAAAACAGCACCATTGAAGACGCAGAGACCTTGCGCTTCCACAAATTCAATTCCGTAGGGCTGGGCAACATAAAATCTGTAATCGAACCGGGTCAGGAATACATCTGGCTCATGGTAGTCTTTCCAGTTCCTGAACACTTGCGAAAAAAATCCCTTGCCCTTCTCATAACCTACCTTCATTTTGCCGACAAAGTCTGGGTTAACGGAACTTATGTTGGCGGTTACGGTCAGTTTCCGCCCAACGAAAGCAGCGTTCTTTGGGGAACACACTTCTATTCCATTCCTGAGCCGCTGATAAATTCTGTCGGCCGGAACACCATTCTCATAAAAGTTTACTGCAAGGGACAAAGCGGCATTTCCGACAAAATTCTTCTTGGTGAATACGACAAAATCAACGAGCTAAATATTTTCCGCACCTTCTTTCAGTCAATAATTTACATTCTTTCAACAGGAGGCATGTTTTTTGCGGCTATTCTCTTCTTTTTGATTTTCATATGGCGCAAAAAAGAGCGGGAATACTTTTCTTTCTCAATGCTCTGTATTGCCTCCATGATTTTTACGGTTCCTTTTTTCATCTCAAACTTGCCGGTTCTGTATCCAAAAAGCTTGTCTTTCGTACTCTTTTTTAAATCAACCATTTGCGAAGGACTTTATCTGATTGTCTTTTTCCTGGGCACCCTCATGATTGAATTTACCAAGAGCTCCGAGAATCTGACAGGACGCATTACAAGGCTTTCAATTCTGGGCTTCTGTACCATAGTGACTTTCTGCGCTCCTGATTACGCTTTCCTTGCAAATGTCTGCCCCCTCATGCTCATGCTTTCAGCCGCACAGCTTGCCCTGGGATTTTATTTCGTACTCAAACCCGGACAGTCTTCCGGTGAAAAAAAGAGTTTTCTCATTCTTACTTCAGTTTTCATTCCACTCATAATTTCAATAATAATTGACTGCATAATTAAACTAGTATTCCAGATAATCGACTTTCCCTACATGACTCTCTTTGGCTGGCAGCTCACCGTTTTGTGCTTCATGATTCTTCTGAGCACAAGGTACAACCGGATTGTCAGTCAGAATGAATACCTTAACGTCAATCTGCGCAAAGAAATCGACAGGCAGACAAAAGAACTTTCCAGCAAAAATTCCGAGCTGGAGCAGCAGATTCACCGTTCCGAAACCGACCTTGAAATGGCTTCCCTGGTGCAAAAAAAATTCTTTCCTTATCCGCCGCGAAAACTGCGGGGCTGGGATATTGCCGTAAGCTACAGCCCGCTCGATAAGGTTTCGGGCGACATGTACGACTTCTACGTTTCCAATGAATCTTTAAACGGATTCTCTCTTTTTGACGTTTCAGGCCATGGAATTGCAGCCAGCCTCGTAACCATGCTGGCCAAAAACATAATTTTCCAGTCTTTCATACGCAACATGCAGAAAAACGAAACCGTCTCAAGGACACTCTACGAAATCAACGATGAAATTATCGAGGCAAAAGGCGGAATCGAAAACTACCTTACGGGTCTCATGTTCAGGTTCAAGCCCTTCGACAGCAACGACGTGTGCAAGGTTGAAATGGCCAACGCCGGCCACCCGAACCCGATTTTTTATTCAGCAGAAGACGATATTTGTGACGAAATAAAATCCGGCGACAGTGAAAGCCACCATGGAGCAATCGGTCTGGACTTCATTACGGTCTCTTTCCCACAAATCAGCTTTAAAATGGCCGAAAATGACATACTTCTTTTCTATACTGACGGTCTCACGGAAAGCCGCAACAAAAACAATGAAATGTTTGGAAAAGAGCGGGTCAAAAAAATTATCCGCTCAAGCTACGCAAAGGATTCTCAGTCCATAATGGAAGACATTATCGACGAATTCAATGAATTTACCAAAGGAGTAAAGCGCGACGACGACATTACGATTGTCGTAATGAAACGTGAAAACTCCAGCAATTATGTTGAAGAACTAATGGAGATTTAATATGATGACTCAAAAAAAATGGCACGATGAAGACGGAATTACTTTCCACAGCGAACACAAGGTTCAGTTTTCCCAGAGCGACTCAAACAAAAAGATGAGTCTTTATGAGCTTCTCAAAGTCACCAGCGACATGGCTGTAGAAGATTATGCGCTCCGTGGAATGGACAGGGACACGCTTACAGCCCACGGTTTTGCCTGTCTGGTTTCACGGGTTGCCTTCCGCTTTCACAGAATGCCAAAAGAAAACGAAGACTATGTATTTACCACCTATGAAGAAAAATCAGAAGCCCTGCAGCTTGTAAGGGCATACGAATTTGCCGGCAAGGAAGGCGAGCCCCTCATAACTGGAATCAGTTCCTGGCTACTTGTCGATCCGGTCGCCCACAGAATTCTTCCCACCAAAAAGTTCGACATGAGGAAGCCGGTTGAGTCGCAAAAAGAACACGACTGCCTCAAATACGGCAAGATTCAGATTCCTGAAGATCTGGAAAAGTGGGACGAAAGAACCATAAAATATTCGGACATCGACGGAAACTGCCATGTAAACAATGCCCGCTACGGTGCTTTTGTTGCAGACGCAATTCCACCAGAATTAAGGCAGGCTAAATTCACCGACTTCAGACTCAACTATGCAAAAGAAGCCAAGCTTGACCAGAAACTGGAAATTTTCGGCAAAGTCGACAAAATTGAACGCAGGCTTACGATTGTGGGCAAAACCGAAGACGGCATTTCTTTCGAGGCAGAATTATACTGGTAATCCAGAATTTTTTGCGGACAATCAGAAAATTATCCCTTATACTTATTTATATGAAGAAAATACACTTTCTGGCTGCCACATTTGTTATTTTCTCTTTCCTGGCATTTAGTCAGACACGAAATACCCGCTCATATAACGGCATGAGGGTTCCTGCCGACCATAGTCCTTTTCAGGTTGTCTGCATCGAGTCAAATTCATCCAAAATTCTTGTGACATTCAACATTCAAATAAACCAAAGCAGTTTCACAAAAGAAAACATTCTCTTCAATGAGAAAGCGCTCTCGCCTTCCGATGAAATACGCTTTACCAAAAACGGCAAGGCTGTTGAAATCAAAAAGAAACTGAGCGTCGGCTCACAATTCAGCCTTGAATTCCGGAACGTAAAATCCTTTGACGACGAGGAACTCAAAACATCGGTCTTTGATTCACTTTTGCCCTGGACCACATCCGAATACAAAGTTTTAAAAGCCAATAACATGGAGATCAGCCTATGAAATCTCTTGCCCAGCGAATTGCCTTCAGATTCTCCTTTGTACTTGCCACCCTGGTAATTTTGCTTTCATGCCACATCATCATACTCGTAACTTCAAATGCCCGTAAAATCAAAGACCATGAAATCGATTCTGCCCTGCACAACATAATAAATGCCATGCACGGGGACACTTCGATTTATGCTGCAGAAAATAAACTTCCATATTACATCACCTACACTGTTTACGATGCAGCAACAAAAGAAATCACGGTGACAAACGCCCCTTTCATTCCTATTTTGCCAGAAACAGACGAAAAATCTGTCTATTATACTGAAAAGAATTTTTTTGCAGACGGAGACTTGAACCTAATTTATGAGACCAAACGCATAAAAAAAGATGCGGCGACTTACGTTATTCAGATTTCAAACTCAATCTACAAGGATGAAATGTCAAATATTTTCAGGCTTGTGTCTCCAAGGTCCGTCATAATTGGATTTCTGCCCCTTCTTATAATTTCATACTGGATTTCATTCGCCATCGCCAAAAAGACCCTTTACCCCATCGTAAAAATGACGAAAGCCGCAAAAAGCATTTCCAGTTCCAATCTAGACACGCTGCTTGCCGTAAGTTCCAATCACGATGAGCTTGATTCCCTTGCCAAAACATTCAACGAACTTTTTGCCAGGTTAAAGCAGGATTTCATAACGGTTAAGTCAGCGAACAGTGCAAAAACAAACTTTTTGAGCAACATGAGTCACGAAATCCGCACGCCAATCAACGCTGTCCTCGGTCTTGACGAAATGATTCTCCGTGAAAGCAGCGAACCCCAAATTCAAAGCTACGCACAGGACATTCAGTCCAGCGGTAAATCACTGCTTTCAATCATCAACGACATTCTGGACTTCTCCAAAATCGAAGCCGGTAAAATGGAAATCATTCCTGTGGACTATGACCTTAGCACAACAATCACGGATCTGGTCAACATGATATCCACAAGGGCACACGACAAAGGACTTGAATTCATAGTCAACATCGATGAAAAGATGCCCCACAAGCTTCACGGCGATGAAATACGAATCAAACAGTGCATTCTTAACATTCTGACAAATGCCGTAAAATACACGCCGAAAGGTTCAGTCACCATGAACATCACCGGTGAAAAGTCACTGGATCCAACCGAAAAGGACATAATTTACCTCAGGGCTCAAGTAATCGACACAGGAATCGGAATAAAGCAGGAAGACATTCAGAAACTGTTCTCGCCATTCGAACGAATCGAAGAAAGGCGGAACCGCACAATTGAAGGCACAGGTCTTGGCATGAGCATCGTAAAGAGCCTGCTTTCTTCAATGGGCTCCCATCTGGAAGTCAAAAGCGAATACGGCAAAGGCAGCGATTTTTCTTTCAGCGTAGAACAGAAAGTTTGCGACTGGGAAGAAATCGGTAATTACGAGGAAATGAAAGAAAGAATCGAAGCCGAAAAAACCGCCTACAAGGAAAGTTTCCAGGCCCCACAAGCCAGAATTCTCGTTGTGGATGACACTCCCCTAAACCTTACAGTCATAAAAGGTCTTTTAAGAAGCACAAGAATTCAGGTTGACACTGCGGAAAGCGGCTTTATCGCTCTTAAAATGGCCAGAGACAAAAAATACGACATAATTTTGATTGACCACCGCATGCCAAAAATGGATGGAATCGAAATGCTTCACGTCCTTCGCGGTGAAAATACCAGCGCAAACCACAGTTCTGTCTGCATTGCCCTTACAGCCAACGCAATTTCCGGAGCAAAGGAAATGTATCTTTCCGTTGGCTTTGAAGACTACCTTTCCAAGCCGGTTGAAGCCAGCAAGCTTGAAATGATGATAGCAAAATACCTTCCGCCCGAAAAAATCCTCCACTCCGGCGAACAGGGCTTTATCGAGCAAAAGCCGGGCTGGGACGGCACTGAGCGAAGAAGACCGCCGACATCAAGCAAGGAAACACGGGACGCCCTGTCGGTATGGAATCACCTTTTTGGAATTGACGCTGCGATTGCAATACACAACTGCGGCTCAAGCGATGTCTTCCTTGAGGCAATACGCAATTTCTACGACGCAATCGAAGAAAAATCTTCGCAAATTCAGCTCTTTTACGAAGAAAAAAACTGGAACGACTACACGGTTCTTGTCCACGCCCTCAAAAGCAGCGCCCGCCTGATTGGCGCCATGGAACTTTCGGAGGATGCAGCTTTCCTTGAACAGTGCGGTGATGAGGCAAAAATCGGAGACAATGAAGCCATTGATTTTATTAATGAAAAGACAGCTCCCGTCCTTGAACTTTACAGGTCCTACATGCAGAAACTTGCTCCCCTCGTGGGCAAAGCTACAGCCGCAGAAGAACTCCCGCAAATCGAGCAGGCAAAGCTGGACGATGCCCTTTCTGCTCTAAAGGAAGTCGTGTCTGTCTTTGATTTTGACAGTGCAGATGCGATTATGGAAGAGCTGGCAAAATATTCAATGCCGCAAGATTTTGAAGAAAAATACAAAAAGATAAAAAAAGCAGTGCAATCCGTTGATCACACTGCCATTATGCAATTATTGGGATAATTCCTTCCCGCAAGGATGCGGGAACAATGCCAGAGAATTTTTCGGTAGAAAAATTCTCGTACGAATCAGAAAAATCTAGGAGAGATTTTTCTGTTCGCCTTAGTCTTTTGCGCGCTCTACGAATGAACCGTCGCGTGTATCGATTACGATGCGGTCATCTGTGTTACAGAACAATGGAACTTTAACTTCCATGCCAGTGTCGAGGGTAGCTGGTTTTGTTGATTTGCCAGAAGTATCACCCTTAACGCCTGGCTCACAGTATGTGATTGTGCGGGTAACCTGGATTGGCAGGCGAACGCCAACCGGCTTCTCGTTGTAGTATGTGATTTTTACTTCGTAGTCGTCATCTGGAGAGATGTAACCGGCATTGTCGCCGAGGTAGTCCTTCTCCAAAGTGATGTCATCGTAAGTTTCCTGATCCATGAAGTGATAGTCGTTTCCGTCGATGTAAGAAAGTTTTACGTTCTTTTCAACAAGCTCAACTTCCTCGAATTTTTCACCAGCGTCAAGACCCAAGTCCTGAGTTCCGCCAGTAACGATGTTAGCAACGCGGAGTTTTGTAACCATGCCCTGGCGACCAGACTTCTGACCAAGCATCTTCTGAACGATGAGTGGAGCACCTTCATACATGAAAGCTGTTCCGACTTTGATTTCGTTTGTCATCAACATAATATGTTACCTCAAAAAATAAAATAAAGCTTTATAGAGTTATTTTAGTGCATTTTCGACAGATATTCAACACTGGGAAGGGAATTGCAACAGGGCAAACGCATTATAAAGACTTTTAAAATGTATGGTATTTAAAAACTTCAAAAAACATTAGAATTCTTTCTGGTGGTGAAAAATGACATTGAAAGAATCGCTAATGACAATTAAGGAT
>Ga0129306_1001020_pt1 | contig 36296 bp, 32 predicted proteins | sample P827metagenome_FD_94438 | JGI IMG/M metagenome (GOLD analysis project Ga0129306, IMG submission 94438) | Capybara group fecal microbial communities from Wisconsin, USA - P827 metagenome | ecosystem: Host-associated > Mammals > Digestive system > Large intestine > Fecal | place: USA: Wisconsin...
CGTCTTACAAAAAGTTCTATCAGGTCACGATAAGCCCAGATTTCTCTGAGATTGACTTTCCAGAGCTTCTCCTGGGGCCTGATAATCATGGTCCATTCTTTTTCCATAAAATGACAACGAAAACTAAAACGAAAACGAAAAAAGAGGTTAGAAATCTGCTGAACATATTTATAGACATACTTTTCCCTTGTCCTTTTTACTTAGTAAAAGGACAGAGCAGAAAATGAGCTAAAAGGGTATAGTTCAGCAAATTACCACCTCTACACTAGGGCACAATACCCGTAGATTTATTGGAATTGCACGCTATAACGGCACAAAGGTAATAAAAAAATATGAATAATTGATATTTTTTACAAAAATATTCAGCCCCACAAAAAAATGGCTCGAACCAAATCATCGAATGGCTCGAGCCATCTTGTGATTTGGCTCGAGCTACTTGAATAGTGCTATCAACAAAGCAGAGAAAGTGACGAGGGTAGATGTGAGAGGAATAATGAGACTGGTGAGAATATTGCCCTGTTGCTTCTTGACGATATTGGGCTCCACATAGAGCATATCATTCTGCTGGAGATAGAAGTAAGGAGAGTTCATGATATTGGCATCGGTAAGATCGATGACATGGAGCTCACGAGTACCATCTGCATTCTCACGAAAAAGTTTAACATTAATACGCTTACCCGTAACCGTCAAGTCACCTGCCTGTGCTAGGGCTTCATAAATATTGATTTTCTCACGGGAAACTTGGATCGTACCAGGGTTACCAACCTCACCTAAAACGGTAACAGTAAAGTTGGCCTGACGGACAGTCACAATGGGTTTCTCGGAAGGTGCCATATAGGGACGGATCTGCTCGAGAATCATGTCCTCACACTCTTCTTTGGTCAGTCCGACCACCTTAATACGCCCTATGACAGGAAAGTTGATGGTACCATCGTTGCTGACCAAGTAGTTCTGAGAACCACCAGATGAAGCCGTAGAACCTCCCATATTGGCACTACTGACAGACACGCTACCCATATTGAAAGGTGCAGAGGCTTCAGGACTGATAGTGTACACTTTAATATCCAACTGGTCTTTCGGCATGATGCGAGCATCATAGAAGGATGTGGTTTGATTCAAATCCACATTTTTAGTCCCTTGGAAATAAGCAAAATTCTTAACAGAACAAGAAGCTGTCAGCAAGGCTACAGAAAGCAGCATGAGTGCCTGCTTATAAAGGAATTTATACTTTTTCTTTGTCATATCTATCGCATTAAAAATCATCATTTTGTCTGGTAAACGATTGAGCTTGTCCAAGTTCTTTAAAACTGATTTGGGAGTATGATCAGCCTTAACCACAAAACAGGTAGCATCAGCTAAAGTGGCAATCTGGTAGGTGTCGCTGCAATCAGTCAATGCGGGAGAATCGATAATTACATAGTCGTACTGGGATTTTAAATTATCCATCAGCTGAGCAAAGCTGCTGCGAGAAAGGAGGTCAGAAGGATGAACTGAACCGGCTTTACCAGCTACCAACACATCAAAGTCCTCAGCCTGCATGGCTTGTGACTGGACATCAGCAACTGAAAGCATGCTTTTACTTAACAATGCAAAGACACCGGACTTTTCTGAAAGAGAAAGTGCTTGGGCGATGCCGGGATGACGAAGATTGAAATCGCAGAGAATGACCTTCTTGTCTATACGGGCAAGTCCTTCGGCCAAACGAATGGCATGATAGGTCTTACCATCGCCTACCGCATTGGATGTAAGCAAGATGACTTTCTGTTCTTCCTTTAAACGTAGCAACAAGTTGGTGCGGAGGGTACGAAGAGCTTCCTCGTTGTTGATATTTGGTACTTCACCCAAAATAGGATACTTGGTAGATTTCTCCAAATCGTTACGCGTCTCCACCTTATTCTTCAGAAAGAACAGCAGCAAGATAACCAAGAAAGGAATGGCAATGCCCATTACCAGTGCTATCAACAAAATAAAATCACGCTTTGGCAGATCGCTTCCCCCATTTACCTGCACTTTTTCTATCAGCTTTCCTTTGTTGGAAGCGTCGACGCGATTCATCGCCAATTCCTCGCGTTTTTGCAGCATCACGACATAGACGCCCTGTTTGATTTCACGAAGACGCTCAATGTCGGTAAAGACCCGTTCGATACGAGGAGCACTGCCGATACGCTCGAGGGCTTTTTTGTATTCATGCTCCACTGTCTGACGCTGGATAACAATAGCCTGACGCATACGGGACAATTCCGTAAGAAGCGTTGGGCGTAACTCTTCAATCAGTTCCGTGACACGCTGAACCTGATGAGCCTTTTCGCTCATACTCTTCATGAGCTCCTTACGCTGGAAAGCCAAGGTGTTATGACGGGTTAAAGCCTGTCCACCACCGGCACTCATGCCACTACCATAACTACTACTGCCATAGCTCATGCCACCGCTGACAACAGGAATGACCTCGTAAATATTAGCAGGATTTTGGGCAAATTCGTTCATGTAATCCTGCAACTGGAGCTGGATACCAATCTGAATCAATTCTGTCTCATATTGGCTCTTTTTGCCCAATGCCTCACTGGCTTCAGCGGCAGCATCGGTAATCTGATATTTCTCCTTAGAATGTTGATAAGCATCGTCGCTAACGCCCAGCTCCACATTTATCTTGGCCAGACGTTCATTAACAAACTGGTCGGTCTTACGATTCTGCTCGTCCACATCTTCTTTGCCACGACGATTGTAAATTTCAACCAAACGGGTAATGAATTCCATACCACGAATCATGCTCTCATCTCTCAACGTCAGATTGAGCAGGTTTGAAACACCTTTCTTCGGTGGTTCCACCACCATTCGTGAAATATAGCCCTTGGCCACAATCATGGGGGGAGCTATACTGACTTTCAGTTCGAAGCCCTTCGCATAAGTCTTACGCTGAGAGGCATTCAACTGATCGTTGTCTGTTATTCTAATGGTACCCACCTCCGTCGTAACGGTAACAGGCAGAGACGTGAAGCTCTTGGCAAAGGATTTGCCATCAGCCATTCCCTTGACCCGATAACCTTTTTCATCCTTGCTGATGGTCATGCTAGCCTGATGGTAATTCAAAGGCAGTTCTCGGTCCATCCAGAGCAGGTGGGTCCTGTCAAGGGTTACCTCAACAGGTTGGTCTTTATAGAGTTGCGTGCTTCTACCCCACTTCTCTACACGATAGGTGGTGTAAAGGTTTAAATCGTAAACGACATCACGCACCAAATCGGTAGAAGTCAGTATTTCTTTTTCGATGTCAATGCCTGCAGAACCGCCCAAACTGCTACTGATGCTATTACCCAAGCCTAAGGGAAGAGAACTAAGGATAGCCAAGCCCGCATTGGATGTTCCATTTTTGCCTTGGCTCTTCTCTATGAGTTGCATCTTACCCGTTACTGATATAGTGGTTGGGGTTACCCACAAATAATACATAGCCACCAACAGACAAAGGACAATAGACGGAATAAACCACTTCCAATGAAGGAAGAACACCATCTTGATTTTCTCAAAATCGAAAAAAGAAGCACTATTCCCTTCCGCTTCCATCTGAAGCTTGGAACTGTCTATATTGAATTCTTGCATCGTTTATCTTATTTTTCAGTTTTTACTCTATCACTTTACAATACCAGCGGGAGATGCGCAACATGACACTGATGCCTCCAACGGTCTTGACGAACCAGTATTTCTGGTTTTTCTTATGCAGCTTGCCTCGAATGCCTGCGAACTGGCCATGAATCACTTCAACTTCCTTACCAGGAAGGGCCTCGCCCTCTTCTGCCTCCAGAAACTCAGCAGGAGTTTTGGAATAGTCCGGGTCGCAAAGCAAACGAAACTCTACCATTTCGCGATCAGCTATCTCACTGACACGGTCGCTACCCTTCTGCTTCATCAGATGTAGCGGAACACGACACTCAGCCAACTTGCTGCGGAGCTGGGCCTCGTCCATGGTCTTCTCGAGGAACACATAGTTGTGAATGACGGGCACTAGCACCTTATGAGGCTTCTCATCAGCCGCAATGACTTTTTCGCGATAGGTCATGGGGATGAAATGGGGCATGTCATTCTTTTCTAAGAATGAACTGACTTCCATCTCTTTCCGATTGAAGGTTCGGATCACAACCCAACTCGATGCTGCCATTTGGCTGCAAAGGTACGAATAATTTTTGTTATAATTGCTTTTTTCCTAAAAATAATAAGGAGTAGCATAGAAAAAGCCACCGCCTACGAGGCGATGGCTCTCTTTAAATTGTTACGAGAATTGTCTAATTATTTCAAACCACGGTTGTTCAGTGTTACATTGAGCAGCATCACATACTTGCGGTACTGGTCCTTGTTCAGCATGTAGTTCATGTAAGCGAGGTCCTTGTTGATGGCCTTCTCCACCATCTTGGCACGCTCCTCTTTACCATACTGTGCTGCGAAAACCATCTCAGCGCTGAAGGTCTTGTGAATCTCAGCCACACCTTCTACCTGGTCTTTTGACAAACCGAGAGCCTGACTCAGCTTCTTCATATTTACTGTCATATCATAAGCCTCGGTGTTGTTAAGAGCATTCATGTTCTCGTTCTCAGCAAATGTCATAGTCATGCTAAGCATTGCTACCATTGTAAGAATCATTCTTTTCATTTTTGTTACCCTTTCTTAATCTTTTTGTTCTTAACTAAATGTTATCCTTTATGCCAACCTTTTTACCTGATTGACGATGCAAAGGTACAGCAAAATTCAATACGCTCCAAACTTTTTAAGAATTGTTTGCGCACACAGGCAAAATTCTTGACCTTTATCAAAGAATTCCGTGAAACCTTGATAAAGGTCAATTGCAAATCCCTATATAACTTATTATATAATAGGGAAAGGAAAGAAAAAAGGCGTTTTTCTTGGTATTTCAGCGGTTAATTATTAATTTTGCAGTCGAAAAATTGAAAAAGTACAGAAAATCAATGGAAAATAAGAACAAGTTTGTATCTCTGGCCTATAGCCTGTTTGTAGACGGTGATAACGGCAGGGAGCTGATGGAGAAGACACAGGAAGACCAACCCTTCCAGTTTATCACTGGTTTCAGCATTGCGCTGGACGCTTTTGAAAAGCAGGTGGCCGACTTGGAAACGGGACAGGACTTCAGCTTCTCACTGACGAAAGAAGAAGCTTACGGTGATTATGCTCCTGAGCGTGTGCTCGATTTGGAGCGCGAAATGTTTTGTATAGACGGACGTTTTGACCACGAACACATCTATGTGGATGCTATCATTCCTCTGCAAAATGAAGAAGGTAACCGATTCTACGGTCGTGTGATGGAAGTGGGAGAAGATAAGGTGAAGGTAGACCTGAACCACCCGCTGGCTGGCGAAACACTTCACTTCGAAGGCAAGGTTCTGGAAAACAGAGAGGCTACGAATGAGGAGATTCAGAAGCTTATCAAACACATGACTGGCGGTTGCAGCGGATGTGGCGGTAATTGTCACGGTGATTGTGAGGGCGATTGTAGCGGTTGTCATTAATCATTGAGCATTGAACACGTTTGGCAATATATTCAGGCTGACAACGTTTGGTGAGAGCCACGGAGAGGCCATAGGCGGTGTAGTAGACGGTATGCCGGCTGGTATTCCTATTGACATGGAGTTTATACAGCAGGAATTGAACAGACGCCGACCAGGGCAGAGCCACATTACAACGGCTCGTCAGGAAGCAGATCAGGTAGAGCTATTGAGTGGTGTGTTTGAAGGGAAATCAACAGGATGTCCCATCGGATTCATCGTGAGAAACACCAACCAGCACTCGAATGACTACGACAACATGAAGGACTTGTACCGTCCGTCGCATGCTGACTATACTTATGCGTACAAATATGGTGTTCGAGACCATCGAGGCGGAGGACGCTCTTCAGCCCGCATCACCATTAGCCGTTGTGTGGCTGGAGCACTGGCCAAACTCGTTCTCAAGGAACTAGGAATCAGCATTACAGCCTATACCTCACAAGTAGGCAACATTGCATTAGATCGCAACTACAAGCAGTACGACCTGTCGCTCACAGAAGCAAATGCGGTGAGATGTCCCGACCAGGAGAAGGCAGCCGAAATGATTCGTCTGATAGAAGAAGTGAAAGCCGAGGGCGACACCATCGGAGGGGTTATTACCTGCGTGATACAAGATTGCCCACCAGGATTAGGCGAGCCAGAATTCGGGAAGTTGCATGCCATGTTGGGTGCCGCCATGCTCAGTATCAATGCCGTCAAAGGCTTTGAATACGGTGAGGGATTTGCCGGTGTAACAGCACGAGGATCAGAGCAGAATGACATTTTCTATCCTGCTGACGGACAGATTTCGACCCAGACAAACCACAGCGGAGGAATACAAGGAGGAATCTCCAACGGACAGGACATCTATTGCCGGATAGCCTTCAAACCAGTGGCTACCCTACTCCGCGAACAAAAAACGGTTGACACGAACGGACAAGAAACGACACTAAAGGCCAAAGGACGTCATGATCCGTGTGTTTTACCTCGTGCGGTTCCTGTGGTTGAAGCAATGGCTGCTATGACCATTTTAGACGCTTATTTGGCCGATAAAGTAGGAAAAATGTACAATAAAAGCATTTAAATGCAAAAAATATAGCAAAAAACTTGCAATTTAAAAAGAATTAGACTATCTTTGCAAATGCTATTAGGGTTTGAGAAAATCCGAATATGCTTTTAGTTAAGTCTAGTTTAGTTTTTGTGTTGGTTGAGGGCTGTCATCTTTGACAGCCCTCATTTCTTTCATTTTCAGAGACATCCAATGATTTCGTGAACATCCTGACAACCATGATCATCAAGCCATTGACTAATACCATCGCGTACCTTGATGGTTACTGCTGGATCCAGGAAATTGGCCGTACCAATCTCTATTGCTGTGGCTCCTGACATTAGAAACTCGATAGCATCCGTAGCACAAGAGATTCCACCAAGGCCTACTACGGGAATTCTGACAGCTTTGGCCACCTGCCAAACCATACGCAAAGCCACTGGTTTCACACAAGGGCCACTCAGTCCACCCGTGTTAATGCTCAGACGAGGTTTCCGTTTCTCAATATCAATAGCCATCCCCATCAAGGTATTGATAAGCGATACACTATCAGCACCCTGAGCCTCACAGGCACGGGCAATATCGGCAATATTGGTAACATTGGGTGAAAGCTTGACAATCAGCGTCTTATGGTAACGCTCACGAACAGCTTTGACCACGCTCTCAGCCCCTGAACAAGTGACACCAAAAGCCATACCGCCGTCTTTCACGTTAGGACACGAGATATTCAGTTCGATGGCAGGAATCTTATCGAGCGCATCAATACGGGCAGCGCACTCGGCATAGTCGTCGGGAGAGGAACCACTGACATTGACAATCATATTCGTATCAATGTCCTTAATCTGAGGATAGATATGCTCACAGAAGTAATCCACTCCCTTATTCTGCAAGCCAACGCAATTGAGCATGCCCTGAGCCGTCTCAGCCATACGGGGATAGTCGTTGCCTTCACGGGGATGCAGTGTTGTTCCCTTGACAATGATTCCTCCCAAGCCATCAAGAGGAATAAAATCAGCGAACTCAAGGCCGTAGCCAAACGTACCAGAAGCCGTCATCACTGGATTCTTCAGTGCCAAACGGCCTATATTGACTCTTAAATCTGCCATAACAATCGTTTTACATTAAACACAGGACCTTCCTTGCAGACACAGAGATTACCCTCTACCGTCTTCTCAACGCAACAGAGGCATGCTCCCAGTCCGCAAGCCATCATATTCTCCAATGAAGCTTCACACTCGATGCCTTTTTCCTTTGCATAGCGAGCTACTGCCATCATCATAGGCTTGGGACCGCAAGTGCAGATACGGTCGAAATGTTCCTGGAGAACGGAATGATTGGTAACAAATCCCTTTTCACCCATCGATCCGTCCTCGGTAGTCACACATACGCGACCATACTTATTAAACAAATCGTATTCCAACAAGTCACTAGCCGTACGTCCACCCAGGAGAAAGGTAGGCTGGAAGCCGCGTCTCTGCATCTCAGTACCCATAAAGAGCATGGGAGCCATACCAACGCCACCTCCTACCAACAGCACACGCTCATCAGCGTTGGAAGGCATCGTAAAGGTATTGCCTAAGGGGAGTACACAATTCAGTGTATCGCCAGGCGCCAAACGTCCAAGCTGGCGTGTACCTTCTCCAATCATAGCCACCATCAGCCAGAGTTCGTTCTTTTCAGAATCAACAAAGTTGATGGAGATGGGACGACGCAGAAAGGTTGTAGGGGAATTGTCTACCCGGACCTCAACAAACTGTCCTGGCAACATCTCAGGCAACGGCTGTTCGTGAGTTAGTCGCAGGAGCACATGCCGGGGACTAAGCTGCTCTACCTGTCGAACAGTCAAATCAAGCACATATTTCTTCATATACGAGTATTGAGTTTCTGGGGTGCAAAGGTATAAACTTTCTGGGGGTTGAGCAAAATATTAGGAGAAAAATTTGGAAAGAACGCAAAAAAACGCTATCTTTGCGCAATCAATGGATAGAATCATTTTAATCACAATATACTGCATCGTCATCTGTACGATGCTCTGCACACTGAAAAACATCTGCCTATTATCGGAGATGCCGATCAATAGGAAGATGTTTGATATGCATTTAATTATCGAAACACACGAGATAGCCACAGAAGACCTCGCCCGTTCACTTTTAGTATATCTGCCTAAAAGCCATCATCTTACATGTCAGCGCACGCGAGCTGGAACAAAAGTCTCGTAGGTCTGGTCATCGTAATAGACCCGAATCTCCGTTACACGACGGGGCTCTTTTTCCACGATTTTTAATTCTTCACGCATCATTTCAGGACGTGTATTTTGTACACCAGGCTGAAAATGAACCGCTGACGACGGTAATTGACATCCATTTGACGAAGTAGAAGTAGCAGAAGCGACAGGAGTATCGAAATCCAACATCTGGTCCTGACCATTGCCAGAACGCTCCTCTGGAGCCTCAGGTGATGCAGTAGGGTGGGAAACATACATCTCACCCATACCATATAATAACCACTCAATACTAATGTCAGGAATTTTCGTTTTGATAGCATCTACGATATTTAAGGTAGGACGAGTCCTGCCATTAAAGATGCTGCTCAGGGTAGCAGGTGACTGTTGGAGGAAATCAGCGAACACCTGCTGGGTCATGTGCTGATCTTCCATGATGAGTCTAATGCGGTCTTTTGTATCCATTGTAGTCGAAATAGGGCAAAAAATGCCATTTTTGATTGATTTTACAAAGGTAAACCATTTTTGTGACATATGCAAGAAATCTAAAGAAAAATTTGAAATTTAAACTTTTGATTTCTAATTCAATATTTCAAATTCTATATTTAGAAAGCTAATATTTCGTGTTTACGATTACAAACCGAAATTTTAAAGCATAAATTCGAACAAATAAATTCTTTCGTATTTAAATGGTAAAATATTGGTTTTTAAACATATATAAATCCATAATAGGCGTATAAACGGCGTTTATGCAAATTCAGATTTGTATTTTGTGGGCATTTTGCCACCTTTGCTGACGCAAATAGACGTAAACCACTGATTTTTATCGATTTACAATAAATAACGGTATTTGAATAGGTATAAATATAGAAAGATAAAGGGCATTCTTTAGGTTTTAATATTTATTTTCAAACCAACGTATTTTGGTTTGCAAATCCAAATAACACCTTAATTATCCTGAATCTGATTACAGACTTTGTAATATTTAGACTTTTAAATTAAGAAATCAAAACTATAAAATTTATTAAATCCAAATTTTTGCGTTTCAAAACGGCCAATTTTTGCCATTTTGCGCGAATTCTGGACGATTGGGCGGAAAAATATAAATACGCGAAATATGAAGGGGTATTATCTGCGAGAAACCCTTTTGCCATCGGCATTTGAGGCCAAAATTCTTTGTATGGCAAAAAATTGATTCTAGAAAAAAAGAGGCTCTGAAAACGCCTCTTTTTAATGAAATGTAAAGAAAATTAATTCCCTCATGAGCTCTCCAGAAGGGGTATATGGGTTGTCTAATCCCTTACTTTTGGCATCAATTTCTCTTATTTTGGAGATAATCTGTAGCACCTTCATTCCAGAGTAATTTTTCATACCCGTCAGGTAGTCACGAGCACCCCAAGGTGATTTCATGTCGAGCCACTGGGCCAACGCCTCCTGACTCCCCTTCTGCGGACAATAATAGGCCAACATCAGATTCTGGAAATAATTAAAGATCATGGGAAGTAGCGCATAAAGTCCTCCAGACTTCGGATTTTCATCGAAATACTTGATGATCTGGTTGGCTTTTAGAATATTGCGGTTCACGATGGCATCGCGCAACTCAAAAGCATTATAGTCTTTGCTGACTCCTATCTGATCTTCAACCACCTGAGGAGTCACTCTCTTGTCCTGTTCGGGCAAACCAAGCAGAACTTTATCCAATTCGCTTGTCAGACGGCATAAATCCGCTCCTATCGCATCAGCTATCATCTGCGTCGACTTAGGGTCAACAGAGGCTCCACGGGCTTTTAAATAGCGTTCTATAAAGGCGGGAAGGTCGCGCTCACGCAGTTTTTTGCTCTCAAACAGCACGCCAACCTGCTGAATACTCTTCACATATTCGCGCTTACGCCCATCTATTGTACCGTTTTTATGGCACATGACCAGGATGGTCGATGGCATTGGAGCCTTCAGATACTTCTCCAGAGGCTCTACGTTTTTCAGATTCTGGGCTTCTTTGACAATGATGACCTGATATTCCGACATCATCGGATAGCGTTTGGCAGCATCAGCAATCTGCGAGGCTGTCACATCAGAGCCAAAAAGCACGGTCTGATTGAAATCGCGCTCCTCTGGCTGCAGCACATTCTCAGCTATCCAATCGCTTATCTTATCTATATAATACGACTCCTCGCCCATTAAATAGTAAATGGGGCAAAACTGACGCGCTTTCAGGTCGTTCATCACGCTTTCATATGTCACTGTTGGTTGTGCCATGCTGCAAAATTACGAATTTATTATGAAATATCCCAAATATTTCGTAATTTTGTGACCGAAATGTATGAACTGAACTTACCATCCTACGATGTAAAAGTGCGTGGAACGCGCGAAAAGCCGGAAGTATTCGACTTCCTGCGCCATCGTTATGTGGCGCTGACGCCTGAGGAATGGGTGCGCCAGCACTTCACCCACTGGCTGGTAGATCACAAAGGTTATCCCAAAGGACTCTTAGGCAACGAGATAGAACTGCGTATCGGTGGCAAGAAACTGCGCTGCGACTCTATCCTTTACAACGCTGATACTACACCTCGTATGATTGTGGAGTATAAGGCCCCTACCATCAAAATAAAGCAACAGGTGTTCAACCAGATATCGGTCTACAACCTATTGCTTCGTGTTGATTATCTTGTGGTCAGCAACGGCCTTGAGCACTACTGCTGCAAGATGAACTACACTAACCAGCGATATGAGTTTCTAAGGGATATTCCCAATTATGCTGAGCTTTAAGCCTCGCTCTGCTCGGGAACTTCGTCTTCCGTCTTTTTCACCGTTTTGCGGATAGCGCGCTTGCGCGTCTTCTTCTCCTCTGTAGCAGGCTTATCGAGCTTAACGCCAGCCAGTTCCGGATCAATTAGGATACGGCCGCAATACTCGCAGACGATGATTTTCTTGTGCATCTTGATATCCAACTGACGCTGGGGTGGAATCTTGTTAAAGCAACCACCGCAGGCATCACGCTGCACATAAACGATGCCCAGACCATTGCGAGCATTCTTACGGATACGCTTGAATGAGGTGAGCAGACGTGGCTCAATCTTGACCTCAAGTTCCTTCACCTTCTGCTTCAGCTTGTCCTCTTCCACGCGGGTCTCTTCCATAATCTCTTCCAACTCGCCTTTCTTCACATCGAGAGCCTGACGACGGTCTTCAATAATCTCCTGATTCTGAGCCAGTTCGCCTTTCTTCTCCTCGATCTTGAAGCTAGCCTCCTTGATTTTCTTGTTGCACAGCTCAATTTCCAGCGTCTGGAACTCGATTTCCTTCGACAGCATGTCGTACTCACGATTGTTCTTGACGTCGTTCAACTGAGTCTTGTAGCGCTCCAGGCTGGCCTTAGCGGTCTCAATCTCGCCTTTTTTCTGCGTTACGGCATGTTCAAACTCGTTGATATCGTTCTGAATCTTCTCGACACGAGTCATCAGTCCCTCGATTTCGTCTTCCAGGTCCTGTACTTCCAGAGGCAGTTCGCCTCGCAATGCACGCTTCTCGTCAATACCAGAGAGTGTGGTCTGCAGTTGATAGAGGGTCTTCAGGCGCTCTTCAACGGGCATTTCTGTAGGGTCTTTCTTTGCCATAATTTAAATGTATATAATTGGATTTGTATTCGTTTCTGCAATAACTGTGCGCACTTCCGGGCAGGCCTTGCTGATGATGTCAGCGAACACCTCAGTGGTGTACTGCTCGCTCTGATAGTGGCCAATGACGCAAATCTGTATCTTCTGCTCATAGTCGAAATACTGATGGTAGTGCATCTCACCCGTGATGAAGGCATCAGCACCCTGACTAACGGCATCGTCTAACAGGAAATCGCCTGCACCTCCACAGATGGCCACCTTGCGGATAGGGCGTTCTAACAGCTCATTGCACTGGGCACAAGCCACCTGGAATCGTGCCTTCACCGTTTGCACAAAAACTGCAGCAGCCTGTGGTTCAGCTAGATAGCCGACAACACCGCTCCCGGCTTCCACGCCATCAACACTCTTCTGAGCGAAGAATTCGACATCCGTCAGTCCCAGTTTTTCAGCAATCTTCCAGTTGACGCCATCCTTGGCATTGTCCAGATTAGTATGCATCGAAACCACCACGATGTCGTTTTTGATGGCCTTGATGACACAACGCTGCACATAGTTGGAGTCGCCCACTTGCTTCAGCCCACGAAACAGCAACGGATGATGGCTCACGATGAGGTTGCACCCCTTCGCGATAGCCTCGTCAATGATGCTTTCGTTGACGTCCAGACACAATAAGGCCCCTGAAACCTCCGCCTCTGTCAGTCCTACTTGCAGGCCAGCGTTGTCCCAGCTTTCCTGTAAGGGCAGAGGCGCGAATTGTTCAAGGGCGCACAGCACTTGCTTTATTTTCACGCTTCTATGTTGTTTATTTCAAACCGCAAAGATAAGCATTTTCTGACAGGAATGCCAAAAAACGCTGCATTTTTTAAATTTCTTTAAGTGAACCACTCCTCACCGTGACGCTCATGACAGTAGCTGCTACCGTCGAAGCAATGGGTGCAGACGCACTCTTTGGGCAGACCAATAGACTCAATCAAGTCCTCGATGGTGGCAAACTTCACGCTGGTCAGTCCCAGTCTGCGTGCTATTTCGTTCACCATCCGCTTGTATTCTGGTGAATCTGTCTTGGAATACAGGTCGAGTTTCTTCTTGTCATCACCCTCAAAGTCCTTGATGATACGGCGTGTAATCAGCTCCATATCGCTCTTCGAAGAGGTGAAGCCGATAAACGGACAGCCATAGACCAGGGGAGGACACGAGATGCGTACATGCACCTCTTTGGCGCCATTGTCGAAGAAGGTACGCACATTGTCGCGCAACTGTGTACCACGCACGATGGAGTCGTCGCAGAACACGATTCGCTGGTCTTTCAAAATGGCAGGGTTGGGAATGAGCTTCATCTTAGCCACCAGATCACGACGATTCTGATTACCAGGTGTGAACGAGCGAGGCCATGTAGGTGTATATTTCAGTACGGCACGCTTGTAGGGCACCTGCTTTCCATGCGAATAGCCCAGCGCCATTCCGACACCTGAGTCGGGTATGCCACACACCAGGTCGGCCGCAACCTCCGTATCTTTCTCTCCCATCAGCCTTCCGTTCTTCTCGCGTACATATTCTGTATTGATGCCCTCGTAGTCGCTAGCGGGGAATCCGTAGTAGACCCACAAGAACGAACAAATCTGACAGCGGGTGAAGGGTTTCTGCAGCACTTCTATTCCGTCGGCTCTCAATCTGACAATCTCGCCTGGTCCCAGATCGCGCACCACCTTGTAGTCAAGGTTGGGGAAACTGGTTGTCTCGCTCGATACGGCATAGGCCTGCAGGAATTCGTCAGTACCAATCGGCGACAGGCGATGTATCTGTTTCTGTCCTATCACGATAGGGGTGCGTCCCAGGAAATCGCGCGCTGCAATGATGCCATCCTCCGTCAGAATCAGCATCGAGCACGAGCCTTCTATCTTCTGATACACCTTATTAATACCCTCCACAAAACTGTCGCCCATATTGATGAGCAGGGCCACCAGCTCTGTCTGGTTGATATTATTGGCCGACATCTCGCTCAGATGCATGCGCTGCTGCAGCAGTTCGTCGGCTATCTGGCGCAGGTTGTTGATCTTGGCAACCGTCACTACGGCATAGCGTCCCAAATGCGAGTTGACGATGATGGGCTGCGGGTCAGTATCGCTAATGACGCCCAGTCCCTGATGTCCCTTAAACTGGTCGAGCTCATCCTCGAATCGTGAACGGAAATAGTTACGTTCCAACGAGTGGATAGAGCGGTGGAAGCCGCTATTCTCGTCGAATGTCACCAATCCGGCGCGCTTGGTACCTAAGTGTGAGTTGTAGTCTGTGCCGTAAAACAAATCGTTTACGCAGTCCTGTTTTGAGATTGTGCCGAAGAAGCCACCCATAATAGTCTTTTACCTTTTAATGTGTATAAAATACCCTTTTGGCCTGCAAAATTACAAAAAAAACAGCAACATCCCATAAGAGTTACCATTTTTTTTCAAAATTTCATAGCATTTTTAATCCTTGTCAAGACCGTCGCTCATCCAATCCAGATGACGACAGCCCCCAGAATCACCAGAATCAGCCATAATCGCCACTGTTTCATCATGGGTTGCAGGGCCCGCAGAACCGCATGACGATAGAAAGGCATGAGTGACTGTTGCTTCGTAGCTCCATTTCCTAACAGGTATTCACGCAGCGAGTCGTGCTCCTGCCTGTCACGCTGGTATGTCCTCTGTCCACGCTTCCAGGCATAATAGCCTTTCCACAGGACTACAGCCATCACCAATATCAAATAGCTTTTAATCATAGCTGGACGGTGTATTGGGCGTTTTCCGAACTATTGACGGCCACCACCAGTGCTCCTTGCTCCGTTGCCTCTTTCAGCAGTCGGGCAGCCTCCTCAACATCGTTTTCGCTGAGCGGTTGTGATGGTTCGTCTACAATGATGAACTGCTTTCCTGATGCTGTTGCCTTGCGCAACAGCGTCATATAGTCTGTCGGCATGTCGCATCCTTCAGGCACGCTCAGCCGCTGAGGCACATAAGCCGTCTGCCGTCTGAAATAGGGAGCCGATAGGGGCGTCAGCAGTTCTCCGTCTATGCTGATATGCCCTCCGTCGATGGGTATCAGTCCCAAAAGAGCGCGCAGCAGCGTGGTTTTTCCTGCCCCCTGAGCACCCCTAACCGACAGTAGCTGCCCGTCTTTGACGGCCAGCGAGAGCGAGCGTATCTGCTCACCTATGGTTACATTATGTAGTTCTAACATCATAAAATCGCTGCAAAATTACACATTTATTTTAAAAAAAGCGTATCTTTGCAGCATGAAAATGAAGAAAAGACGTATGCTGGCCGAGTGGGAGCCACAAACTGCCGTGCAGCTCACCTGGCCGCACAAGGATACCGACTGGGCCCCTATCCTACCCGAAATTACTGCCGTCTACGAAGAGATGGCACGTGAAATCCGTAAGCGCGAACCACTTCTTGTGGTCGACGACATTCCCCATAACGACACGTGGGCTCGCGATCACGGCTTTATCACCGTCGAAGAGGATGGCCAACTTGTGCTCCTCGATTTCTGCTTCAATGGCTGGGGTGAGAAGTTCGAGGCTGCTCTCGACAATCAGATCAATCGCCATCTCTACGAGCAAGGGCTGGTCAAAGGCATCTACGAAGACCATCTCGACTTCGTGCTCGAAGGCGGCTCCATTGAGAGCGACGGCAAGGACACCATCTTCACCACCTCCTGCTGCCTCATGGCTCCTCATCGCAACCAGCCTTTATCCCAACAGCAGATTGAACAGCGACTGAAGGAGTATCTGGGAGCCGAGCGCATTGTCTGGCTCCATCACGGTTCGCTCATTGGAGACGATACCGATGGACATATCGACACCTTGGTGCGCATCTGCCCTGATGACACCTTATTATATACGGGGGGGGATGAAGCCCATCCTGACCTCGTGGAAATGGAGAAGGAATTACAGCAATTACGGACGCTCGACGGACGTCCCTACCGTCTGCTGAAGCTCCCACTCCCCCGCCCCATCTATGATGGCGACGACCGTCTGCCCGCCACTTATGCCAATTATCTTGTCATCAATGGAGCCGTACTCGTGCCCACCTATGCCCAGCCCGACCTTGATGCCAAGGCCCTGCGCATCATTGGTCAAGCCTTCCCCGACCGAGACATTGTATGCATCGACTGTCGCCCAGTCATTCGTCAGCACGGATCGCTCCACTGCTGCACCATGCAGTATTACTAAAAACTTGCATAAGGTAAACAAAAAAAGCGGAGCACTCTTGGAAGGGTGCTCCGTTTTTTTGATGGTTAATTCTGCTTGAAAGCAACGACGCCCATGGTGGCGGGGTCGAGGTAGAATGTGGCACTGACGGTATCAGCGTCGAGCAGATAGCGGGTGCGGATGTGAAGGAGCGTAGGACCGGTGGGCTCCTGATACTGAAGGCCCTGCCCCGCCCTACTGCGAAGGGCGAGAACAAGGGAATCGGCAATGGCGCGGGTGCTGTCGACGCTTGAGAAGTCGATGTAGCTGGCATCCTGATGAAGCTGCTGCTCGACGAAATCCTTGACGGCCGACTTGGCTTTCTGCTGCTGTCCGCACGAGACGAACAGCAGCAGTGTTACACCTATTATTATATATAGGGCGCTACGCATCACTTCTGGGGAATGTTTTTGAGTACGTCGAGCAGGTGATCCCATACCATCTGAACGGTGGGGATGAGCAGACGCTCCTCGGGAGTATGAACGAAACGCAGCGTGGGGCCGAAGCTGACCATGTCGAGCTGGGGATAGCGCTCAGAGAAGAGGCCACACTCCAGTCCGGCGTGGATGCCGCGCATGACGGGCTCCTTGCCAAAGAGGCGGACGTAGGACTCGCGCACAATCTTCTGCAGGTCGCTATGGGCGCGCATCTTCCAGGCGGGATAGCCATCGCTGGAATGGGTCTCGGCACCAGCGAGCTTGAAGCAGGCTGAGATGGTGGCGCACATATTGTCGAGGTTGGACATGACATTAGAGCGCTGCGACGAGAGGATATTGATCTCGGTGTCGGTGGTCTTGATGCTGGCAATATTGCTGGAGGTCTCGACCATACCGTTGAGCTCGGGATCCTGACAGATGGCATAGATGCCGTTGTCGACAGCCTGGAGGGCATAGACGAAGCGGCGAGCCACCTCTGACTCGATGACGGGCTCGGCATCGGTAGACTCCATAGCCCATACCATCTGCGTGTCGGTGACATGGAACTCCTCTTCCACCTCGGCAGCGAAGATGTTCCAGTCGGCCTTGACATTCTCCTTGACGGCATTGGGAACGGCGATGACGAACATGCCATCGCGAGGAATGGCATTGTGGAGCTTACCGCTATTGAACTGAGCCAGACGGACACCCTCGTAGCGCTGCATCTCCTGATAGAGGAAACGGCCCAGCAGCTTGATGGCGTTGGCGCGCTGCTTGTTGATGTCATCGCCAGAGTGACCGCCCACGAGGCCCTTCAGCTGGGCACGCATGAAGAAGGCATCGGCAGGAGCGGCTTCGCGCTGGAAGGTGAACTTGGCTGTCGTATTACGGCCACCGGCGCAGGAAACGAAGATCTCGCCCTCGTCCTCAGAGTCGAGGTTGATGAGGTAATCGCCCGTCATAAAGCTGGCCTTCATGCCCTCGGCACCGGTAAGACCGGTCTCCTCGTCGCGCGTGAAGACACACTCGATGGGACCGTGCTCGATATCGTCGGACTCGAGCAGTGCCAGCTCCATCGCACATCCGATGCCATCGTCGGCACCGAGCGTGGTGCCCTCGGCAGTCAGCCACTCGCCATCGATATAGGTCTTGATGGGGTCGCGGTCGAAATCAATCTCATAATCGACCAGCTTGTCGCACACCATGTCCATGTGGCTCTGCAGGATGACCGTCTTGCGGTTCTCAAAGCCAGGCGTGGCCGGTTTGCGGATGATGACGTTGCCCGTCTCGTCGACTTTCGTGTCAAGAGCGTGGCTCTCGCCCCATGATTTCAAGTACTCAATCATCTTCTCTTCACGCTTCGAAGGGCGTGGAATCTGGTTAATCTTCGCGAACTGTTCGAAGACAACAGCAGGTTTTAACTCACTTTTATTCATTATTAATGTTTATTTTATTGGTTTTCTAAATTAATTGATTACCTTTGCAAGCGCAAAATTAATCATTTATGATGAGAATACTGCTATTGACCACGTTAATAATTGCTATCGGCATGGCATTTTTATGCATAAAGCTGATTTTTCGCAAGAATGGAAGCTTCAGTTCGCAGCATATCCACGACAGCAAGGCGATGCGTGAAAGGGGCATCCACTGCGTGATGGACCAGGATCGCGAGATGAGGCGGAAGAGCAGATTTGCCGTCAGTGAAAGAACGAAATAACGTAATAACAAAAAAATAAAAGAAAAATGAAAAAGTACATGATGATGGCCGCAGCTGCTGTAGTAGCTCTGGCATCGTGCAACAACGCAAGTCCTAAGATGGACGAACAGCCCGCTGCCGCTGCAGAGGGAAACAACGGTGGAGTGAAAATCGCTTACGTAGAGGTTGACTCGCTGATGACCCAGTATGAGTTCTGCAAGGAATTCACCCTGATTCTGCAGAAGAAGAGCAACAACGCCCGCAACACGCTGAACCAGAAGGGACAGGCTCTGCAGAGCGCTATGGCTAACTTCCAGCAGAAGCTGAACAACAACGGATTTACCAGCCGCGAGCAGGCTGAGAGCCAGCAGGCCGCCATCCAGCGCCAGCAGCAGAGTCTGCAGGAGTTGCAGGCCCGTCTGGAGAACGAGCTGGGCAACGAGACGGCCAAGTATAACGAAGGTCTGCGCGACTCGCTGCAGCACTTCCTGGCTGCCTATAACAAGGACAAGAAGTACGACCTGATTCTGACCAAGCAGGGCGACAACATCCTCTTTGCCAACAAGCGCTTCGACATCACCAACGACGTGATTAACGGGCTGAACAAGCACTACAAGTCGACGCTGAAAGTAGAGGCTGAGAAGAAAGAAGAGAAGAAGTAAGATGTTAGAAGGATGATGTTAGAGGGCTGAGGGATGGATATTCAAAAGATTCTGAACAAGCTTCGCATCACTGAACTCAACGAGATGCAGCAACACGCCGCCGAAGCCATATTGGGCTCCGACGGTGATGTTGTTTTACTCTCACCCACTGGGTCGGGCAAGACACTGGCCTATCTGCTGCCCTTGGTTCAGCTCTTGGACGCTGACAGCCAGCAGGTGCAGGCAATGGTTATCACCCCCGGTCGCGAGCTGGCTCTGCAGTCGGACAATGTACTGAAAAGCATGGGCAGCGGACTGCGCTCGAACGCCTGCTACGGTGGGCGCGCGGCAATGGACGAGCATCGCGTGCTGAAAGACGTGAAGCCGCAGATCGTGTTCGGAACGCCCGGACGTCTGAACGACCATCTGAGCAAGGGTAACATCTCGCCCTACGCCATCCAATACCTCATCATCGACGAGTTTGACAAGTGCCTGGAAATGGGATTCCAGGCTGAGATGCAGAAGCTGATCAAGAGTCTGCCTGGACTGCAGCGTCGCATCCTGCTATCAGCCACGAATGCCGAGGAGATACCCGGATTCGTCAACATGTCGAAAAAGGGTACGCTGATTGACTTTCTGCCGGAAAAGGAACAGACCTCGAAGCGCATCACGCTGTACGAGGTGCACAGCCCTGAGAAGGACAAACTCGGGACGCTGCGCCAATTGCTACTGGGATTCGGCGACGAGAGCAGCATCGTGTTCCTGAACTATCGCAATGCGGTAGAACGCGTGAGCGACTATCTGAAGGAGGAAGGCTTTACCATCAGCAGTTTTCACGGTGGACTGGACCAGCGACAGCGCGAAGACCAGCTATATCGGTTCAGCAATGGCTCAGCCAACGTGCTGGTGACGACGGACTTGGCATCGCGCGGACTGGACATCCCCGACATCCAGAACATCGTGCACTACCACCTGCCTGAGAGCGAAGAAGGCTACATCCACCGCGTGGGCCGCACTGCCCGCTGGGACGCCATTGGCCGCACGTTCTTCATCCTTTCTGCCGGAGAGACCATCCCTACCTACGTCGAAGGCGACGTTGTCCCGTACGCTGAGGAAGCACCTCAGCTTACAGAACCAGCCCGCCCCAAGATGGGCACCCTCTACATCGGAAAAGGCAAGAAGGACAAGATATCGAAGGGCGACATCGTGGGATTCCTCTGCAAGACGGCAGGGCTGAAGGCCGACGAGATAGGCCGCATCGACGTGAAAGACCGCTATGCCTACGTGGCTGTCAGGCGCGAAAAGCTGCAACAGACATTGCGGCTGACGCAGGGCGAGAAAATCAAGGGCGTGCGCACAGTGATTGAACCCGTGAGATGATTTTGCCAGCCCGACTTGACAAAAAGTAAGAAAAAAGGCCAAAACAGTGAATTCTTGCTCGAATAATTTGCCTAATTCAAATAAAAAGTGTAATTTCGCACCCAAATTTAGAAAATAACGTATCACAAATAAATTAATTCACAATCAAAATGAAGAAGTACAACTTTAACGCAGGTCCCTCGATGCTTCCCCGCGAGGTGATTGAGAAGACCGCTCAACAGTGTCTTGATTTCAATGGTTCTGGTCTCTCGCTGATGGAGATCAGCCACCGTGCTAAGGACTTCCAGCCCGTTGTCGACGAGGCTGTGGCTCTGGTGAAGGAACTGCTCGACATCCCCGAGGGATATTCAGTCATCTTCCTCGGCGGTGGTGCCTCTCTGGAGTTCTGCATGATTCCCTACAACTTCCTGATTAAGAAGGCTGCCTACCTGAACACCGGTGTTTGGGCCAAGAAAGCCATGAAGGAAGCTAAGTTGTTTGGTGAGGTAGTAGAGGTGGCTTCTTCAGCTGATGCCAACTATACCTTCATCCCCAAGGGCTGGAGCGTTCCTGCTGACGCAGACTATCTGCACGTCACCACGAACAACACCATCTACGGTACCGAGATTCGCAAGGATCTGGACGTGCCCATTCGCATGATTGCCGATATGTCGTCTGATATCTTCAGCCGTCCTGTTGACGTAGCTAAGTACGATGCCATCTACGCTGGTGCTCAGAAGAACCTGGCTATGGCCGGTGTGACCATCGTCATCGTAAAGGACGACGCACTGGGCAAGGCTCCCCGCGAGATTCCCACCATGCTCGACTATCGCACACACGTAGACAAGGGATCTATGTTCAACACACCTCCTGTAGTGCCCATCTACTGCGCACTAGAGAACCTCCGCTGGATCAAGGCTCAGGGTGGTGTAGCCGCTATGGACAAGCTGGCTCAGCAGCGTGCCGAGATTGTTTACGGCGAGATTGACCGCAACAAGATGTTCAAGGGAACAGCTGTTGCTGAGGACCGCTCGCTGATGAACATCTGCTTCGTGATGGCCGACGAGTACAAGGAGCTGGAGAAGGACTTCCTGGACTTCGCCGTATCAAAGGGTATGGTTGGCGTGAAGGGTCACCGCTCAGTGGGTGGTTTCCGTGCTTCTTGCTACAACGCCCAGACCATCGAGGGTGTTAACGCCTTAGTTGCATGTATGAAAGAATTTGAAGCTAATCACTAAGAAATATGAAGATTCTTGTAGCTACAGAAAAGCCATTCGCAGCAGCAGCTGTGAATGGCATTAAAGCAGAAGTAGAAGCAGCTGGCAATGAGCTGGTGCTGCTCGAGAAATATACAGAGAAGGCTCAGCTCTTGGATGCTGTGAAGGACGCCGACGCCATGATTATCCGTTCGGATAAGGTTGACGCTGAGGTGCTGGACGCTGCCAAGCAGTTGAAGATTGTGGTTCGCGCAGGTGCCGGTTACGACAACATCGACCTGGCTGCCGCTACGGCTCACAACGTAGTGGCTGAGAACACGCCCGGACAGAACGCCAATGCCGTAGCCGAGCTTGTGTTCGGTCTGCTGGTGATGGCCGTTCGTGGTTTCTATAACGGCAAGAGCGGAAGTGAGCTGCTGGGCAAGAAGCTGGGTATCCTGGCTTTCGGTAACGTAGGCCGCAACGTGGCTCGCATCGCCAAGGGCTTTGGTATGGACGTTTATGCCTACGACGCTTTCTGCCCCGCAGAGGTGATTGAGAAGGCTGGTGTTCACGCCGTAGCTAATCAGGACGCTCTGTTCGAGACCTGCGATGTCGTTTCACTCCACATCCCTGCTACTCCTGAAACCAAGCAGAGCATCAACTACGCACTGGTTGGTAAGATGAAGAAGGGTGGTATCCTGGTGAACACAGCCCGCAAGGAGGTTATCGATGAGGCCGGCCTCATCAAGCTGATGCAGGAGCGTGAAGACCTGAAGTTCGTGACCGACATCATGCCCGATGCCAACGACAACTTCAAGCAGTTCGAAGGCCGCTACTTCTCTACGCCTAAGAAGATGGGTGCCCAGACAGCCGAGGCCAACATCAACGCTGGTATCGCTGCTGCCAAGCAGATCAACGCCTTCTTCAAGGATGGTGACACGAAGTTCCAGGTGAACAAGTAAGTCAGAGCAACTCGTCAGGACGACTAATCAGGGTTGTGGCTCCGTGACTGAGCAGAAAGTCTCGGTCGCGGAATCCCCAAAGCACACTGATACAGGGCAGTCTGCTATGATATGCTGTCTCGATGTCGACATCACTGTCGCCAACGTAGACAGCATTTTTTGTATCCACACCCAACTGGCGTAGTGCCTCGATAACGGTATCGGGAGCGGGTTTCTTACGGATGCCCTCAGCCTCGTGCTCACCAATGGCTACCTCGATTTCCGGGAAGAAATGACGGACAAGTTCCTGCGTGGCGGCCATCATCTTATTGCTGACCACTGCCAGGCGACAACCTCGCTTTCGAAGTTCTTGCAATGCTTCGGGAATACCGGCATAAGGCCGGGTGGTGTCGAGCGAATGTTGCATGTAATGCTGGCGGAAGGTGGCAAAAGCCGCGTCGAACAGCGGGTTCTGCGCACCATCAGGCACAGCGCGCTCCATCAGTTTGCGAACACCGTTGCCCACAAACTGGCGCACATCGTCTATCGAATGTTCGGGCATACGATGCTGGCGAAGGGCATAATTGACGGAAGCCGCTAAATCCTGCAAGGTATCGAGCAGCGTACCGTCGAGGTCGAAAATATAAGTCTGGTATCTCATCGGCGACTGCGTGTTATCATCGTGCGTACCTTATTATTATAACGTTGGGCCTCCAACAGTTCCTCAATGGTGAGGTGCATGCGATAGCGCCAGTGGCTGTAGGGATCGCTGGGCACATTGATGCGCTCGTCCTGCGGATGCTTGGAGCGCAACTCGCTATCCATTGACAGCCAGTCGACCAGCGACAGCATGCAAAGCATAGAGGGACAATACAGGTGGCGGGCGATAATCTCCTCTGCCAGATGGGCCGGCAACTGCTCAGGCGCCCTACCCTCTTTCTGCAGCATCGTGACATAGTAACGCTGACGGCGCTCCGGATTCTCCTGCCACCATTGGCGAAGCGGCGACATGTCGTGAGTAGTGATAGTGCAGACGGAGCGAACGGGATTGGCATCCAAATGGGCATATTCGAAACCCTGCTGCTTAGGCAGTTGCTGTACTTCGAGCGTGAGGATGCGCAACTCGTCGAGCACGGGTTCTACGCAGTCGGGCAACATACCCAGATCTTCAGCGCATACCAACATGTGACTTCTGTGCATGATGGCAGGCAAGCGCTTCATGGCGTGCTGCCCCCAGAAGAACGAGTGGCGCTGGTAGTAATAGTTGTTATAAAGGCGCATGAAGGCGTCTTTCTCCTCAGCGCTGAGAACTTCGAATACGGGTTCGTTGAGCGCTCCGATGCGCGGATGATACATCTCGGGCTGGCGCGGGTCTTCCACGAACAGCACATTGCTGATCAGGCGCATCAGTCCCTCACGAATCCACAGGCTGTTCTCGTCTCGACGCTCGGCAAAATACTGGGCCACACGCTGTTGGGTGGAGAATTCGTCCTTAAGGTCGTAGAGGCTATAGGCCTTGCTCACCAGGAAATGTTCGCGCACATAGGAAGCATGAACACCGAAGAGGCGATCGAGTTGACGATCGTTGATAAACGGACGGGTGAACAATTCCTTGCGGAAAGGCAGTCCGAAATACTCAATCTCATCGACCGTCAAAGGCAGTGCTGGCGAGAAATGGCCAAGCAGTCCGCTGACAGCATCAGCAGGAATCTCCCAGATGCGGAAGAAGCCTAACACATGGTCGATGCGGAGCGCGTCGAAATACTGCTCCATGTGCTGCATGCGACGCTGGAACCAAGCTACGAGCTCATCGCCCCACTGGTAGGTGGGGAAGCCCCAATTCTGACCATCGCGTGAGAAAGCGTCGGGAGGAGCACCGGCCATCGAGTCGAGGTGGAAGAGCGAGGGATGCTCGCGCGTCTCCACGCTGTCGCGACGAACACCAATGGGGAGGTCGCCTTTCAAGGCAACACCCTGCTCACGCGCATAATCGGCAGCAGCCTTCAGTTGCGTGTGCAGAAGATACTGGATATAACAGGTGAAGTCTGACGGCTCATTGTACTTGGCATAGGCTTCGAGCCAATCTTTGTTCTGGGCATAGAACTCTTTGAACTCACGCGAGTCGATCACCTTCTTGCCTTGCTCGTCGAACAGCTCATGCAGGTATTCGGACTTCACCCGGTCGACAGCCTCATAATCGCTATACGGCAGGGCATTGAGCTCCTGACGGCGACGCAGATATTGGGTCATCTTCTGTTTCGAGCGCAACGTGCCGGCAGCTTCCAAATCAACATAATGCGGATGGAGCGCAAAGGCACTGACAATGTTGTAGGGACAGGAGTCGGACCACTGATGCGTGATCGTCGTATCATTGACGGGGAGCACCTGAATGAACTTCATACCCGTAGCAACAGCCCAGTCGACCAATCGACGCAAATCGCCAAAATCGCCTACACCGAAAGAGTGCTCGCTGCGCAACGAGAAGACGGGAACCACCACACCTGCTGCTCGCCAGGTATCTTCGCACAGACGAAGCTGTTCGCCATAAAGCACCAGCACTTGCCCGTCGTCCACTTCCTCGGTGATGACGCGATTATCACCCTCTTCCCATTTCAGCAGGGCGTGGGTCTGCTCGTCAATCACCACATATTTATATTCTATCGGCATCAGCCATCCCAGCGCATTGACAGAGAGCATCCATTCGTGCTGTCCTACATACTGCATCTGCTGATAGCGCGAAGCATTCCAAGACCCGATAGCAGGATGCGAGCCACAGACGGCAACAGCCTGTCCCGCCTTCAACTGGGGAGCAGACACGCGGAACACGACAGTGCGACGGAACAAAGGCAGGCGCTCGGCACTCACCTGTTCATCACGCCGACCATGAACAGTAGTCTGATAGGCATTGCTGTAGAGATGATAGGGCAACGGGCGGTCGCGCCACTGATCGGGAAAGACATAGTCTTTGGAGGCATCGAAATGATAGATGCGAGGCACCATGTCCCACTCGGTGCGAACCACTACTCCATCTCCATTCTCCACCTGATAATGATATACAATGTGGGAAAGGGGATGCTGACGACTTATCAAAGCAGATGTCTCGAGTGTCCAAAGCTCACCATCCTCCGTCTGCATGAGCAGATCCTGATGACGAACGGTCCCGTCCTGACTATGGAAAGCGAGGGCGACATGGAGGCTTTCGCCCCATGCCGTACGGTATCGTAGTGTGAATTTTAGTTTCATGTTTTATTTTTGTTTTTGCAAAGATATAAAATTTATGAATAATTTACTACCTTTGCACCCAACAAAATGAAATAAAAGATGAAAAAAATAAGTTCACGCATCAATTTACATATTGCAATCGGGGGGGTAATCCTGATTTTAGCACTTTGTGGCTATTGTCTAATCGCTCCTGTGTCAAAGGCTGAAACCACCCTATATGTCTATATTGACGAAGACGACACGCAGGACTCGGTGGTGGCGAAAATCAAGCCATCAGCCAGTCTGATGGGTATGACAAGCCTCAACACGATGATACGTCATAGCAACTATGCCGACCACATCCGCACAGGTCGTTACGCTATCGAGCCTGGCGACGGCCCTATCACCGTGTTCCGCAGACTGAGAAACGGCCACCAGAGCAGTTTCAACCTCACTATTCCGGAAGCACGCACCCCCGAGCGACTGGCCGCCATCCTGTCGCAAAAGCTGATGATCGACTCTGCCAACATCGCAGAAGCGCTCACCAGTGAAGAGACTTGCCAGAAGATGGGATACGACACATGCACCATCATGGCCATGTTCGTTCCGAATACCTACGACGTGTATTGGAACATGAGCGCTGACGAACTGTTGCAGCGTATGCAAAAAGAGCACGACCGTTTCTGGAAAGGCGATCGTGACGCCAAAGCCGCTCAGATGCAAATGACGCCCGTAGAAGTGGCAACCTTGGCCAGCATCATCGATGAAGAGACAGCCAACAACGCGGAGAAGCCCATGATAGCAGGCATGTACCTGAACCGACTAAAGCAGGGAATGCCCCTACAGGCCGACCCCACCATCAAGTTCGCCCTCAAGCAGTTTGAACTGAAACGCATCTACAATAAATTGCTCAATACCGACAGTCCGTATAACACCTATCGCAATACGGGACTACCCCCTGGCCCCATCAAGATTGCCAGCATCAAGGGCATCGACGCCGTATTGAACCATGTGGACCACGATTTCCTTTATATGTGTGCCAAAGAAGACTTCTCGGGCACGCACAACTTTGCACGTACCTATCCGGAACACCTCAAGAACGCTGCCAAATACACAAAGGCGCTCAACGAGCGAGGCATTCAGTAAAAACAAAAGACAGATTGTTCGAAAAAAATGCCTCCCACTTCACAGTGGAGGGCATCTCACCTTAATTAGGTATTAGTCTTTTTTAAGGTAAAAAGATTGTATTCAGGATAACGAGTGCAAAGTTAATTGATTTATGTCAATCTTGCAAATAAATCTTTATGTTTTATAACATAATTTGTGTTTTTGCCTAAAAAAAGTCAAAATCATACCTTCAAACTCTTAACTTTTTCGTACCTTTGCAAGCAAAATACACATTATATAATAATATGGAAGAAAAGAACATCACAACAGGTGAAGAAAAGAAGAGCCTGAGCTTCGTAGAACAATTTGTGAAGGAAGACCTGGAAGCAGGTAAGAACAACGGACGTATTCAGACCCGTTTCCCACCTGAGCCCAACGGATACATCCACATTGGTCACGCTAAGGCTATCTGCATGGATTTTGGTGTTGCTGAGAAATTTGGCGGCATCTGCAATCTCCGTTTCGATGACACCAACCCCACCAAGGAAAACACGGAATATGTGGAAAACATCATGAGCGACATCAAATGGCTCGGATTCCACTGGGAGAATGTCTACTATGCCAGCGATTACTTTGACAAGCTGTGGGAATTTGCCATTTGGCTCATCAACAAAGGTCTGGCCTACGTGGACGAGCAGACTTCTGAACAGATAGCTGAGCAGAAAGGCACCCCCACGCAGCCCGGCAAACCCAGTCCCTTCCGCGATCGTCCGATAGAGGAAAACCTGCGACTGTTCAATCAGATGAACACACCCGAGGCTGTGGAAGGTTCGATGGTGCTGCGTGCCAAGCTGGACATGGCGAATCCCAACATGCATTTCCGCGACCCTATCATCTATCGTATCATCCAGATTCCTCACCATCGCACAGGAACGAAGTGGCACTGCTACCCGATGTACGACTTTGCCCACGGACAGAGTGACTACTTCGAGGGCGTCACCCACTCTATCTGTACCTTGGAATTTGTACCTCACCGTCCACTCTATGATAAATTCGTAGACTTCCTGTTAGAGAAAGAAGGTCATCAAGACTATCGTCCCCGTCAGATTGAGTTCAATCGTCTGAACCTGACCTATACCGTGATGTCGAAGCGTAAGCTGAAGGCATTGGTGGACGAGAATTTGGTGAATGGTTGGGACGACCCCCGCATGCCGACTGTTTGCGGTATGCGCCGTCGTGGTTATTCTGCCACCAGTATTCGCAACTTCATCGACTCGATTGGTTATACCAAGTTCGACGCGCTGAACGACTATGCACTGCTGGAGGCTGTTGTACGCGAAGACTTGAACAAAAAAGCCTGCCGCGTCAGTGCGGTGCTGAATCCCGTAAAACTTGTCCTGACCAACTATCCTGAAGGCCAAACTGAGGAGATGGAGGCTGTGAACAACCCCGAGAATGAGGCCGACGGAACGCACAAGATTACCTTCAGCCGTGAACTGTGGATTGAGCGCGACGACTTCATGGAAGTGGCCGAGAAGAAATTCCAGCGACTGGCTCCTGGCAAGGAGGTTCGCCTGAAGAACGCCTACATCATCAAATGTGACGAGGAACACCCCTGCGATAAGGATGCTGAGGGCAATGTGACAACCATCTATGCCACCTACGACCCAGAGACGCGTAGCGGACAGCCTGGAGCAGACCGCAAGATCAAGGGCAAGACGCTGCACTGGGTGAACTGTCAGGATGCCGTACCTGCTGAGGTTCGTCTCTACGACCGTCTGTTCTCTATCGAGAATCCTGGTGCCGACGAGCGCGACTTCCGCGAGCTGTTAAATCCGGACTCTCTGAAAGTGCAGAAGAACTGCTATGTAGAGCCCTTCCTGAAAGAGAAGAAAGCTGGCGACTTCCTACAATTCCAGCGCATCGGTTACTTTACTCCTGATTTGGAATCAACACCCGACCATCTGGTATTCAACAAGACTGTCGGACTGAAAGACAACTGGGCTAAGACGAACAAATAAATGCAGAACAACGAAGATTATTACAATAGCCAAGATTTCCAAGAAATACTAACGAACTATGAGACATCCATGAAGGCGGGCGACCATCCCTTCATGGATGTTGATGACCTTGTAGATATTGCCGACTACTACAATGAATGCGGCAAACAAGACGAGGCGTTAGAGGTTATTGAATACTCGCTGGAACTGTATCCGAACGCTACACTCCCTAACGTGTTTATGGCTCGCGAGGCGCTACATAACGGTGACTTCGACGCAGCACGTGAATACGCTGAGCAAATAGAAGACCACGATGACCCGGACTATCACTATCTGGAAGCTGAAATGATGGTGGCCGAAGGGAAAATTGAGGAAGCCGACCGCTACTTGCGCGACTATGCGAAGACTGTTGAGCCAGACGAATACCTAGACTTCATCAAAGACTGCGCCGATCTTTATATGGACTATGACATCAACGACAAAGCCTACGAATGGATGATGCGCGGCATGGGAGATACCAGCAGCGACTTCAAAGAAATGATGGGCTATGCGCTGTTAGGACTGGGCAGATATAAAGAGGCCGAAAAGCTTTTCAACGAGCTGTTAGACGCTAATCCCTACTCTGTCAAATGGTGGAACACACTAGGTCAAGCCCAGCTGCTGGACGAAGACTACAACAATGCCATCAGCAGTTGCGAATTTGCCATTGCCATTGATCCCCAAAACCCGCAAGCACTGCTCACCAAGGCCAATGCGCTGTTCCGCCTCAACAATTACGAAGAGGCTGGCAAATACCTGGAACGCTATATAGCGCAAAGTCCTGAAGATGATGAGCATATGGACATTGTCTATCAGGAAATGGCATTTATCTATAGTGCCCAGAAAAATCTTGAAAAAGCTCTGGAGATGCTAGAGAAGACAGAACAACTGACAGACGATCGCGACAATATGCTGGTCATCAGGGGACATATCTTGCTGGAAAACAATCGGCCCGATGAAGCACAGGAGGTTTGGGGACGGGCCATCCAGGAATCCAAGGACCCTTCGAACGTCATTCTGCATGTCGCGATATCCATGTATGAGAACAACTGCATCGAGGCCTGCTACCAGCTGTTGAAGCAATTACTTCGGTATTATCCCAAAGATGACAAATGCATCGCTGAAGCAGTAGCCTATATGGCTGTTTGTTGCAACGACATGAATCGTCAGGACGAATTTCTGTACTATCTGAAAATGGCGGTCAAGTATGACCCCCAGAAAGCAAAAACCATGTTGGGTTATCTTTTTCCCAAAGATACCGACGTGAACGATTATTACAAATTCATGACTAACAAATTAAGCAAATGAACTTTATCACATCACTACTCAGTAATCTCAACTATGGCACTATATTGTTCCTCATGTTGTTGGAAAGCACGGTTATCCCTGTGCCATCTGAGTTTGTTGTCACTCCTGCGGCCTATCACGCTGCTGGGGGGAATCTGAACATTTTCCTGGTCATCTTGTTTGCGACCATCGGAGCTGACATTGGTGCCAGCATCAACTACATCGTAGCCTTTTACGTGGGGCGCCCCGTCATCTATCGTTTTGCCAACAGCAAATGGGGAAAGATGTGTCTGCTGAACCAGGAGAAAGTAGAAAAAAGCGAAAAATATTTTGACGATCATGGTATCGTGGCTACATTGACTGGTCGACTGATTCCTGGCATTCGCCATCTGATAAGCATTCCAGCCGGTCTGGCCAAGATGAACTACTGGAAATTCCTGCTCTACACGACTATCGGTGCAGGAGTGTGGCACGCTATTCTAGCTGGTTTAGGCTGGTATCTGCACACCATTGTGCCTGAGGACCAATTGAACGACAAAATTGCAGAATATGCCGAATATATCAAAATCGCCATCCTCCTTCTGGTCATGGCCGCTATCGTATATTTTGTTATCAAGGCATATTTGAAGAAAAAACAGGCATAAATTTGTTTACTTGCAAAATTTGTTGTATATTTGCAGAATAAATATTGAACACGGATTATTATGGCAAGAATCAACAATCACCTCGTAATTATGGCAGGCGGTGTCGGGAGCCGTTTCTGGCCTATGAGTACTGCCGAAAAGCCCAAGCAGTTTATTGACGTTTTAGGTATTGGAAAGTCCCTACTGCAGTTGACTGTCGAACGTTTCCAAACGCTGGTCGACGCTGAAAACATTTGGGTGGTCACCAACAAGACCTATGCTGACACCGTAGCTGAGCAATTGCCCGATATGCCTCGCAACCACATACTTTGCGAGCCCTGTCGCCGTAACACAGCTCCGTGTATCGCCTATGTCTCTTGGCGTATCAAGTCGAAAGACCCTAAAGCCAATATCGTCGTTTCTCCCAGCGACCATGTTGTGCTGGACATCAACGAGTTTCGTCGCGTAGTAGGAGAATGTCTGAAATTCACGGCTGACAGTGATGCCATCGTCACACTGGGCATGAAGCCGACCCGTCCTGAGACGGGATATGGATACATTGAGGCCAACCTCTCGGCCAACTCTCTCCGCAACAAAGAGATTTTCCGCGTAGACTCTTTCCGCGAAAAGCCTGATTTGGCTACCGCCCTGCAATACATCTCCAAGAACAACTATTTCTGGAATGCCGGCATCTTCATCTGGAACGTTTCGACCATTGTGAACGCCTTCCGTATGTACCAGCCCGCTATTGCGAAAATCTTCGAGAGCCTGTTGCCCATTTATGGCACAGACAAGGAGCAGGAAACCATCGACAAGGTTTTCCCAGAATGCGAGAACATCTCTGTCGACTATGCCATCATGGAGAAAGCCGAAGAGATTTTCGTCTGTCCCGCTGATTTCGGATGGAGCGATCTCGGCACATGGGGCTCTCTGCAACAGCAGACCAAGAAAGACCTTTACGGCAATGCCTGCATCGGACAGGACATCAATCTCTTTGAGACCCACAATTGCATGATTCATACCACACAGGAGAAGAAAGTGGTCATTCAAGGACTCGACGGCTATATCGTTGCTGAGAACAACGACACCTTATTAATATGTAAACTGTCAGAAGAACAGCGCATCAAGCAGTTCTCTGGCCAAGATAAATAAAGAACATTATTACTCAATTCAACATTATTATCAATATGGAAAATAAAAAAGTTGCTCTAATTACTGGTATTACAGGTCAAGACGGATCGTACTTGGCAGAATTTCTCATTGAGAAAGGCTATGAGGTGCATGGCCTGTTGCGTCGCTCATCATCATTCAACACGGGACGCATCGAACATCTATACCTCGACGAGTGGGTAAGAGATATGAAGAAAGCCCGTCTGGTAAATCTGCATTGGGCTGATATGACAGACTCCTCTTCGCTGATTCGTATCATTGGCGAGACCAAGCCAACCGAAATATACAACCTGGCTGCTCAAAGCCACGTGAAGGTATCGTTCGACGTTCCCGAATACACGGCCGAAACCGATGCCGTTGGTGTGCTCCGTTTGTTAGAAGCCGTACGTATCTGCGGACTGGAGAAGTCCTGCCGCATCTATCAGGCCTCTACCTCTGAGCTTTATGGTAAGGTGCAAGAGGTCCCTCAGTCGGAGACGACTCCCTTCTATCCCCGTTCTCCCTATTCAGTGGCCAAGCTTTACGGTTTCTGGATTATGAAGAATTATCGTGAGTCCTATGACATGTACTGCTGCAACGGCATCCTGTTTAACCACGAGAGCGAGCGCCGAGGCGAGAACTTCGTAACCCGTAAGATTACGCTGGCTGCTGCCCGTATCGCACAGGGCTATCAGGACAAGCTCTATCTGGGTAACCTGAACTCACTGCGCGACTGGGGATATGCCAAGGACTACATCGAATGCATGTGGCTGATCATGCAGCAACCCGAGCCCGATGATTTTGTCATTGCCACAGGAGAATACCACACGGTACGTGAGTTTGCGACCCTCGCCTTCAAGGAAGTGGGCATCGAACTGGAATGGCGTGGTGATGGCGTCGACGAGAAGGGTTATGATAAAGCGACGGGCAAGGTGCTTGTTGAGGTAGACCCGAAGTATTTCCGTCCTGCTGAGGTTGACCAGTTGCTGGGTAATCCTGCCAAAGCCAAAGCGAAACTGGGTTGGAATCCACAGAAGACCTCATTCCCCGAACTGGTGAAGATTATGGTTCAGCACGACATGAAGTTCGTCAAGAAACTGTTTTTGAAGGCACAAATGGAAGAGTAATGTTAAACAAGAATAGCAAGATATATGTAGCGGGACACCACGGTTTGGTGGGTTCCGCTATTTGGAACAATCTGAAAGGGCGTGGCTATCATAATCTTATAGGTCGTAGCCATAAGGAGTTAGACCTGACTGACCAAGTGGCGGTAAAGCGGTTCTTTGATGAAGAGCAGCCCGACGCAGTGGTACTGGCCGCCGCCTTTGTAGGTGGTATCATGGCCAACTCACTCTATCGTGCCGACTTTATCATGCAGAACATGAAGATGCAATGCAACGTCATTTCTGAATCTTATGCCCATGGAGTAAAGAAATTGCTCTTCTTGGGTTCTACGTGCATCTATCCGAAAAATGCACCACAGCCCATGAAGGAGGACGCACTGCTGACCTCCCCGCTGGAATACACCAACGAGGAATATGCCATTGCCAAGATTGCCGGACTGAAGATGTGTGAGAGCTACAACCTCCAATATGGTACGAACTATATTGCCGTGATGCCCACTAACCTCTATGGTCCTAACGACAATTTCCACTTGGAGAACTCGCACGTCATGCCTGCCATGATGAGAAAGATCTATTTGGCAAAGCTTATTCACGATGACAATTGGGAAGCTATTCGTCGCGATTTAGACATCCGTCCCGTTGAGGGAGTTGATGGTTCATCCCCTCGTGATACCGTTATCACGTTATTACGAAAATATGGAATAGAGAATAATAAGGTAACACTTTGGGGCACTGGCGCCCCACTCCGCGAATTCTTGTGGAGCGAGGATATGGCAGATGCCTCCGTACACGTATTGCTGAATGTCAACTTCAGCGATATTATTGGCATTGAGAAATACTCCAGCGTTCATTTTGGCGCATCTACCGATGGAGCTGTCGACCGCAATCACAGTGCTGGTCGAGGTGGTGCCATCCCCAAGTTAGGAGAAATCCGCAACTGCCACATCAACGTGGGTACAGGTAAGGAGCTGACAATCCGAGAGCTGTCAGAACTGGTGGTGAAAGCCGTTGGTTTTGAAGGCGTCGTCGAGTTCGACACCTCTAAGCCCGATGGAACCATGCGCAAGCTCATTGATGTTTCCAAGCTCCATTCACTGGGCTGGACTCACCAAGTGGAGATTGAGGATGGTGTCCAGAAGCTCTTCGAGTGGTATCAGCAGAGTTTGCAATAAAATCTTAAAAACAAAATAACTAAGCCTATGCAACCTATTAGAACCTTAAATGACATGATTGTCTTCCTGCAAGAGCGGGGCGACCGTAAGCGTGTGGCAGTGGTTTGTGCCAATGACGCCAGTACTCGTTATGCCGTTGAGAAAGGCAAGGAAATGGGATTCATTGACCCCATCTATGTCGATGGTGATGACAAGGAAGAGTGTGCCAGGCGCGCTGTTGCCTTGTGCAAAAGTGGCGAAGCCAATATCCTGATGAAAGGTCTTATCAACACGGACGTGCTGCTCCGTGCCATCTTAGACAAGGAGAACGGCATCATTCGTCCTGGCCATGTACTGACTCATGTCGCTATGGCTGAGATTCCGAAATACGAGAAACTGCTCTTCTTTACCGATGCGGCAGTCATCCCCGTCCCCACCTCATCGCAACGGCGCCAGCAGATACATTATATGAATTATGTGTGTCATGCCCTGGGTATCGAGGAACCTCGTATCTCGCTCATCCACTGTGCCGAAAAGGTTAGCGCCAAGGCGTTCCCCTACACGGCCGACTACCTTGACATCATTGCCGAGGCACAGACGGGCGCTTTCGGACGCTGTATCATTGACGGCCCATTGGACCTGAAGACCTCGCTCGACTCCGTCAGTCTGCGAGAAAAAGGTATTCATAGCGTTATCGACGGACAGGCCGATGCGCTCATCTTCCCAGACATCGTGGCAGGCAACGTATTCTACAAGACGTTGACGCTCTTTGCCTATGCAAAGACGGCAGGTGTTCTTCAGGGAGTCCAGTGTCCCTGCGTAGTATCATCAAGAGCTGACAGTCCCGAATCAAAGTATTATTCACTCGCATTAGCCGCTATATGAAGATCCTTGTCATCAACCCGGGTTCCACCTCCACAAAGATGGCTGTCTACGAAGACGAGAAGCCCATCCTCCTGCGTAATATCACACACACAGCCGAAGAGTTGGCTCCCTTCGATGCCATCACTGAACAGCAGGACTTCCGGCGCCAGTTGGTGCTCGACGAACTGCAACGCTCTGACATTCCTCTTCAGTTCGATGCCGTCATCGGGCGTGGAGGCTTGGTGAAGCCCATCGCTGGTGGTGTCTACGAGATCAATGACCAGATGATTAGCGACACGATGCATGGTTGTGTCATGCATAATCATGCTTGCAACTTAGGGTGCCTGATAGCTCATGAGATAGCCAGTTCCATTCCCAACTGTCGCGCCTTTATTGCCGACCCTGGCGTTGTTGACGAGTTGTCTCCTTTAGCCAGAATCAGTGGTTCTCCCCTCATGCCTCGCATCTGTATCTGGCACGCCCTGAACCAGCGCGCCATCGCCCGACGCTATGCACGAGGCATTGGCAAGGAGTATGAAGACCTTAATTTGATTATCTGCCATCTGGGGGGCGGCATTTCTGTTGCAGCCCATGAACACGGACGTGCCATAGATGCCAACAATGCACTCGATGGCGAAGGTCCGTTCTCACCAGAGCGTGCAGGCAGTCTTCCTGCAGCCGACCTCATCCGACTATGTTTCAGTGGCAAATATACAGAGAAACAGTTGCTAAAACGTATTGCCGGACAAGCGGGTCTGACTGCCCACCTCGGCACTAACAACATGCGTGAGATTCTGAAGCGAATCAAACAAGGTGACGAGCAAGCCCAACTACTGGTTGATGCCATGCTCTATCATACTGCGAAG
>Ga0129306_1001022_pt1 | contig 36271 bp, 29 predicted proteins | sample P827metagenome_FD_94438 | JGI IMG/M metagenome (GOLD analysis project Ga0129306, IMG submission 94438) | Capybara group fecal microbial communities from Wisconsin, USA - P827 metagenome | ecosystem: Host-associated > Mammals > Digestive system > Large intestine > Fecal | place: USA: Wisconsin...
GAGCCGCCGCAAATTCACCTCACTCCGTCGCCTACGGCTCCTACATGAGGTGAATTTGCCATTATCTGCTTAACATCTTATTTTTTGAGGGTTAGTGTCCAAGATCATTGACAAGTGTACACCGCAGCAGAAAAAAATTCCGCTACTCTATGGACAAATCCTGATTTTTATGTTATAATCAATAATTGAACGGATCAAACGTTCAAATTCAACAAGAGAAAGGAAATCATAAAAATGGCAGAGCTTAAATATGAAATCACCGAAAAGATCGGTGTACTCTCCGAAAACGCAAAGGGATGGACTAAGGAACTCAATATGGTCAGCTGGAACGAGCATGAACCTAAGTACGATATCCGTGAATGGGCTCCCGATCATTCAAGAATGGGCAAGGGCGTAACCCTCACAGCTGATGAGCTTGCTGAGCTGAAAACTCTCCTTGCTGATATCGATCTCGATTCTTTCGACGAGGAATAATGCGATAAATAAATACAGCCCGAAGTTTTAACCTCGGTACTCATATAGAAACTTTATACGCATTTATCGGGGGAAACCTTTCTGAGGAAAGGTTCTCCCCCGAACCCCTTTCCAAAGACTTTTAATAGAATTTTGCCCCCATATAGGGCGCACCTGAAAAATATGATTGATTCAAATTTTCTGGTGTGTGCCCTATATGGGGGCAAAATTAATAGTCTTGGGAAACAGATTTGAGAAGCTCCTTCTTCAAACAGTCTACCTCAATAATACATACAAAACTTCTTTATAAGTACAGCGGGTTTACGCTTCGGGCTTATTTTTATGATTCATCTTCAATATCGTTAAGCTGGAGGTAAATTCTCTGCATCTGCATATCCGTCTCGGCTATACGCTCTGCACATTCACGGAGTTCCTCGGAAATTTCTGGAGTGATCGCAGTGGATGGCTTGTACTTCAGCTGATGCTCAAGACTCGCCCAGAAGTCCATGGCTATAGTCCGTATCTGTATCTCTACAGGTGCATACTGCTTATGAGTTGACAAATAAACAGGCACATTCACCACAAGATGATAGCTACGGTATCCGCTTTTTTTCGGATGCTTTATGTAGTCTTTCCGCTTGATAACAGTGAAATCATCACGCTGTCCAAGCATCTCGACAAGAGAGTAGATATCGCTGATATAATAGCAGGTAACTCTTATTCCTGCGATATCAAGAAGATTTTTTCGTGCGGCATCTGTCGTCAGCGGAAGTCCTTTTTTTTCAAGCTTCCCCATAATGGACTGTGGTGACTTCAGTCTGTCCTCTATGTTGTGTATAGGATTGCGCTGATATTTCAGATTGAACTCATTGTTCAGTATATCCAGATATGATTTTACTACAGTAATAGCTGATTCATAAAGATGTGCAAGCTCCATGAAATCATAGAATATCCTTGCAGCTCTTTCTTTGAATGATTCGTTGGTCTCGATCCTTGCAGGCAGATTATTCAGCGTATCTATGTAGAATTCCATTTCTCCCATTTTGCTTCATCCTTTCTTCGGGAATTGAAACTGCCATAACCAATTGCATGTGCAGCCTGTAATGACAAATTCTTACATATATTATACCATAATTATCTGTAAAGTCAACCGAGAAAAATGTCGATATTTTGAAAATCATATGAAAAAATGCGGACTGCTGACAAGTCCGCATTTTATTAATCTTCGCCTTCGGTATACTCAAACTTCTCAGCCCCCGAAGAAACAGCTGCTTTGCTGAACTGGGTTTCGTAAAGCTGAGTATAGACTCCGCCTGCATTCACAAGCTGATTATGAGTTCCACGTTCAGCGATGGTGCCGTCCTTGATAACAAGTATCTCGTCAGCCGCAAGAATCGTAGATAATCTGTGCGCTATAAGAATGGACGTTCTCGATGTGATAAGCGGCTCTATGGCATCCTGTATCTTCTGCTCCGAGATAGAATCAAGCGCAGATGTGGCCTCATCGAATATCATCAGTGCAGGATCTTTCAGAAGTACTCTTGCGATCGATATTCTCTGTTTTTCGCCTCCTGAGAGTTTAAGTCCACGGTTGCCGACTACAGTATCAAGTCCTGTATCCTGCTTCTCGATGAATTCATAGATATTCGCCTGTTTGCAGGCATTTATCAGCTCCTCCTCGGTAGCATCAGGCTTTGCGTAAAGCAGATTTTCACGTATCGTTCCATTGAATAGATATGTCTCCTGACTTACGATACCGATGTTCTTTCTCAGGTAATCAAGGTCTATCTTGCGGACATCCGTTCCGTCAAACGTGACTGTACCTGCTGTAACATCGTAAAGACGAGGGATGAGATTTACAAGGGTACTCTTTCCCGAACCGGAAGGTCCTACAACAGCGATGCATTTGCCGCTGTCGAGAGTGAAATTGATATCGTTGAGTATCTGTCTGTCCTCATCGTAGTAGAATCCCACATGGCTGAATTCGACTTTTCCTTCGGACGGCTTATCAGGCACTACAGCGTCGGGAGCGTTCTCTATCTCCACAGGCATATCGAAATACTCGAAGATACGTGTGAACATCGCCATAGAGCGTATCCAGTCCACCTGTATGTTGAGAAGCTGATTCACAGGGCCGTACATCTTTCCGAGGAGAGCGACCAGAACAGTGATATCGCCAACTGTCAGGTCGGAATCGTACTTCATCATGAGTATACCGCCTGCCAGATATATCAGCATAGGGCCGATGCTTGAAAAAGTGCTGAGGGCTACCCTGAACCAGCGTCCTGCCATGCTTTCACGGATGTTCAGCTTTATCATGCGCTTGTTGACATCTTCATACTTTGCGTACTCGGTCTCTTCCATGCCAAAAAGCTTAACAAGCAGCTGACCGCTTACGGACATAGTCTCGTTGAGGATGCCGTTTATCTCGTCACTGCAGGCCTGCGACTCCTTGGTAATGGACCATCTCGTCTTGCCTGCGCTTCTTGTAGGTATGGTGAACATCGGGATTACCATGATGCCAACGATAGCAAGTATCCAGTTCTGTCTGAACATTACCACAAGCGCAACGATAAGCGTTATGGAGTTGGAAAGGATACTGGTGAGAGTATTGGTGATTATCTGCTGGACACCGGAGATATCACTGGTCATTCGAGTAATGATATCGCCCTGATTGTTGGATGTGAAGAATCTCTGCGACATCTTCTGCAAATGACGGTACATGGTATTTCTCATATCATAGGTGATATGCTGAGCTATCCATGTGTTCATGTAGCTTTCGAGTACGCCTATCAGGTTTGCACCAAGAGTTACGGCGAGCGAAAGAATGATGAAAAGTATCAGCTTATTGATGCTTCTGCCGATGAGACCTTCATCGATTATCTTACCTGTCAGCACCGACGGAAGCAGATTCAGTACAGATGATATCACTATTGCAATAAGAACAGCAACCATCTGCTTCCAATAAGGCTTCAGATACGAAAAAATACGTGCAAGCAGCTCCTTTGTGACTTTAGGACGGTTATTCTTTTCTTCCTCAGTCAGGAAATGCGCACCTCTTGGTCCTCCGGGACCTCCTACTGGCGGCATAACTGCCACCTCCTTATCTTAAACATAGTGCCTCTGCTGTTAAAGAATACGTCGGGTCAAAGCTGTCAGAATGTGCGTAATCCAGAAGGCTGCGGACAAAATGCTGAACCTCGGGATGATTAATTATCTCTCCGATACGGCAGGTGCAGACAAGCAGCTTTCCCTTTGAAATGCAAGCTTCAAAGAGCAAGCCCAGCTTGTGATTGCGCTCGCAGTTATCAATTACCTGCACTATGGGACGGAATCCCTCGGGTGTCCCGTCAAGGACTGCGCCTTCGCTGTGGGTAACTATCTCGTACCACTGCGGAGTTGAATAAGTGCTGCATGGAAATCCCGCAAGTGCCGGATGGTCATTCTGTATCAGCAGACCGAGAGTACCGACCGGTTCTTCCTTTCCCATCTGCTGCGAAATAGTGCGGAACATGGGATAATTCCAGAAATCCGTACAGTAAAAGCCTTTTACGCTTTCACGCAGCTTATCGGTGAAAAGTATAACTTTTTCACCATTTTCAAGCAGCTTCTCCGCTTTCTCAATATTATCACAGATATATACATGGCTTCCGCTACGCTCAGATACTTCGGGGAGAGTGAAGTCTTTATCAGCCGCAGGAAAAGTCGTAAAGCTGTAGCTGTTAGAAGTCACGCCGTTTATAGTAAGCTGAAGTTCACTCTCAATGGGCAGTTCAGCTTCAAACGTGATACTGCCGATTTTTCCGATACCTCTGAAACCGTCGGGAACTGCTGTCTCGCCGCTTTTTTCTCCGATACGCCATAGCATCTTTGCACCGTGAAGTTCATCAGGACGCATATACCTGAGGTAAACAGGGATCGTCACCTTTTGTCCGTATTCCAGAACAAAAGTATCGATCTCTGCAAGAAGAACTGCATCCGAGCAGAAACCGAGCCATTTGTTTCTGAGATTATTTTCAGTGACAAAGGATTTCTCATCCATAAATGAATCAAGCATTCCAACGCTTGCCACGCCCTGACCTGTGAAGTCCTGAAGGTCAAGCAGCTGAAATCCTGCAAGAAGCTCTGATCGCATAGCCGCTTCGATCTCCATTTTATAGCACTGAAAAGCAAAAAGCCCCGAGGCTTCGTGAAAAGCATGATACAGCGTTCCCATTCCTTTTTCGTCCAGGCGCTGTCTGTATTCATCAAGAAAGTGAGCTTTCAGCGGACCTGTATATTTTTCCGCTGAATCTAAATCGGGATAAGAATAATACTGTCCGGTTTCGTGGGATACGATCGGGATATGCGGTACAAGTGAGTCATGGCTTTCTGCTCTCACTTCAGCCGTGCCTGTACCTATCTGAATCAGCCTTTCTGCTGAGGTCTCAGGGCTATCATTTACAGTGAGAATATTCCTGTCGAATGAATACGCTGTATTCGGCCTTTCAGCCTGAACAAAGCCGTGAGGAGGATCGCATTCCGCAAATGAGCCCCGAACGAATCTCCCCTCGCCAAGGCGAACTCCAGAAAAGAAGTCGTCATTTTGAAGGATCCTCGGACAGAACTGGAAATTATTGCTGCCCTGAGTATAAAGATGGCGGTCATCCATAGCCTTGTACTCAGCAAGGATGTGATCCATCAGCTCATAGTCTCCCCATAATTCATTTCCCAGCGACATCATCACAAATGAAGGATGGTTGCCGAAAGTGCGGAGTATTCTTCGTCCTTCCTCCCTGAGATATTCTATCTCATCGGCATTGTATCCTTCCTCATCGTGGAAACGGATAGTCCCCCAGAAAGGAAGCTCGGGCTGCATATAGATCCCCAGCATATCAGCAGCAGTAAATGCCGCATCAGGCGGACAGCAGGTGTGAAAACGGTAATGGTTTATCCCCCACTCCTTCGCCTTGCGTAAGACCTCGTACCACTCCCCAACTGTTGCGGGAGCCGCTCCCGTCAGAGGAAAAAGCATCCCGTCATGCTTTCCACGCAGAAAAGCAGGCTTGCCGTTGACGGAAAAGTGCATACCGTCCGCACGGAATTCTCTCAACCCGAAGCAGACAGTATGGATGTCCATACTTCCATTCACAGCTGCCTTGAGTGTATAAATAACGGGCGAATACTCGTCCCAGAGAGAAACATCCTCCCCCAGATCAATGACAGTAAATGGCGAATCTGCGCTTATCTTCCGCACTGTTGTATCAACTACATCACAAGCGGATGATACGCCCCAGATGGATATTTCTGCTTCATCCATGCCTTCCAGTCCGAATTCAAGCTTCACTGAATGGGATGAAATACAGGGATACGCACGGATAAAGGAAATACCGTTCTTTTCCGATATCCTCAGTGCTATCCTTCCTGTGATACCATTCCAGTTAGTCTGGGTATCTTCGGAAGTCATATGTCCGCCTTTTGTGGGATAACCGGTATTGCTGACCATCACGCATATTTCTGCGGTACCGTCTTTGATGTGATCGGTGATATCGTAAATGTGAGGAGTACACAGACTGTTCCGCTCGCCGATATAATCACCGTTCACCCATAGCTTAGTCTGCCGTGTCCTTTCAAGGAATAGTTCAGCTTTTGTATCTTCGGGAATAACACCTGTTTCAATAGTTCTGTAGTACCAGCAGTAACCTTCAAAACTGTATTCATCCGTAAGGCTTCCCAGCTTTCTTTCATCAGATGGAACGCCTTTCCGTGAAAGGGATGTAGTTGACGGCAGCTCGATGGTATCTTCATAGGGAATTGTAAAGAATCTCCTGCTTATGCCCTCTTTAGCCCCATCAAAACGGAATCCCCATGTCCCGTCAAGAATTATCTCGGATATCATTCTTCTTCGGCGGCAGCTTCATCAGGCTGCACTGCTTCGGTAGTTTCAGGCTCTGATATCATAAGCGGAACTCCTCCGAATCCTGAGATTATCTTGTTTGCAGCTCCGATAAAGTCGTCATTGCCTGCTGTTGTATTTGCAGCAGCAACTATTTCAGCTATCTCTGCCGGTAGCTCTCCGTTGGTAACAGCAGTGACAGATCTTGTCTTTTTGTCCATAAGGATGAGATAGCCTGCTGAATCGCCGTATTTTCTGTTATAATAAGTCCTTGCAAGTTCTTCATTAGGAATGCCTGTACCATTGTTCGTAGCTATGATAGTTACAGGATTTGCGCACTGTGCAAGGGAATCACTGAACTCATCCGCCATTTCCTCTGAGAAGATGTTTGAGTTGTCAATGACATTTTTCGGGCACCTCTCGCCCAGTTTCAGCATTATCATAGAAGCTTCACCGTAATTGCCGACTACAAGTTCTTTCGTTGCACGGTAAAGCTCATCACGCTCTGCTACTTCATCAATAAATCTCTGACAGTGACCTGCTTTGTACAGCACATCATTCTGTGATTCATTATTGATAAGGAAGAGCATTCCGCTGCCCATGCCGCTGAATATATTGTCATAAGCCTCAGCGGCGTATTCATCCGGTGTCATGCCTTCAAGATCATTTGTGATCACAACAGCCGCATTGAGAAGATATTCCTTATACAGCATAGCTGCATATTCATTGCATTCCGAGTATTCGGTGTTTGTCAGTGATGCCGCTTTATCGTAGATAAATACGCCTTCCTGAGCGGCCACAAGCATATCCTCCCCTGATACCGAAGACTCTTCCGCAGTTACGGCTACGGGTGGTACTTCAACTAATGAAGCGGACGGCACGGTGTGAGTACCTGTGGTACATCCGCACAAAAAAGCACCTGTTAAAGCGGCCGTAATACCTGCTGACATAAATTTTTTCAAAAAAATCATTCCTTACTCTTGTAATGTCTCTTATATTTTAGTATAATTTAATAGAAAAATCAAGTAAAAACACGTAATTTGTCGTTTTTTAAATTATTTATTTTTTAAAAGGAGCGAAATAATGGATTACACTGTAAAAAATAATGACATCATCGTATCCGAATCAGACCTTGACCTGGACGAAACCCTCGACTGCGGGCAGGCATTCAGATGGAAGAAGATCGATTCCGACTACGATTGTACATATGAGGGATACTTCATCAACGACTACCTTAAAGTTTCGCAGACTAAGAAGGGCGAATTCATTTTCCATGATACGGATGAAAACACATTCATAAACAAATGGCTGGATTATTTTGACTTCAGCACCGATTATTCCGAGCTGAAAAGACAGTTCTCCGAGGATGAAACTCTTTCAAAAGCCTGCAAATTCGCAGGCGGCATCAGACTTCTGAAACAGAACAGCTGGGAGTGTCTCATTTCCTTCATTATTTCCCAGAACAACAATATCCCGAGAATAAAGGGTATAATCGACCGACTCTGCGGAAACTACGGCGGTGAATTCCCTGCTCCGCATCAGCTCGCAGAAGAAACACCCGATTCGCTATCTTACCTGAGAAGCGGATTCAGGGCAAAGTATATTGCTGACGCTGCTCACCGCACCGCAGAAGGTACCACCGACCTTGCTGCTATTGCTAAAATGCCCATAGACGAAGCAAGGACCGAACTGAAAAAGATACTCGGGGTTGGCCCGAAGGTCGCTGAATGTGTTCTGCTTTTCGGTATGTACCGCACGGAAGCTTTCCCCATCGATGTATGGATAAAGCGTGTTCTTGCGGAATACTACCCTGACGGATTCCCGTCATTTGCAGCTCAGAATGCAGGTATCGCACAGCAGTATCTCTTCCACTACATAAGGAATCTCAAATAGAAAGCAGTGAAAAAATGGAGAAACCAAAACAGAATTTCATTAACAGCGAATCGTCTGTTATAATCCGTACTCCTGATAATACAGCCAGGAATACATTTTTCTATATCCAGGAAACGGGGCGCATTATGCCCGAGGACGCAGGTTCAGCTGTATGCCGGCAGAATGTGGACTCTTTCCTCATTGCTGCCGTAGTCAGAGGAAGAGGCGAACTGGCTGTAGGCGATGAAAGATCTCCTCTTGTTCAGGGCGACTGCCTTTTCATCGACTGCCAGCAGTCATTCATATGCAAAAGCTCGGAATCAGAACCGTGGGAAATAATATGGGTATACTTCAACGGCTGCACCTCAAAGCAGTATCATGAGTTGTTCTCAGCTAACACAGGAAGCGTTTTCCGCCCCGTATCATTTGACAAGGTGGTAACAGCCATAACGGAAATATCCTCTCTTTGCGGTGAAGAGACCAGAAACTCGGATATTCTCTGCTCGAAGCAGATAATGGATATTCTCACAATTGCGCTGACCTCCGACGCAGCCGAATTACAGTATGACTCAGGCCTCAGGCGCAAGCTTGCAATGGTCAACAGCTACATAGATGACCATTTCAGCGAGGACCTTTCACTTGAAAGACTTTCATCCGAATTCTATATCAGCAAATTCTACCTGACGAGAGAGTATAAGAAAATATACGGCAGGACCATATTCCAGCATATCATCAATGTAAGGATAAACTATGGCAAAAAGCTGCTGAGATTCTCTGACAGATCCATTGACGAGATAGCCCATATGTGCGGATTCAATGACCAGAGCTACTTTGCAAGGCAGTTCAAGAAAGCGGAAAACCTCACCTGTTTCTCATACAGAAAAAAATGGAGAGAATAAAAAAAGAGAGCAAAAGCTCTCTTTTTTTATGTGACCAGACCGATAAGCCGGGTTCTGTCGTGTGCGGCAATTTATCTACGCTTACCGTCGCCGGTAAGCTGAAGCCGTCATTACCTGTTATCCGCCGAGCAGACGTTGAGATAACAGGCACCAATAGACGTTGCATCGGATAGGGTTTACATAGCAGTACAGTCTCCTGCACTCTGGTGGGCTCTTACCCCGCCTTTCCACCATCACCGCCCGAAAGGACGGCAGTATATCTCTGTTGCACTTGCCCTAAGGTCGCCCTCGGCTGCCGTTAGCAGCTACCCTGCTCTGTGATGCCCGGACTTTCCTCGTAAACTAAAGCGTTCCCGCTGCCGCATAGTCTGCTCACCATGTTATTTTACCATTATTATCCGCCGTTGTCAAGTTTTTCTTTCCTAAGCGAGATGGAATAACCGAGTTTCTCAGCTATTTTCAGCCCTTCCTCCTCGCTCATCGCCTTGACCTTGAAACGTTTGTACTCTTCCGAACCAAACCATATACTTACAGCACAGCGCCTGCTGAGTTTCTGGAGCAGGTTCTGTTCGACCTCCACTTTGGCCACTTTGCTGACATTGCCTATGACTGTGTGGAAGCTGTTCCATTTTGAACAGCGTATCATTATCATGTCATCGTGAAATGATATGCCGCTGGTGAGAAGCGCCGCTATTTTCACGATCATCAGCCATACCAGCGGTATCTCAGCCATGATAGCCGCAAAGTGAAACAGCTCTGTAAGCTTCGGAAAAAAGCTGTTCACCGCATCACGGGACATATGATAAAGCGGTATCACTGCTATTGCTGCGGCAGCAGGAGGGAGAAGATAGGAGCCTGCTCCTGCTTTTCTGGCACGGAATCTGGTTTCAAGTCCGCTTCTTACTCCGATGCTTTCAAAGCCACGTCCGATGTTTTTCTCACGCCTTACAGGCACAAGCACAGGCATTCTGTTCTTTGCCGCACCGTATCCTGCACAGCTTATATTGACTGTTACGGCTCCGCACAGCTTCATTATAAGATTCTGGCGGATATCCGTATAATTGATATGCGCCAGCTTAATGCGGTAGTCAATATGGTTTACGATGCCGTATGAGATTTTCACGCAGTCCTCGTCGCTTTCAAGCCTGAATCTTGCGTATCTCAGCAGATTCACAACGAACGACACCAGCCAAGAACCAAGAAAGAATACGCCTATCATCAGCGCTACCGAGGGTATCTTCAGAAGCAGCTTATCCGTAAGCTTTGCGGTCTCTTTGGTAAGAGTATTCAGTGACATACTGATTATGTCATGGGCTATATCTCCGCCTTTCAGGAAGAACATCGCCACATACACTGTACCTGAGAATCCGCTTGAAAAAAATACCGAAAACAGCAGCAGCGACAGTGCTGATGGTCTTTTCAGATCCGACTGATTCTTTTTATCCTCTACATCGGGTATGTGCTTCATGACTTCTCCGCAGACTTTTTCATTTACAAGAAGCCTTATATCAACGGCTCTGTATATTCCTGCTCTTGTATCACAGCTCAGCCTCTTTGCTCCGAAAAAGGCGAAATGTACGGGATTTTCTACAGTTGCACAGCTGACATTCTCAAACGGGATATATGTATCGATCCTGATGAATATCCCGTCATGATGGATCAGCATATCATCAGTGATCTCGATCCTTGAAAAAAACCACCTTATAAAGCCGAAAAGGACGATAACTCCGATAACCAGAATGTCCTTCCATGCGCCCTGTATCCAGGTGTAGAAAAAATCCTTGCTGAAATGATAGGTCCTGAGTCCTCGCAGAAACGGGAATATCAGGAGCCATATATTTTTAGCCGAGTATTTGAGTATCCTGAGAGGGTGTTCATGATACATTATCGCTCCCCCTTTCCATATGTGAAAGAGGTGCTGACGCCATTATCTCATCAGCGTCGTCACGGCTGAGGAACAGCAGTCTCAGCTGACCGCCGTAGACGAAGAAGACTATGAAGTTAAGCCCTGTATACTGCGAAAGGAAGCTCCTTGCAGTTGTGATGTACTGCACCGATGAATACCGTACAGACTGGTATTTTTTTATGAATACTCCGCCGCTTCGCTTTACTTCCGTATCAGTGACCGTGTATTTCAGTGATCTGAAAAGAAGCGGACAGTAAATAAAACTCAGCACAACGCCGATAATCACGGCTGCTGCCCTGACTATCGTAATAATTATCCCGAAAGGTATGAATATCCCCGCAGCTATCCATATAGCCGCCACAAGAGGAATGGTCAGAAGCTTGATTGCCCATAAACTGCGTTTATCAGGATAGTAATCCTTCATCATCCGCCTCCCTTGCTTATTGATCGTTCTCATAATGAGACATATTTACATTATACCATAAATATTCTTTAAAGTAAAATACTTTTTGTGAATTTTCGGAGGGAATAATGTATATTTTTGACAAAATAAGCTCCATGATATGGGGAAAGCCGCTTATTGCTCTGCTTCTGGCAACAGGTGGCTTCTATACCATGAAACTGAACGCTCCTCAGTTCAGATTGTACCGCTTTATGACAGACAGCAGCAAAAACAGGAATAACAGCGGTTTATCGCAGATCAGAACAGTATGTATGTCACTCGGTGCGGCTATGGGTACAGGCAATATCACGGGAGTTGCCGCTGCTGTTGCCATAGGAGGCGCAGGGGCTGTTTTCTGGATGTGGATATCTGCCTTCTTCGGAATGGCCGTTGTCTATGCCGAAAACTATCTTTCTGTACTCTACAGCGATAAAAAAAGCCGTGGCCCTATGGCTTACCTTGAAAAAGGCGTAGGCTCAAAGCATCTCGCCTGTGCTTTTGCTGTTATGTGCGTCCTTGCTTCACTTGGAATGGGAGGCATGGTACAGGTGAATTCCTTCGCTGAAAGTCTGGGAAGCCTTATTCCTGATCATCTGTTAGCCGCCATCATGTTTCTGCTGATATACGCAGTTATAAGCGGAGGTGCAAAGCGTATCGGCACGGCCGCACAGATGCTTCTTCCGCCGGCGTCGGCTGTATATGCTGTCATTTGCTTTTTAGTCCTGATACGGAATCGCTCAAATATACCCGGCGCCTTTTCGTCCATATTCACTGAAGCTTTCGGTTTCAGACAGACCATCGGCGGAATCTGCGGTTACGGACTTTCAAAGGCAGTTTCCGTTGGCATCAGAAGAGGCATTTTCTCAAACGAAGCAGGCCTCGGAAGTTCACCAATACTTCACAGCGCAGCGGAAAGCGATTCGCCGTATACTCAGGGAATGTGGAGTATGTTCGAGGTTTTCTTCGATACTGTCCTATGCTGCACACTTACAGCTCTCACACTTCTGGCATCAGAAAAAAACACCGTAACGTCAGCATTCTCTACAGTTGCCAGAGATTCATCCGCCTATATCATAGCGGCATTAATGGCAGTTTTTGCATTCTGTACCATCATCGGCTGGTACTACTGCGGAGAATCGGCGTATATCTATATTTTCCCCGATAGTCCGGGGAAGCTTTTTCCTCTGTTTTTCTCATTGATCTCGGCTATGGGAGCAGTTATTTCAGCCGATGCGGTATGGGCTGTTTCGGATATTTTCAACGGCATGATGGCTTTCCCGAATCTTATCGGAATACTCCTTCTGAATAAAAAAATCAAAAAAGAATGAAAAATGATGATCGGTCAATAATATCTAATGTACAAAAACTGACACAAAACAAATAAAATTATACATTTTGTATGAAACTCATCTCTCAGCTATTGACATTCATGACAATTATTTGTATAATGATATTGTGTATATTTATGTCATGGGGAAGTTCTGCCCTGCGGCATTATCGTTTTCTGACTTTATTGGCAAAGTGCCATTAAATATATCAAGGACTTTACGTCCGTAAGCTTCGGCTGAAATACATTACTGCAGCAGATGATACGGGAGTCGGCTTACAACGCCTGTTCGTTCTCTCCCGATGGACCATCGTTCATACATCTGACACCGCATAAGTCTATATAAAAGCCAAAGCACAATACATTTCCGACAGGCAGCACCGATCGAGATAGTGCCATGCCTTCAAATTCTGAAAGTGAGGTCATATAGTGAACGAAAAAGAAACTAATGCAAAGAAGCCGCGCAAAAAGGCACCAGCTGCAAATGCAGGTACCAGACAGCGTGCTGTAAAGAAAAAGGCAGCTGCTGAAAATGCTGCACCCGAAACTCCTAAGGCTCCTGCTAAAAGAGGCAGACCTGCACGTTCAAAGGAGATCAAAAAAACTCCCGTCAGGATCATCCCTCTTGGAGGTCTCAATGAGATAGGCAAGAATATGACCGTGTTTGAATGCTCAAATGATATGTTCATTCTCGACTGCGGTCTTGCTTTCCCCGATGCCGATATGCCCGGCGTTGATATCGTCATCCCCGATTTCACCTATGTTGAGCGCAATGCCGACAAGGTAAGAGGTATCGTTATCACCCACGGTCACGAAGATCACATCGGCGGTCTGGCTTATCTGCTCAAGAAGATAAACGTTCCGGTCTACGCAACAAGGCTGACTATCGGCCTTATCGAAGGTAAACTCAAGGAACAGGGGCTTTACGGCAAAGTCAACCTCAATATTGTTGAACCCAAAAAGACAGTGAAAATGGGATGCATGGCTGTTGAATTCATCAAGGTCAACCACTCTATCCCCGATTCCGTTGGTATGGCTATCCATACCCCCGCAGGTGTTATCGTCCATACAGGCGACTTCAAGGTGGACTACTCCCCTATTGACGGCAAGATCATCGATCTGGCACGTTTCGGCGAACTGGGAAGCCGTGGAGTTCTGGCTCTTATGGCTGATTCCACAAATGCAGAACGCCCCGGATATACGCACTCCGAAAGAACAGTCGGAGAATCCTTCGACAAGCTTTTCCAGAAGGGCGAAGGAAAGCGTATAATCATCGCTACATTCTCTTCCAACATCCACCGTGTTCAGCAGATCATCAACTGCGCCGAAAGATACGGACGCAAGGTGGCTGTATTCGGAAGAAGTATGATAAATGTTATCAATACTGCTATCGAACTGGGATATCTGGATGTTCCGCCCGGAATAATCATTGATATCGAAATGATGAACCGCTATGAGAGCGAGCGTATAGTTCTCATAACAACAGGAAGTCAGGGCGAGCCCATGTCCGCACTTACCCGTATGGCTATGAACGACCACAAGAAGGTCAATATCACTCCCATGGATTTCATCATCATCTCGGCTACTCCTATCCCCGGCAATGAGAAATTCGTTACCCGTGTGGTAAATGAGCTTATGAAGTCGGGAGCTGAAGTTGTTTACGAGGCAATGTACGAAGTTCACGTATCAGGACACGCTTGCCAGGAAGAACTGAAACTCATGCAGAGCCTGACTAAGCCGAAATTCTTTATCCCCGTTCACGGCGAGTACAAGCATCTGAAAAAACACGCAGACCTTGCACTCCAGATGGGAATGCCCAAGGAAAACGTTATAATTGCTGAGATAGGCAACGTTATCGAGACCGACGGAAATACCATGAAGGTCGTTTCTCAGGTGCCGGCAGGCCGTGTACTTGTTGACGGTCTGGGCGTCGGTGATGTAGGTTCCATCGTTCTCCGTGACAGAAAGCACCTCGCTCAGGACGGCCTTATCATTATCGTTATCGGTATCGAACGTGCGACAAATGAGATAGTTGCAGGCCCCGATATCATCTCAAGAGGATTCGTTTATGTAAGAGAATCCGAAGAGCTTATGGTCGAGGCAAGACTTCTCCTTACTGATACTCTCAACAACTGCTCAGCAGGCGAGCTGAGAGAATGGAACTCACTAAAGGGTAAAATGCGTGATGCCCTCTCAGACTATATCTACCAGAAAACAAAGCGCAGCCCTATGATCCTTCCTATAATAATGGAAACATAATAGTATCTGTACCGCTGACTTTTATGCGGTGCAATGTTCCGAAAGGAGCTAAAAATTGAAGAATAAATTCCCGACAGTGCTGTTTGCCGTTCAGCTCATCCTCATTGCTGATATCGGCACAGCGGCGCTGTTGATGAAACGGTACACTACCGCAGGACTTATACTCCTCGCTGCTGCACTGGTCATCATCTTCGCAGCCGCCGTATATCTGGTTTTCTGCACAAAGAATTCCATGCGGCGTATATCCGAAATGAACGATCACCTTGAAACTTCCGCAGGAGAATATATGAGTTCGCTCCCTGCACCTGTGGCCGTTATCGACGAAAAAAACAAACTTCTCTGGTACAATCAGCTTTTTCAGGAAAAGATAAGTCTCGGACAGGATGCTTACGGCAACGACTTCGGAGCTTACGTCAATGTCAGCTCGGGAGCCCTCAAATCCGCAGAGCATGAGACGTGCACCATCAACGGAAGCACTTACAGGCTTATATCCGAAAAGTATATCAAAGGCGATAATACGCTGTTCGTCATATACTTCAACGACGAGACAAAGCTGCTGAGTATCAAGAAGGATCTCGATGCTGCTCACCCCAACGTTCTTATCATTACCATAGACAACTATGACGAGATAATCCAGAACGCCAAAGAAAGCGAAAAAGCAAGGGCTACTCTCGAGACAGAACAGCTTATCGAAAGCTTCATGAGCAAGACAAACGGCTTTATCAAGCGCACTTCCTCGAATTCTTTCTATGCTGTCATCGAAAACAGACACCTTGATGAGATCATCAGTGAAAAGTTCAAGATTCTTGATGCTGCACGAAATATCAAGATAGACGGCAAATATCCGCTCACCTTCTCAATCGGTGTGGGACGAGGAGCCGAAGATCTCGCCGAAAGCGAGCGAATCGCAAGACAGTGTCTGGATATGGCACTGGGCCGTGGAGGAGATCAGGCTGTTGTCAAGACCGACAACGGTTACCGATTCTTCGGCGGCGTATCAAAGGGCGTGGAAAAGCGTTCCCGTGCAAAAACACGTATCATCGCAAATGCCCTCCAGGATCTGGTCATGAGTTCGGATAAAATCTTTATCATGGGTCACCGCTTCGGTGATCTGGATTCTGTTGGTGCGGCCTGCGGTCTTGCCGGTGCTATGACTCTCCTGAAAAAGGAAGTCCATATCGCCGTAGACAGGTCAAAGAACCTTGCCGCTAACCTCATCGATTTCGTTGAAGAAAAAACCAATGAAGAGCTGTTCATTACTCCCGAAAGCGCCGAAATGGCCATAGGACCCGATGATCTGCTCATTATCGTTGATACCCATAACAAGGACTACATCGAAAGCCCCGAACTTTACAACAAGGCTAAATCAGTAGTGGTCATCGACCACCACAGAAAAACTGTCAACTTCATTGACGATGCAGTTATCTTCCACCATGAACCTTACGCTTCCTCTGCTTCCGAAATGGTAACCGAGATAATCCAGTACTTCCGTTTCGATTCCGATGCAAAGATCGCAAGCTGTCACGCTGAAGCTCTTCTCTCGGGCATTATGCTCGATACCAAGAATTTCGTTATGCGTACAGGTGTAAGAACATTTGAAGCCGCTGCATATCTGAAAAAAATGGGTGCGGACACAGTTGCCGTAAAGCTGCTGTTCTCCAATTCCATCGACTCATACAGAAGAAAGACACAGATCGTCGCTTCTGCAAAAATACATAAGAACTGTGCTATCGCTACCGCTGATTTCAAATCGGACGATATAAGGATAGTTGCTCCTCAGGCTGCCGATGAACTCCTAGGCATTATCGATGTTGAGGCATCATTCGTTATCTATAAGGCAAACGGAGTTGTAAATATCTCGGCACGCTCACTGGGCGCTATCAATGTTCAGGTGATCATGGAAAAACTGGGCGGCGGCGGTCATCAGACTATGGCTGCCACACAGCTTGAAAATGTATCTTTTGAAGAAGCTTCCAGAAAACTCACAAAGGCTATAGACGAATACAGAAAAGATAATCCTATACAGGATCCAGAAAGGATGTAATAATATGAAAGTTATCTACTTACAGGATGTAAAAGGCTCAGGCAAAAAGGGCGAAACAAAGAATGTTGCTGACGGATACGCAAGAAATATGCTCCTTCCGAAGGGACTTGCTGTAGAGGCTACTCCCGAGAATCTCAACAAGCTCAAGGGCCAGAAGGATTCCGCTCAGCACAAAATAGATATGGATATCCAGGCAGCTAAGGAATCAGCTGAAAAGCTCAAGGGCAAGAAAGTCATCATCAAAGCTAAGGCAGGCTCAAATGACAGACTTTTCGGTTCTGTAACATCAGGCAACGTTGCCGACGCTGTCAGCGAGCAGCTTGGCGTTAAGCTGGATAAGAAGAAGATCACTCTCAGCACTGATATCAAGAACTTCGGCTCTTATACCGCTGCTATCAAGCTTTACAACGGTATCTCCGAAACTATTGACGTTGAAGTCGTAGAAGGCTGAACGGAGTAAATAATGGACGATAATAATTTCATCACCTCCGCCCGAGAGCTGCCCCACAGCATCGAGGCGGAGCAGTCCGTTTTAGGAGCTATAATCGCCGATCCTTCCATACTTCCCACTGTTATCGAGCTCATAAAGCCGGAGTATTTCTACAGCGAACAGCACAGCGCTATTTACAGCATTATCCTGAGAATGTTCTCCTCAGGCGCTCCTGTGGATATCGTTACTCTGCTAAATGAAGCCGAAAAGCTCCACATCTTTGAAAGTCCTGCCGAGGGAAGACGCTACCTCTCGGAGATAGCCGACCTTCTGCCTACGACTTCAAATATCGAAAGCTACTGCAAGATAGTGTCGGATAAGTACTATGTCCGCAGTCTCGGCTACGTGGCAAGGAATATCCTCGAAGACATACAGATGGGCGAAAATGACGCTTCTCTCATGCTTGACGCCGCTGAGCAGAAGATATATGACATCCGTCAGGGACGTGATGTAAGAGGCCTAATACCGCTGAAAGAAGCCATTGCCGAGGCTTATGACCGTCTTGGTAAGATATCGGGTCCGGACAAAGACAAATACGTCGGTGCGAGAACAGGCTTTACTCTCCTCGACAGCATCACCTCGGGACTTAACAAATCCGACCTGATAATCATTGCTGCCCGTCCCGGTATGGGTAAAACTTCATTTGCCATGAATATAGCTACAAATGTGGCAAGACGTGCAGAAAAGGAAGTTGTTACCTTCAATCTCGAAATGTCCAAAGAGCAGCTTGCTACTCGTATATTATCCACGGAGGCGCTGGTTGACTCAAATACTCTGCGTAACGGCCGTATCTCAGGCGATGACTGGGTAAAACTGGCTACAAGTGCAGGCTACCTCAGCACTCTCCCGCTTTTCATTGACGATACCGCAAGCATGACGGTCCAGCAGATGAAGGCTAAACTGAGACGTACCAAGAATCTCGGTCTGGTCATCATCGACTACCTTCAGCTTATGGAATCAACTTCTCATTCCGATAACCGAGTTGTCGTTATCTCCGAAATAACCCGTCAGCTCAAGGTAATGGCAAAGGAACTGAACGTTCCTGTTATCCTCCTTTCACAGCTTTCCCGTGCCGTTGAGAGCCGTACAGATAAGCGTCCTATGCTTTCAGACCTCCGTGAATCGGGTTCTATCGAGCAGGATGCTGATATCGTTCTCTTCCTTTACCGTGAAGCTTACTACAATAAGGAAAGCCAGAGACCGAATATTTCGGAATGTATCGTAGCCAAGAACCGTCACGGTGAAACAGGTACTGTTGAGCTTGTATGGGACGGTCAGTATACACGATTCTCCAACCCTGATTACAGTGAAGCGCCGGGTGATACTCAGTAACCATGATAGATAAGATTTTCAGACATATCAAGGACAACAAACTTCTCTTGGATGGAGATACCGTCGTTTGCGGTCTCTCCGGCGGCGCTGACAGCGTGGGACTGCTGCTGGCTCTGCATGAACTCAGAGAAAAGCTCGGTATCAATGTAGAAGCCCTCCATGTCAATCACTGTCTGCGAGGCGAAGAAAGTGACCGGGACGAGGAATTCTGCTGTCAGCTGTGCAGCAGGCTCGGTATCCCCTTCTCTGCATTCAGAGTGGATGTGAAAAGCTATGCGAAAGAGCATTCCCTCTCCGATGAGGAGGCGGCAAGGAAACTGCGCTACGGCGTTTTTGAGGCAAATTCTCAGGGGAAAAAGATCGCCACTGCTCACAATGCCAACGATAACCTTGAAACTGTAATCCTGAACCTTGCAAGAGGCTCTGCTCTCAAAGGCATGGCAGGCATCCCCGTCAGACGAAATAACATCATCCGTCCTCTGCTGACCGTCAGCCGTGAAGAGATCGAAGCTTTTCTCAGTGAGCGGGGGCAGGAATTTGTTACCGACAGCACTAACCTTTCAGATGATTATACCCGAAACAAGATCAGGCATAAGATCATACCTCTGATGAATGAACTGAACAGCTCTGTCATCGCAACATCCGTCCGTTCCATCGGCGCTATGCGCTCGGAAAATGAGCTTATCGAAGCCGAAACTGATGGTGCCGAAGAAAAATGCCGCAGGGATAATGCTTTCACGTGGCTGAGCCAATATCATGCCGTCATAAGGCGGAGATGCATCGCAAGGCTGCTTTCCGACAATTCGCTCCCCTATTCCGCAGACCGTCTCGCCGAAGCTGACAATATCCTTATAAATGGCGGAAAGCTTAATATATCGGGGAATATCTATTTTGTCTCTGACGGCAGCAAAGCTGAACTGAAAAACATCGCTCCATGTGATAATACAGAGGAATTATCCGCAGATCTGAAGATTGGTGAAAACTCCATTTTCCCCGATAAAACGCTGATCTGTGAACTTCTTAATTGTGATGATTTGAAGAAAATTCAAGCCGTTAACAGTTTATTAACATTTTATGTGTTAGATTATGATAAAATAGTAGGAAGAGTTATTGTCAGAAACCGAAGATTCGGTGATAAGATCAGACTCAAAGGTAAAAACTTCACATCTTCCGTGAAAAAGCTGATAAACGAAAAAGTTCCTGCCCCGAAACGCAGTACACTGCATTTTATCGAGGACGATCAGGGAACTGTTTTCGCCGAAAATATAGGCATCGCTCAGCGTGTTGCTCCCGACAGGGATACCGTGCGTTTCCTCAGAATATCAGTAATACAAAAATCAGATAGGAGTGGATCAATTGAACCCCAGAAGAAGTAAAGGCGTTTTCACCTACCTCCTCGTCATCCTGATCGCTATTTTCTGTATCTACTTTGTCAGCACAAGACTGAACGAGAGTACCGAAAAGACCGATTATACCACAATCATTGGCTACTTTGACGATTACGAAGTTTCCTATTACGAACTTGATCTTGGCACAGGTGAGCTAAAATATCAGCTCAGAGGTGAGGAAGTAAAGAAAAGATACAGTGTTCCTAATGTAAGTATCTTCCTTGATGATACAGAGAATTACCGTATCGAATACAACAAGAAACACCCGGATGAACCGCTGCAGCAGAATTACATCAAGATCACTGACAGAACATGGCTGTACTCACTTATCCCTGTTCTGCTCACTATTGCTCTCGGTGTCGCTATCCTCTACTTTATGATGAAGCAAAGCGGAGGCGGCGGAAAGTACACTTCATTCGGCAAGGCAAACCTCAAAAGCAGCGCAAGTGCAAGAAAGGCCACTTTCAAGGACGTTGCAGGTGCTGATGAGGAAAAGCAGGAGCTCGAAGAGATCGTTGACTTCCTGAAAAATCCAAGCAAATACAAAGAGATAGGCGCTAAAGTGCCTAAGGGCGTACTCCTTTTAGGCCCTCCCGGTACAGGTAAGACTCTCCTTGCAAGAGCTGTTGCAGGCGAGGCCGGATGCCCGTTCTTCCCTATCTCAGGTTCAGATTTCGTTGAAATGTTCGTCGGCGTCGGTGCTTCACGTGTAAGAGACCTCTTTGAACAGGCCAAGAAGCACTCACCTTCCATCATCTTCATCGATGAGATCGACGCTGTAGGACGTCACAGAGGCGCAGGTCTCGGCGGCGGACACGATGAACGTGAACAGACTCTTAACCAGCTTCTCGTTGAGATGGACGGCTTTACAGGCAACGAAAGCGTTATTGTTATTGCTGCTACAAACAGACGTGATATCCTTGACCCCGCTCTTCTCCGTCCGGGCCGTTTCGACAGACAGATAGTTGTCGGCTACCCTGATGTAAAGGGCAGAGAGGATATACTCAAAGTTCATGCTAAAAACAAGCCCCTCGGTCCGGATGTTGACCTCAAGGTCATCGCTCAGACCACTCAGGGATTCACAGGCGCAGACCTTGAAAACCTCCTCAATGAAGCGGCTCTCCTTGCTGCAAGAAATGAGAGGATGTCAATTACCGAAAAGGACATCGAAGAGGCTACTATGAAGGTCATTGCTGGTCCTGAAAAGAAATCACGTATCGTTACAGAACACGACAAGAGGATCACTGCTTACCATGAAGCAGGCCATGCAGTTGCCGCTTATAACCTCCCAACTCAGGATAAGGTACATCAGGTAACTATCATCCAGCGTGGTATGGCCGCAGGTCTTACTGTTACCCGTCCTGATAACGATGACAGCCATGTTTCAAGGAACCAGATGAGAGAAAGCATCGTTATGCTCCTCGGCGGACGTGTTGCAGAAGAGCTTTTCATCGATGATATCTGTACAGGTGCTTCCAATGATATCGAGAGAGCTACCAAGACTGCAAGAAATATGGTTACAAAGTACGGCTTCTCCAAGAAGATCGGTACTGTAGTTTACGGCTCTGACAGCGATGAGGTATTCATCGGCAAGGATTACGGCCACACAAAGAACTACAGTGAAGCTGTTGCTGCTCAGATCGACGAAGAGGTTCGCCTCATCATCGAGAAGGCTTACAACGACTGTACCGAGATCCTCAAGGCTAATGCTGACAAGATGCACTTGCTTGCCAAGTATCTCCTGAAATTCGAGAAGATCGACGGCGATGACTTTGTCAAACTCATGAAGGGCGAGATCACTGAGGATATCCTCAAGGATGAAGAAACTGAAACTGTCAGCCTCGGCAAGACCGATGAAGCTTCTGACAGCGAAAATACAATTGAAGCTGATACAGAAAAAACTATCGGCATCGAAGAATAATCCCGAAATCCCGAGGCACCTCCTCGGGATTTCTTAATCTTTGATTACAAAGAGTTAAAATCAGTTTAAAATTATTGAAGTAAGCTTTTTCATGTGTTATAATATGAAAAATACACTCATAACTCTATAAACGGAGGTGTTTTCATGAATTCTATGAACCTCATACTTTGTGCTGTGGCTGCTACGGCTCTTGATCTGTGTACTCTTATACTCATCATCACTGCCTACCGTGAAAAGCGCTCAGCTACAAAAAACTGGGATTGGGTAGCAAATTCCATGGAACTCGCCGAACAGGGCATGACTTACGATCTCGGATGCGACGAAATACTCATCGGACGTCATGCTTCGGCTGACATAAGGCTCCCGGACCTTTCTGTCTCCCGCTACCACGCTATGCTGACTGTTTCAAACGGACGCTGGACTATCACCGATATCGGTTCAAAGTCAGGCGTATTTGTCAACGGTAATCTGGTACATGAAGCTGTCCTGCATGAAAATGACATTATCAAGCTCGGCAACCGCCGACTTGTTTTCAGAAAAAGGAGGGATGAACGTGTACGCTAATCCTGTAGCTTATATTTTCTCATGTATTTTCGTTCTTCTTGCACATTCATCCATGCTGGTGAATATATACTTCAACGGCAATTACACCGATATCAAGGAAGTTATCGTCCTCGGTACTGCCGTTCTCATACTTGATATAGTTTACTTCGTGGTCATGCTTTTCTTCAAGCAGATATCTTACGCTGTGGACTTTCTGCTTATTCTGATACTGAATATGAGCGTTATATTCCAATCCTGCTTCGGCGGAGTCGGCTTCAATCTGAAGCACTACATCACCTGTATCGCCGCACTTGTCGCCTGCAAGGCAGGCTTCCTTTTCTGCCGCAACCATAAGTGGATACAGGAGCAGAAAAAGCTGATCTATGCCGCTATCGGCTGTCTTATGGTCATAATCCTGCTGTTCACAGGCTCAAGAAGTATGTGGATCAACTTCAGCTCATTCTCCATACAGCCTTCGGAATTCATCAAGCCTCTGTTCGTCCTCGCCTGTGCTACTTCAGTTATGGATCAGCAGAGAAGGCATAAGATACTCTTTGTCAATGTTGTATACGAAAATATAGCTCTCCTCGGACTCACAGGCGCTATCGTGCTTCTTCAGTGGTGGTGCCGTGACCTGGGAAGCCTGCCGACTTTCATGGGCATCTACGCCTGCGGATTTCTTCTCAGGATATGCTACCCGAAAGCGAAATTCTCAAAGAAAAAGCTCATATTTGCCGGCGCACTGCTTCTTGTAGTTGCTGTTATCGGCATCAGATTTGCTCCCGAATACGTTCAGCACCGACTTCACGTTGATATATGGAACGATAAGAACGGCGACGGCTGGCAGCAGGCTCAGGCCCTTATTGGCATCGCTAACGGCGGATGGTTCGGTGTAGGCCCCGGAAAGGGCTACCTCCATAACATCTTCGCTTACGACTGCGATATCGTGTTCTCGACCATCTGCGAGGAATGGGGACTGCTTTACGGTCTTATGATGGTATGCGTTATCCTTATCATGATAGCTATACCGCTTATAAATCCCCCACGCTCATACTTCCACGGTACAATGTCTGCCGGTGTATGTGCGGCCTTTGTAGTGCAGATGGCACTGAATATCTTCGGCTCATGCAACCTCATACCTTTCACAGGCGTTACTATCCCCTTCATATCAACGGGAGGAAGCTCCATGGTCGTAAGCGGACTTATGATAGGTATGCTCATGGCCTGCCAGTCACCTGTTTTCAAAGAGCCAAAGAACAAGAAAAAACTCAAGCCCGTTCCTGCATGGAGGTGGACTGAATGAAAAGTATAAGACGATGTCAGCATATCATCAGCTTCATTATCGTTATGTTTATTATCGGTATGGCTGTGCTGGTGCTGAAAATACAGCGTGAAGCTCCATTCTACATGATGAACTCCGACCACCATGAACTGGGATTTGTGTACGACAGAAAGGGCGATGTCCTCTTCGACGGCACTGGAGAAAATCAGTATCCCGATAACTACTTCATCGATATCGGCAATATCATCGGCGATGATTCAGGACAGATGAACAATACCCTTGTTGCTCAGAATATCGAAAAGCTCAACAACTACAGCTTCTCAGGCGGCCTTACAAGCAACGGCAGAGCCTCCATTTATACCACTATGGATCATGAGGCTAACCGTGCTGTATACAACGCTTTCGGCTATCAGGAGGGCTGTGTGGTCGCTTACAACTACGCTACAGGCGATATCCTTGTTTCCACAAGTCTGCCGTCTATCGACGTTACCAAGGGTTACGACGCTATAGACAGCTTCAAGCCCGGTACACTCATGTCAAAAACTCTTTACAAGACAATCCCCGGCTCAACTCAGAAGGTCTCAACTGTTATTTCTGCTCTTGAGATAATGGGCGCTGAGAAACTTTTCTCCAAGAGTTTTACTTGTACAGGTCAGTACATCAACCGCACAGGTCTCAATATCGACTGCCATAACATCTACGGTCACGGCACTCTCAATATCCAGCAGGCGGTAGAAAACAGCTGTAACCCATTCTTTGCTCAGCTTATTGAAGACGATGATCTTCCTCTCGACAGGCTTATCGAGCAGTACAGAAAGCTCGGATACGCTGTTAACGGCGATGAAGACAAGTATTTCGATATAGACGGTATACAGTGCGAGAGAGCTTCTACCAATCTGACTGATAAGTACGAGTTCACTACTCAGTGGGGCTGTATCGGTCAGGGCGATACTATCGTAAGTCCAATGCAGCTTATGATGTGGCAGAGCGCTATCGCTAACGGCACAGGAAGAATGACCATGCCCCACCTCATTGATCACTGCGTTAACGTCAACGGAACTGTCACAGACACAGCTAAGGTCGAATACAGCGAACAGCTTTTCTCTCCCGATACAGCTGCTACAATGAAGCAGATCCTTCTCACAAACGGCGCTAACCACTATGCTTACTCCATCAGCGGTTACAACGTAGGCGTCAAGAGCGGTACCGCTCAGGTCGATGAAGGCGCTAATGAGAACTCACTCCTCGTCGGCTTCGTGGATGATCCTGCTTTCCCGGTAGCTTTCTGCATTCTTATTGAAAAAAAGAACGAGGGATTCCTTACAACCGAGCAGATCGCTCAGGTCCTCCTCGATAATCTTCGTGCTGATTTCTGATCGCTAAAAGGGCACACTTAACCGTGGTACTCGTATAGCAGTTTTATATGTATTTATCGGGGGAAAACCTTTCTGAGGAAAGGTGCCACCAAACAGGTGCCTGTCCCCTCTGTCCTTCGGGCATCTCCCCGTCCCACGGGGAGTCATCCCCGAACCCCTTTCCAAAGACTTTTAATAGAATTTTTCCCCTGAGAGGGCGCTCCACGTAAGATGTGAAAACCAGTAGTTTTACTGGGAGCGCCCCATCTGGGGCAAAATTAATACTGAAAGTTTTAGGAAGGGAGTTTGAGTTCTGCGCTCATATAGAAGTATTCAAACAATTATTGAAAAGATAGAACAGCAAGCTGAGAAAGCCCCCGAATGATCGGGGGCTTTCTCTATATCTGGAGTATGGAGAAGTAAATGTCATTATTCAAGCTTCAGCAGCTTCTTCTGAATTGCAAGAGCATCTCCGCTTGTGATACCATCGCCGTCTGTGTCAGCGTTGAAGCTTCCCTGAGCGGTGAGCTTGTACTTTGAAGGATTTGCAATTGACTGCATTATGAGGACTGCGTCAGACATATCAACATTTCCGTCACAGTTTGCATCGCCTTCAACTGCCTTTACAAGATCGACACTATTAGTTTTCAATGCAGGAATTTCAACTTCTTCAGCTATACCGAATCCGCCAAAACCTCCGAGCTTCTCATTGACTTCCAGTGAAAAGTCTATCCATTCTTTTAATGTCATGCTGCTTGCAGGGACTACAGAGGCTTCATATGCAGTAAAGCCTTCTCGCTTATCAGAGAAGGAAGTAAGTTCAACCGCAGCGTCAGGTAAAATTTCTTTTGTAAGTTCAACAAATCGCTCACGTTTTGCGATCTGTTCATCAGGCGGTGTCCATATTCCCTTGTCGTAATCATATGTACAGAATCCGAAGCGGCTCAGGCTCTCGCTGTTGGCTGAGCCTTTACGAATGGTATACAGATCAGTGCTGTAAACAAAATCGGTGATGTTACCGCTGTCATTCAGAATAGTGTACAGCTTTTTCACCTTGTCCGCTGACACTTTGTCATAAAGCCGACATTCACAGTTTACATTGTCACCGGGTAACAGCTTTCCGTCTATGCCTGCTTTCTGCATTGCCTCTGTGATAGCTTTTCTGCCGCCGCCTTCGGGGAAAGTTACATCCACTGTGTCGTAATTTTCCTTCATGAGCAGCTTTACCTCGCACGTCGTATCAGCCTCTTCGGGCATCCTGATATACAGGTCATAGCTGTCCGAGGGATAATTGGGGTCACTTTCCTGCACGGCGAATTCCGTGATATAAGTATAGCCTTCGAGCTGCTTCTGCACCTCATCGTATGAAGCGGCAGGGATATAAACAGCGTTAGCAGATAATGGTACAAGGGACGCTGTAAGCACTGTCAAAGCCGCCGTTAATGTTATAAGTTTTTTCATAAAAACACATCCTTTCATGTTCATATCGGAGATATTTTTTCTCCGTTCACCTATTAGTCTTTTCCGAGGGGGCGATTTTTCGTACCAGTATTGAAAATTTCTTCGTAATATGATATATTTTGTAGTGATAAACATTTATTCCGGCACATTTTTGGTCATTATGCCGTTTTTTCTGTAAAACTACGAAAAATGCATCTGTTTGACAGACTAATAATCAGAAGGCCTTTAAAGGAGGTGTTGCCATGGACAACGGAGCAAGCAGTTATAATCGATTTCTGTCGGGAGATAAGAGCGGTCTGGAAGAGATAATACGTCTTTACAGTGACAGCCTGACTTTATATATATGTACTCTTGTTGGAAATATAGAAGACGCAAGAGAGGTCATGACGGAGACTTTTGTGACGCTGTATGTGAAAAAACCAGATTATTCGGGACACAGTAGCTTTAAGACATGGCTTTACTCCATTGCACGGCACACCGCTTATGATCTCATGAAAAACAGAAATAAATATCAGCCTCTGTCCGAAGAAGAAATGGAGGGGCTGCCCAGCAAGTATGATCTTGAAAGAGAGATTGACAGCAAGGACGATAAGAAAAAGCTCTATGAGGCTATAGACAGACTAAAACCCGAATATAAACAGGTCATATATCTTGTTTTCTTTGAGGGGTTCAGCAACTCAGAAACAGCAGAAATAATGAAAAAAAGCAAAAAGCAGACAGGTGAACTTCTTTACCGGGCGAAACTTGCGCTGAAAAAAATACTTGAAAAGGAAGGTGACTTCTATGAAGGACTACTATGAGAAAATATATGAAATAGTAGAAAACAGAGGTGAGGAAAGGATAAGGCAAAGAAAAGCAGTCATGGTACGTCGCACCCGTGCCGTTTATTCGACCGCAGGCTTATGTGCGGCAATGATCGTGGGATTTGGCATATGGCATAATAATAACATAAAGCAGCTTGCAAGCAGAGAAAGCAATGAGCCTGAGATCGTTACAGCAACATCCGAAAGTACCGCAGTATCTACCAAAACAACAACATCTCCCGCTGTAACTACTCATGCTGCTTCTTCTACGAACAAGAGAACAACTACAACTGTATCAAGTACGCAAACTGCATCATCTGTAAAAACTGCCGTTGAAACTTCATGGGCTGCACAGACAACGGCTATTGAAAGCGCAGATAACCATGAGCAGTTATCAGGAACTGTAACTTCGGCTGGGATAAGTGAGAATGAGATCATTGTTCCCGATACTGAGAAGGAGACAGAGCATGATCCCGCAGGAAATGAAGAGGTATACCATTTATCACCGGATGATAATATTCTGGATATATTAGGCTTTGTAATGCCTTATGGCGAGTCCTATTATCATTCAAGTAAAAGCCGTATTAGCGATGACAGGATAGGCGAATTTCTTGGAGATATAAACTTAAACACAATAAACTTATTTAAAGGTCTTGATGAAGAAATATCAGTTTCAGGAAAAATATATAAGATAACAAATATTTCTACTGATTATGCGTTGGCTGTGAAATATGATACTGACGGAGAATATCATTTATTCGGTAACATAAACTATTTGCCTGAAACACTTGGTCAGATGATAAGTGATCTGGATCTGAAAAACGAAATGGAGATTGTCGCCGCATATATAGACGGGCAAGCTTATGCAATAGACAGTGAAAAGGTATGGGAATATCTTCTCTCAGTGGAAAATGCTCAAAGTTTTGAAAACGGCATTCATCCCAGTGATTATAGCGTAAGTGTAAATGTCCCGATACTTGGAAAAGTAAGAATAGTAATAAACATATATGCTGACGGACATATATCAACTAATATACCAACCAGTCGTGCGCCTTCTTTCGATATAGGCAAAGGAAACGTTGACAAATTCATTGAATATGTAAGACAGTACGGAGTTCCCATAGAACTGCCGCCGCATCCGTCAAATGTCAATGCTGATAATGGTCCTGAAGAATGATCAATGAAATTCGTACAATTCAGCAAAAGCCCCCGAAACTTATCGGGGGCTTACGCTATATCTGGAGTATGGAGAAGTGAATGTCATTGCTCAATCGGTCATACTAACTATAAGATTCCAGAATTCTTTTAAATCTGCCATATCCTCAGCGCTGACACGGCCTTTGTCCTGCATGATAACTTCACAGTTATCAGGATCATCGTATTTAATGTATGTAACAAGACCTTCTTCGGGAACGATAGAGAAATAGCCTTCATCATTCCTATCTTTATATGTCAGAACTGTTTTGCCGTTTTCGGTCCATGTATCGGGACACAGATTTATTGGTTTGAATTTTTCCCATAATTCGGCAAAGTCATCGTATTTGCAACGCACTTCTGCGAGAGTAGGCTTATAACCATAATTATCATTGACAAAAACGGCACGGTCGTATACACGAATATATCCGTTTTTAGCTTCGTCAGCCTTTATTTCCTCCAATTTTCTCAGATCGGGGGCAATAAGAACAGCTTTTTTCCAATCCAGATTATCTATATCGTTGATCCTGTCATTGCTTGTATCTCTTTTTGTAAATACTATAAGTTTTGTATTCTCATAATTGCGCACTTCAAGATATTCACTGCATTCGTTATCGAACCAGTACTGCTGAGAAGCGGCATCCCGGAAATCAGGGTAAGGATACACCTTTGCAAGTTCTTCCTTGAACTCATCCTTTGTCTCACATCTTGCAGCTATCTGCTGTGCCTCCTCATAACTAAGTCTCGGAGCATCAGCAGAGTAGTTGCCAAGGATTATCTGACGTTCTCTCGGGAAATCCCATGAAGGCCATTCCTTTTTAGCGTCAAGCTCTGCGAGACGTCTTTCCTGTTCTGCCTGAGATAAAGTCGTGACTATCGGAGTTTCAGCGGCTGCCTGAGTTGTCGGTTTTACTGTATCAGCGGCTTTATTCTGTTTTGCAGGATTTGCATTGCTTTTGACTGTGCTGCTTATTACGGAGTTATTTTCCTTTTTCTGTGAAGCAGTGGTCTGACTTGTTTTCACGGTACTTGCTGTACCTTCTGCGGCTGACGTTAAAGAACCTGCCGCTGCTTTTTTTGCATTTGCTTTGGTAGTAGTAACTACGGCATCGCTGTCAGTAGTCACAATAGATGTTATATTCGTTACCTCAAAGAATACTGATGATTCTTCGCCCCTTTCGGGAACAGGAGGTTTCACGTTGCGGAGTCCGAGGAATACTCCGCTCACTACAGCGATACAAGCTGCGGAAAGACCTGCTATTCTGAGCATCGTTCTTCTTTTATACTTTTCTGCGGTAAACATTTCGGTATATCCGCTTTTTTCATCTTTTTTTGCCATCATTTTCTGCACGCACCTTTCATACACTCTCTGACTTGTCGCCTCGTCAGACAATGTGTATTTTTCAGCTATTTTATCAATAGTGTCATTGTCGGTACAATGGAGAATGTCCTGCAATTTTCTGTTTTCGTTCATTTTAATCCTCCTCTACAGGATATCAATATCTGCCAGCATTGCTTTAAGCCGCTTTACAGCCCTGCTGCACCGACTTCTTACAGTTATCGGATTCATTTTCAGAACCCTTGCGATCTCAGTGGAATTTCTGTCAAACAAATACTTCTGAATGAGTATATCCGCATCGGGACTTCCCAATTCTTCGATCTTATCCAGAATCTGCCTTGCAAGTTCGGAGTTTGCGACATTTTCTTCCACATTGTCTGCGGAGGCAAGTTCATTGAAATTTTCGTCGTCTATCGACGTATGTCTTGCTGATTTCCGGCTTAGCAAACGGCTCATATAGATCGCTCTGCGCCGTGCGGATGTTCCGATATATGCTTTCAGTGTATCGACGTGTTTTGTGTCATAACTGACCATCACGTCGCTCAGAACATCGCTGACACATTCTTCTATATCAAGCTGACTGCCATGATTGTGGAGAATATGGTAAACGATAGTATAAGTGTAATTATAGTATTTATCAAACAGCAGTTTAAAGCCGTTTTCAGGTGACAGTTCCATCTGAGATATGATCTCATCATCATTCATTGGCTTGCCTCCTTTCTGAAAGACATCAGCGCTTTGTGCTTTCATTATATACATATAACGCATACCATGTAAGTGTTGCAGCTGATATGTTATTTTTATTTTTTAATTATCACCGTGACTGACTAAAAATATACCACAAAAATACGGCAAAAGCAATAGAAAACCAGAAGGCTATCCTCCACAAATATGCGGAGGATAATGGCTTTCCAAATCCCGTGTTTTATGTGGACGATGGTGTCAGCGGAACGACATTTGAGCGTGATGGCTTCAAGGCTATGATGGCTGATATTGAGGACGGCAAAGTCAATACAGTAATCACAAAAGACCTTTCAAGACTTGGACGTGATTACCTGAAAACAGGCGAATACATTGAAATCATCTTCCCTGATTATGATGTTCGATATATCGCAGTAAACGATAATGTTGAAACCTTCAAAAGTGAAAACGAACTGCTTGCGTTCAAGAATATTTTTAACGACTGGTATGCACGTGATTGTTCCAAGAAAATCAGGGCTGTATTCAAGGCGAAAGGTCAGTCGGGCAAGCCGCTTTCAAAGCCGATTTACGGCTATAAAACGTCCGAATCCGATAAGTACCAATGGGTAATCGACGAAGAAGCTGCCAATGTGGTGCGGAGGATATTCAAACTCTGCATCGAAGGATACGGACCATCGAAAATCGCCCGTATTCTCACCGAGGAAGCTGTATTGAATCCGACGGCTTACGCTCTGTCGCAGGGCAGGGATAACGGTCACAGAAACGCTAATCTCAACCGCTGGGATCACAGGACGGTGGCGAGTATTCTGGAGCGCCCCGAATACTGCGGACACACCGTCAATTTCAGAACCCGCCGGAAGTCCTACAAAGTAAAGAAGACTATTCGCAATCCACAGGAGGACTGGCTGATTTTTGAGAATACCCACGAGCCTATCGTTACTCAGCAGCAGTTTGACTTGGTGCAGGAACTCCGCAAGAATAAGCGCCGACCGCAGAGATTCGAGGAGGTCAATCCGTTTTCGGATATGGTCTACTGTGCTGACTGCGGCAAAAAGATGTACCTGTGCAGGTCATCAAGCTTTGCTGATGAACAGGAGCATTTAAAATGTTCTACTTACGCTTATGATACAAGTGCTTGTTCAGTACATTATATCAGAACTTCCGTTTTAAGAGAAATAGTGCTGAAAGCGGTGAACGAGCTTCTTGTAACGGTAAAGGACAATGAAGATGAGTTTGTACAGTCGGCTATGGAAAACTCCGCTACAAAACACTCCTCGGAGATTTTTAAGGCAAAGAAAGCTCTAAACAAGACTGAAAAGCGTATTGCTGAACTTGACAGACTTTTCGCAAGACTCTATGAGGATAATATTTCGGGAAAGATTTCTGACGAGCGTTTTGCTGTACTGTCCGCAGGTTACGAGGACGAGCAGAAGAAGCTGAAAGCGAAAGCATCAGAGCTTACTGCTTTTATTGAAACAGCAGAGCAGAAATGTGCTGATGTGAACTCGTTCATTAAGGTAGTGCAGAAATATGAGCATATCACTGAGCTTACGCCTGAGATCATGCATGAGCTTATCGAAAAGATAGTCGTTTATGCTCCTGATAATAGCAGTGGACATCGCACTCAGCAGATCGAGATACACTTCCGCTTCGATGTGGCGATTGCTACGGCAACCGCAAAACGCAAGGAATACACCAAAAAGAGAAAGGCTGCGTAGACTATTCTACGCAACCTTTGCTTAAAATCGTTAATACTTCTTTATTGGCGCTACTCTTGAGGGCAGCGCTCCCCACAGTGTGGGGAGATGTCAGCGCAGCTGACAGAGGGGACCGCCTCCGTCAGAGGAACCCTTTTTCAAAAGGTTTTCCCCCGATAAATACATATAAAGCTGCCGTATGAGTACCACGGATATGCGTGTCATTTATTTGCGCTTTGCACAAACCGTGGAATGGCATTTGTATAAAATAAACAAAGTTCACAAAAATCTCTTGAAATACCATGATTTTCATGGTATAATATAACCATAATATTTATACTTTGTTCGACGGATAATATCCGATGTTCAAAGTTTAAAGGAGGACTACTATGAAAACAACTATCTCAGCTAAGAAAATGCAGATCCCACAAAACTTCACAGAATATGCCGAAAAGAGAATCGACTCCCGTCTTGGCAAGTTCTTCGGTGATGACGCTGATGCTAAGATCGTTATCTCTGAGTACAAGTCACAGATCGTTCTTGAGCTTACTGTAAAGTACAACAGCATTATCTTCCGTGCAGAGCGTTCCGCAGAGGATAAGTACGTTGCCCTCGACGATGCTATAGATAAGATCATCAGACAGATCCGCAAGAACAAGACTAAGGTCGAAAAGAAGCTCAAGGATTCAGCTTTCAAGGAAGCTTTCGCTTATCCTGTTCCTGAAACCGTTGACTATGAAGTTGTAAAACACAAGAAGTTCAAGATGCGTCCTATGGATGTTGAAGAGGCTATCCTCCAGATGAACCTCCTCGATCACGAGTTCTTTATGTTCACTAACGCTGACTCAGGTCAGATCAATGTTGTATATAAGCGAGCAGACGGTAACTACTCCGTTCTCGAACCTGATATGGAATGATCATTGACTAAAATATGCGGAGCTTTTTGCTCCGCATATACTATTTTTGACGAATTGTACCTTCTACGGCGTAAGCCAAAAAGCTCATCATGGAAAACGAACTTGGCGAGCGGCTTACTGCCGATTACTGATCGAAAGGATTTTACTGAAATGGATAATAACAAAAAAACTATCATCGAAAAAAGGATCAACAAGGTCGGCGAGAATCTCAAAAAGAACAATATGGAGTTCTACTATGCCGCAACTAAAGAGGACGTCTGTCCTATCGTGAAGTCACTGCTCAAAGAAGGCGATGTCATCACTAACGGCGGTTCAATGACTATGGGAGAATGCGGTCTGAGCGAGCTTCTGAATTCGCCTGAGTATAACTACATGGACCGCTCAAAGCTGACTACTCCCGAAGAAGTGGTGGAGCTTTACCACAAAGCTTTCATGGCTGATGTGTACATCTCAAGCTCCAACGCTATTACCGAGGACGGTGTGCTTTACAATGTTGACGGCAACAGCAACCGTATTGCCGCTATTGCTTTCGGACCGAAATCAGTCATCATTATTGCCGGCTATAACAAGATAGTCAAGGACCTTACAGAGGCTGAGATACGTGTGAAGCGTGAAGCTGCACCGCCTAACTGTGTGCGTCTGGACTGCGCTACTTACTGCAAGGAAAAGGGTGAATGTGTGTCTCTCTCAAAGGCTGACAGGCAGATGTCAGACGGATGTGGCGGCGACGGACGTATCTGCTGCAACTACCTTATCTCCGCTCATCAGCGCCATAAGGGACGTATCAAAGTCATCATCGTCGGTGAAGAACTGGGTTATTGATCTTATGCTAAAAATTATATCCCCCGGATGCTGAAATGGCTTTCGGGGGATTTTGTCTTTATGAATAGTTTATCGCTTCAAAGTAAAAAACTATCTGTGCAATTGAAATATGCCGACATTTAAAATATTGAATTATGTAGAAAAACAGGAAAAAATTGCAGAAAGTATTTGACAAATCAAAAATTCTGTGATATACTATCTATTGTAATCAAGACACTTTAAAGTATTACAGCGTAAAGCGATAAAGAAAGAGGAATAATTATGAAAGAAATATCCAAGCTCATGAACTACAGATCTGATGTAAGAGTAGTCGATGCTACTCTCCGTGACGGCGGTCTCGTTAACGATTTTCGCTTCTCTGACGATTTTGTAAGAGATCTCTACCTCTCAAACATCAAGTCAGGCGTTGACTACATGGAGTTCGGCTACAGAGCTGATAAGGAAATGTTCAAGGTCGAGGATTTCGGTCCCTGCAAGTTCTGCGATGACGAGTACATCCGCTCTATCGTCGGTGAAAACCATACTGATCTGAAGATCGCTATCATGGCTGACGTTGGACGATGCAATTACAAGCAGGACATCGTTGAGCGTGAGAACTCCCCTGTTGACCTCATCCGTGTGGCTACTTACCTCCACCAGATCCCTACTGCTGTTGATATGATCGAAGACGCTAAGAAGAAGGGCTACGAGGTAAGCTGCAATATCATGGCTATCTCAAACGCTCAGGAAACTGATCTCAAGGTTGCTCTGGACATCCTCGGTCAGTCACCTGTTGACGTTCTCTACATCGTTGACAGCTTCGGTTCTATCTACCCTGAGCAGCTTGCAAGACTTGCTGACGTATACCTTGAAGCTGCTGAAAAGTACGGCAAGAAAGTAGGTATCCACGCTCATAACAACCAGCAGCTTGCTTTTGCTAATACTATTGAAGCTGTTGGCGACGGTGTTGACTGGCTTGACGCTACATATGCATCTATGGGCAGAGGTGCTGGAAACTGCGCTATGGAGCTTCTCCTCGGCTTCCTGAAGAACCCCAAGTACAATGTATACCCTGTGTTCCAGTTCATCGAAAAGCATATGCCTAAGCTTCGTGAGGAAGGCGCTGTATGGGGCTACGATCTCCAGTACCTCCTGACAGGTCTTTTCAACCAGCACCCAAGAACTGCTATCCAGTACACTAAGGATAAGAGAAGCGATATATCCGAATTCTACAAGGAGATCATTTCTCAGGAATGATCTAAGGCAACAATTTTGCCCCTGAGCGTTACTCATTACGCTCAGGGGCATTGTGTTTTATTCAGAATTTACCGCAGTTATAAGAATACATCACTTCTCTTATTTCTTTTCCGCCAATATTGTCATTCAGATATTCATCAGAGCAAACAAAACCGTTCTTCTCATAGAACTTTCTTGCCCTGATATTATCTTCTAAAACCCACAGAAGAATTCTATCAAATCCAAGTCTTTTTAATTCCTCAATACACCTTTTCAAAAGATGATTTCCAAAGCCTTTTCCCATATACTCAGGTAAAAAGTATATTGAAACTATCTCGCCATAGTCACTATACTGTTTCCATCTCGATCTGCAAATGCCTGAAGTTCCTATAATAAGTCCATTTTCAATTATAACAAGATTGAACATTCCTTCTTTTGTAATACTGTTTGCCCAACGGCCTTTCGGAATACTATCAAGATACTCTTGCGGAATGATATTTTTATATGCGTATTTCCAACTGCATTCGTATATATTGCTGATTTCCAGTAAATCATCATTTTGGTTGATGAATCTTATTTCCATTGAGATACTCCTATAAATTCTGATTCGGTTTAAGGCAACACCGCACAAAGCTTGTGCTGAAGATGCGCCGACAGATTTTTTCGTCAGATTGTATAGAAATTCCGCAGGCATACTATCGTATGTCAAGGGATTTCTGTGCAAGATGACGGA
>Ga0129306_1001023_pt1 | contig 36231 bp, 31 predicted proteins | sample P827metagenome_FD_94438 | JGI IMG/M metagenome (GOLD analysis project Ga0129306, IMG submission 94438) | Capybara group fecal microbial communities from Wisconsin, USA - P827 metagenome | ecosystem: Host-associated > Mammals > Digestive system > Large intestine > Fecal | place: USA: Wisconsin...
TTAAAAAAAAGGTTAGGATAATAAAAAATATTTAAAATCATTTTATGAGCATAGTTAAGTTTATAAAATAAAATTAAAAAATATAAAAAATAAATTAAATTAATTCGTTATATTTTGATATAACGAATAATGATATTAATGGAGATAGAATGAACGATTATAAGTTAAGTATTATCATCCCAACATTCAATGCTGAAAATTATTTATTGGATGCTATTGAATCTGTAAAAAACCAAACCATTGGTTTTGAAAACATTGAACTTATTTTAGTGGATGATAATTCAACAGACAATACAAAATCCATTTTAGAGGAATTATGTTCTAATTATACAAATGTCAAATCTATTTTTTTAGAAGAAAACAGTGGATCTCCATCAAGACCTCGTAATATTGGGATAGAAAGCGCTACTTCAGAATATATAATGTTCTTGGATAATGATGATACTTATCAAGAGAATTTCTGTGAAAAAATGTATTCGACAATTGTATCATACAATGCAGAAATTGTCACTTGCAGAAACTATGACATTTATGGTGAGAAAATATCAAAATACCATTCTATTTTAGATAATAAGGACAATTTAATCATTTTAAATTCTATTGAAGATGATGAATCGTTATTATCTACAACATCAATGTTGATATGGAACAAAATCTATAAGAAAAGTTTGTTTTTAGAAAATAACATTCATTTTCCAACAGGCACATTGTATGAAGATGTATATTTCAATCTACAAGCTTATAGCAATGCAAATAAAATAATTTTCCTAAACGATTTTTATGGATATAATTACCATATAAGAACTGAAGGTGAAGACAAATCAACTTCCCAAGATTTCAAAAAGGAAAATTTGATAAAATTTTCCAATGGATTAAATAATATTTTCATTTATTTGGAAGAAAATGAAAAAATCTTTAAGAATTTTGAATCTGAAATGTTAATCGGATTTACAAAGTGGTTATTATTGACTGACTGTGGCTGTGATAATAAATTAAAGCTTTTTAGAAAATTTAAGAAATATTATAAAAGATATGGCATCTTTGTTCGATTATACCATATTCCGTTAATACAAAACATTTTAATTAACTTAGGAATAAAATTCATTTCATTAAATGATTTAAGCTTTAAAATTATCTGTAAATTATTCAGTTCATTACATAAATAAAAAATTTATTTTTTCATTTTTTCCACTAAAAACTATAACTATTTTATAAAAGAATTATAAATAATATTATAGTAATAAATTTATCTAATTTTTTTATTTTTAATAATACTTTAGGAGTTAAATCATGGGTCTATTTGATAATATTAAAAGCTTAACTGGACGTAAATCAAAGGAAGGTCCAGTTAATAGTAGGCCTGTTATTTATTCATCCACTTTCAATAAACTAAACAGAAGATTTGGAAATAGGGAAAAGGCAACTTCTTATTTGGCTTCCAATATGCACAATTTTTACATTTCCTCTTCCAAATTCAATAAAGGGATTCAAATAAAGAATCTTTTTAGAAGAGTGGAGATTGATATTCCTAAAGAAGGTTTCATATACTTTTTAGATGAATTGAAAAATTTGAATTTTGATGGAAAAACCATAAACGGCATTTCTCCGGACTATTCAAAAATTCTTCACAGTTCCGTTTATTCATATAACGAATTTTATTTTCATCCCAAATCCGGTCGCGGTTTTGCTCGTGATTTAAGTTCCGATTTTATTAAAAATCAATTGGATGCATTGGACGGAATCGAATTGTTCATTTACAATATTGTAAAGAAATTAAGAAATTCCAATCATAAGGATAGGGCTAAATTCGCTCGTTATTTTGAAAATATGATTGATGCTCCAGCTGAACACTTTGAAGAGGCATTGCAAAGAATTCTTTTCTATAATCAAGTCTTATGGCAAACTGGTCATTCTTCAATTAGTTTAGGAAGATTGGATAAAATACTTGAAGACTTTTATTTCGATGATCTTAACAGTGGTTTTATCACTCAAGAAGAAGTGTATGAAATTATAAAATCATTCTTAAAGACTTTACATTCTTACCAATGGTATAAAAGCGATGCATTTATGGGAGATACGGGTCAGGTAATTGTCCTTGGAGGTAAATATGAGGATGCGTATGGAGAATACTATTTCTACAATGACTTGACTTACATGTTCCTTCGTGCCATTGGTGAATTAAAAGTATATGGACCTAAAATAGTCCTTAGGATAAGCAATGAAACTCCACGTGATTTAATAGAATTGGCTTTGGAAACCATCAGCAATGGAATTTCCAATATAATGTTCTCTAATGATGAAGTAGTTATAGATAAGATGGTGGAGTTTGGCTATGAAAAGGGAGATGCTACAAATTATTCAGTTTCTAAATATTATGGCCCTTCAACTGTAGGAAAAGGATTGGAACAGAATAATATGGCATGCATTTCATTTTTAAAACCTTTAAATGAGTTTTTTGATAATGAAACCCCTCAGATGTTGGATATGCTTGACAATTATGGGGAATTATTTAATTCCTATAAGTATTATCTCAAGAAAGAGGTTGAATCATTAATCGAAACATTGGATGATATCAAATGGAATGAAGATCCTTTGCTTTCATTATTCATTGATGATTGCAATGACAATCAAATGGACATATCCAAAGGTGGAGCTAAGTATAATCATTATGGAATCACAACAGTTGCACTTGAAAATACTGTAAACAGCTTGTATAACATTAAAAAGCTTGTCTTTGAAGATAAGAAATACACATTGACTGATTTAAACAAAATGAGAAAGAATAACTTTAAGAAAGACAAGTATCAGGATGTTTATAATAATTTAAGGAATATGAAGCCTTGCTTTGGTATGGATGATGAAGAAATTATCAATATCACTAATGATGTTATTTGCTTATTGGAGGATTGTCTAAAAGATTACACTAATGAGTTTGGTGGAAGAATCAAGTTTGGCCTTAGCAATTCTTCATACATGTTTTTAGATGATGAGATTTCTGCTTCATTTGATGGAAGAAAAGATGTTGAGCCATTCAACCCTCACATTTCTTTAGATACTGATAAGGATTTCACTGAAGTGTTGCGCTTTGTGTCTAAAATTGATTTGGAAGGATGCAAATTCAATGGAAATGTGATTGATTTGATGTTTGCGCCTAATTTCATCAGGAATCATTTTGATGAGCTGACTGATTTTATCATGTCAAGCATCCAATTAGGATTTTTCCAAATGCAAATTAATGTAGTTAGCAGCAAAACTTTAATTGAAGCAAAAGAAGAGCCTGAAACCCATCCTAATTTGATTGTGAAATTTTGCGGATTCAGCACTTACTTTAATGATTTGCCTAAAGGGCATCAGATCTTATTAATCAATAGGGCCTTAAAGAGTGAAGGCAAATAGATTTTTAGAAAACTTTTAGATTAAATAATGATTAATTTTTACTTTTTATAATTATAACAATTCAAGTGATTAAATGAGCTATGTTGAAGAGTCTACTGTAATTGATGAAACCATTTATGATTTAATAAATGAAGCATTTGACAATGAGAGAGAATACAAGGATGCCAAGTATAGAAATTCCATATTCTCCAAATACAATGACTATTTTGTTAAGACAGATGATGGATCATACAGCATCAAGTCAAGGGAAATAAATCATAAAGTCGAAACCCTGCATACATCAACAGGTGCAATCAGTGAATCATTTGAAAAGTTCATAAAGCCATTGAAGCTTGATTACGGTGAAGACATAGCTATTCTAGACATCTGTGCAGGACTTGGATACAATTCATCAGCAGCAATTGATGACTTCATTAAAAACAGTGATGAAACTACAAGTCTGCATATAGACATGCTTGAAATATCCAAGCCAACCCTTGCAGCTGGATTGATGGTTCCTTCCCCAATAGAAGCTCATGACATTACCAAAAAGGCAATAGAACAGTCATTAATCGATTGTGAATATGCATCATTGGAACTTGAAAGCACTGAAATTCCCTCTAATATTGACTTGAAGATTCATATTGATGATGCAAGGCAAGTAATACAAAAACTTCCTGATGCCACTTATGATGCAATATTTTTGGATCCTTTCAGCCAAAACATGTCTCCTGAATTGGTGTCCGTGGACTTTTTCAAGGAGTTTAGAAGAGTGATTAAGGAAAATGGAATTGTCTGTACATATACTTCATCCGCTCCTGTAAGGATGGGTTTTATTGAAGCGGATTTTTATGTATCCTTAGGTCCAATCTTCGGACGGTTCCAAGGTGGAACATTGGCTTCACCAAATCCTAAAAATCTTACAAAATCACTTCCAAAGAATGATGAGATAAAGATGGCATTGTCTGATGTAGGTATTCCATTTAGAGACCCAAATCTCAATCTTTCATCTCAAGAAATTCTTGACAACAGGACTGAAGAAAGGCATAATGCTCGTCATAACACTAAGATATCCTCTGCTGTAAAGACTCCAATATTCTTAGGCCAAGAGATGGATGATGAACCATTGAAGAGGAGAGTTGAGAGAAACCTAGTGAAGATGAACATTCCAGGAGTCCTATCAAAAGAGGCATTCTATATTGTAGAGCCTGAAAATAATTATAAAGAGGAATATCTTGAGGATAACAATACCAGAACACGTGTTTTGGAAATGATGAGACGTTTAGATGAAGTAAATAATAATGAAATCAATTTATAAATATCATGACAATCAAAAATTAGATTTAACAAATTACATTTAATTTATTTTATATTAATCAGATTTACGAATTATATTTAACGAATTATATTTTTTAAGGAAAGAAAATCATGTTTGAAATTAAAGCAAAAGATATGAGAGGAAGAGTGGGTGTCTTAAAGACAAAGCATGGAGATGTCAAGACACCAAACTTGATGCCTGTAATCCATCCAAGAAAACAAACCATTAATGTTAAGGATTACGGTGCAGACATTGTAATCACAAACGCTTATTTGATTTATAAGGATGAGGACTTAAGCAAGAAGGCATTGGATGTCGGATTGCATGAGCTCATCAATTTTGATGGTCCGATAATGACTGATTCAGGTTCATTCCAATTGTCTGTCTACGGTGATGTGGACATTACAAACAAGGAAGTAATCGAGTTTCAGGAAGCTATTGGAACCGATATAGGAACTTCCCTTGACATTCCAACTGGCCCTTATGTAGATAGGGAAAAAGCTGAAGAAGACCTTGAAATCACAATTGAACGTGCTAAAGAGGCTATCAGTTATGTTAAGGATAACGATTATGAAATGAAAATTAACTCTGTTGTTCAAGGATCCACATATCCTGATTTGCGTGAATACTGTGCAACTGAATTGACCAAGCTTGATGCAGACTTGTATCCAATTGGAGCAGTGGTTCCTCTTATGGAAATGTATCACTACAGGGATCTTGTTGATGCGGTAATGCATTCAGTTAAATGCTTGCCTGATTCCAAGGCACGTCATCTTATGGGTGCAGGACACCCTATGATCTTTGCCCTTTGTGTTGCAATGGGTTGTGACCTTTTCGATTCAGCAGCTTACATCTTGTATGCGGAAGGAGACAGGTTCCTCACTACAAGAGGTACAATCAAGCTTGAGAACATGACAGAAATGCCTTGTTCCTGTGAAGTGTGCTGCAAATACACTCCAGATGACTTAAGGGCAATGCCTAAGGAAGAAAGAGTGAAACTTATAGCTCAACACAACCTTCATGTAAGCTTTGCAGAACTTAGGCTCATCCGTCAAGCCATTGCTGAAGGAAGCTTGATGGAACTTGTAGAGGAACGTTGCAGAGCTCACCCTATGCTTCTTGATGCAGTGAGACATTTAGGTGAGTACAGTGAAGACTTGGAAAAGTATGACCCTAGAAGCAAAAAGTCTGCATTTTTCTACACTGGTCCAGAATCATTGAAAAGAGCGGAAGTTACAAGACATCTCAAGCAATTGGAAAATATGGACAAAAAGAAAAACCTTGTTGTTCTTCCAGCTTATAGAAAACCTTACAGCAAGTACTTGTCAAACAGCTTTAAGGAATTCCTTGTTTATGCAAAGGATGAATCCAAAGGTGAAGATGAGCCTTGCATAATTGACAATAAGGAAACTGATTTTGCTGTTTTGGACATTCCATTCTGCTTGATTCCACTTGAATTGGATGAGGTTTATCCATTAAGCCAAAGTGATGCCCCTAAGATTCATGACAAGATTGCTGTTGAGTTTGTAAGAGACTTTTTAGTTGATTTTGCAGAAAATTATGATAATGTATTGATTCATCCTAAGGTCTTGGATGAGCTTGAACTTGATTTCATTGAAGAATACCCACATCCTGAAGAAATCAAGTTTGAAAAGGATGACATCAAGAAATTAAAGGCAATCGCTGATTATCAGTTCGGCCATGGCGCTGGAGATGCATTATTCACTGGAAAGATCAAGATTGAAAAGAGTAAAAAGACAGGTAAGATTAGACATGTCTTTGATAAGAATCAAAACATTGTCAATATGAGAGCTTCTGACAGCTTTTTGATATTATCCAAGTTAGGTGCAAAAAGACTTGCAACCCTTGATGGAATGAGAAACAAGGTAATGATTGACAATAGCGTTGAATCCTTTGCCCGTGATGGAAAAAGCGTATTTGCAAAATTCATCATTGATTGTGATGAAAACATCAGATCAAATGATGAAGTCTTGATTGTAAACGAGGAAGGAGAGCTATTGGCATTCGGTAAAGCTCTTTTAAATCACAAGGAGATGCTGGACTTCAAGACAGGTCAAGCAATCAAAACAAGAAAAGGATTTAAAAAATAAAAATTATTATATATTCTAATTTATAGAGTATAATTAAATAAAATTCAAAAAAAATATGATTATTGTTTTAATAAAATTTTAGAGGAAATATTATGATACCTGGTATGAACCCAAAGCAATTAAAGAACATGCAAAGACAAATGAAGAAAATGGGTATGGACATGAAGGAAATTGAAGGTGTCCAAGAAGTTATTATTCGTTGTGATGATAAGGATTTAATCATTTCACCTGCAGATGTAAGCTTAATGACTGTTATGGGTCAAGAAACCTATCAAGTCACTGGAACTGCAGTTGAAGTTGAAAAGGAAATTGAAATTCCACAAGAAGACATTGAAATGGTTGCTAACACTGCTGGTGTAAGTGCTGCAGATGCAGAAGAGGCATTAAGAGAAACCGGTGGAGATTTAGCAGAAGCTATTTTAAAATTAAATAGCTAATCAATTTCCATTTTTATAATTCTTATTTTTATTTTTTTATTAAATTCAATTTTTTATAATTCTTTTTTGTGATTCTCTTTTAACTGTAAATTACATTATTTTTTATTTTTTCAAAACTTCTTTTTTTATAACTTAACTATATTAATTATTAAGTATAAATATTAATAAGTACATAAAATTTTAATAGATTATACAGATTTTTTTAAGGAACAATATATTGTTTAATATTTTAGAGATTTTTCATATAATTTATGACTTTTTATGATTTTACAGATTTTTTATAAATTGTGAGGTTAAATATGAGAGAATTAAATTTAGGAAGTGGGCTAGGTAATGTACGTGAACTTCTTAAAAAGGATTTTAAGGATGTATTCACTAAAAATCCAATTGTAGTGTTAACATTGCTTGCCATTATAATTTTACCTTCTTTATATGCTCTTATAAACATTCAAGCTTGTTGGGACCCTTACGACAATACCGGTAATCTTGAATTTGCAGTTGCAAATCTGGATAAAGGTGCAACATTTGATGGTGAAGACATTAATGTAGGGGACCAACTGGAAGATGAATTGAAAAGAAATGATGATTTTTATTGGACTTTTGTAAGTGAAGATGACCTGCGGGAGGGGGTTAAGAATGGAACGTATTATGCTGGAATAATCATTCCAAAGAATTTCAGCAGTTCCATCAAATCCATTACCTCTGATGATCCTCATTCTGCAGAATTGGAATACATTGTCAATAGGAAATCCAATCCAATGGCTTCAAAATTAAGTGATTCTGCAGCAAGAGCAGTTTACAATAAGATCAATGCAAACATTGTCCAATTCATTAATGTTGCTGCCTATGAGAAATTGGGGGACTTGCAGTCTGCTCTTGCATCAGGTGCAAGCCAAATGTCCTCTGGCGCTGGTCAATTAAGTGCTGGTGCAAGCCAAGTTTCCTCTGGTGCTTCTCAAGTGAAATCAGGGGCAAATGATTTGGAAAAAGGGGCTAGTGACCTTTCTTCCGGTGCTTCTCAAGTGAAATCCGGTGCAAGCCAAGTTTCTTCTGGCGCTTCTCAAGTGAAATCCGGTTCATCCCAAGTTTCATCATCCGCTAATCAGATTTCAGCAGGCGCTTCTCAAGTGCAGGAATCTGCAAAGCAATTGGACAGTTCAGTTGATGAAGGATCATTGCCTGATCAATTAAAGCCGGTTGTACATGGCTCAAAGGAATTAGCTAATGCAAGCTCTGATTTGGCAGGTGCTTCAAGCAGTCTTGCTCAAGGTTCATCAAAATTAGCCAATAGCTCTGTAGATTTGGCTAATGGGGCTTCTGGTGTTGCTGATGGGGCATCAGGTGTTGCTGATGGCGCTTCACAATTGGCAAATGGTGGATCTCAATTGGCTGAAGGTTCTGTAAGTTTAGCTGCAGGTTCTGTATTGCTTGCGAATGGTGCTTCTTCTGCATTGTTTTCAGCTTCAAGCGGACTTGCTGGTGCAGCAGATTCCCTTTCCAGCATTACTGGGGTGAATGAAAGTGATGTTGGGGAGTATATGTATTCACCAGTTGTCTTAAAGGAAAATGAATTATATGCTGTTCCTGATTATGGTTCTGAAGTCGCTCCGTTCTATTTGGTTTTATCCATGTGGGTAGGGGCAATAATTACTTGTGTGATGCTTAGAACTGGACAGTCAACAGGAACCAAATACACTCCTTCTGAAATGTACTTTGGTAAGCTATTGATTTTCTTGGTTATGGCGGTTTTAGAAACTACAGTGACTCTTATCGGTGCATTTATATTGGGAATTAAGATGGCCAATCCGTTGCTCTTTGTGCTTTCGGCTTATTTCATTGCCTTGATATTCATGCTGATTTGCTATTCCTTGATTTCTGCATTAGGTCATATTGGAAAAGGATTGGCTGTAATTTGGCTTGTATTCCAAATTTCAGGTACTGGAGGTATTTATCCTATTCAATTGATGGGATCATTCCTTCAAGCGGTCAGTCCGTATATGCCAATGACTCATGGAATCACTTTGCTAAGGGAAACTGCATTAGGATTGATTTGGTCTAATTACATTCCATCATTCTTGATATTGATTGCTATGGGTGCTATAACATTGGTTTTAGCATTGATAGTAAAAATGTTTGCAGATAAAAGAGCGCATTGGTTTGAAGAAAAATTAAATGAAACTGACTTGTTCTAAATAAGTCATTTTTATTTATTTTTTATTTTATTTTTTAAAATAAGAGTTTATTATTGTCTATTTTTTCTATTTTTTTATTAAAAAGAGTTTATTTTTTAAAATAAGAGTTTGTTATTGTCTATTTTTTCTATTTTTTATTAAAAAGAGTTTATTTTATAAAAATGAATTATAATAGCATATTTTTAAAAAAAGAGTTTAAAAAGAGTTGAATACTATTTTTTAAGATATGTTTTATTCATTTCATCATTAACTTCATCATATCTAGTTAACAATGTCTTGATTAATGCTTTGCTAATCTTATTGAATTTTTTATCCAATAAATCCACTCCCTCTTGAGTGATTCCTCCTTTAGTGGCTACCTTATTGATTATATCTTCATTGGATAATCCTTGGTCGTCCTTTAGCATTGCAGTTCCAATCACTGTCTTTAAGATCATATTCTCGATGTCATCTTTTGGAATGTTTGATGCTTCACTGCAGCTTTGAGCAAATTTATCCATCAGGATTGCAATGAATGCCGGTCCGCAACTGCTGATTATTGTACTCATTTCCAATTCATTATCGCTTGGGTCGAGATTGTTCTCATCTTCATTGAAGTATATTGGGTTGTCAATTCTCCTAACGTAACTGAATTCATTGAAAAGGTCTTCAACAAAGAGTCTTTCCTGAAGTTCAACTTTAGAATTGTGCTTTACGAGGGTGACTCCTTTTCTTCTTGCCAGTGAACTTATTGAGTTATTTGAAGTTACTGTAGAAGCTAAAGTAGGAATGACTAGACTTAATTTTCCATCAAAATACTGTTTGATGTGATTGAAGTTAAGTCCTGCACAGGTGTATATGATGTGTGTGTTTTCATTGAGGAAAGGCTTGATTTCTTCTATGATTTCCTTAAATTGAGGAGTTTCGACGGAAATAAGGATTTTTTGACATTGTGTTGCGACTTCTTTGTTATCTGAAGTAATGTTTAAATTTTCTTCTGGATATTCTTCAATTAAACTTTCAAATTTATTAAGGTGTCTATTTGAAACAATTAATTCTTCGTCATCTAATAGTAAATTAAGCTTTAGTATGTTATTTACTATCATTGAACCCATATTTCCGTATCCGATAACTCCTATTTTCATAGTTTCCCTTTCACTATGTGTTTTTTTTAACTATGATCATGAATTTCTTTGGTCCGAAATTATGCATATTATGGATTTTAAAAAACTCAAATCTTAATTAAAAAAATTTATTAAAACTATACAGTTATAAAATAATTCTAAAATTATTTATAACTAATATAATTTATTATTTAACTTATTAATAAACTTTATAGTTTTATTTTTGGATTTAAAGCATTTATTCAACTTTATTTTATATTTGTTAAACTATAGTTTAGTTAAATATAATTTAGATAATATCAAATGGTTTTTAAGTTTCAATTGGTGACGGTGTTTTTTAAAGTGGTTTAAAAATTATTCAAGGATGTTTATTTTTGAATTATCTTTTATATGGTGGTCTCTAATGAAATTGCTGATTATGGTGTTGAATAAGTCATGGTCTATTATGTTCCAAAGGTGGTTTCCCCTTATGATTTCTACTAACTTGGCATTTGTGAATATGCTTTTCAAATCTATTGCTGACTTTGTACAGTTCAAGTCCTCTTTAGTTCCATAGATTATTAGGATATTTTCCTTTTCAATGATATCCTTATTGTCCTTTAGGCTTTCAGGAATGGTGTAATTCAATGATTCAAAAGCTATTTTTCTTTCGTCATTAATGGATATGTCTAAAATCTTTTCCATATCTTTGTAGTGTTCCTTTTTGATTCCAAAATATCTCAAATATGCCTTTGTTATGAAAATGTCTGATTTTTCATTTAGGTATTCTGATTGGGCCTTTGCGAGTCCATTTGCAATGCTATCTGATTCGCTTTCCTTATAGTCTGCTATTTCAAGCCCAGATAATATGAGATTGCCTATCATTTGTGGATTTTCATTAAGTATTTCAATAGCTATTGATCCGCCGATGCCTAAAGCTACAATATTTACTTTTTTAATGCCCTTATTGATGATAATATAATTTATGAATTCAGATATTTCAATAGATGATTTTTCTATGCTGAATTCCTCTTCTGAAATGCTTTCTCCATGATTTGGCAAATCAAGGAATATGCAGTGGAATCCCTTGAAGTGTTTATCATAATCTTCCTTTTGCCTTTTCCAAATCCATTTGTCTAATAATTTGGTATGCAAAAACAGTATTGTTTCACTGTTTTCCTCTCCAATCTCTTCATAAGCCAAATTATTGAAATGTCTTAAATTCATTCTATCATCATTTTAATTTTAATATTAACTTGATTAATTAGTTGCTCTACTATCGAACAAAACATATATATTTATTAAGTTAATGATTATATATTATATTAATTCTTATTATAATTTTTTAATCTAAAAAAGGATTAGTGATAAAATGAAGGCTGATGCATACAAAATCGTAGATAATGTTTATTGGGTAGGAGTTTTAGACTGGGATATCCGTGATTACCATGGATACACCTTAAATGGAACTACCTACAACTGTTATTTAGTATTTGGGGAAGATAAGGTAGCTTTAATCGATAACGTTTATCCTGGAAAATCTGAACAGTTCTGGGGAAGAATTAAAGACGCATTCGATAAGGAAGGAAGAGAATTCAAAATCGATGTCGTTATCCAAAACCATATTGAAAACGACCACAGCGGTTCCTTAGGTGAAGTTGTTGCAAAATTCCCTGATGTTGAAGTTTACTGTTCTAAAAAGGCTGAACCAGGTCTTAAAAACCACTTGCCTGAGCTTGCAGACTTTGAATTCAATACAGTGAAAACCGGTGACTCATTGGATATTGGAGGAAAGACTTTCCAATTCGTAAATGCACCTATGCTTCACTGGCCTGACAGTATGTTTACAATGTTAATGGAAGATGGAATCTTGTTTTCCAACGATGCATTCGGTCAGCACATCTGCTTGTCTGAAAGACTAGACAGCGATGTGGATCCAGTCATATTGACTGAAGCTGCAAGAAAATATTACGCTAACTTGATTACCCTTTCATCTCCAATGGTTGGAAGAAAAATTGAAGAGCTTGCAAAATTAGGATTGGTGGATGTTCTTAAAATGATTGCTCCATGCCACGGTCAAATCTTCACTGACCCAAGCTTTATCCTTGACCTTTACACAAAATGGTCCACTGGTACTTATGAAGGAAACAAGATCACCTTCATTTACGACACTATGCACCATTCAACCCAAAGAATGGCTCATGCTATGGCTGAAGGTGTAATGAGTGAGGGAGTAAAAGTCAAGATGTACTTCATGCATGATGATGACAAATCTGATGCTGTGACTGATGTTCTTGATTCCAAAGCAATCTTTGTAGGTGCTCCTACCATGATGAACAATCCTTTCCCAGGTATTGGGGATGTAATGTACTACTTGAACTGTCTCAGTTTTGGAAACATTGAAACCAAAAAGGCAGTTGTATTCGGCTCCAAAGGTTGGGCAGGAGGTTCTGCAAGAATCTTGGCAGCAAACCTTGAAGGTGCAGGATTTGAAGTCGTTGATCAAATGGAACTTGACTTCAAACCAACTGAAGAGCAACTTGAAGAATGCTACGAATTAGGTAAGAAAGTAGCTCAAATGATTAAAGAATAGTTTTTTCACTATTCTCTTTTTTTATTTTTTTTAAATTTGTAATTGTATTATTCTTTTTTCAATCAGATATCTTAATTTTTTAAATTTAATATAATCCCTTATTTTTTCAATATTTTTAATATATTAAACTATTCATGTAAAATTCTAACGATAATGAATTAATTTTTTAAAATAACATCAATATTGTTTTTATTTTTAAGAAAAAGTTTATATAATAGTTTAAATAGAAAATTAATTGAAATTTATCGAGTTTAGATGATTTACTATATATTTTTCATTGTAAACTTCTAAACAATAATTTTTAAATAGAATTTTAAATAAAAATAAATTTATACGTGGTAGTTTGAGAGATTATAATATAAATGAATTAATGGAGATATTAGCATCTCATGATTCTAATGAAATATATGTTAGTCCGCATATCTTAGAAAACTGTTTTGAACGTAATTATTCATTAAATTATGTTCATTTATGCTTGTTAGAAAAAATTCCATTATCAATTAGTAAAACTTCCGAAAATCGTTTTTTATTAATTTATCCTCATGAAACGATTAAATTTCAAGATCTTTATATTGTAATTGGAATAAATGATGATGAAAAAATAACTATAATAACAGTATATTGTTTTGATAAACGGAGGAGAGAACGTGAAATCAAAAGATAAAATATTTGAAGTTGAATATTTTTACAATGAATCTATAGATACTTTAGGTATAAAAGTTAAAAGAGATTTTCAATATGGTCAAACAGTTGAAATGGATGAAGGCATTTTACTGGATTTTGATATCGATAACGTTCCAACAGCATTAGAGCTGCTTAATGCTTCAGAAAAATTGAGTGTTCCTAAAGAAAGCTTTGAAAAAATGCATTGCTTTAATATGAAAGTTTGTGTTGATAAAGACTCCATTCTAATGTGTGCAATATTTGGATTTATGATTCCAAATAAAGATGATGAATATGAATTAAATTACTTCATTGAAAATAACTTTGATTTTGTTCCCACTGAAACTGAATTGGTGATAGCTTAATCCGGATTTTTATTTCTTAAAATTGTTGTAGGTGATTTTCATTAGTGAAGAGGATGACTTAAGAATGATTGAGGAGCACAATCAAAAATCAGTTGAAGAGCTGGTTGAAAACTTTGCTTGTGTCTATGTCTATTTTGCTGATGGGAGATCATATACTCTTACCAAGGAAAGCAAGTTTGAATTCAAGGACGGAAAATTCCATATTTACGATAAGGATATCGAAGTTGATATAGTCGATATTGAATTGATTGAATTTTCAGACTAGTTTTTTTTATTTTTTTAACTTTTTTTTAATTTTTAAAATCTATGCTTGACTAAGTGTGTGATTATTATTAAAAATAATTGATTATTATAGTATATTCAAGTTTTATTCATTGATTTTATTATTTCATTCATTTTTTCACTATTTAACAGTTTAAAGTATCAAAATATAAATATTAAAATCAACATACCTGTTTACAGAAAGGAGTTGTTTTTAATGAAGAAACAAAATGTATTTGCTTTGCTATTATTAACAATCGTTCTTTTAGCTGTCGTTTCTGTCAGCGGTTGTATTGGAGGATCCGATGATGATTCTGCTAACGATGCATCTGGAGATTCTGATGATTCAAGTAGTTCTGTAGATCAGGATGATGATGACAAAGACGATAACGATAAGGACGATAAAGACGACAAAAATGATAAAGACGACAAAGATGATGATAACGATTGAAGACTCTGGTTTTCAATTGAATCAACATTCTCTCAAGCAATATTTCCAGGATAATTTGGGAATATGATTTCAGTATAGGGCTTTTTTTGCTGTTTAAATGCTTGATAAGTCTATCAAATAAATTTTACTATTTTTTATTTTTATTCTTAAACTTCTTTTTTCATGTAATTTAAAAACAATTTTAAAAAATATTATAAACTACAAAGATATATATTATAATAATTAAGTTTTAGGAGAGAAAATATGAATAAAAGAACAATTCTTATTTTACTCGTTTTAGCTATTGCAGTTGTAGGCTTCACCATGGGACAGGCTTGTGCTGCTACTACCACTATTAAAATGGGTAAACATAAAGATATTGGCAGTAAGGATAGGATCTTGACTTTCTATCAGCCAAAAGATGCACAAAATGCTAAAGGGGTATATGCGGCTATCTTTTACCATGATAAGAAAAAAGGGGATGACTTCAGGCCTCACACTTATGTATTGAGAAAGATGACTGTTTACTACAAAAACAAAAAAGGAAAAGTAATTACAAGAACAGTTAAGCCAAGCAATATCAGTGGCCTTATGTTACTTTCCACTAAAAAGATAAGTGGTTACACTCCTTACAAGTCTAAAATTACATACACTAAAATGACTAAAAAAGAGAAAAACGTTATTATGAATCCTCTTTTCTAATTCATTTTTTTAAATTTTTTATTTTTTACAAATTCTTATTTTTATTTAATTTTTTCATCCATTTCAATAGTTTTTTCATAGAATTTATTTTTATATCTACATTATAATTTAGGTATACCTAAACTTTATATACTACAAAATTAAATAGTTAAACATATAATTTTTGAGGTTAAAACCATGAATTTAGAAGGTGTAGAAAAAACAATGCTTCTGACTTTATACACTAAAGCAAAGCATTCCCAACAGAAAAATCACAAATTTTTTGACTTTAAGGCAATAGATGTCATTTCTGAAATCGATTATGACTTTTCCATAGCTGATAAGGACTATCAAATGCAATGGGGAGTTATTTCAAGAACTATCGTCTTGGATGATATGGTTTCAAAATATATTCGCTCACATCCCAGATGCACAGTAGTGAATATTGCTTCTGGAATGGACACAAGATACAATCGATTGGACAATGGCATAATCAAATGGTATAATGTTGATTTGGAAAATTCCGCTAAGTTCAGATTGAACTATATCAAGGATAGCAATAGGGTAAAGACATTGGCATACTCAGCAATGGATTCATCATGGGTCAGTGAAATAGATGCAAGTGGTGATGTTTTGTTCATCATTGAAGGATTGTCAATGTATCTTAGTGAAGAGGACAACAAAAGGATACTTGATATAATTGATGAAAATTTCAAGTCATGCACTATATTCACTGAAATAATGCCTCCAGTTTCTGTAAAGAATGTTAAGGAGAAATCTGTTGAGGAGATGGATGCAAAATTCATTTGGGGAGTTCAGAATGGGTTTGAGCTTTTAAAATTGAATTCCAATTTTAAATGGATTAAGGATGTGAATCTGTTTGATGGGATGAATGTATTTAAGCCAATCACTAAGCTATTCACTTGGATTCCATTTATTAGAAACAGGATGGACTATATTGCTGTTTTGGAAAAATAATTTCAAAATAGCATTAATTTTTATTATAATAAAATTAGAATTAAAAAATCAAAATCAAATAAATCATAATAAAATGTGAATAAAAAATAGAAAAAAGAAAAAAGTAGAAAATAAAAAAATAAAATGTAAAAAAAGTAAAAGGATTAATTTATTCATTAATCCATTGTTCTACAGCATCTTTTGTATCATATACATTAGCGCCAGGAATTGATAATCCTTTTTTGATTATAGCTCCTTCGCACAACTTTTTCAAGTCTTTTTGGGATGATCCGAAACCGGAACCTTCATGGGTTACAAAAGGCTTAACTGTTTTTCCATCAAAATTCAATTGTTCCAATTGGGTAAACATAGGCATTGGCAAGGTTCCCCACCAGTTTGGAAAACCGATGTATACAGTGTCATATGCATCAATGCTTTCTAATGTTTCTTTTATTTCAGGTCTTGCATCTGCTTGCTGTTCCTTTTTAGCAACGTCAATGCACTTCATGTAATCTGCAGGATATTCAACTGCTGGTTCAACTTTGAACAAGTCTGCATTATCCAATTCCTGAATATATTCTGCAATCACTTCTGTGTTTCCTTTTTCAATGTTTTTTAATACTCCGCCAAAGTAGTTTTCACCGCTTCTTGAAAAATAAATTACAATGCTTGCCATAATGATATCTCCTTTAAATTTAAGTAAATAATATTGATTAAAAAATCATATGATTTTTGATAAGAGTTTTTTGAGAATTATAAGTTCTTCTTCTGTTAAATTGGAAGTTGCTTCCTTTTCCCAATCATCAATAATTTTTATTAATTTGTCTGTCTTTTCAATTCCTTTTTCTGTAAGTTCAACAATCTTTTTTCGTCTGTTTTCCGGATTTTCTATTCTTGCAATATAACCCTCGCCTTCAAACTTCTTTAAAAGCTTTGCCATATAGGCTCCACTCACGTCGAATAGTTTTACCAGATCATATTGTGTGGATTTTCCTGCAAATCTTATTCTTAAAAGAACGGCATATTCCTTTACAGTCAAATCCTTGTCTTTTAAGTTAAGTTCATAATATGAATGATAATCAGATATCAGTTCCTCAACATAATGGTACAAGAACATGTTTTCCGGATTTTCATTTAATTTCATAATATCTATAGATAGTTTATGAAACATCATATAAATAGTTAATCATTGTTAACAGTTAACTATAAATAACAATTGGTATAAACAGTAATGTATATCAAAAAAGGAAAGGATAATATGGAAAGAATTGATATGAATGAAATGTCTCAGGAAGAATTAGAATTCATGATGGAACAATCAAAATTATTGTTTAAATTCAATCACACTGAACCTATGACTGAGGAATATGTTTCAATCCTCAATGAATTGTTGGATGGCAATATCGGTGAAAACAGTACAATCACAACACCATTTGCAGGTGCTGCATTCAATAATATAAAGCTTGGAAACAACGTTTTCATCAACAGCAACTGCTTGGCAATGGCAAGAGGTGGGATCACTATAGAAGATGATGTGATGATCGCTGGAAATGTGCAGTTATTATCAAATAATCATGACGAATACGAAAGGCAAGTGTTAACTTGTGAAGTGATCATCATCAAAAAAGGAGCATGGATTGGTGCTGGAGCATCAATCTTGCCTGGAGTCACAGTTGGAAAATATGCAATTGTTGGAGCAGGTGCAATCGTTACAAAGGATGTTCCTGACTATGCAGTTGTGGTAGGAATTCCTGCAAAGGTTGTAAAGACATTGGATAAGGATAAATTCCCAGAATAGGTTTTGTTATTATGACTGTGTCTGTAGTCGATAAGGGAAATTTAAATCAAGACCAAGAGGACGTGTTGGAAAGATTCATTGAATTTCAATATGCAATGATTGAAAAGGATCTTGAAAAGCTGAATGAACTTTTAGAGGATAACTACACTCTCACACATATGTCTGGAAAGACTCAGACAAAGGATGAGTATATCGGAGAGATAATGGATGGAACTCTCAATTACTATAAATCCATTATCCACAATCCCATTATAACGATAAAAGAAAAAGACAAGGCTATATTGAAGGCAGATGTTACTCTTGATGCAAAGGTTTATGGAATGAAGGGAACATGGACATTGCATAGCGAACAGACAATGGAAAAGATTAATGGAAAATGGTATTTGAGCAAATGGGACAATTAATTGGACAAAATATATATTGATTATATTTAATTTTATTAAATTATATTTAATTTTATAAATTATATTTAATTTTATTAAATTATTTTTTTTAGGTAAGGTGTAAGAATGAAAGATGTAGTGTTATTAACTGGAGCAGGACAAATTGGAATGGCTATAGCAAGAAGAATAGGCTCTGGCAAAAAAATTGTCATTGGAGATAAAAACATTGAAAATGCTAAACACATTGGGGAAATAATGACTCAAGCAGGATATGATGTGGATTACTTTGAATGTGACATATCTTCAAGGCAATCAATAAGGAATTTAATTTCAGAAGCTTTAAAATATGGGGATATAATAAATTTTATTAATGCTGCGGGGGTTTCACCTTCACAGGCACCTATTGAAACAATTCTTAAAGTGGACCTATACGGAACAGCTGTTTTGCTTGAAGAAGTTGGAAAAGTCATTAAGGAAGGAGGAACCGGAGTGGTCATCTCCTCTCAATCAGGTCATCGTATGGAACAATTAGGTGCTGCAATAGATGAGCAATTGGCTACAACACCTACTGAGGAGCTTTTGGATTTGGAAGTTTTGCAAGTGGAAAACATCAAAGACACTCTTCATGCTTACCAATTGGCTAAAAGATGCAATGTAAAAAGGGTTATGTTTGAAGCATGCAATTGGGGTGAAAAAAGCGCCAGAATCAATTCTATTTCTCCTGGGATCATTGTAACACCTCTAGCTATTGACGAATTCAATGGTCCAAGAGGAGATTTTTATAAGAACATGTTTGCAAATTGCCCATCTAAAAGGCCGGGAACAGCCGATGAGGTTGCAACAGTAGCGGAATTACTGCTCAGTGAGCAAGGTTCATTCATAACTGGATCTGACTTTTTAATTGATGGAGGGGCAACTGCATCATATTTCTATGGTAAATTAAAACCAAAATAGATTTTTAACAGGACATTTTTTTTTTACTTTGATTTTAAAATTTTTATGATTTTTTTTATTCATTTTTGTTTTTTCTTTTTAAAAATATTATATATTCTCTATTATAAACAAAACTTTTTTATAGTAAGGCTAACCTATGTATAACTATATGGATAATTTAATATAGATTAAATATAATTTAATTTTTATTATGAATTCTTATAATTAATTCTTATAATTACTAATAAATTATCTTATTTAAAAATAATACTGATTAAAATTAAGGAGATTATTATGGCACAAGTTAATCAACCTATGTATATTTTACGTGATGATACTGAAAGATTTCAAGGAAATCAAGCTTTAAGAATGAATATTTTTGCAAGCCAACTATTAGCAAGCATTGTTAGAACCACTCTTGGTCCAAAAGGAATGGACAAGATGTTAGTGGACAAGAAAATGGGTGATGTGGTTGTAACCAACGATGGAGCAACTATATTGCAGGAAATGGATATTGCACACCCTGCAGCAAAAATGCTTGTGGAAATTGCAAGAAAACAAGAGAATGTAGTTGGAGACGGAACCACTACTGTAGTGATTATTGCTGGAGAATTGCTTAAGAAAGCAATGGAATTATATGAGGATGGAATTGCAATCCCAACCATTCTTTTAGGATACAGATTGGCAGTTGCAAAAGCAATGGAAATCTTGTACAGCATTTCCACCGATGCAAGAGACCCAGATACCTTATTCGGCATTGCAAAAACTGCAATGACAGGTAAAGGTTCAGATTATGCAAAAGATGAACTTGCAGATTTGCTTGTTCAAGCTGCACTTAAAGTTGAAGAAGGAGAAAAGTTAGACAAAACACTCATTAAGATCCACAGAATCAATGGTGGAAGTGTAGAAGACTCCTTAATTGTTGACGGTATCTATATTGACCAAGGTAGAGCTAATGAAGCAATGCCTGAAGAAATGCGTGATGCTAAAATCGCTTTAATGAAATATCCTTTAGAATTGAAGGATTTGGAAAACGCTAAAGTTGACTTCACTGACCCATTGCAAATGCAGGCTTTCTTAGACAGTGAACAGGAAACCCTTAAGGAAATTGCTGATAAGATCATCGATTCCGGATGTAATGTGCTCTTCTGTCAAAAGGGTATTGATGATGTAGTCCAACATCACTTATCCAAAGCTGGAATTATGGCTTTCAAAAGAGTTAAAAACACTGATGTAAAAAGAATCATGAAAGCTACCGGCGCTGAACTCATTACCAATATTGAAGACTTAACCCCAGATGTATTAGGTAAGGCTGGTTACATACACCAAGAAAGAATCTTTGACCAAATCATTACCTTCATTGAAGAATGTGAAGACCCTAAGGCAAGTTCCATTTTAATCCGTGGAAGTACCAGACATGTTTCCTCTGAAATTGAAAGGGCTATGGAAGATGCATTAGGTGTAGTTGCAGCTACTGTTGAAGATGGAAAAGTCGTATATGGTGGAGGAGCTCCTGAGATTGAAATTGCAAGACAATTGAAAGCTTATGCTAACACAATCAGCGGAAGAGAGCAAGTTGCTGTAAATGCATTTGCAGACGCTTTGGAAATTGTACCAAGAACCTTATCTGAAAATGCAGGTTTAAACACTATTGACTTATTAGTGGAACTCAGAGCAGCTCATGAAGATAACATCAATATGGGATTGGATGTATTTGAGGGTAAAGTTGTAGACATGAAAGAAGCAGGTGTTGTTGAACCTCAAAGAGTCAAGAAGCAAGCTATTCAAGCAGCTCAAGAAGCTTGTGAAATGATCTTACGTATTGACGATTTGGTTGCAGCAGCTGGTGCACTTCAAAAAGTCGACCCAGATGAAAACTTAGACCATAGTGGTATGCCTCCTGCACCTGGTATGGGTGGAATGGGCGGAATGCCTCCTATGATGTAAACCAGCTTTTCCAGGCCTTCGGCCTGCAAAACCTGGACCAAAATTTTTTCTAGTGGTTGGGAGTAAAACCCAACTTTTTAACTATTTTTTTTATAATTTCTTTTACGATTTTTTTACTATTTTTCATTATTTTTTCAACGATTTTTTAAAAATTTTATTTATTTTCTTATTTTGTCCTTAAATAGTTCTTTTTTAAATATTACTTAATTAAAATTGCTTATTTGTCTAAAATCTACTTTTTAAGAAGTATTTTTTTAATTTAACACTTATTTTAATATTATTTTAAAAATGATAATATCATTTTCTTTTATATCAAATATGTTTAATAGTTTGTAATTCTTTTTTAAGTTAAATAAAGGTGATTATTTTATTTTCCATTTATTTAAGTAATGTCATTTCAAATTTAATTAAAATAAGTAATTTTAAGTATTTATTCATTATTTAAAGACTTATCAAGTATTTTTTAATTTTTTTAATTTTAATCATTTATTTTGGATTATAATCAATTAATTATTCCTTATATTTGTAACATATAGTTAACTATATTTGGATAATAAAATAAAAGCTAAAACATATTCATTTTGAACTATAAACTATGTAAAATCCTTGTTTTGAATGATTTTTTTTAGTAAGATTTATATAATAAAAGATTAAAAGTAAATATTAATCTAATTTGATTTTTTTGTTTTTAAAGCAAAATTGTCAAGTTAAGAAATGTTTAGGGTGGTCTTTATTGTTTGCTTGTAAAAGTCAAATGATAAACATTGGGTTTGGAAAAATTGAAAATTTTTCCGCTATGTTTTTAGAATAATTCAATGTGAAAATTATACTTGTAAGAATATGATTTTAGGATTGCTCTAAAGTGTGAGGTGAAATGATTTCAAGTAAGAATCTCACATTGCTTTTAGCAGTTTTGATTATGGGATTTTGTTTGATCTCATCAGTTTCTGCTATGGATATTGATGATTCTGCATCCGTATCCGATTCAGATGGATTATCCGATTCTAGCGTCTCACTTAAGGCTGATGAAAATAGTGTCAGTGATTCCAATCTAAATAGTGTGGAATCAGATGCTGGTTCAAGCAATGTAAATTCAGAAAATGAAGTTTTAAGTACTGATAATACTGTAGAAGATTCTGATTTGGAATATGATTCAAGCATTAAGAGTGGCAATAACCTCTTAGGTGCATCTTCCCAATCTGACAGTGATGTTTTGCAGGCTACTGCAAAGACAAAAACCACACTCAAGGGAAGTTCAAGTACCGTTTACAGAGGCAACTCATATACACTTACCTTAACTGACAATAAAGGTAAAGTCTTGTCTGGTCAAAAAGTCAGTTACAAGGTTAACGGAAAAACATATACATTGACAACAGACTCAAAAGGTTCAACTTATCTTCAAATCAATTTAAAGGAAGGCAAGTACACAATGGTCTGTTCCTATGGAGGGTCAAGCGCTTACGCTTCCTCAAGTTTTTCTGTAACCCTTTCCGTATTGAAGAATCCTAACGCTTTCTCTATAAAGGAAATCGAGGATGCAGCTACAAATGTAAAGAATTATGTTGCAAAGAACAAGAAATTGCCAAGCACTGTTAAAGTAGGAAGCAAAACTCTTAAGATATCTGAGTTCAGCTATCTTGCTTCAAAGGCGATATCCAACCTTAATTCAAATAAAAAGGGAGATATTCTATTAGTGTCTGGAATTTCAAATAGAAACTCTTCTGCACATTCATTTAAATCTACTGTATATAAAGCCCAGTATTTGGATTTGGCTAAAAAGACAATTTCAAGAATTGAATCCAAAAAGGCACCTTCTACTTACTGGTCTGTTAAGGACAGCAATGGTAAGGTTATCGGTAAGGCAAATTTCAATTTATACACATATTGCTTTGCTAAGATTTTAGATTTCCATAAGTCTAAGAATTACTTGCCGAATTACTGTACTTTTGACAGTGGTGATTTTGCTCCGGCTAAAAAGGCTACAACCCTTAAAGGAAGTTCAAGCACCATTACCAGAGGAAAATCATATAAGCTCACTTTAACTGATGGCAGTGGCAATGTCCTTTCTGGTCAAAAGGTTAGCTTCAATATCAACAGCAAAACATACACTTTAACTACAGATAAAAAAGGTTCTGCTTATCTTCAAATTAATTTAAAGGAAGGAAAATACCCAATGGTTTGTTCCTATGCAGGATCTTCCAAATATAAGGCATCAAAATTATCTGTAAGCATGACTGTATTGAAAAACCCTAACTTTTTCACACTTAAGGAGATTGAAGATGCAGCTACAAATGTAAAGAATTATGTTGAAAAGAATAATAAAATGCCTAATACTGTGAAAGTAGGCTCTAAAACTCTTAAGATATCTGAGTTCAGCTACCTTTCATCAAAAGCAATTAACAACCTTAATTCAAATAATAAAGGTGATATTCTTCTTGTATCAGGCATTACAAACCGTAATTCCTCTGCACATTCATTTAAAGCTACTGTTTATAAAGCTCCATACGTAGATTTAGCTAAAAAGACAATTTCAAGAATAGAATCTAAAAAAGCACCTTCAACTTACTGGTCTGTTAAAGACACATCTGGCAAGGTTATCGGTAAGGCAAATTTCAATTTATACACTTATTCATTTGCTAAGATTTTAGATTTCCATAAGTCTAAGAATTACTTGCCTAATTACTGTACTTTTGACAGCAGTGCTTTTACCCCTGCTAAGATGGCTACAAGCATTAAAGCCGGTTCAAGCAGCATTAAGAAAGGGGATGCCTATTCTGTGACATTGGTTGATAATAATGGCAAAGGTTTAGCTAGTCAGAAAGTAACCTTTACAATATCTGGAAAGTCCTATAATAAGACAACTGACTCAAAAGGAGTGGCTTCCCTTAAGATTAACTTAAATGGAGGAACCTACTCTGTAGTCTCTTCATATGCAGGATCTTCCACATACAAGTCATCAAAATTATCTCAAAGCGTAACTGTAAAGGATACAAATACATTCACTTTAGGTGAAATCGAAGCAGCCGCTACCAATGTGAAGAAATATGTGGATAATAATGATGTATTACCTAGTACTGTTACAGTCGCAAGCAAGAAATTAAGTATTTCACAATTCTCATATCTAATGACTAAAGCTGTCTATAATATTAATGCTGGTAACAAAAATGCAATTGCTCTTCCAAGCAGCTTGTCCACTTGTAAATCCGAAGGGGATTCAATGGACGCTACAGTTTACAAGGCTGAATATGTTGACTTGTCAAAAAGAGTATTGTCTTTTGCGGAATCAAATAATGTTCCCCCTGTTTACGCTAAGGTTTATAGTAGTTCTGGTAAATCTTTAGGTAATGCAGAATTTGATTTATACACTTATTCATTTGCTAAGATTTTAGATTTCCATAAATCTAAAAATGCTTTGCCTAATTACTGTACTTTCGAAAGTTCTGTATTCAAAGGAGTTGTAGTTCCTCCAATTAACGTCTCAACTAAAATACCTTACAATTCAAGTCAATTCAAAGCAGGTTTAAATGAGAAGAATACAGAATCAAACCTTACCAAATATTTGGTTGGAACTGGCCAATCAGCTATTACAAGTTCCATCAAGAACTTGGCAAGTCAATTGACTAAAGGTTTGAAGACTACTGAGGAAAAGGCTCAAGCAATCTATAATTATGTCAGAGATGAGATTGATTATAGCTATTATGCAAACTCTAAACATGGGGCTTCAGGAACCCTAAGTGCAGGTTCAGGAAACTGTGTGGATCAAGCAAGTTTAGTTGTTGCATTATGCAGAGCTTCAAACATTCCTGCAAGGTACTCTCATGCAAAAGGATGTACATTCTCAAGCGGTTTAGTAACCGGACACGTATGGGCTCAAATTCTCGTAAATGGTGTTTGGTATTCCGCTGATGCTACAAGTGTGAGAAACAAATTAGGAAACATTCAGAATTGGAACACTAATTCATATAGCAATTTGAATAGATATGCTGCTGTACCATTCTAGTATTAAAGTATTTAAAATGGATATAAGGGGATTTCCTCTTATCCAAATTTTTTTATTTTTTTTAATTAATTTTTATTTAATCAATTCTTTTTTTAAATTCTTATTTCAAACTCTTATTTTAAACTCTTTTTTTTAATAAATATTTATTCAATGATTTTTCCACTATTTTTTGTGATTATTCTTAACTTTTTTTAACTTTTTAACCTATTTTAATATTTTCTAAATTAAGATTACTTTTTTATAATATGAAAAATTAAAATAGTATTGTAATGTATTAATAAAAATTATTAATATGAACATTTATTTTAAAAAACTTTTATTTTATTTTTAGTAATTTATTCAAATTACTCCCTAATTTTAAAAACAATTTTAAAATAATAAAATTTTTCTTATTTCAAGTATTTTTTCTGGCTGGTGTAATTATTAACTATAAATTTGCATTATTATTGCTTTTGATAACAATACTGTCTGTATCTGCAGTTTCAGCAGACAGTTTGGATGAAAATTCATTGGCTTTAGTTAGTGATGATTTTTCAGATTTAAGCGATAATGTGACTTTAAATGATTCTTTAAACGGAAGTCTGGAGGATTGCTTATCCGCTAATTCGGATGATAGTTTAGATGATGATTTAGATGAAAATTTAAATGATAATTCTCAAGATAATGATGATTTATCCGCTGAAGAAGAGCCAGAACCAAAGGATACAAGTCTTGAAATCCTTTCTCAAGATGACTGGAAAATATATGGAAATGAAGATTATTATGTAAAATTGGTGGATGCGGACAACAATCCAATAAGTGATGCATTGATTTACTTCAGAATAGAAGACCCTGAAGGAACTTATACCTTTGAAACTGCATATACTGATGAAGAGGGAATAGCCGTTTTATCCTTGGATTTAAGCATGAGAGGTATTCATAACATTCAAGTTTCATATGATGGTGACTTGGATCACAATCCTGCGGAATCTGTTTATTCCAATGTGATATTGTATGAAAAGACGGTAATTCAAACTCCAAAGGCTTATGCTTACAGATCTTCTGATTTCACTCTAAAGCTTGTTGATTCAAATGGAAATGCATTATCAAATAAGGAATTAATCATCTATGTGGATGGAGTAGAATACATTAAAGCCACTGATTCAAAAGGTCAAGTTTATATGAAGATGCCTTCTGATAAGAGTTCTGTTAATCTTACCTGTGTTTTCGATGGTGAGGGTTATTTTGACCAATCAACATTGTCCATGACCTTGCCAGTATATAAGAAAACCTATACAAAACCTTTGATTTACACTATTCTTAAAGGAAAATGCTTTAAGATATTATTAAAGGGCATCGATGGCAAGATATTAAAGAATGAAAAGGTCAAGTTCACAATAAATGGAAAGACTTATACAAGAACTACTTGGAATACTGGAATAGCTTATATCAGACTTAAGCTTTCAAGAGGAAAATACAAAATAAGCTTTTCCTATGGCAACAATGGGGTTTACGGTCCATCAAGCAATTCATCTACCTTGGAAATCATAGATCCTTCAGGCCAGTTTAAAAAAGGTTTGAATCAGAACACTAAATTTTCTGTTAGCAAATATAGATATGGTGGAGGATACGCTAAGATAACCAAAGCCATTAGAAAACTATCCAAAAAGCTTACAAGCAAATATTCCACTAAGTTGGAAAAGGCAACAGCGATATTCAATTATGTTAGGGATAATTTAGGTTACAGCTATTATGCAAATTCCAAAAAGGGAGCTGCAAAGACATTGAAAGTCAAAAGAGGAAATTGCTGTGATCATTCCAATCTGATAGTGGCTTTATGCAGGGCCTCAAAGATTCCTGCGAGATATGCCCATGCAAAAGGATGCAGATTCGGTTCAGGATTAACTACAGGTCATGTCTGGGCTCAGATATATGTAAATGGAAGATGGTATTCTGCTGATGGAACCAGTTATAGAAACAGTTTAGGCAATATTAAGAACTGGAATACAAAGTCCTATAAAAGACTCCGCATTTACAGAAATATTCCATTTTAACTAACTTTTTTATTTTTTCATTTTTTTTAACTATTTTTTTAGAATTTTATTCTAATTTTTTTAAAAACTTCCCAAACAACTTTTTTATAGATTTCATTTATTTTCCATAGCATTGTTATAAAATTTTAGGTTATCCAAAACTTTATATACTTTTTATATAAAATATTATTATATGAGATAAAATCATATGAGATTGTCTTATATGGTAATTAGATAATTTTTAATCAATAAAAATTAATTTAAATAATTTTAAAAAGAAAATTCAATTAAATAAATGATGGAGGTTCTACATGGCTAAAGAAATTAGTGAAAACATTGAAGAGTATTTGGAAGTTCTTTACAAGTTCGGAAGTAAAGATTCCCATGTGTCTACAACAACTTTATCAAAAGAGTTAGGTATTGCGCCAGGTAGTGTTACTCAAATGCTTAAAAAACTTGAAGATATTGGTTATATTGATTATGTTCCATATAAAGGGGCTTCTTTAACTGATGAAGGTAGTAAAATAGCTCAAAAGATTACACGTAAACATAGAATTCTTGAAAGATTCCTAAAAGATGTCTTGAAAATCAAAGATGAAAACCTTCATGCTCAAGCTTGTGAAATGGAACATTCCTTGTCTGATGAGGCTGAAAGAGCTATTTGCCATATGCTAGAACATCCTGATACATGTCCTGATGACCATTTGATTCCTGCATGTGACTTTGATTTCGCTAACTGTGATGACTGCATTAACAATCAAAGTGACATTGAAGACATTGGCATTAGGGAATTCAATTTATTGTCCATTTCCCAATTGGCTTCCGGTGAAGAAGGTGAAGTCCTGTTCATAAGAGGTGGCGATTCTTCCCTTTCTGATGCAATGGATGCTGGAATTGCTATAGGATCCAAAATCAGAATATCCGATTCTTTAGATTCAAATTATAATGTTTTTATTGACAATTCCATGATTGAAGTCTCAAGGGATTTGGCAAATAACATATTTGTAAAAACATTCTAGTTATTCAAATAATAGATTTTTCATAATTGATTTTCAAATAATTGGTTTTAACTAATTAGTTAAAATTAATTTTTTATAAAATTTTTTAAAGACTTTTTTTAATTTTTCTTATTAAATTTATTATGGATTTTTATTCAGGTGTTTAGATGCGTGGAGATTTATGTGAAGGTATTGTAACCATAAAGATTGAAGAGGGTAACCAAAGGGCTGTTTCCCTTAATCAAAAAAGCCAATTCGGTAAATTGTCCGAGGATTGCTTAGAGCTTTCCATAATTGAGGCATGTTACTTGATGGAAAGCGGAAGATTGGACATTTATGAAAATGACAAGAAATGTGATGTGAATTACATCATTGATTTAATCAAGGAAGATGAGATTTACGGCAAATACCTTGTTTATAGGGATTTGAAAAACAGAGGTTACATTATCAAGACAGGATTTAAGTATGGGTCTGAATTCAGGCTTTATGAAAGGGGTACCGGTCCTGGCCATGCACACTCTGACTTCCTGGTTAAGGTATTGTATGAAACAAATGAGGTTAATGTATTGGACTTTGCAAGCTATGTGAGAGTTTCCCATGGTGTAAACAAGAAGCTGTTGCTTGCTGTCGTTGATGACGATTTGGACGTTACCTATTATAATATAGAATGGACTCGTCCATAGCTATTTTTAAATTAATTTCATTATTTTCATTTTCATTTTTTCTTAAGGATTTTTTTAAGACTTTCTTAAGAATTATTTTTAATATTTTTTATTATTTTGATAGCTATTTTTTTAATTTTTTATTAGTTATTTTTATTAACTTGTAAATCATATTTAATTAATAGCATATTAATTATAATTAAGATTGGAATTAAAACTAAAATTAATGCTATAATTATTATAAATTTTCAGATAAAAATTTTAAATAATTTTAATTAAAAATACATATAATTATTTAAATACTTACATTAAAAAACATAATAATTATTATTCAATTATTCAATTTAAGCAAAGATATTATATTTAAGGTGATTTTTTGATTGATCCATGGGGCTCATCTATAGTAGATTATGATAAATTAGTTAATCAGTTTGGTATAAAAGACTTTTCAGAACTTATAGGAAAGATTGAAGATCCTGCAAGATTGATGAAAAGAGGAGTAATTTTTGGTCATAGGGACTTTGATAAATTGGTTCCATTAATCAATGGCAAGAAGGATTTTGCAGTAATGACTGGAATGATGCCAAGTGGCCAGATGCACATAGGCCATAAGATGGTCATTGACCAATTGAAATGGTATTTTGAAAAAGGCGCTTCATTATCCTTGTCTATTGCAGATATGGAATCATATGCTGCAAGGGGAATCAGTTTTGAAAAGGCAAAGGAAATTGCTATCAATGAGTATTTGTCAAATTACATTGCTTTAGGTCTTGACTTATCTGCAGATAATGTAAATGTCTATCTCCAGTCCCAGAACAAAACCTTGAATGACTTGACATTCAAGATTGCAAAAAGGGTCAATTTCAACAATATGCATGCAATTTACGGATTTAATGCAAGCACTAACATTGCGCATCTATACGTTCCTTTAGTTCAGGTTGCAGACATTTTGCTTCCTCAAACTGAGGAATTCGGAGGACCAAAACAGGTTGTTGTTCCTGTAGGTGTGGACCAGGACCCTCATTTAAGGCTTACAAGAGACATTGCAGCTAAACTTAATGAGGAGTATGGATTTTTAGCTCCAGCTTCCACTTATCATAGGTTCTTGACAGGCCTTACTGGAGACAAGATGTCAAGCAGCAAGCCAAACACTGCAATCTACTTGAATGAAAGTCCAAAACAAGCTGAGAAAAAGGTCAAATCATCTAAAACCGGTGGAAGAGAAACTCTTGATGAGCAAAAGGAGTTAGGTGGAAGGCCTGATGAATGTGTAATCTATGAAATGCTTGTTTACCATTTAGTTGATGATGACAAGGAGCTTGAAAAGATTCGTGAGGAATGTGTAAATGGTGAGCTCATGTGCGGCCATTGTAAGGTTCATGCAGCAGAGCTTATGAAAGAATTCTTTGAAGACTTGAAGGTAAAGCAAGAGGAATCCGTAGAGATTGCTGAATCATTGTTTGATTAAGTCAATTATCAAAAATAGATATTTCATTAAAAATCAGTTTAAAAATTAGTTTATAAAAATTAACATCTTAAGGTGTTTTTATGGATATTAAACATTATTTAGAAATAGCTAAGGAAGAGACAAAAGCAGCATTTTCAAATAATAAATGGCTCTTATTGTTTTCAACATTATTGTTTGTGATTCCACTTCTCTTTGGTTATTTTTATGCAGATAGTATTTCAGACTACATCCAGCCTATGGTGGATAATTTCCAGAAGCAGGTGGATGAAGGGGTAATTACCTTAACAACTCAGTCCATATTCACAAATAATGTGACTGTAGCTATTATGCTATATGCTCTTGGAGCTTTAGGTGGAGTGTTAGGTGCTCTTATTTTAGCGAATAACGGTATGTTCATAGGTTATTTTGGTGCAGATTTCAATATTTACGCTTACTTGGCATTAACTTTGCCTCATGGAATATTTGAGATTCCAGCAATCATTATCGCCACTACAGGTGGTTTTGTACTCCTTTCATTTGCACTTCATTTCATATGGAACCTAAGGTCTCCTGACTATTCCTATTTGGATATTTTCGATCCATATTTTTCTGATGTGAAGATCACTTTCAAGCAAAGGTGTTATGCATCATTTAAAATGAATCAAAACAAGATAAAGGAGTCTTTTATATTCTTATGTCTTGCTGTAATCCTATTGATCATTGCAGCATTCATTGAAGCGAATATAACTGTGCCTCTTGCAGGTAAGCTATTGCCTTTCTTCGGTTTAAGCATGGGCTAATCATTTTTAAATTCTTTTTTCACTTCTTTAACTCTCACTCTTTTTACTTTTTTTTAATTTTTTTCAGTATTTTTTACTTTTTTATTTATTTAAGAAACTTAACTAAATCTTAAAATAAGTTTTTATACTATAATGACTATAATTATATGATGTATATTAATTATAATCTAATTTTTTTCTAAATTTTATAATTAATCATTAAAAATAATTTTAATTAATCAAAATTATTATTCATCAAAAAAATTTAATGTGATAAAATGATTAGATGTGTATCTTGTGGAGAAGAATACGAAGATGATGAAGTTATCTACAACTGTAAGAAATGTGGATCTGTCTTGGAAGTAGAAGTGGAAGTTGATGTTCCTAAATCTACTTTTGAAGGTAGAAGAGATAACTTATGGAAATACAAAGAATGCTTGCCTGTTGATGCAAGCAAAAGAGTTTCCTTGGATGAAGGAGGAACTCCATTCTGCAAATGTGAAAAATTAGGTAAGGAACTTGGAATTGACCTTTACGTTAAAGTGGAAGGATCAAACCCTACCGGCAGTTTCAAGGACAGAGGAATGACCATCGGTATGACCAAAGCTATGATGCTTGGTGTAGATACTGTAGGTTGCGCTTCAACCGGTAACACCTCCGCTTCCCTTGCTGCATATGCTGCTAGAGCAGGATTGAGATGTGCTGTATTCTTGCCAGCAGGTAAGGTTGCTCTCGGTAAATTGGCACAAGCTATGTTCCACGGTGCAGAAGTATTCTCAATCAACGGTAACTTTGATGAAGCTTTGGAAGCTATGACCCAACTTGCTCGTGAAAAACATTTATACTTATTGAATTCAATTAACCCATTCAGATTAGAAGGACAAAAGACCATCGGTTATGAGATTGTCCATGACTTAGGATGGGAATCTCCTGATAGAATCGTTCTTCCTGTAGGTAATGCAGGAAACATTTCAGCTATTTGGAAAGGAATCACCGAATTCCACAATGCTGGATTCATGGATGATGTTCCAATGATGACTGGTATTCAAGCTGAAGGGGCTTGCCCTATTGCAAATGCATTCAGAGACAAAACCATGGACATGACTCCTGTGGAAAATCCGGAAACCATTGCTACTGCAATCCGTATTGGTGCTCCTGTAAGTGCTGTTAAAGCATTAAGAGCTATTTACGATTCCAATGGTTTAGCTGAAACCGTAACTGATGAAGAAATCCTTGACGCTCAAAAATTACTTGCAAGAACTGAAGGGGTTGGAGTTGAACCTGCTTCTGCAGCATCCATTGCAGGTCTTAAGAAATTAGTCGAACAAGGAGATATCGACAAGGGAGAAAGAGTTGTTTGTGTTGTAACTGGACACTTGCTTAAAGATCCTAACACTGCAATTGACGCTTGTGTGGACCCTGTCCAAGTGGACGCAGACATTGATAAAATCAAGGAAATTTTACTTAATAAATAATTTTAAGTAATTTTTCATTTTCTTTTTTTATTTTTTTTTAAATATTTTTAACCCCTATTTTTTGGATTAATTGTAAAAATGTTTGTTTTTTATCCTTTTCCTTAATTAAAATGTTTTGTTTAGTTAATTCATTTAATTCTCTTGAAGCGCTTTGTCTTGAAATGTTAAAATATTTATAATGCTCTTTGTTTTTAAACAAAATGCATAATTATTTGCCTAATAATCTTTTATCGTTGGCATTGCTTTTGCTGATTACTTTTCGTCCAGTGTTTGCCTCCAGTTCGCGGCGAGCATTTCCTGCAATGGTTCCGCATTTGGTGATGGGACAGACTGTATGAGGCGTAAGAGCTGTTTGGTGGTTGCCACATCTGTCATTCTCATTTTGCCATCTTTAGCTGGCATTTTCAACCTTCCGATATTTTCGGAAAGTTGACGGCCTTCCTTATTTAATTTGCTTTTTAAGTCAGACCAATACTTTTCAGGCCTTTTGCTTTCAGTAAGGACTGCGATAACATCTATTATTGAATAGTAATAGTCCTGTATTTCCTCATCCCATTTGGTTCTGATTTTCCTGCCTTCAAATAGTTTTATATTGTTTTCTTTCATTATTTTTCCTCCATTTTTAATGGTTTTCTAATAGTTGATATATTGTCTCAGACAATAAACTTGTAAAAATAGTTTATTTTTATTATTGATAAATATCATAGTTTTTTTGATGAAAAAACTTCAAAATAATCATTATATTCTAAAAATGATGGAATATTGATTTATTTTATTAAATCAGAGTTATTTCGTAATTTTTTAATAGTTGAAAAATTATTCTATTTAAAATATACTTAAACTATTTTTACTTAATTTAATATTGTTTTTTAGCAAATATAGTGGTTGTGAGAGCTTTTGAAAAGTAATAATTAATGTATAGTTTACTATTTATAAAAATAGCCATTTTTATCCATTTTTATTTTTTCCTTAAATCTTAATGCCTTTTAAGATTTTATCATAATAAACATGGAAAATTTTCATGTTTCATATCTTTTTTAGATCTGGAAATTTTCATTTATTTTAGTCTTTGTTGTGTTCTTTCCCTCAGCTTTTCAAATTCAGATTTTATTAGCTTGTCTTGGATAGGTCTATATAATTCATATTCCTTTTTGGCATGAATATCTGCATCTCTTTTGCTAATATTTCCATTTCCATCCAAAATAGGGTATTGGTTTAATTTAATGAAGTCTTCAAGCAATCCTGCCCATTCAGCCATGCTGGTAGGTATGCGGTTTCTTGCTCTTAGCTCTGCCACATTTAAAAATGAATCCACTAAAATCCTAAGGTTTTCAATCTCTTCATCGCTTAGATAATTTTTAGCTACCGTAATGTCATAGGAGTATATCTTTCCATCAGGGGATGATTTCCATGCATTCAATCCCATATGCGGTTTAGTATGGTCTGCACGGTTTTTTATCAGTTCTGCAGCAGTTTGGCCGGTTAATGCATAATGGAGCTTATTTTGAACATTTGCAAAGAATTCCTTTGTAATGTCTGCATCCTTATTGTAATCATAACTGCATTGGGCATATATCTCCAGTATCTTTTCATATAATCTGTATTCGCTTAAGCGAATTTCCCTTATTCTTATAATCAATTCCTCGAAATAGTCCTTTCCAAGTATTCCTCCATTTTTAAGAGCTTCATCGTTAAGAGCAAATCCCTTTATCATGTATTCCTTTAGTATTTGAGTTGCCCATTTTCTAAAATAAGTTGCTTTCTTGCTGTTTACACGATAGCCTACAGAGATGATTGCATCTAAATTATATAGGTTTGTATTATATTTTTTACCATCAGCTGCAGTTATCCGAGATTTTCGGATAACTGAATCTTTTTCCAATTCTCCATCCCTGAATATGTTTCTTAAATGGTCGCTGATTGTTCTTACATTAACATCAAATAATTTGCCCATTTCTTTTTGAGTTGCCCATATGGTATCTTCGGACAAATACACTTCTGCAGTGACTATCCCTTCACTGGTTTTATATAGGTATGTTTCTTTTATTTCTAAATTAGACATTTTTTTCACCTTTTTAATTCGTATATTTTTCATTGAATTGTAGTTTAATTGTTTAAATATTGTTTTTTTGAGTTCATATATGTTTAGAGAGCGTTTGAGAAGTAATGGTTAATGTATAGTTTACTATTTATGAAAATAACTCCATTTTGTCCTTTTTTTAAATATTTTTTTTTTATCATGATGATTTCTGAAGAATTATTGAAAATATTTTGTTCAAATAGAAACATTAAGTATTCCACGCTTAAGTCCTACAGGTCTGCAATTGCCAAGTATGAGTTCTTTCATGATATGGATATGGGGTCCCTTATGGATGAGGCAATTGTTGAGGAAGATGAAGGAATTTCGCTTAAGAACAGGAAAATTAAAAGCAGATTGTTGGATTTCAGGTCTTTTTTATTGGATTCAGGTTTGGCTATCAGCACTGTCAGAACCTATTTTTCCAGAATCAAGACATTCTATAGGCATTTTGAAATAGAATTGCCCTATTTGAATGACATTAAGTTTGATGAGGAGTATCTATCCTCATATTATGACTTGCCTACAAGAGGTGACATCAGGAAGGTCTGTTCCATTTCATCTAATGCTTTTAGGGCGCTTGTTCTTTTCATTTCAAGCAGTGGCTGTGCCAAGGCAGAAACCCTTTCCCTTACTGTCGGTGATTTTGTAAAGGCAAGTGATGATTATCATGATGGAGGTTCCATTGATGATGTTTTGAATTGCTTGATTGGTAGGAGGGATATTGTTCCTGCATTTTACCTTAAGAGGATAAAGACCAATAAGTTCTATTATGCATTTTGCTCTCCTGAAGCAAGCCATCATATTGTGAAGTATCTGATTTCAAGAAAGGGATTGTCATTGGATGATAGGCTTTTTGACTTTACTGACAGTTCCTTGATCTATAGTTTCAAGAAGGTGAATGATAAGCTGAATATGGGATTCGTAGGAAGGTACCGGTTTTTTAGGTCTCATGCTCTGCGTAAGTTCCATGCAAGCAATATAGACTTGAGTGCTGATATTGTTGATGAGCTGCAGGGAAGAGGAAAGACAAGGGTTCGTGAGGCGTATATGAAGACAAATCCAAGGAGACTGAAGGAGATTTATATGGGTGCTATGCATAATGTGATGGTCTTTGATGATTGGATTGAAGAGTGTGAAAAAGAGGATGATTGTGTGATAATTGAGAATCAGGTGATAAATGTGATTATTAATTTCACTTTGGATGGAATGGATTATAGGGTGGAATAGTGGTGTATGTGTTTCCATGAAAGAA